>ENA-OQHN01000491-OQHN01000491.1-human-gut-metagenome-genome-assembly--contig:-NODE-491-length-13590-cov-2.635668_pt1 | contig 13590 bp, 15 predicted proteins | sample MGYA00242564_ERZ504721 | MGnify/ENA primary metagenome ERZ504721 (study PRJEB26092, sample SAMD00036212) | human gut metagenome | host: Homo sapiens | study: EMG produced TPA metagenomics assembly of...
GTCCTTGCCACGTGCGACCGCTATCCGGGCTTTGCCCATCCAATGATAGGGCTCCACCCCGAGGAGGTGAATGGCGGTTGCAGGGAGGTGCTGGCCAGCCTTCGCCGGCAGCTCTCGCCCCGATTCGTGGCCATTGGCGAGGTGGGACTCGACTATTATTGGAGCCGTGAGTTTGAGAAAGAGCAACTCGAGGCTTTCGAAGAGCAGGTGAGATGGTCGGTAGAGACACGCTTGCCGCTAATGATTCATTGCCGCAAGGCCCAGAACGAGATGGTGGCCATGCTCCGCCGATATGAGGCCGACCTGCCCGGAGGCGTGTTCCATTGCTTCACGGGCAACGAGCGCGAGGCCGCCGAGCTGTTGCGCTTCGAGCGCTTTGCCCTCGGCATAGGCGGCGTGCTGACGTTCAAGAAGTCGCACCTGCCCGAGGTATTGCCCCACGTGCCCATTGACCGCATAGTGCTCGAGACCGACTCACCATACATGGCGCCCGTGCCCATGCGCGGAAAGCGCAACGAGAGCGCCTATGTGAGCTACGTATTGGCCAAGGCTGCAGAGTGTTATGGCGTTTTCGGAAGATGAGCTTGCCGAAGCAACCAACGCCACGGTGCGCCGTATCTTCGGCCCTCTTGACGTGGAATCATTGGTTAAAGAAACATAAAAGGGCTGTGCGCGTTGCGGGAAATAGACATAAATGGCTTAAATTTGCACCGCAAAACGCAAGGAGAGGTGCTCGAGTGGCTTAAGAGGCACGCCTGGAAAGCGTGTAGACGCCAAAAGCGTCACGGGGGTTCGAATCCCCCTCTCTCCGCTGAACAATACTAATTCGTTCTTCCACGCTTATGAAGAAGTTAATTGCCTTGTGCGCAATTAGTGCCCTGATTGCTTATAGCCCGGTGGCTATGGCGCAGGTTACCCCCAATAAAGACACTGCCGCTATTGCTGCCGGAGCACCGGCATCGGCTGTTGTCAGCGACTCGTCGGCTGCAGAGTTGGTCAGCGACTCCGCGTTGGCCGACGCCGATGTGGAGGAGGTCGTGCCCGAAGAGGGCGGCGGGCTGCACAAGGAGCTTAAGGTGAAATTTATCGAAGGCAGTGCCGGGTTTATGTCGCTGGTGGCCCTTGCCCTTGTCATTGGCCTTGCCTTTTGCATAGAGCGCATCATCTACCTGACGCTCTCGGAAATCAATGCCAAGCGTTTCATGGAGGATGTCGGCGGGCGTGTCGAGGCCGGCGACATCGAGGGGGCCAAAGACCTGTGCCGCGCCACGCGCGGCCCCGTGGCTTCCATCTGCTACCAGGGCCTTACGCGCATCAGCGAGTCGATAGACAACATCGAGCGGTCGATAGTTTCTTACGGGTCGGTGCAGGCCGCCAACCTCGAGAAAGGCTGCTCGTGGATAACGCTGTTCATCTCGATGGCGCCGTCGCTCGGGTTCCTTGGCACCGTCATCGGCATGGTGATGGCTTTCGAGCAGATACGCCTTGCGGGCGACATCAACGCCACCATCGTGGCCGCAGGCATGAAGGTGGCCCTCCTGACAACCATCTTCGGCATCATAGTTGCGCTTATCCTTCAGATATTTTACAACTACATATTGTCGAAAATAGAGCATATCACGTCGCAGATGGAGGAATCTTCGATTACCCTTCTGGACACAATAATGAAGTATAAGCTGGCTGGCAATGGGCAAGACGGTGAAAAGAAGGCATAAGGGGCTGTCGGCCGACAGGGTGTCGGGCCGTGTCCTGGCCCTGCTCATAGCCTTGTCAGCGCTGGTGTTCGGCGCATTCTTCCTCGTTGGCTACGACATGCCATACGTGGCCGACACCAATTTCAACGCCCCGTTGCTCACCGACGTGCTCCTGGTCTACACCTATGTGCTGTGTGGCGTGGCCGTGGCCGTGGCCGTGGTTGCAATGGTCAGGGGCATAACAGTGCACGGGGGCAGCCGCTATGAGACCCACGGCGTGCCAGCCGGACGCATATCACTGGGAGTTGCCTTGCTGCTCGTGGCCACCTTGGGAGTTACGTTTGCCATGGGCTCGGCGGAGCCGGTGAGGGTCAACGGCAAGTGGTTTGCCGAGGCCGGATGGCTCAAGCTCACCGACATGTTCATCAATACGTCGATAGTGCTCGGCCTTGTGGCCGTGGCAGTGGTGGCATACGGTGTGTCGGGGCTCAACCGGCGGATGAACAGGAAAGACCGGTAGGAGGTGGCCATGCTTAGGGAAAGGAAAAAGACTCACCGTGTTCCGGAACTGAACACCACGTCGACAGCCGACATATCGTTCATGTTGCTGACCTTCTTTCTTGTCACCACGTCGATGGAGACCGACAGGGGCATCACTCAGCAACTGCCGCCCATGCCGCAGGAAAAGGAGCAGGCTGTGGCCGAGGTCAAGCGGCGCAATGTGCTGCTGGTGGCATTGGACGGTGCCGACCGCATCACCTGCAACGGCAAGGAGGTGAGCGCCGACGGGCTGAAGGCCAAGGTCATGGAGTTCGTCGACAACGAGAGCGACAGCAAAGACCTGCCCGAAAAGGTGTGGCGCGACATCCCTCTGCTTGGGCGTTGCGCTGTCACAGCCAACCATCAGATATTCATCAAGGCCGACCGGGCGTCGACCTACAATGCTTATTTCGCTGTTCAGCAGGCCGTGATGGCTGCTTACAACGCGCTGCGCGACCGCTTGGCGACGCGCCGCTTTGGCCATCCGTATGCCGAATGCAACGACGAGGAGCAGCAAGCCGTGTGCGAATACTATCCATTGCGGCTGTCGGAGGGCGACCTCGAGGTGGAAGGAGGTGGCAAATGAGCCGTTTCCGCACGTCACACCACGAGGTGCCGGGGCTCAATACGGCCTCGCTGCCCGACTTGATATTCACCGTCTTGTTCTTTTTCATGATAGTGACGCATATCCGACAGGCACAACTGAAGGTGGAATACCGTACACCGCAAGGTACAGAACTGGTGAGGCTGGCCAAGAAGTCGGCCACTACATACATCTACATAGGCCGCCCGGTGAAGGGACAGGGGCATTCGGATGGTTCGTCGATGCGCATTCAGCTCAACGACAAGTACGGCGACATCGACGATATAGCCGAGTACATAGCCAAGGAGCGCTCACGCATGGCCCCGGAAGACGCGGCCAACATGACCGTCAGCATAATGGCAGACCGCGATACGCCCATGGGCGTAATCGAAGACGTAAAGCGAGCCTTGCGTTCGGCGCACGCCCTGAAAGTGGTTTATTCAGCCAATACCGACGAAAAACACTGATATTTCATAGCGATTCTTATATTTTACTTATAGTTTTGTTTGATATGTCGAATTTTATTGTATTTTTGTGCCACAAAAGAAATAGATAATGGCATATCAAAGATTGGATAAACTGGACAAACAGATTCTTCGTCTCATCGCTGGAGACGCAAGGATACCGTTCCTCGAGGTGGCTCGCGCATGCAATGTAAGCGGCGCCGCCATCCATCAGCGTATACAGAAGTTGACTAACCTGGGCATTCTCAAGGGCTCGCACTTTGTCATCGACCCTGAGAAAATAGGTTACGAAACATGTGCTTACATAGGTCTTAACCTCAAAAACCCGGAAAAGTTCGATTCCGTGGTGGAAGAGTTGAGGAAGATTCCGGAGGTAGTGGAATGCCACTATACCACCGGTGACTTTGACTTGTTTATTAAAATATACGCTTTCAACAACCATCATCTGCTCAACATCATCCACGACAAGTTGCAGCCGCTGGGCCTTTCACGCAGTGAGACAATAATTTCGTTCAACACGTCGATAGACCGCCAGCTGCCGATAGTTGACATTCCTGTCATTGACCAGGATGATATGATGGACCGGAATATCTGACACAGCATGCCGGCATCAGTATGTTGATGCGTCGGCAGCGGTGTATTGGCACCACAGAACCCCGTTTGCTGCATTGCCGTCGGCTTCGTCTTGTTATGGCGGATGCCTTCACTCAATGCCGCAAACGGGGTTTTCCTTGTTTCGTTGGCTGCGGGCTACGGTCGTGGCTTGGCTTTGCTGCGCCATGGCCGCGGCATCCGTGGCCGTTGGATTCATGCTTTCTGCCTTTGCCTGTGGCCCAGTTGGCCTTTCACCGGCGGTGGTGTGGCGGTGGCGGAGGGGGCGTTGGCTTTCCCGGCGGCTTTGGTCTTCCGGGCTTCTTTGGTGGTTTGGGCTTCTTGTGATGCCTGTGGTGGTGATGCCCTTCATCCATTGAGTAATGGTAACGGTGGGGCGGCCGTGTTATGCATGACGCTGTGCTGAAGCACAATATTGCCGCCAATGCAATGTAAGCTATGTGTCTCATCATAATCAAACAGTTTTTTTTATTATGACGGATGCTGCACTTGGCGGTTTAACCTGCGCTTTTTAATCTATGGATTTTTAGCTTTTGGCTACCTGTGCAGGCGGTTTTCAAGACATTGCCAAAACCTTTTTGTCATTTGTTTGCATTTCTTTCATAGTCAACGAAAGCATAGTTGAACGCATGCTTCTCGTCGGCCGTGTGTTCTTCGCGTGCCACTTCATGCCATCCTTCGTATTCTGGGAAGAAGGCATCGGCCCCTTCCGGGCAGTCGTCGACCTCGGTAAGGCATAGGCGGTCGGCCATTTCCATGGCTTGCCCGTAGACACTTGCGCCACCGATTACGTACAGGTCTTCGTCTGGCTGGCAGTGGGCCAGGGCCTCGGCAAGCGACGCATAGCAGTCGCATCCGGGCAGATTGCTCACCGTTCGGCTCAGCACCACGTTGCGCCGGTTGGGCAACGCCCCCTTCGGGAGCGACATATAAGTGTTGCGCCCCATTATTATGGTGTGCCCGGTTGTCAGCGCCTTAAACCTCTTGAGGTCGTTGGGAAGCCAGTAAATCAGCTTGTTGTCTTTGCCTATGGCCCTGTTTCGGGCCACGGCGGCAATGATGTTTATTCTCATTTCAGTTCAGGTTGTGTTGCGTTATACCGACACTTCGGCCTTTATATGCGGCCATGGGTCATAGCCTTCGAGGCGGAAGTCTTCGTAAGTGAAGTCGAATATGCTTTTGACATCGGGGTTGATTACCATCCGTGGCAGCTTGCGCGGGGGGCGGGTAAGCTGGAGCCGTGCCTGGTCGAGGTGGTTAAGGTAGAGGTGTGTGTCGCCCGTGGTGTGGATAAACTCGCCCGGTTGCAGTCCCGTCACTTGCGCCATCATCTGCAGCAGCAGCGCGTATGAGGCGATGTTGAACGGAACTCCGAGGAAGGTGTCGGCCGAACGCTGGTACAGTTGCAGGCTCAGTCGCCCTTCGGCCACGTAGAATTGGAACATGGTATGGCAGGGAGGAAGGGCCATGCTGTCTACTTCGGCCACGTTCCATGCGCTCACTATCATGCGGCGAGAGTCGGGCGCGCGCCTGATTTGGTCGACAACGTTGGCTATCTGGTCTATCGTGCCCCCCTGGTAGTCGGGCCACGAGCGCCATTCATGGCCGTAGATGGGGCCGAGTTCGCCGTTTTCGTCGGCCCATTCGTCCCATATTCTCACCCCATGGTCGTGGAGGTATTTCACGTTTGTGTCGCCGCGCAGGAACCAAAGCAGTTCGTAGATGATTGACTTGAGGTGCAGTTTCTTTGTGGTGAGCAGCGGGAAGCCCTCTGCCATGTCGAATCTCATCTGGTGGCCGAACACACTCAGCGTTCCGGTGCCGGTGCGGTCGCTCTTGCGCGTGCCTTCGTTGAGGATGCGGTTGAGCAGTTCTAAGTATTGTTTCATTTCTGTTTGTATTGCTAAAATGATTATTCCCGGCACCCGTCATTCATCATGTCGGTGCATATCACGGCCGGTCGCGAGTCGTCGCCGGGCGCGTGCGAGCTTTTTATCCGCCACTCCTGCGGGTACAGGTTGTTGGCCCTTGGGCCAATGTTTTTGGCGAATCCCAGCGGCGCGCCGCCGTAGGTAACGATCGTGAAGCCCCGTGGCGTGCCCTCTGGCAGTTGCAGCTGTTCCTTTCGGAGGTAGGCTATGGCCTGGCTGTATGGCAGTTCGGCGCGCGTGAACGCCCCGGGCCGCAGTGCGACAGACAGGGCGAGTGACTGTGCCGGGATGATGTCTCTGCCCTTTATGGTGCCTATGGTCACCCCGGCATGCACAATGCGCAGCGTGCGCGCCGCCGTCTCATAGTGGGCGGCCATGCGCTTGGGTATGGCGACTATGCTGTCGGCCGGCGTGAAGAAGTCGAAATCCTCCGGCTTTTCTATCCATTCGTTGTACTCGGCCGCCCGGTTGCGGGCGCCCTGCCGGTTTTGCCTGCGGCGCGGCGGCGCGGCGGCAGACAGCCTTTCGCCCCGTTTGCGCATCACGGCCATGAAGAGTCCTTCGCCCGTGGTGACGCCCGGGATGAACCGGTAGACCGGCCCTGCCAGGCAATCGGACAGCGACCCCGTGATGGCCCAGGCCGCATCGGTGGACACCGGCAGCAGTTCGGCCCCGAGACTGGAGCATATCCACGCCACGTTCTGTTCGTTTCCTTGGCGTTGAACGTGCATGTAGAGTATATCAGCAGGCCGCCCGGGCGCAGCAGCTCCAGGCGTCGGCCACTATCTGGCGTTGCAGGGCGGCGCAACGATGCCAGCGTTTTGCGGGCTCCATCTGCGCCCTATGGCGCCCTCGTCTTGCGGAACATGCCTTCGCCGGAGCATGGCACATCGCACAGCACCACGTCGAACTCCAGCCCCGAGCGGGCATAGTCGGCAGGCATGCTGTTGGTGACCACTACCTCGGGGCGCCCCATTCCTTGCACTGTTTCTCGGCCAGAATCTGGGCCCTTTGGCGCACAGGTTCGTTGCAAAACAGCACGCTTCCGTCGGGCAACGCGCCGAGGGCGGCCGTCGACTTGCCGCCCGGGGCTGCGCAAAGGTCGAGCATCAGCGAGGCATCGGCCACATGTTGGCTTATCACGTGGTGCAGGAACATCGACGACGCCTCCTGTACGTAATACCAGCCGGCATGGAGCAGGGGATCGAACGTGAAGGCGGGCCTGCCCTGCAGATACCATCCGTCGGTGCACCAGCCCACAGGCCGGGCTCCCTCGGGGCTTGCGTGGCACTTGGCCCTGTTGATGCGTATGCTCACAGGAGGCTCGTCGGCGAGCCCCCGCAGCAGCTTTCCGTAGAGCTCGTCGCCCATAAGGCTTCGGGTATATTGCGTAAATGTGTCGGGCAGAGTCATTGTTTGCTTGTTTGCGGATGCAAAATTAGAAAAAAAATTCGCATCTTTGCAACTTCCGGGGGTGGCGATGCGTCAAACCGATGTAACATACAACAAAATACGATATATGAAGAAGTTTCTCATAGCATTGGCAATGGCCGCATACACTTTGTGCGGCAATGCAGTCTCGGCGCAACCGTCCGCCGTGGCGCAGCATGTGAAGGTAAGCGTCACGCAGGCAGGCGACACCACCGGCATTGAGGCCTATTCGGACACTACGGCAGCCGACTCGGACTATGTGCCGCAGCAAGCCACCTACAGCGTGAACATGGATTCCGACAGCTTCGACAGCGCTTTGCGCGACATGATTGAAAGCAGTACCGACCTGTTCGGAGTGTTCTCCATACTGCTGCTGCTCTTTGTGCTGGCCCCCGCCGTCATTCTCGGCCTGCTGTTTTATTTCATCTACAAGATACGCAAGCAGAAAGTGAGGCTTGCCGAGATGGCCATGGAAAAGGGGCAGCCCATACCCGGCGGCATAGTGCGTGAGGGCCTGGAGCCGGCCGAGCTTGTTTGGCGCAATGGAATAAAGAATGTGTCGGTTGGCCTTGGCCTGTGCTGCCTGTTCGGGATAATGAATTTTGACCTTGGCATAGGCTTGGCTGTCCTCCTCACCTTCTATGGCGTCGGGCAGATGGTGATAGCCCGCACGTCGGCATCGAAGAAATGGCGTGACTGCAGCGACGGAGACATGAACCCAACGCAAGACAACTGACCATGAGCCTGCAGCCCAATGACACATACCTTGTGGCCCGTGTGGCTGTGATGCACGACAAGAAGGCTTTCGACGCCCTTGTCTGCAAATACCAGTCGAGGCTCCGCCGTTTCTTCCTGAGCCAGACGCTGGGCGACAGCCAACTCAGCGACGACCTGGCGCAAGACACGTTTGTCAAGGCGTATGTGGGCATATCGGGCTTCAGGGGCATGTCGTCGTTCTCTACCTGGCTGTTCAGGATAGCGTGGCGCGTGCTCTACGACTATGGCAGGACGCACAGGCCGACGGCCGACATCGACGGTTGTGCCGCCATGGCAGCCCGCGGCATCGAGCCCGACGGGGCGTTGGGGATGGATGTGTATGAGGCCCTGGCCCGGCTGAAACCGGCCGAGAGGGCTTGCGTTACGCTGCAACTGATTGACGGGCAGACCGTAGACAAGATTGCAAGCATCACCGGCATGCCGGCCAACACGGTGAAGTCGCACCTTAAAAGGGGAAAGGACAGGCTGGCGGATTATTTAAGACAGAATGGATATGACAAATAATGACGATAAGCTTTTAGAGAAATTCTTCAGCGAGGCGGCCCGCACGGAGATTGCCGATGGGGGCTTCAGCCGCAGGGTGATGCGCAGCCTGCCCGACCGCACGCTGCTGAAGGCCCGCCTGTGGACGGCTTTCTGCCTGGCATTGGGAGTGGTGATGGCTGTCGGTTTCCGTGTCTGGCACGAGGCGGCCGTGTGGCTTGCCGGAGCCGTGCGCACGATAATGGCGGCCGATTTGCAATGGCACCACGTGGCACACCTGCTTGTTGCCATGGCTGTGGTGATGGCCTTGCTAATCAAAGAGGTGATGGACAGGGAGCGCTCGTGGTGGTGACAGGCCGGCGGGGCGCATCCGGCAGAATCCGATAAGGCCCGTTCGGGCTTGCAAAACAGGCCGTTTTGCAAGCCCGAACGGGCCGTTTTGTGTTGTAATACGGGCCGTTTTGAAACCGCAGTCCGGCATTTTCCGTAAGTGGCTGGATGCCAAAGGAATAGCCGGTTGGATGATATGGCTTGCCCAAGTTGGGGCGGTGCGGCGCATTTGCTACTGAAACCGGATGGCCGGGGCATTTGTTCCAGACAGGGAGCACTGCTGCACCGATTGTTCTCGGCGGGCCCGCCGCCCTGACGCTGTTGCCGTCAAGGGTTGTGGCCGTGCGTAGGGCAGGCGGTTGCGGCGTGGCGTTTGTCCATTGCCGGTTTTGCTTCATGTGCCTACCACGGCGTCCATTCCGGCTCGGCCGGGGCCTGGTTTTCGGCCGGTTTGGGCTTTGGCGGGTTCTTCAGGTTGCCTTTTTCGTCGAACATGCCGTAGGTGGTGCGCAGCACGATGAACTCCGTGCGGCGGTTGAGCTGGTTGCATATCTCCTGCTCCTCGGGCTTCAGCTTCTTTATGAAGTCTTCGGTCAGCACGTCGCCCTCCTTCAGGAAGGTGTACGTCTCGGTCAGTTTCTTCCTTATGGTCTTCGGTTTCTCCTTGCCGTAGCCCACAGGCGAGAGCCTGTCGGCGGCTATGCCGTGCTCCACCAGGTAGTTTACCACGCTCTCGGCACGCTTCTGCGACAGCACCTTGTTGTATTCCACGGCACCGCGGTAGTCGCAGTGTGCGCTCAGCTCTATGGTGACGTTGGGGTTCTCGTTGAGCAGTTTTATCAGTTCGTCGAGCGCTTTGGTCGACTCGGGCCGCAGCGTGGCCTTGTCGAAGTCGTAGAATATGTTGTCTATCAGCACCGGGGCGGTGATTGAGGCCAGCGGGAACTGGAGCACATACTCGGTCGACTCGGTCACCGGTTCAACCCTCAACTGCTCCTTGTGGTTTAGGAATCCCTTGCATGTGCCGAGCAATACGTAGTCTACTCCCGGGCGTATCTCTTGCGTGAACGAGCCGTCGCCCTTGACGCTGAGCTTCAGGTTGGTGCCGTCGTTGCCCACCATGTAGACCACGGCTTGCGGCAGTTCGTAGCCTTCCTGCTCGTAAACCCATCCTTTCACCGTCTGTATTATCTCGGGATTGACGAAACTGTAGATGTGGTCCCAGCCCTTGGCGTCGCCTCGGTTCGACGAGAAGTATCCCCGGTTGTGCAGACCCTCGAAGGTCATGCCGAAGTCGTCCGCCCTGCGAGTTGAGCGGGTATCCCGGGTGCTCAATGTGCCCACGTGCCCCCCACGGAGTCGGGCTTGGCTATGAAGATGTCGAGGCCTCCCATGCCGGGATGCCCGTCGGACGAGAAGTAGAGGTCGCCGTTTGGCCCTGAATGTCGGGAACATCTCGTCGCCCTCTGTGTTTATCGGCTCGCCCAGGTTTTCCACCCCGCCCACTCCGGCGGCCGTCAGCCTGACGCGCCAGATGTCGAGTCCGCCCATTCCTCCGGGCATGTCGCTCGTGAAGTAGAGCCATTCGCCGTCGGGCGACACGGCCGGGTGGGCGTAGCTCGACAGCGTGTCTTTGGTCAGTTCGAGCGTGGTCGACTTGCCCCACGACGCGTCGGAGCGCGTCGACGTGCATATTGTGGCGTATCGCGGGTATTGCGGGTCGGTGGTGCACTGCGTCAGGTACATCGTCTTGCCGTCGGGGCTGAATGAGCATGCGCCTTCGTCAAACTCCGAGTTCAGCTCGGTGTCTATGTCTTGCGGCTTGGTCCACTTGCCGTTCTCGTCTTTGGTCGACACGAAAATGTCGCCGTTCTTCGTGCCGGTGATGCCGCTCAGTTCGTCGCCTTTCACCTCGGTGCGCGTCGATGTGAAGTACAGCTGGTCGTTGTTGTCGCCCGCCAGCATCGGCGAGTAGTCGGCGCGGCGCGAGTTGAAGAAGTTTTCGCGCTTCACTGTGTACTGCGAGCCTTGCTCTTTCCATTCGGGTGCCATGCGCGCAGCTTTCAGTCCGTTGGCGGCGAGCCTGTTGCCGGGCAGGCTGTCGAGCGCGGCCTGGAAGTTTTTTGCCGCTTCCTTGTAGCTGCCCGCCTTCATTTGCTGTTGCGCCAGCCTCAGGTGCGTCATGCTGTCGGCTTGGTTGTAGCGTATGGCATTGTTGTATGCTGCTATTGCTCTTTGCGTGTAGTTGATGCGCCGGTAGCACTCGGCGAGCTTCAGTGCGCGCTGTCCGCGGGTTGCCCTCTCCTTCGGCGCGGTGGCAGAATATGCTTTCTTGTATTGGTTTGCGGCGTCGTAGTATTCGCCAAGCGCGAAAAACTTGTCGCCTTTCTTCATGTGTGAGTCTGCGCCACACCCCACAAGGAGTGTGGCCACGACAATGATTGATGCTATGGTCGATGTGTATCGCATGTCATTATAATAACGCAAATCGCGGCTTATTATTATAATGATGTGGCGAAATGGGCTTTTGGGGCGGCAAAAACGGATTGCGGAGCAACGAAACAGCCCCGTCTGACGCATTGTGACAGACGGGGCTGTTGGTTGCTGAGGTCATTGTTGGGCAGGAGGCTTGGCCGCGAACGGCAGCCTGAAGGTGCACCCCTCTCTCCATCGGCTGCACCCGTAGGCTGTTTTCCCTTTTATTATCGTGCCTTTTCCGCACGTTGGGCAGGGGCGTCCGATGATGTTGTCGTCGGGCTTGAGGCTCGTTGTGGCTTTCTTCTGTGGGGCGGGCGCCTTGGGCTTCGGCGCCTGGGCCACCTTCGGGGCCATCTTTTTCTTCATGTCTTCGTCTGTCATTACGCTCACTCGGCGGTTGCTGTTGTCAGAGAGCACATCGTTGACGATGCTGCCAATCTGCTGTTTCAGCTCCTCGATGAACTGCCCCGCGTCATATTTCTTGTGCTCGATGTCGCGCAGTTTCTTCTCCCAGATGCCCGTGAGTTCGCAACTTTTGAGCAGCTCTTCCTTTATCGTGTCAATCAGTTCCACACCTGTTGGCGTGGCAATGAGGTTTTTTCGTTCGCGCTTTATGTAGTGCCTCTTGAACAGTGTCTCTATTATCCCGGCCCGCGACGACGGCCTTCCGATGCCGTTTTCTTTCAAGGCGGCCCGCAGTTCCTCGTCTTCAACGAACTTGCCTGCCGTCTCCATTGCCCGTAGCAGTGTCGCCTCGGTGTAGAATTTGGGCGGTGTGGTCCACTTTTCGGCCAGGCTCGGCGTGTGAGGGCCGCTCTCGCCGGCAACAAACTGCGGCAGGGTGCGCTCCTCGTCGTCGGCTTTTGCGTCGTCGTCGCTGCCCGCTTGCACATCCTTGGCATAGACGCTGCGCCACCCTTCGTCGAGTATGGTCTTGCCGGTGGCCTTGAACTCGATGTCCTCGACCTTGCCCATGACGGTGGTCGTGGCGAACTTGCAGTCCGGGTAGAACACGCTTATGAAGCGTCTCGCCACAAGGTCGTAGACGTGGCGCTCCATGTCGGTGAGGTTGAGCGCCGCCACGCCCGTGGGAATGATGGCATGGTGGTCTGTCACCTTGGATGAGTCGAACACTTTCTTCGACTTTTTCAGCGGCTTGCCTGCCAGCGGCCGGGTTAGAGTCTCGTAGCCCCTCAGTCCCGATAGCGTGGCCGCGCATTTCGGATATATGTCGTCGCTGAGGTACTGAGTGTCCACACGAGGGTATGTTGTCAGCTTTTTTTCGTAGAGAGATTGTATTGTGTTGAGGGTCAGTTCGGCGCTCATGCCGAACTTTTTGTTGCAGTCTACCTGCAAAGACGTAAGGTCGTAGAGGTGGGGAGGGGCTTCGGTGCCGTTCTTTTTCTGTACGTCGGTCACGGTGAAAGGCTTTCCTGTTATGGTGGCCAGAAACTGTTCGCCTTCTTCTTTCACCGTGAACTTGCCCTTGGTTGCGCTGAACACCGTCTCCCTATAGGTGGTAGACAGTATCCAATATGGCTCGGGCTTGAAGTTCTCTATCTCTTTCTGTCTGTTGACTATGAGCGCGAGAGTGGGGGTTTTGCACCCGTCCGATGCTCAGCACCTGGCGGTTCTGGCCATACTTGAGCGTGTAGAGGCGTGTTGCATTCATGCCGAGAATCCAGTCGCCGATGGCTCTGCTCAGCCCGGCGAGGTAGAGTGGCTGGTAGTCGGATTGGTCTTTGAGCGACCTGAAGCCCTCGGTTATGGCCTCATCTGTCATGGATGAGATCCAAAGGCGCTTGACAGGGCACGTGGCCTTGGCTTTCTGCATCACCCATCTCTGTATCAACTCACCCTCCTGGCCGGCATCCCCGCAGTTGATGATGCCGTCGGCAGCCTGCATCAGGCGCTCAATCACGGCGAACTGCCGTTGTATTCGCTGGTCGTCTATCAGCTTGATGCCGAAGCGTTTCGGTATCATTGGCAGGGCGCTGAGGCTCCAGTGCTTCCACAGGGGGGTTGTAGTCGTTAGGTTCCTTGAGCGTGCACAGGTGGCCGAAAGTCCATGTCACCTGGTAGCCATTGCCCTCCATGTATCCTTCGTGGCCTGTCGTTGCCCCGAGGATTCGGGCAATGTCCTTGGCCACGCTTGGTTTCTCGGCTATGCAAACAATCATTGTCGTAATGTTGGATGTGGTGTGTTAGATGATGGGCCATGGCGTCTTGGCTGCCGATGGCGTTCGTGCCGCATGGCGCTGTGGGCG
>ENA-OQHN01000493-OQHN01000493.1-human-gut-metagenome-genome-assembly--contig:-NODE-493-length-13576-cov-1.697896_pt1 | contig 13576 bp, 20 predicted proteins | sample MGYA00242564_ERZ504721 | MGnify/ENA primary metagenome ERZ504721 (study PRJEB26092, sample SAMD00036212) | human gut metagenome | host: Homo sapiens | study: EMG produced TPA metagenomics assembly of...
AATGGCTGTGGTGGTGCAGGGCTTTTTTACGGCTACGGGAACGTTCATCGTTGCCTGGTACAGCGGCAATCTGCTGGCGATGGATACTTATGATTTCTTTCTGGGCACGCTGTGCTTCTTTGTGAGCGCCATGGTGATGATGATTCTGTTTTCCTGGAAACTGGGGGTGGACCGGGGGTTGAAGGATCTGGAGGACGGTTCCGTCATCCGCATTCCCAGAATTTACCGTTTCATCATGAAGTTTGTGACGCCTACGCTGCTGCTGGCGATTTTCCTGGCCTGGCTGGCGCAGAATATCTGGGTGAAGCAGGCCGCGCCCATTGAAGCGCTGGGGCGTGGGGAACATGGAGCGGTCATTCCCATGGGGTTTCTGGCGGCTTATGCCCTGTTCCTGATTTTCATCACCATGGCTTCCGGAAGGCATAAGGTGTACCACGGTCCGCGATAGGAGGGGGAAGGCCTGCTGCGCGGATGCCCGTTCCCCGCAGTTTGCGGCAGGCCGGGAGGCAATCCGGAGGCTTGACCGGAGCCGGATTTGATATAGGCTGGCGTCATGCCCAGAATAAGGAGGATACGCAGGAAAAAGCCCCGTGCCGGCAGCGTCTGGAAAAAGCTGCTGCTGTGGGGCGTGCTGGGGATGCTTGTTCTGGCGGCGGCTGTGGTGGCGGGATCCTATCTGTACGTCAGGGCCTATTTGAAGAGCGATGGTTTTTTAGCCATGCTGGAACAGTCCGCCGTTGATGATATGAATGTGGAGACCGCCAGGATAGACCTCTTGACTGGGACGGTTTCGGCATCCGGTGCGGCGGCGTAACGATGGAGGGGCATGAGTTTTTGACTTCCCTTCAGGCCAGGAATATTGAGACGGAATTCAGCCGCTGGGAATTGCTGAAGCGCGCTTTTGTCATTACCTCCGTCAATATTGCGGAGCTGAAGCTTCATCTCGCTCCCGTGTCTTTCCGTTTCAGGGAAAAGCCGGAAGGGCCCAGGAGCTGGGCGGAAGAGAATATTCTTCCGGATACGTTCCGTCTGGAAAAGGGGAGCATTTGATTCCCTGTCCGTTTCCTATGGGGAGGCCGGCCGGCTGTATGTTTTGGACGGGGCCCGCGTGGAGAGCGCCTATGACGCCGGTTCCAGCCAGTACAGGTTTGATGTGCGCGGGGGAAAGCTGCTTCTTCCTTTCCAGGGATGCCCGGAGTTTTCCCTGATGTCCGGTACAGCGCAGTTTAACCATTCCAGCAGAAGGGTGAACATTCCGTCCTGCCGCCTGACTACGGATGCCGGCGGTTATTTGGACATTAAGGGGGACTGGGACGGCTCTTCCTCCTCCTGGACGGCGAATGTGGTGGTGAACGGTGTCCCTGTCTCTTCCATCCTGGAAGACCATTGGAGAAAGCATGTCCATGGCAGCGTGAGCGGCGGAATAGACCTGCGCGGCGGACGGGACGGCGTAACCCATGTGGCCGGACTTGCCAGGTTGCAGGGCGGCATGCTGACCGGCCTTCCCGTTTTAGACCGGCTGGCTCTGTTCTGCGGTTCTTCCAGATTTCGGAATCTTCCCCTGCACGAGGCGTCCGCCCAGTTCGTCTATCAGGAATCCGCCTGGCATATTTCCAATATTCTGGTGGAAAGTGAAAACCTGGTGAGGGTGGAAGGCTGGCTGGAAATCGGGAAAGGGGGGGCGCTGACCGGAAGGCTGCAGGTGGGGCTGCGGGCCGACGGCCTGTGGAAAGCTCTTCCGGGTTTTTCCGATGTGTTTTCCGTTTCCCGCCAGGGAGCGGGAGGCAATCTGGCATGGGCCAATGTGAATATCGGAGGGACGCTGGACAACCCGTCGGAGGACTTGTCCGCGCGGCTCATCAAGGCGGCGGGAAACCGCCTGACGGAAATAGGAATGGGCAAGGCGGCTGAAGTGGCGGATGTCGCGGCGCGGCTGCTGAACAGGGGAACCGAGAAAAACGGAGCGGGGGATGGTGCGGAACATAATGGCCGCAAGTTCAGGATTCCCGCCGCGGACGAAGTTCCCGCCCCGGTTGTGCCACAGCTGCAGGACGCTGCGGAAAAGGGGCTTAAAACAGGGAATGACCTGATGAACGAATTAATGAATTGGTAACCCGTTTTTTGGCAGATGAAAACTTATCCCTGCCAAATGGTGCAGGCGGTCGCCGTTATCGTGGAGCGTATCGCGGATACGGCTTTCCGCGCCACCCTTCCGAATGGCAAAACCGCTGTGGCTTTTGTAGAAAAAAGAACGCTTCCCTGAGGGAGCTGCTCAAGCCGGGCGACCGGGTGGCCGGGTACACCCAAAACGTATTTCAGGAGCCCTGCGGCCACTGTGAGGCATGCCTGGCTGGCGACTGGGACCACTGCACCAACCGCAGGGTCTTCACCTGGAAGGGCGGCGAGCTGGGCCATCCCGGCGCTTACAGCCAGTACACCACCTGGTTCCCCCACAGTCTGGTCAAGCTTCCGGATAATGTGACCAACGAGGAGGGAGCCATGGCCGAGCCCTTCGCGGTGGGCCTTCATGCCATCCAGGTCAGTCAGGTGAAGCCCAACGACAGGGTGCTCATCCTGGGCGGCGGGATCATTGGCATGAGCTGCGCGGAGTGGGCCAGAACCTTCGGCGCCAGTGAGATCACCGTCTCAGAGCTCAACCCCCAGAAGCGGGAGATCATCCGGGGCTATCAGGTGGCTGACCATGTGGTGGCTGCCGACGCCCCCGACCTGGAGCAGCAGCTGCTGGATATCTCGGGGGGCGGCTATGACCTGCTGATTGACTGCGTGGGGGGTGCCCAGCGCCTTCAACACCGGCTTGCGCGCCCTCAAGCCGGAGTTCTATATGCGGGCCACCGCCGTGGGCCTGCCCCATGCTCAGTTCCCTCTGGACTATGAGCGGCTGGTGCTCAAGCAGGTGCTCCTCCGTGGCAGCAAGGGCCACAACTTCGATGAATTCAAGACCGTCATCAACGCCATGGCCTCTGGCCGGATCTCCGTGAAGAAATACATCTCTCGCCGCATCAAACTGGAGGAGGTCCAGGCGGGTTTTGAGGCCATGAAGGCCGCCCGCGGCCTGGACACCAAGGTAATCATCGAGACGCAGTGACCCCGAAACAGATCAAAACAAGTCTGCAAATAAAGAGGGAGGAGAATCATGGACATTATCTCCATACTGGGCCTGGTCCTGGGGCTGGCAGTCCTGATCATGATGGGCTTTAAAGGCTGGGGCATGATCCCCACGTCCATCGTGGGCGCGCTGGTTGTCGTCATCACCAACCGCATGGACCTTTGGGAGGCGCTGAGCACCCACTACGGGACCTTTATGAAGAACTATGCGGGCGACTACTTCCTGATGTTTTTCCTGGGCACGCTGTTCGGCGCACTGATGGGGAGCAGCGGTGCGGCCAAATCCATCGCCTGTAAAATCGTGGATCTGATGGGCAGCAAGCGGGCCCTGCTGATTGTGGTTATCACCTCTGCCGTCCTCTCCTATGGCGGCGTCAGCTTTGCCGTGGTGGTGTTCACCCTGTACCCGATCGCCCTGGTTCTGTTCAAGGAGGGCAACGTCTCCAAGCGGCTGTTCCCTGCGGCGCTGTTCGCCGGCTGTGCCTCCTTCACCATGGTGGGCCTGCCGGGCAGCCCACAGATCCAGAATATCATGCCCACTGAGGTACTGGGAACCACGGCCTACGCTGCTCCCCTCAACGGTATCGTTGTTTCCTGCATCATCTTCGCTCTGAGCATGGTATGGCTGGAGTGGAACGACAAGCGGTTGAAGGCGGCCGGCATCGGCTTCGTCCCCGGACGAAAAGACGATCTGGAGGCCATCGATATCTCCGACCGCACCGGGATGCTGCCCTTCGGTCTGGCTGTCATTCCTATCTTATTCGTGGTGCTGTATATCTTTGTGATGCAGCAGGTGCTGAAGGACGCTGTCACCTGGAGCACCAACTACATCGTCATTCAGTCCCTGGCCCTGGGCTGCCTGCTGGCCTTTGCCCTGTTCCACAAGCGGATCCACGCCTTCCGCGATTCGGTCAATGATGCGGCCACCAACAGCCTGATCGCCCTGATGAACACCGCCGTGGTCACCGGCTTCGGCGGCGTAGTCCAGGGATCCCATGGCTTCGAGCTGGTCAAGGAATTCGCACTGAGCCTGGATATGAACCCACTGATCTCTGCCTGCGTGGCCACCGCCATCGTGGCTGCGGCCTGCGGCTCCTGCTCCGGCGGCCTGTCCGTGTTCCTGGCGGCCCTTGGTCCCCAGTATGTGCAGCTGTGTCAGGCGCAGGGAATCGATCCGCAGATCCTCCACCGCTCCATCACCTGGGCGGGCGCCGGCCTGGACTCCCTACCCCACTCCGGCGGCTATGTGACGGCCAACATCTACACCGACCAGACCCCCAAGGAGACCTATCCCTATTTCTTCGTCACTAACATCGGCCTGACGACGCTGGGCTGTGTGCTGACGGTGGCCCTGTATATGCTCTTCGGCCTGGTGTGACCAGGCGGAGAGGCTGGAGAAATCCGATCACGCTCTGAAATCGAGAAAGGAACATTGCTATGCTGGAAATGATCTGGAAGCCGACTCTGTACGGCTTCGACACCTGCAAAGAGTTTGCCGAGGCGTTCCGCCTCAACAGAGACGACCTGATCCTCAGCAACGCCTATATCTATGAGCCCTACTTCGGCTGTATGGAGAACCTGAACTGCCATGTGATCTTCCAGGAGAAGTATGGCGCCGGGGAGCCCACCGACGTGATGGTGGATGCGATCCTGGCCGACGCGGCCAAGACCAGATGTAAGCGGGTGATCGCCATCGGCGGCGGCACGGTGATCGACATCGCCAAGGTGCTGGCCGTCTCTGACGGCGAGGGGGTGGACGACCTTTATGACAAGGCCCCCGATCTGGAAAAGAAGCGGGAGCTGATCATCATCCCCACCACCTGCGGCACGGGCAGCGAGGTGACCAATATCTCCATCATGGCCCGCACCCGCATAGGAACCAAGCTTGGCCTGGTCAGCCCCGCCATGTACGCCGACTACGCGGTGCTGATCCCCCAGCTGCTGGAGGGCCTGCCGTTCAAGGTGTTCGCCGCCAGCTCCATCGACGCCCTGGTCCACGCGGTGGAGTCCGCCCTGTCCCCCAAGGCCACCCCCTACACCAAGCTCTTTGGCTATAAGGCCATTGAGATGATCATCCGGGGCTATCAGACCATCGCCAAGAAGGGGCCGGAGAGCCGCTTCTCTCTGCTCAACGACTTCCTGCTGGCCTCCAACTATGCGGGCCTGGCCTTTGGCACCGCCGGCTGCGCCGCCGTCCACGCCACCAGCTATCCCCTGGGCGGCAAGTATCATGTGGCCCACGGCGAGAGCAACTACGCCATGTTTACAGGGGTGCTCAAGAACTACATGGAGCTCCGCCGGGACGGGGAGATTGCAGTCCTCAACCAGTATTTGGCCGACTTGTTGGGCTGTATGACCAATGTGGTCTATGACGAGCTGGAGAAGCTGCTGGACCAGATCCTGCCCAAGCGGCCCCTCCGCGAGTACGGCGTGACCAGGGAGGATCTGCCCGTCTTCGCCCACAGCGTGGTCACCGAGCAGGGCCGCCTGATGGCCAACAACTTCGTCCCTCTGGACGAGGCGCGGGTGCTGAAGATCTATCAGGAGCTGTTTTAAGACCGCTCCAGTCCCGGTTGCCTGTCCCCGCCTTAGAGGGCGGGGATCGCCGGGGGAATCCCTCTGGCCGGGGGAGCGGGACTGGGCGCAATGATAAAAGGAGGAGATTCTCATGGCGCTTATGAGCAAGGCAGCGATCGTGACCGGGGCAGCCCAGGGCATCGGCAAGGCCATCGCCGCACGGCTGGTGAAGGATGGAATGCGGGTGGCCATCGTGGACATCAACCAGGAGGCCGCCGTCGTAGCCGCCGAGGAGCTGGCCGGGCAGTATGGCGCGGACACCATGGCCGTGCAGTGCGACGTCTCCCAGGAGGAACAGGTCAACATCGCCGTGCAAAAGGTGCTGGAACGGTTCGGTACGGTGGACGTGCTGGTCAACAACGCCGGCATCCTGTCCCTGAAAAAGCCCTTTGTGGAGTACACCAAGGCCGACTGGGACAAAATCTTCGGCATCAACTTCATGGGCGATGTGTTCTTCTGCAAGGCGGTGATCCCCACCATGAAGGAGAAAAACGGCCGGGCGGATCATCAACATGGCCTCCCAGTCCGCCGAGACGGGCGGTCTGGCCGCCTCGCCGATTTACGCCGCCAGCAAAGCTGCAGTCTGGTGCATGACAAAGTCACTGGCCGGGGAGATGGGGCCCTATCAGGTGACCGTCAATGCGGTGGCCCCCGGCTACATCATGACCGAGATGACCCGCAACGCCGGTTATCGGGACGACATGGTCCCCATGAAGCGCCTGGGTACCCCTGAAGACGTGGCCGACGTGGTGGGCTTCCTGGCGAGCGAGGACAGCCGCTATGTCACTGGCATGATCGTGGATATCAATGGCGGCACGGTGATGCGCTGACTTTGTCTGAACGAGTGCGGGTCATCAACTGACATTGGGAGGTAAAATATATGAGCACGAAAAAGGAACCAAAGGAGCTGGCAAAGCAGTTCTATACCGTAATGTACCGGATGCGCCGCTTCGAGGAGGAGGTCTTTGAGTTCTATAAGCGGGGCCTGATGCCAGGCCTGGCGCACCTGTATCTGGGGGCAGGAGGCGGTGGCCGCCGGGGCGTGTGTCGCTCTGCGTGAGGACGACTACATCGGCTCCACCCACCGCGGCCACGGCCACCTGGTGGCCAGAGGCGCCGATCTGGACCGGATGATGGCCGAGATCCTGGGAAAAAAGACCGGCTACTCCAAGGGCAAGGGCGGCTCCATGCACATCATGGCCATGGACAAGGGCATCCTGGGCGCCAACGGCATTGTGGGCGGCGAAATCCCATCGCCACTGGCGCGGCCTACTCCGCCAAGCTCGGGCACCGAGCAGGTCACCCTGGCCTTTTCCGGCGACTCCGCGTCCAACGAGGGGACCTTCCATGAGTCCATCAACATGGCTGCCGCCTGGAACCTGCCCATCGTCTATATCATTGAGAACAATCTCTTCGGCATTTCGGTGGATATCCGCCGGGTGACAAAGGAGCACGACCTCTATAAGCGGGCCGAGGGCTATGGGATTCCGGGCGAGGCTGTGGACGGCAACGACGTCTATGCGGTGTACGAGGCCGTCTGCCAGGGCGGTTGAGCGGGCCCGCAAGGGCGAGGGGCCCACCCTCATCGAGTGCAAGACCTACCGCTGGCAGGGCCACCACGTGGGCGACCCCGGCGAGTACCGCGCCCCTGAAGAGCTGGCCGCATGGAAGGCCCGCGAGCCCTTGGTGGTGCTGCAGGAGAAGGGACTGCTGAGCGACGGCGAGATTGAAGAGATCCGCGCCTCTGTGGAGAAGGAGATCGCCCAGGCCTGTAAGTTCGCCGAGGAGAGCGATTATCCCGACGTGTCCGAGGCCTACAAGGATGTGTTTGTAGATATCGCCGCATCTGTTTGATAATAAGGGAGGTTCAGATCATGAGAGAATTGATGGTGAGAGACGCCATCCGGGAGGCCCTGGACGAGGAGATGGCGCGGGATAATACCGTATTCCAGATGGGCGAGGACATCGGCGTCATCGGCGGCAACTTCAAGTGCACCGTGGGTTTGCGGGACAAGTATGGTGATCTGCGTGTAAAGGATACCCCCATCTCTGAGCAGGGGTTCGTGGGCATGGGCGTTGGCGCGGCCCTGACCGGCCTGCGCCCGGTGGTGGAGCTGATGTTCGCCGACTTCATGATGGTCTGCGGAGACCAGCTCTTCAACCAGATGGCCAAGATCACTTACATGTCCGGCGGCCAGTGCAACGTGCCCATGGTGGTGCGCCTGCCCCTGGGTGGCGGACGCTCCTCCGCGGCTCAGCACTCCCAGTCCATCCATGCCTGGGCCGCCCACATCCCCGGCGTCAAGGTGGTGGTCCCCTCCACCGCCGGCGAGTGCAAGGGGCTGCTCAAGACCGCCATCCGGGACAACGACCCCGTTATGTTCTTTGAGCACAAGATGCTCTATACCACCAAGTTCAACGATGTCCCGGAGGTGGAGGAGGATGTGTGCATCCCCTTCGGCAGGGCCCGCATCGTCGCGGAGGGCGCCGATATCACCGTGGTCACCAACTCCATGATGACCATCAAGGCGGAGAAGGCGGTCCGGCAGCTACAGAAGGAGGGCATCAGCGCCGAGCTGATCGACCTGCGCACCATCGTGCCCCTGGACACCGAGACAATCATCAGGTCGGTGAAAAAGACGGGCAAGCTGCTGATCGTAGACGAGGGCCACCTCAGCTTCGGCATCACCGGCGAGATCGCCTCCCGGATCATGCCCGACGTGTTCTATGATCTGGACGCCCCCCATCCAGCGGATGGGCACCGCCGACGTGCCCCTGCCCTTCAGCCCCGCGCTGGAGTTCCCGCTGATTCCCGACGAGAAGAAGATCGCGGCCAAGATCCGCGAGATGGTGTAAGGAGGCATCGCAATGGCTGAAGTCGTCATCATGCCTAAGCTGGGCTTCAACATGGACGAGGGCCAGCTGGTCAAGTGGCACAAGCAGGTGGGCGAGACGGTAAAGAAGGGCGAGGTGCTCTTTGAGATCAACACCGACAAGACCACCATGCCCGTGGAGGCCACCGAGGACGGCACCCTCCTGAAGATCATTCTGGAGGAGGGTGCCTTCGCCGAGGTGTTTACCCCCATCGCCGTGACCGGCGCACCGGGGGAGGATCCGGATGCCGCCCTGGCTTCCGCCGGACAGGGGCAGGCCGGTGGAAGCGCGCCCGCCGCCGCTCCTTCGGCCCCTGCCGCGCCGGTGGACATGAAGTCTCTGAAACTGACACCCAAGGCCCGAAAGCTGGTCCAGGACGAGGGCATCGACCCGGCCTCCCTGACCCAGATCAAGGGCACCGGCTTCCAGGGCGGGATCACCTATAAGGACCTCAAGGCATCCCCGCTGGCCCGCAGGGTGGCCCGGCAAATGGGCGTGGATCTGGCCGCTGTCCAGGGTACCGGCGCCGCCGGCAAGATCATGAAGGCCGACGTGGAGGCCGCGGCCGCCAAGGCCGCGCCTGCCTCCGCCGGGTCGGACACCCGACAGGTGGCCTCCGCCGTTCCCTACAAGGGTGTGCGCAGGATCATCGGCGAGAAGCTGGCCCAGTCCAAATTCACTGCGCCCCACCTGTACTTTACCGACGCGGTGGACACCACCGAGCTGGCCGCCTTCCGCAAGCGGCTCAACGGGACCAGCGAGGTAAAGATCGCCGTCTCCGACCTGCTGACCATGGCGGCCTGCAAGGCCCTGAAGAAATTCCCCGGCATCAATGTCACCCTGAAGGACGACCAGGTCGTCACCTACAAGTCCATCAACGTGGGCACTGCCGTGGCTGGTGACAACGGCTTGGTCGTCCCGGTGATTAAGAATGTGCAGAACAAGACTCTCACCGACGTGGCACGGGAGAGCAAGGATCTGGTGGCCAGAGCCAGGGAAGGCCGGCTGGCCCCGGAGGAGTACAGCGAGGGTACCTTCTCCATTTCCAATCTCGGGGATGTTCGGCATCGGCAACTTCACCGCGATCATCAACGCGCCCGAATCGGCGATCCTGTCGGTCAGTTCCGTGCGCAAGACCCCCGTTGTGGCCACCGATGAGAACGGAGAGGACGCCATCGCCATCCGGCCCATGATGAACATACAGCTGTCTGTGGACCACCGGGTCATTGACGGCCTGCTGGCCTCCCAGTTCGTGGAGTATATGAAGCAGCTGCTGGAGCATCCTATCCAGATTCTGATGTGAGTGGAGGAGCGTCATGGCAGAGATCATCATCATGCCCAAGCTGGGCTTCAATATGGACGAGGGCCAGCTGGTCAAGTGGCACAGGCGGGTGGGTGAAACGGTAAAGAAGGGCGAGGTGCTCTTTGAGATCAACACCGACAAGACCACCATGCCCGTAGAGGCCACAGCGGACGGCACCGTCCTCCAGCTCATGCTGGAGGAGGGGGCTTTCGCCGAGGTGTTCACCCCCATCGCCGTGATCGGCGCTCCGGGGAGGATCCCAATGCCGTCCTCAATGGCCCCGCCACCCCCAGGCCGCGCCCGCGGCCCCGGCGGAGCCGGCCGGATACGACTACGACGTGGTCGTGATCGGCGCCGGCCCCGGCGGCTATGAGACGGCGATCAAGGCGGCCCAGTGCGGGAAAAAAACCTGCATCATCGAGGGGCCGGTTTCGGAGGCACCTGCCTGAACGTGGGCTGCATCCCAACCAAGGCGCTGATTCAGACCGCCGACGTGTACCACAAGGTGAAGGATGCCGCCCGCTTCGCGGTGACGGGCGTGGAGGCGGACAAGATCGCGGTGGATATGGCCGCCTTGCAGGCCAGAAAGAAAGCCGTGGTCAAAACCCTGGTCAACGGCGTCAAGGGTCTGCTCCGGGGCAATAAGGTAACGGTGGTGGAGGGAATGGCCTCGTTTGCCGATACCCATACCCTGTCTGTGGACGGCAGGAGCATCACCGGGGCCAACATCATCATCGCCACCGGCTCCAGCGTATTCATGCCCCCCTTCCTCGCGCTGGAGGGGGAAAACCACCTGCTGACCAGCACCGAGGCCCTGGACCTGGATCAGGTGCCCGCCTCGGTCACCGTGATCGGCGGCGGTGTGATCGGCGTGGAGTTCGCCTATCTCCTGAACCGTCTGGGCAGTAAGGTGACGGTGCTGGAGCTGATGGACCATATCCTGCCCATGGTGGACATCGAGGTCTCCAGGCTGGCGGAGAAGCGGATGACCAAGGACGGGATCCTGTTCCGGCTGGGCGCAAAGGTCAGCCGGGTGAAGGACGACACGGTGTACTACGAGTTCGGGGGGCAGAACTGCCAGGTAAAGTCGGATATGGTGCTCATGGCGGTGGGGCGTGTTCCAAACACTCAAGGCCTCAACGCAAAGGGGATCGGCATCGAGTTCGACCGGAAGGCGATCCGGACGGACGCCCATATGCGCACCAACATCCCCCATATCTATGCCATTGGGGACGTGAACGGGAAGGTTATGCTGGCCCACACCGCCTCCCACGAGGGTATGGTGGCAGTGGCGGACATCTGCGGCCAAGGGGAGGAGATGCGCTATGACCGGATCCCATCCTGTGTCTATCTGGAGCCTGAGATCGCCTGCATCGGCCTCACCGAGGCCCAGGCCAGGGAGAAGTACGGCGACGGACTGAAGATCGGGCGGTTCAACATGGCGGCCAACGGCAAGTCCCTGATCGCGGGGGACACGGACGGCCTGTTCAAGGTGATCGTGGCGGCGGACACCGGCGAAATCCTGGGCGCTCACCTCTATGGTCAGCACGTCACCGACATGATCGGTGAGATCTCGGCGGCCATGGCCGCCGAGGGCACCGCTGAGGAGCTGATCCATGCGATCCACCCCCATCCCACGGTCAACGAGGCCCTGGGCGAGGCTTTTATGGCCGCCTGGAACGGACGGGCCATCAATTCCCTGTGACAGGGAGGATCCTCTGCCTGGGTGACAGCCTGACCTATGGCTTCGGCCTCCCGCGGGGACTGGTCTGGACGGCGCTGTGCGCCGCCCAGAGCCGGGGCGGAGCTGCTGGGCTGGGGCGTCAACGGCAACACCACCGGCGGTATGCTGGCCGTCCTGCCCGATCTGCTGGTCCGGGAGCACCCGGACGCGGTCCTCCTGATGGGCGGGACCAACGATATCGCCTACGGCGGGGATCTGGCGGGCGCCAGGGCCAACATGGGGGCCATGGCCCACCTGATCATCGCCGGAGGAGGCCTCCCGCTGATCGGGATCCCGCCGGGGCTCCGGCGGCCCATTCGGCGGGAGTGGGCGGAGCTGATGCCGGAGCGGGCGGCAGAGCTGCTGGCCGAGTACCAGAGCTGGCTGCGCCGCTTTGCCGCTGCCTTCCGTCTGCCGGTCCTGGACTTCGACCGGGCCTTCACCCGATGGGGAGAGGAGGGGCTCTTTCAGCCGGATGGCCTCCACCCCAACGCCGCCGGCCACTGCCTGATGGCGGAGACGGCCGCGGCGCTCATTCGATCCCTGTGAGAGAAAGGAGCCTGTGCCACGATGCGTGCCATCCAAAGCCCCAGCACCGACCCCCGCTTCAATCTGGCGCTGGAGCAGTATATTTTTGACCAGATGCCTCGGAACCGGTCCTATCTCATGCTCTGGCGCAACGACCGGACGATCGTGGTGGGCAAGCACCAGGATACCTTCGCCGAGATCAACGCCGACTATGTGCGGGCCAACCAGATTCAAGTGGTCCGCCGGCTGTCCGGGGCGGGGCGGTCTATCACGACCTGGGGAACGTGAACTTCACCCTCATCGCCGACCACACGGGCAGCGACTTTGACTTCTCCACCTTCTGCCGCCCGGTGATCTGGGCGCTGGAGAGCCTGGGGGTGCCCGCGGAGCTGAACGGCCGAAATGACATGACCATCCGGGGCAGAAAGTTTTCGGGCAACTCCCAGTATGTGAAGGAGGGCCGGGTGATGCACCACGGCACGCTCCTGTATGACTCTGACCTGAGCGTGGTGTCTCAGCGCTGGCTCCAGCCGGGACAAGCTGACCTCCAAGGGCCTGCCCTCGGTGCGCAGCCGGGTCACCAACATCAAGCCCTATATGCATCAGCCGATGCCCACAGAATCCTTCATGGAGCGGCTGTGGTCCTGCCTGGGAGAGGTATGTGACCTAGTCCCCTATGAGCTGGATCGGGGGGGATCTGAACCAGGTGGAGCGTATCCGGCAGGCGGTGTACGACCGCTGGGAGTGGAACTATGGAAGTTCCCCCCGGTGTCAGATCGACAAGCGCCGCAGGGTAGAGGGCTGCGGCGAGATCCGGGTCTGCCTGGATTTGAAGGAGGGTGCAATCCAGGCGCTGTCCTTCTATGGGGACTTCTTCTCCCGAAAGGAACCCGACCAGCTGGCCCAGCGGTTGATCGGCTGTCCTCTGCGGGAGGAAGCCCCTGCGGGCGGCGGTGCCGGCGGGGGAAATCGGGCAATATTTTCAGAACATGGACCTGGATGAATTTTGCGGGCTAATGCTCTGCTGAGGCCCCATCAAAAACAGGGCGCGGCCCGGAAGGCCGCGTCTAACAGCAAGGAGTGGATAATATGAGTATTGACCGTCTGCCGCCCGTGGGCCATGTGGGTGTCGTCGTGGCCGATATGGACCGGGCGCTGGAGGAGATCCGTCAGATCTTCGGGATCGACGGCGCCGGGAAGGTGTACGACTTCACACCCATGAATGTATGGGCCTGGGGGGAGAAAATCCCCGGCTGCCAGATTCGGATCGCCATGCTGGATTGGAGCGACAGCCTGAAGCTGGAGGTGCTCCAGCCCGTCTTTGGCGAGATTGAACATAAGCGCTTCGTAGATGAGGTGGGAGGCGGGATGCACCACACCGCCTACTACGTCAAGGACTACCCGGCTTATCGGGATTTCATCGTGGGCCAGGGGGGCGAGATCAT
>ENA-OQHN01000494-OQHN01000494.1-human-gut-metagenome-genome-assembly--contig:-NODE-494-length-13557-cov-3.968057_pt1 | contig 13557 bp, 11 predicted proteins | sample MGYA00242564_ERZ504721 | MGnify/ENA primary metagenome ERZ504721 (study PRJEB26092, sample SAMD00036212) | human gut metagenome | host: Homo sapiens | study: EMG produced TPA metagenomics assembly of...
CCACATAACTCGACTGCAGCGACTGCAAATCGACCTTATCCGAGTTCGATGCCTGTCGCACCACCAATTCTGTCCGAGGCAGCCCATAGCTTGCGAGCTGTCCCCGCGCATTCTCGATCACATCTTCGCCAAGCGGTTCCCCGACCAGCAACAACTCGATGCAAGGCGATTCTCCGCCCCGCCGGTAGATCTTGCTGGATTCGATCACACGGGTCTGCGGGAAATTGAACACCTGGGCGATATACTTATCGGCCTGCACCTCGAAAATCGAAACCCGCACCATATGCAAGCCGATGAATACGCTGGGAATAAACGTAACGAGCGTAATCGCCAGCATCGTCCGCTTCACGAAACGCTCACGGGATTTGTTGAGAAACGTCTTCTTCCTGTACTTCAGAAACCGGGTAAAAATATAAGTAGCCAGGGCGATAAAAACCGTATTGATGAAAAACAGGTAAAACGCCCCGAAGAAAAAACGATACTGTCCCGTCGCCAGACCGAACCCGGCCGTACAGAGAGGCGGCATCAACGCCGTAGCGATCGCAACGCCCGGAATAACGGTCGAATTACGATCCTGGCGCGATTGCGCCACGATACCGGCCATACCGCCGAAAAAGGCGATCAACACGTCGTAAGTCGTCGGAGTGGTACGTGCGAGCAACTCACTGCTCGCATTCCCCAGCGGGGAGATGAAAAAGAAGAGGGTCGAAGTCGAAATCGCCACGACGAACATCAGGACGAAGTTCCTGACGGAATTTTTTCAGCAGGTCGAAATCGTTGATCCCGAGCGAAAAGCCGATACCCATAATCGGCCCCATGATCGGAGAAATACACATGGCGCCGATAATTACGGCGGCCGAATTGACATTCAGGCCCAGCGACGCCACCATCGTAGCGCAAATCAGGACCCACAAATTGACGCCGCGAAACTCCGTACCCTTGCTGATGTTGGCAGCTACTTCATCCTGCGAGGCCTTGTCATCCTCCAGACTGAAACGGTCCCGTATAAAGGCCCGGAACTCCGCCCAAAGTCGGAACGAATGACGGGGCTGCTCTTTCAATTCACTATTTTCCATATCACTCATTTACTCTTCTTCGGATTCTGTATCCATATTCTTTCCCGGTTTCGGAAGCCCCGCCACCACGATCACGAACTCTCCTTTGGGCGTATGTTCCCGGAAATAGTCCGCAACCTCGGCAAGGGTTCCCCGCACGGTCTGTTCGAACTTTTTGGTCAGTTCCCGCGACACGGCCGCCATCCGCTCCGGACCGAACACCTCGGCGAACTGTTCGAGGGTCTTGACCACCCGGAAAGGCGACTCGTAAAAAATCATCGTACGCGGCTCCGACGCAAGGCTCTGCAAATGCTTGTTGCGGCCTTTCTTCTGGGGCAGAAAACCCTCGAAGCAAAACCGGTCGCACGGAAAGCCGCTCTGCACCAGCGCCGGGACGAAAGCCGTAGCCCCGGGCAACGTTTCCACTTCGATCCCCGCTTCAAGACAGGCCCGCACCAGCAGGAATCCCGGGTCGGAGATTCCCGGCGTGCCCGCATCCGAAATCAGAGCCGCTGAACGGCCCTGGGCGATGTTGTCGGCCACCAGACCAACCGTCGCATGTTCATTGAACTTGTGGTGGGCATACATCTTTTTCTCGATGCCCAGATGCTTGAGCAGCACCGACGAGGTGCGCGTGTCTTCAGCCAGAATAAAATCGACTTCGGAAAGCACCCTGACGGCCCGAATCGTGATGTCGTCCAAATTTCCGATCGGCGTAGGAACGATATAGAGCTTAGCCATCGTCAGGAGAGTTTACGTTCCAGCAACTCCATCAGGAACCTCACTCCGTCGGACGAAGGGTTCCAATCGTAATTCTCGGAGATATAGATAATGCAGTCGTCCAGGTCGTCAAACTCGTTCAGACGGTCGATCGTCCGTTCGTACCGCTCGGTATCGCCGCCGAACAAGTCCCGCAGCAACAGGAATTTGTCGTTGATACCGATCGCCTGCTTCAGGTCGGTGATCCGCTCCTTGCGCACGATTTCGGAAGCCATGTCCTTCGGCGCGGCGATCGTGTCGGCCAGCGTATGCACGTCACCGCCCAACACCTCGCCCAGCACCGGCTCCGGCTCGGCGGCAAACGGGTATTTCGGGGCATCGGTTTTAGTCGAAGTCGTTTCGGCGACGCCCGTCTTTTGCGAAGCGGCAACGGAAGCATCGGCATCCGCCGCATTATCCGCTTGCTCCGAAATCTCTGCAGCGACAGAGTCGGATTCCGATGTTTCGGACTGTGGCTCCGGTATTTGCGACGTTACGGACTTCTTCGGTTCATCCATTTTTTCGAGGAGTGTTTCCGGCTGCGGAGCCGCTGCATCGTCCTGCTCCTTTCCGGCGGTTGCCTGTTGCTGCGGAGCCGCTGCATGCCCCGGCTTCTGCCCGGTCCCGACCGGAACGTCTTCGAAGCAGCGGCTTCCTGCGGCCCGTCCGTCTCGTAGAGAGACATGATGACCCGCCGCTTCTCCCTGTGACGGATCACCAGATCGTCCAGATCGAACAGACTGTCCGATACGACGACTTTCTGCTTCGATTCGGCATCGGCTTCAGAGGAGGGAGCAACCACCTGACCGGCAGACGATCCGGCAAGCCCCTCCCGGCCGGTCCGAACCGCAGCATCGTGCCCGGTTCCCGACGCTTTGTCGGACTGCCCTTCCATCGAAGCATCCTGCCGCGAAAGACCGGACGTCACAGATACCGCGACCGCGACAGCTATAGACTCCGCTGCAGGTGCAGATTCCGATACAGGCACGGATTCAGGGGCAGATTCGTCGGCAAGCACCGGATCCGGCTCGGCCACAGGAGCAGACGCAACGACAAGTACAGGTTCCGGCTCAGGTTCTGTAACGGCAGATGCCGAAACCGGCTTCACGGAGGGCGCAGATTCCGGCACAGCAGCAGACTCCCCGACGGGTGCATCCAAAGCTTCGGGCATCGCAGCCGACTCCGGCAGGAAATCGCGGACAGGCTCCGCCAGCAAATCGTCCAGGTCGATACTTATTTCGGACACCGGCGCAACTTCGGCGACGGACTGCTGCGCAGCGACGGACGCGGAAGCGGAGGAATCCCCTTCGTCGAAATTCGCAAACCGTATCGCTTCATACAATTTTTTGAGCTTGTCCAAAACCAAATCCCGCTCGATGCCGGGGACATCGTGCGAACCCGCCCAGCCATCGACCAGTTCGATCAAACGGGCAAGTTCTTCCTGTATCTTGTTCACCTCCATAACAAAATCGGTTTATCAGAGCCAAAGGTACGAAAAATATCGGATGCGGGAAACGGTTTGTCCGCAGATTGCCAAAAATTCACCGATGCAGCTCGACGATTATTTTCCGAATCGGAAAAACTATGTATATCTTTGCTTCGGATGCAAAACCGAACGAAAAACCTTCGAACGGACACCGCACCCGCTTTGCTGCATATACCCACACTAAAAAAATCATCCTGAAATGGATATTCTGGAACTGCGCCGCTATTGCCTCTCCCTGCCGCTGGCAGAAGAGTGTACCCCGTTCGACGAAACGACCCTGGTCTTCAAAATCGGGGGCAAAATGTTCTGTTACACCGATATGGTGGAATTCCGATGGATCGCTGTAAAGTGCGATCCGGATCGGGCCGTTCTGCTTCGCGAACGCTATCCGGAACTGGTCACTCCCGCTTTCCACAGCAACAAACGCCACTGGAACGGCATCCGTACGGATGGTGATCTGCCCGACGCCTTTATCCGCGAGCAACTCCGCCACTCCTATCTGCTCGTCGCGGCAGGCATCACCCCCAAAGCCTTGCGGCAGGAAATACGAAACCAGATCGAAAAAGCCGGGCTCCCCGAAGAGTAACCCGGCTTTCGCCTCTTTCCCGAATCAGCCCCGCATCTGCCGCCGCATCATCCGACGCCAGCGGAAATACCCGGCCAGCGACATCGTCAGGTAAATCGTGTAGAGCAATGCGGTGAGCGGGATCTCCTTGTAGAAATAGAGCCCGACCGTCACCAAATTGACTACAAACCATACAAACCACTGTTCCAGATACTTGCGCGAAAGCATCCACATTCCCACGATGCTCAGCGACGTGGTCAGGCTATCCCAGAACGGCACGGTGCTGTTGGTAAAGGTCACGAGCACCCAGTAGATGAACAGATGGATCGCCGCATACGCCGCCGCGATCATCGGCCAGCGGCGTGCGGGCGTACGGGAAATACCGCCGCCCTTTTCGGTTTTGGGAGCGTTGCGCCATACCAGCCACCCATAGACACTTGCCAGAAAATAATAGACGTTCATGCCGAAATCGGCATAAAGCCCCGTCTGGAAGTAGAGCGTACCGTGCACGACGGGCATCACCAGCCCCACGAGCCAGAGGTAGATGTTGGCCCGGTATTCGAGCCACAGATAGAGCAGCCCCAGCGTAAAGCCGACGATCTGCAGGATGAGTTTGAGTTCCATCGCCTAAAACCGCACCGTTACGTTGGCCAGCACGTTGAACATCGCCTGGGGAAAATAGAAGGCCGAATCTTCGCGCACACCTCCGACAATCGACGAATAACCGTAGCCGTTGTTACAATACTCCGTATTGAAAAGATTGTTGATCTGCACGCCGAAACGCACGCTTCCGATCTTCGAGGCAGCCAATTCATACCCCAGGTTCAGGTTGGTGACACAGTAGTCGTCGAGCGACAGCGCATCGTTGCGGCCGTTGGTAAAGTATTGTTTGCCGACATACTGCGTATGCAGCAGGGCGCTGAACCCTTTGACATGGAAATCCAATAGCACTCCGGCGATGACCGACGGAGAGTAGGAAAGGGTCGAGGTCCCGAGATACAGCTCCTTTTCGCCCAGGTAGTTCCAGTCGGCGTCGTACTCCGAAACATATTCCGTATAGTTCTCGATCCGGTTCTGGCTCAGGGTCGCATTGGCTCCCAGCGAAAACCAGCGGGCGATGTTCAGCGAAGCCGAGAGTTCGATGCCCCGGCGGTAACTGTCTGGAATATTGCGGGACAGCTCCTGCCCCGTGTCCGAGAGTTCGCCCGTAGCGACCAGCTGATCCTTGTAGGACATATAGTAGAAGTTCACGCCCGCCTCGAAACGGTCGTTGTGGAAAAGATAGCCGAACTCCCAGTCGTACAGCCGCTCCGAGGTGGGATACTCCCCGTTCTTGGTATCGGTGAAGTTGCTGCGCGTAGGCTCCTTCTGCGCCACGGCGAACGACACATAGACCTTGTGATTCCGGGCGAAAGTGTAGTTCACGCCCGCTTTGGGGTTGAAAAAGTGATAGGTACGGTGAATATCCAACTCCTGAAGCGCCGAAGTGGTGCTGTTGAAATTGTCGTTGGTGCCCGTAATGTTATGCCGGATGAAACGGTACTGCAGGTCGGCATAGAGGTTCAGCCCCCGTGCAGCCTCCCAGTTGATCTTGGCGAAGACGTTGGCATCGTACTTGGTCGAGGCGTTACGATAATATTCGTGACGCGGGAAGCCGGGTGCATCGACGACCGACATCACGTTTCCCCAGTGGCCGCCGTCATATACGTTGCCCGCACCGCCCAGGGCCAGTTGTACGCGACCACGAGTATAGTTGGCCGATGCCACCACGCCGCCGAAATGGTTGTCCATCGACTTGCGGCGAATCAGATTGCTTTCGGTAATCGGCTCGTTCGGATCGTCCGTAGGGATCGGCGCGATACCGTACTCACTCAACGTCTGTCCGTTCTTATACTGGTTGTAATAACCCGAACCGTAGGTGTAGTGGCCCGTGACATTCAGCGTCCAACGGGCGTTGAAGCGATGATTGACGATCAACTGATTGTTGATCTGGGTATAGTTATCCGTCTGGTTATCATAAAACGAAATCGATCCGTCGGCATGTTTGACAAGCCCCTGCGAATTGTAGCGCCGGTCGGTTTCGAGCTGCTCCTTCGTCACGCCGTCATAAGCCAGTCCGACTCTGGCCACACCGCCGAAGGAGATCAGCTTCACGGCCGTACCCCCATCGTAGTACCCGACCTGCAACATGTAGGACTCCAGGTTGGTGAAGGCCCGATCGACATAACCGTCCGAGGAGATATGCGAAAGCCGGGCATCGACGGTCCAATGGCCGCCCATGAGTCCCGAACCGATCTGCAACGACTGTTTGTTGGTGTTGTAGGAGCCATAGGAAAGGGACGCTTCGCCAGAAAATTCGCTCGACATCGGGGCGGTGGTCATATTCACCGAACCGCCGAAGGCTCCCGTACCGTTGGTCGAGGTTCCGGCACCGCGCTGTACCTGGATCGTTCCGACCGAAGAAGCCATGTCGGGCGTATCGTACCAATAGACCGAGTGGCTCTCGGCATCGTTCATCGGCACGCCGTTGGTTGTGACATTGATGCGCGAAGCATCCGAACCGCGCAGACGGAACGCCGTACCGCCGATGCCGTTGCCGGCATCCGAAGTGGCGACCACCGACGGAGTCATTTGCAACAACGTCGGCATGTCGCTGCCGAAATTCCGGCGAGAAATCGCTTCTCGGCCGATATCGGCATATGCCACCGGAGTTTTGCGATCGACGCGGGTAGCGGTCACCTCGATCTGCTGCAATTCGTACAGTTTCATGGAATCCGGAGTCATGGAGTCCGTTTCCACCGGTTCGTCCGCGTGCACCGGCATCGCGCACCAGACAGCCGCAGCCGTAAGCGGCAGTAAGAAAATCCTTTTCATAACTTTAATTGAATTAAAAGAACAGAAAAGGGGTATGTCGTATCGATTATAGATTCCCGGTTTCAGCATTACCCGTATCCGGTACAATGGGTATAATCTCAGCCTGACAGTAAGGCACCCCTTCAAGAATACGGGCGCAAAGATAACATTAAATTTCGGAAAATCGCACCGCATCACAAAAAGAGTACGCCACCCGGCTCGACCCCAGGAATGGCGCACAGCTTTGTTCGAACAACTCACTCCGAATGCGGCGGACAGCGACGAAAAACCGACTGTTCGGATATTTGCCGAAAAAAACGTTTACAACCCGGAACCAGGCAAAACCCGGGACCGTTTTCCGGCTCCGACAGTTGAAAAATCCGGTATCTTCCTCGGGACAGGGCAAGCCTGGGGAGAGTCATCACCTACCGGAAAGTACCGAACCGATAGACGGTCTTCTGGCAATAAAATCCGTCAGGCGCAAGCAGCGGAGAAGGAAATTCCGGCCGATTGACCGCATCGGGATACCCCTGACAGACGACGGCGACCCCTTCGTAATCCCGGTAGCGGCCGCCCGACTTCGTTTCGGGGCATCCGCCGCCCAAGCGATTGCCGGTGTAGAGCGTCACGCCGGGCTGCGAAGAGAGAATCTCCACCCGGCGTCCCGAACGTGCATCGCGCAATTCGCCGACTTCGGTCAGGATATTCTGCCGCCAACCGTCCACGGGGAAGAAGTGGTCGTACCCCCGCAGCATCCGGATCCGGTCGAAATCGGAATCGACGCCCTCGCCCAAGCGGCGCAGTGAACGGAAATCGGCGGGCGTACCGGCAACACCGAGCAGTTTCCCGGTAGGAATCAGACGATCGTCCGCTTCCAAAACAGTCGAAGCATCGAGCCGCAGCTCGTGGTCGAGTACCGACCCGCTGCCCTCGCCGCCCAGATTGAGCAGCAGGTTGCAGGCCATGTTCACGGGCGTCGTCCGGTCGGTTCGAGCGATATAAGTTATTTCCAGCGCATTATCTTCGTCGAAATCGAAAGCGGCCTCGACCTGCAAATTACCGGGATACCCCTGATCGCCGTCGTCGGAAGAGAGCGACATCACGACCCGGTTGGTTTCGACACGGCTCTCCCACAAGCGCCCGGCGAAGCCCTTCACACCGCCGTTGAGATGCCCGGCCATGCCGTTTATATCCAAGCGGTATTCTTCGCCGTCAATCCGCATCGTCCCGTAAGCGATGCAACCGGCCACGCGGCCGATGCTTTTGCCGCACAGGGCCGGATCGCCGAAATAACTGCGGAAATCCTTGTAACCCAGCGCCACATCCGCCAAATGTCCGTCACGATCGGGAACCAGAATCGACACGACAGCCGCGCCGACATTGCAAAGCCGCACTTCGGCACCTGCGGCATTGCGCAGCGTATAGAGCACAACGGCCTCGCCCTCCGAAGTGGCGCCCCAGATCTGCTGTTCGATCTCCATCCCTATTCGCCCGGCTTCAGATTACGCAGCAGGTTGTCGATACGACGCAGGGTCTCCTCCTTCCCGATGAAAGAGGTAACGTCGTACATACCGGGACCCTTGCCGGCTCCGACCAGCGCCAGGCGCAGCGTGTTCATCACCTGTCCCAGCGAATAGCCCTTCTGCTCGATCCAGCCGTGCACGATCCGCTCGGTATTTTCGAGCGAAAAATCGTCGATGCCGGCCAGCACCTCGCGCAGTTCGCGCAGCATAGCCGGATTATCGCCCTTCCAATACTTCTTAGCCTGCTTCTCATCGTACTGAGTCGGAGCGACGAAGAAGAACGAGGTCAGATCCCACAGATCGGTGATGAACGTGGCCCGCTCTTTCATAATGCCTGCGGCACGCCCGGCCAACTCGTCCGAAACCTCGATGCCGTGCTCGCGCAGGATCGGCTGATACAGTGCGGCCAGTTCCGCGTCGCTCTTATGGTGCATATACTGGGCGTTGAACCACTTGGCCTTGTCGGGCTGGAAGCGGGCGCCCGATTTCGAAACGCGCTCCAGCGAGAAGTTGTCGATCAGCTCCTGCATCGAGAAGATCTCCTGCTCGGTGCCGGGATTCCACCCCAGCAACGCCAGCATGTTGATAAACGCCTCGGGGAAATAACCGTCCTCGCGGTAACCGCGTGCGGTTTCGCCCGTCGGGGATTTCCAGAAGAGCGGGAACACGGGGAACCCCATCTTGTCGCCGTCGCGCTTCGAGAGTTTGCCACCGCCCGTAGGTTTCAGCAGCAGAGGCAGATGCGCGAAGCGGGGCTGCAGGTCCGTCCAACCAAAGGCCCGGTACAGCAGATAATGCAGCGGCAACGACGGCAGCCACTCCTCGCCACGGATCACGTGCGACACCTCCATCAGACGGTCGTCCACGATATTCGCCAGATGGTACGTAGGCAGCGCATCGGCCGACTTATAGAGCACCTTGTCGTCGAGCGTCGAAGTGTTCACCTCGACATGCCCCCGGATCAGGTCGTCCATTTCGACGATCTCGTTTTCGGGCATCTTGAAGCGAATGACCCACTGGTCGCCCCGCGCGATGCGGGCTGCGACCTCCTCTTTCGAGAGAGAGAGCGACGTAGGCAGTTTCTCGCGGATCGAATAGTTGTATGCGAAAGTTTCGCCGCGCGCCTCGTACTCCTTGCGCAGGGCGTCCAACTCCTCGGCAGTATCAAAAGCGTAGTAGGCCCATCCGGACTCCACGAGCTGTTTCGCGTATTTCAGGTAGATGTCGCGCCGCTCGCTCTGGCGGTACGGCGCATGAGGGCCGCCGACGCCGACACCCTCGTCGATCTCGATGCCGCACCACTTGAGCGACTCGAGGATATACTCCTCGGCACCCGGCACGAAACGCTGCGAGTCGGTATCTTCGATACGAAGAATCATCGTACCGCCGTGCCGACGCGCGAACAGGTAGTTATAAAGCGCCGTACGTACGCCGCCGATATGCAGAGGCCCCGTAGGGCTGGGTGCGAAGCGCACCCGGACAGGTCTTTCCATATTTCGTTACTCTTTGTTGATTTCCTTTTTATCGTCATGTTCGGATTCGGCCGTCTTGCGACCGGCCGCATCCTGCGTCGCTGCACCCCCTCGGGCAGGTTTGCGCAAAGTCGGCGCTACGGCCCACAGCGCACACATCACCCACACTACGAAGGCACCCGATACCACACGCCAGACCGCATCGTCCCTCAAAGCGACCGCTGCGAGAAGCAGGACGAAAAATACCCGTTCCGTCCATCGGGAGGTAAGCGCCCGGGCGATTTTTGCACGATTTCCCATACCGTTTACTTAATGCGGTATTCGACCCGCATGGTGATACGGGCTTTTTTCTGCCGGCTCGAGGTGTTGAACGATCCTCCGGCCGAGAACTCCTCGTTGGTATTGGCGCCCGTGATCTGGAACACGCCCATACGGGCCGAAGCCACTCCGCCGAGCTTCGCTCCGGCATTGACCGCAATTTTCTCGGCACGGACACGGGCATCGGCCGAGGCTTTCTCGATGAGCGACAACTTCACGTCGTCGAGCTTCGTATAGTAATAATCGGGCTGCATAGCCTCGATCGAAACGCCCTGGGCGATCAGCGAAGAGATTTCACGCGAAACATTCTCGACGGCATCGACACTCTTCGACTCGACGGTGAAACCCTGCGAAAGCCGGTAACCGGTAAACCGCTGTCCGGCCCAACTGCCATTGGCCGAATAGACCGGCTCGTACTGTTTATTGACATTCACGAACTGGAAGACCACGGCGTCGGCAGCGATTCCTTTCGAGAGGAGGTAGTCGTACACCTTCTTCTTGCTGGATTCGATCTGCGCGTATCCCGCTTCGACGTTCTGCGCCTCGGCGGTGATGAAACCGTTCCAGACGATCAGGTCGGACGAGAACTCGGTTTCGCCGAGGCCCGTCACCACGATCGTCTCCTGCGCGTGGTATTTATATGTATACGCCCTTGCGAGCAACCAGGCGCTGACGACGATCGCCACACCGATGATGAGGTACTTCCAATACGCTTTCATAACCGTAATATTTTAAGAATTATACTTGCTAACCCGCCGCAATTCATCGACCGCTTCCGGCCCGGCGTTTTCAACAGGACGCAATCACCGCATCCGGCAGCGCCCCGCCCGCTACCGTAAACGGCAGCGCAGCACTACACGTTGAACAGGAAGTGCATGATATCGCCGTCCTGCACCACGTACTCCTTACCCTCGACCCCGATCTTGCCCTGGTCGCGGCAAGCCTTTTCGGAACCCAGCGCCACATAGTCGTCGTACTTGATGACTTCGGCACGGATGAAGCCCCGCTCGAAATCGGTGTGGATGATGCCGGCGGTCTGGGGCGCCTTCATTCCCCGGCGGAAAGTCCAGGCACGGCTCTCGTCGGCACCGGTCGTGAAGAACGTCTGCAAATCCAGCAATTTATAGGCCGCTTTAATCAGACGCGCCACGCCCGACTCCTTCAGGCCGATCTCTTCGAGGAACATCTGGCGCTCCTCGTACTCGTCCAGCTCGGCGATGTCGGCCTCGGTAGCTGCGGCGACGATCAGCATCTCGGCCCGCTCGTCGGCAATGGCGGCCTCGACGGCCCGGGTATGTTCGTTGCCCGTCACGGCGCTCTTCTCATCGACGTTGCAGACGTAGAGCACCGGTTTGTCGGTCAGCAGGTTGAGGTCGGCGACCAGCTTGCGGTCTTCCTTCTCCAGTTCCACCGTGCGGGCGCTGTTCCCCTGTTCTGAGTGCGGCTTTGTATTGCAGGAGCAGCTCCACGGCACGCCTGGCGTTCTTGTCGCCGCCCGAGGTGGCCTGCTTCTGCGTTTGGCGAGGCGGTTTTCGACGGTTTCGAGGTCTTTGAGCTGCAACTCCGTGTCGATGATGCCCTTGTCGCGCACGGGGTCGATCGACCCGTCCACATGGGTGATGTTGCCGTTGTCGAAGCAGCGCAATACATGGATGATGGCGTGCGTGTTGCGGATGTTGGCCAGGAATTTGTTGCCGAGCCCTTCGCCTTTCGACGCCCCTTTCACCAGCCCGGCGATGTCCACGATCTCGATCGTGGTCGGGATCACCCGTTTGGGATTGTCGATCTCCGCCAGTTTGACAAGCCGCTGGTCGGGAACCGTGATGACGCCCACATTGGGCTCGATGGTACAGAAAGGAAAGTTCGCCGCCTGCGCCTTCGCATTGGACAGGCAGTTGAAAAGGGTCGATTTACCCACGTTGGGCAAACCTACGATGCCGCATTGTAAAGCCATTCTATTTATTTGTCGTTAGATTTCAATAACGCCTGCAAAGATACGAAATTCTTTTCATATTGTCATCGCAGGCAGGGGCTTTCGCACGGTTCCGCCTGCGATTTCCCGCTTTGCAGGGCATCGCCGGACGGATCGCCCGCAATGAAAAGGCAGCGGCCTGCGCAGGCCGCTGCCTTTTGGGGGCAGGCTGGTTTATCGTGCGTAGATGCGGGCGGCATAGCCCCCGCCCGGGGCCATCCGGATCTTCAGCCTGCGATCCTGCGGCAGCTCCGATACGGTCTTCCTGAAGTCGCGGGCTGCCCGGTCGGCGTTGATGCCGTCGGCGAAACTCTCGACGTCGTAGTTGCCGTTGCCGATGAACGACAGATCCAGCTCCAGTTCGCGGGGTGTCCAGTCGGTCATGGCGCCGATGTACCACGTGTCGCCCGAGCGGCGGGCGATGGCGATATATTCGCCCACCGAACCCCGTGAGGGGCCACCCGTTTCATCCCATACGGTCGGGACTGAGGCCATGAAAGCGAAGCACTCGGGTTCCTTCATGTAGTTCGACGGCGAATCGCAGAGCATCGTGATCGGCGACTCGAAGACCACGTACTCGGCCAGCTGGCGGCAGCGGGTGCCCTGGCTCATGGGTTCGCTGTGCACCGGGCGGTAGTTGCCGCGCGAGGCATTGCGCATGGCTCCCTGCGTATAGTCCATCGGCCCGGCGACCATGCGGATGAACGGCATCGTGACGTCGTATTTCACCATGTCGGTCGATTCGGCCGACCATTTCAGCTGTTCGAGGCCGAACACGCCCTCGTAATTGAGTACGTTGGGCCATGTGCGGTTGAGCCCCGTGGGCTTGAATACGCCGTGGAAATCGAGCAGCATCTTATGTTCGGCGCAGACTTCGGCGGCGCGGTGCAGGAAATCGACCATCCGTTGGTCGTCACGATCCATGAAATCGACCTTGAAACCCTTGACGCCCATGTCGGCATAATGTTTCACGACGCGTTCCATGTCGCGCTCGAAGGCGTAGTAGCCCGCCCAGAGGATGATGCCCACATTGCGCTCGCGGCCATATTCGACCAGTTCTTCCAGGTCGATCTCCGGCACTACCTGCATCAGGTCTGCCTGTTTGTTCACGGCCCATCCCTCGTCGAGGATCACGTATTCGATCCCGTGCTGCGAGGCGAACCAGATATAATACTTATAGGTTTCGTTGTTGATGCCCGCCTTGAAATCGACGTCGTAGAGGTTCCATGCATTCCACCACTCCCAGGCCACTTTTCCGGGTTTGATCCACGAGGTGTCGGCGATCTTCGAGGCCGGGGCGAGGCGGTAGACCAGATCGTTGTCGAGCAACTGGCTGTCGTCCTTCGATACGGCCATTACGCGCCACGGGAACGACCGGGTGCCTTCGGTCGCGGCGATGTAAGGTTCGCGCTCCGTGACCAGCATCTGCAACTGGTTGTGGCCGCCCTGTTCCTCCTTTTTAGGATAGGGGGCGAACACGCCCTTCAGCACGGGGGCCTCCGTCGAGTTGTTGAGGAAGAGGCCCGGATAACCCTGCAGGTCGGCCTCGGTGAT
>ENA-OQHN01000495-OQHN01000495.1-human-gut-metagenome-genome-assembly--contig:-NODE-495-length-13529-cov-5.653335_pt1 | contig 13529 bp, 9 predicted proteins | sample MGYA00242564_ERZ504721 | MGnify/ENA primary metagenome ERZ504721 (study PRJEB26092, sample SAMD00036212) | human gut metagenome | host: Homo sapiens | study: EMG produced TPA metagenomics assembly of...
AACCTTGGCTCGCAGTTCTGGTGAACACGAACTGGATGACGAAGCCAAGAAGAAGGCCGTGATGGACGCCGTGCATATGCAGTTCAAGCCGGAATTCATCAACCGCTTGGATGAACTGGTTATGTTCCACCCGCTTACGCGCGAAGAGCTCGGCGGCATCGTGGACATTCAGGTGGCGCAGGTTTCGGCCCGCTTGGCGGATCGCCGCATCAAGCTGGATGTTACCGATTCGGCGCGCGATTGGCTCGCCAACACCGGTTACGACCCGGCGTATGGCGCTCGCCCGCTGCGTCGTTTGGTACAAACCGAAGTCGGCGACCAGTTGGCGCGCATGCTGCTGGCCGGCGAAGTGCACGACGGCGACACCGTGCTTGTGGATCAGACCGGCGGCGACCATTTGGAGCTTTCCTCGTGGGCACCGGGGCAGATTGACGACGATTTTTCGGCAGAGGCTAAGTGACGGTCGGAGTCATTCGGCTGATCGGTTTGGCCTGACTGACTGTTGATTGGCCGAGTCACGAAAACGGTCTAACCGTTGACGGTGGGCGGACTGCGCACATGCGGGTCCGCCCATTTTTCGTGCGATTGCGCGATTTTCTTTTGCGAAAACCGTTTTACCGTGACGGTTGGCGGTCGTATGCCTGCAAAACCAAGCCTGCGACCGTCAAAACCGTCGCACCGATCAACACGGCGATCGCAAGCTTCGGCTGAAGCCCGAAAATCAGCCACAAAGCGAACGTCCACACCGCGATGACCATCGTCACGGTCGCGGTAATCTGCGTTACCCGCGTGCGAATCTCATATGTGATGCTGGCCTGGATAAGCGTATCCATGCTTTGCTGTGTTTCTTGCGTTTCTTGAGATTGTATTTCTTGCTTTTCTTGCGATTGTGCGGTCGGAATATCGCCTTCCGATGCTTTCTTTGCCATGGGGCGTTGCGCGATCAGCGAAATCGCAAGCGATAGCACGGCGACCATGCTTGCGAAAGCGAAATACTGATTGCGTGACCCCGCGGGGAAAATCCACGACACCACGCACGCCAGCAGACTGTAGACGTACACGATGGTCATGGCGAGCGACAGCAGCGAATCCGCGTTGGGCGTGTGGCTTTTCAGGGCGGCGGTGCCGCGATTGTGCATCGGCGCGGCGCAGTAGAACATGACCGGCGTGGCGATGATGGCGTGCAGCCATGGATTGGTCAGCCAGTGGGGAAGTGTGATGCCGCCGAATGTCAGCATGGTTACGGTGAATGTGGGAGCGGTCAGTATGGTTGCGATGGCGAGACTCTTGGCGATGTCGCTTCGGTGTGTTGCGCCGGCTGCCTCGTCTGGATTTTCGGTGTGATTTTCGGTGTGATTCTTGGCGGGCTTGTCATCGGTGATGCGTTGGTGGGAGGGGGCTATGTCATCGTTTTCGCTTAGGAATAGCCTGAGGATGGCCCAAGTGGCCACGGCCGCCGCAACAATCGCCGCCACCGTCATAAACAAATCGAATCCCATGTGTTTCCGAACCCCCGGATTGCCTCTTGAATGCCTCTCGAATATTCAGCGTGCTCGCGTTGCCGCATGTTCGTGAGCATGCTTTCGGCTCCAAGCATAATGCAGCTGGGCATGGATGTCTTGCGAACTTTGATCTTCCAAGATGTCTTGGTCATGCTGTTATATAGAACATATGTTCGACAATCCTGTGTTTGTGGTGATTCTTCTGGTGGTTGTGGCCGTGCTTGGAGCCGCGGCCGGCTTTTTTGCGGGCCGTTCCAAAGGGCAGGAAATGGCCCGTGATGCGAAAACCGCTGATCTTAACGAGGCGAAAGCGCAGATCGAAGCTGATCGGCAGGAAATCAGTGAATTGTCCACGGCGGTGACCCAATACCGCACGCAGGCGGAAGGGTTGGCCCAACAGTTGACCTATCTCAAATCGCAGCTCGCGCAGGCCCAGCGGGCCGAACAGGAACGTGTGGAGCGGGAGCGTGAGCGTGCCGCGGCCGAAGCGGAACGCAAGCAGGCCGAAAACGAGCGAAAACTGCAGGAGCAGAGCAAGGTATTGTCCGCGCTCGCGCCCGTGCAGAAGAATCTTGACGCCCTGCAGCAGAAGGTTTCGCAGATCGAAGAGGGTCGCAAGCGGGAAATGGGTGCGCTTGGCGAGCAGCTCAAAGGCCTTGGCGAGCAGCAGGCTCGTCTTGACCGCGAAACCAACGCCCTGTCGTCCGCGTTGCGCAACAACAAGGTGCGTGGCGCGTGGGGCGAGGCGCAGCTGAGGAACATCGTGGAATCCGCGGGACTGCTGGAACATGTGGATTTTGACACCCAGGTGGTCGTCACCGACGTGGATGGGCGTACGCAGCGTCCGGATATGATCATCCATATGCCGGGCGGCAAAACCATTCCAATCGATGCCAAGGCTCCGTATGCCGACTACCAGAAGGCGTGCCGAGATTCCCGATACCGCTACGCCCGAGGAGCTGACGCGAAAGTCGGAGCTGCTGCATGCGCATGCCAAGGCAGTGCGTGAACATGTGAAGACCTTGGGCGACAAGGCCTATTGGAACGCGTTCGCCGATGCCCCCGATTTTGTGATCGCCTTCATCCCCAACGAATCCCTGCTGCAGGCGGCTTTGGAAACTGACCCGACGCTGATGGATGACGCGTTTGCACGCAAGGTGGCTTTGACCTCGCCGATCACCCTATGGGCGGTGCTGAAATCCGTGGCATACGCGTGGCAGCAGCAAAGCCTGACCGATGACGCGAAAATGCTGTTCGACCTGTCCCGCGAATTGTATGAACGGTTCGCGGTGTTGGGCGATCGCGCCACCAAGCTGGGGTCCGCCATCACCAAAACGGTCGGTGCCTACAATGCGTTCGCCTCGTCGCTGGAATCGCGTGTGCTGGTAACCGCGCGAAAGCTGCAGCGCGTCGACCAGAGCAGAATCATCGAACCCGTAAACATGATCGCGCCCGAAAAGGCCGATGTCCGCGAACTCACCGCCCCTGAAACCAGTGAACAGTGATATCTGACTAAATACGTGTCGGCATAAGTAAGGTTTGACGAGTAGAAACGGTAGGCTGGGAGTATGATCGAAGAGAAGACTTTCCGTAAGACCAATCCGGTTGCTGTGCCTGCCGATGCTCCTGAGCATAGCGACATCGATTTCGCCATGCTTGAGCCGCGTGACCAGCTGAAGTCGCTGTTGCAGGCAGAGATGGCCGACAAGCCGTTCTCGGAGCTTTCCTCTGTATTGTTCGATCATCGTGGCGCTTCGATTGTCGGGCATATTCTGCTGGACGCGTTGGAAGAATCCGGCTATTCCGTGGATGATTTCGACGCCGTGGGCGCGTTGACCGCGGCCGCGGTTCCGCTGGTGTCCGCCATGATTCAGGCGGCCGCTTCGCGCGGTGAGAATCTCAACGGTTTTGTGATGGATTTCGTGTATCCGTCCATTAAGGGACCGTCGATCGCGGGTAAGCGCGTGGTGTTGCTGGATTCCTGGCTGTCTGAAAAGTCGTATGTACAGACGTCCTCTTTGGTTACCTTGCGCAATGGCAATGAGTTGAGCCTTGATTTCTCCGTGGTGAAGAACGAGGGCGCCGAGGTGCTTGCCATCGCTTCGCTGATCGGCGGCGTTGACATGACCGAGCCGACGATCAAGGTCATCAATCCGGTGGATGGGTCTGAATCCGAGCTGCCGTTCGTTGAAGTGTTCAAGGAATCGGAGCTTCACTAGGTATCCTGTTGACCAGCCATTGGCGATACGAGGTTCGTAAGGAGGAATCGCGTGCATCAGCCTCATCCCATTGATATTGCAGCGAAAGCGTCTGGCGAGCCGGTCTTTCGCGAGGTGGGTGTAGGGCCGTGGGCCGAAACACATCCGGGTGAGCCTCGTCCGGATGATCCGCAATCTGTAAATTATGATCGCCGATTCGACTCGTCTTTGCTTGACGAGGGCGATCGTCGCAACGTGCTTGACCAGTATCGCTACTGGGCGGTCGCGGCCATCAAAGCCGATCTTGACGCTCGCGGTCGCCATGATTTCGAAGTCGCCGTGGAAAACTGGACGCACGATTTCAACATCGGATCCATGGTGCGCACGGCGAACGCGTTCCAAGCGAAACGTGTGCATATCGTCGGACCGCACAAGTGGAATCGCAAGGGGTCGCTGATGACGGAGCTGTACCAGCACGTCGAAAACCACCCTTCCATAACCGAACTTGTCGAATGCTGGAAGCTGCGCATTGCCGGAGAAATCGCGGCGGCGCAATCGCAGGCGGCCGCCATCGCATTTCGTATGCATGAAAGCGCGGGAAAAAATGTGGAAGCTGGAAACGATGCCGGCGTAAGCGATGCTTTGTTGGCTGAAGGCCGTGTTGCTGGATGCGCTCCATCTGGCATTTCGACGGATGCTTCGGATGCAAGCGGCGTTGGGAATGGATTCGAGCCTACCTGCATGGCGCAATTGGCTGCGATTGATCAGCGTATTGCCGAGTTGAAGGCGGCGCGGGTTATTGCGCTTGATATTATTCCGGGTGCGGTGCCGATGGAAACGTACCGTTTTCCGAAGCGTTGCCTCATGCTGTTTGGCGCGGAAGGCCCGGGATTGTCCGAAAAAGCGCTTGAGTTGGCCGACGATGTGGTTTACATCTCCCAGTTCGGTTCGGTGCGTTCCATCAATGCCGGAGCCGCGGCCGCCGTTTCCATGCACGCATGGATCTCCCAGCACGCCGCTCCCCAGCTCTAACCTCCATCTCCTATCGTCCAAAATCCTCCAGTGACTGGAAGAATCGGGACGATTGGAGTTCTGTCAGCGGGATGATTGTTCCAGTGGGTGGAGGTTTTGGGTCTCCTGTGGGGCGTCTGGCGGGGTGAGTCCTTCAGTGACTGGAGAGGTTGGGACTTTAGTACGGTGTTCTGCGGGAAGATTCCTCCACTTACTGGAGCAATCTTCCCGCTAACAAGCCTGTCAGAGTCCTGATTCTTCCAGTCGCTGGAGGAATCTTCCCTCTGAAAGCCTCACCAGAGACCCAAAACCTCCACCCACTGGAGCAATCTTTCCGCTGAGTGCCCTGCTAGAGTCTAGATTTCTCCACCCTCTGGAGGAATCTTCCCGGTGGCGAGCTTCTCAACGTTCCGATTCCTCCACTTACTGGAGGAATCTTCCCGCAGATGATTACCCTATGAAACGCAAGGAACCCCAGCACGCCGCAGTTTCGCAATCAGCGGTTTTTGCTGGACTGCATCGTCAAAAGTTAATCTGACAATTTCCGTAACTCCTGCGCGAAAAAGCGCTTGCTCGCGTTCTCGCTCGGCCTGAACGGTCTCCTGGATGCTCCTACGATCAGTCATTTTCGGATCAACGTATTTTGCTGTGCCGTCAAGTTCTCCGACAATAATACGTCCATCGGGTGTGCGCCATAAAAAACTCGACCCTAAATTGTTTTCCCGTAAGCGAGTCGGCGAAGGAGACTTGCAATTGAGGAACCGCAAAACCGTTTTCAATCATGACTGCCCGAGCAAAAGATTCACCGCCATTTTCACTTCCTGCGTCGGTATATCTCAACAATTTGAAGATGCGCGAGCAATCGAGTGTCGTGCGTGCGCATTCCTGCAAGATCTGCTTTTCTTCGATTCCGTCTGCTGCTGCATCATCGAAAATCGGCAGGGAATAGATGAACTCTAACGTCCGTCCACAGTCCAATAAGGTACGAGGGGGATTAGTGACATGGATTCCGTTTGCGAGTACCGCATTTTGCTCTGGGATATGGGCTGTAGATGATATTGAGTTTGTCGTGCGGCCGGTATGATCCGTGATTGGGCAATGTTATGGTCAGTCCTTGCCGGTGCAGGAATCGCGGGTGGTCGAATCCGTGGGCTGCGGCGGCTGTTATTCCTGCGAAAACCCAGTTGGGGTGGAGCCTGCTGAGGGTTCGGGCCGCGTGCAACGATTGTTCGGGCTCGTTCAGCTGATTCCAATATTCGGCACGGGCGAATAGCCCTGGGTATGGGCGCGCCAAATCTCCCGCGCGGTATCTGCGATATAGTCCCTTCTGGATGAGAGGGTCACTGCTGTGTGCGCATCGTTGCGCATTTTCTGTTTGATCGAGCAGCGCATCGATTTGAGGATATGCTTTCATGATTTGACGCTACCTTGTTGTGGCTCTGCTATGGAAGTGCGATCGGCAAATGTGGATAGAGGATGCTGTTTCGGGCGTGTCTGTGGATAACTTACGGGTTTTGTGGATAACTGGGTGGTTGTTTTGCAGATAAGTGCTTGTATCCGCTTGTTTTGTGTGAATTTTTGTTGTTTTCTTCTATTGGTTGGATATTTTTAAGTATTGGGATGCCGTTCAGAGTCCAGATTCCTCCATTGGGTGGAGGTATTGGGACTGTGGATGGCTGGCTTGCGGGAGAATTCTTCCATTGGGTGGAGGAATAGGGGCTCTGACGAAGCGCTAGTGGGAGAATTCATCCAGTGGCTGGAGGTTTTTAGACGGTTGTATTGCTTTTAGTGTCCGTTTTGTTCCAATGACTGGGGGATTTTGGCCTCTAGTGGGGCCTTCCGCGGGAGGATCCTTCCATCTTCTGGAGGAATCCGGACTCCAGCAGAGCGTTCAGCGGGAAGATTCTTCCAGCGGGTGGACGAATCGGGACGATGAGAGGCTGGTTTGGGCCCGGATTGTTCCAGTGAGTGGAGGTTTTGGGACTGTGGCTGGAGGTTTTGGGACTGTGGATGGCTTGTTGGCGGGAAGAATCCTCCAGTGTCTGGAGGGATTTGCCCGGTGAAACAGCGTTTGGCGTCCTTTTGTTCCAGTGGGTGGGGGATTTGGGACGCTGACAGAGCTGGGGTGTTGGTGCGGCGGGCTGTTGCGGTTAGCGTGTGGGGCTGCCGGGCGGCATGCAGTGTGGGGCTGCCGGGGAAATTGGGACTTTGGTGGGGTGGTAGGGCGGGAGCGTGGTGGGGCTGCCGGGCGAGACGAAATGGGCGGGCGCTCGTCACACAGACGCGTTAATGTTAGGGACATGCCTACTTTCACCAAAGAAGAAATCGTGCATCTGGGCGATTTGGCCCGAATTGCACTTACTGACGAGGAGATCACCCGTCTGCAGGGCGATCTGAACGTCATCGCAGAATCCATCAACAAGGTCCAGGAAGTCGCTACCGACGATGTGGAACCAACCGCGAACCCGATTCCGCTGGAAGCCTACCTGCGCCCGGATGTGCCGGAAACCCCGCTGACTCAGGAAGAGGCCACCGCGGGAGCCCCGGTTTCCGAGGCCGGCATGTTCATTGCACCGCGCATTCTGGGGGAGGAGTGACATGAGCGAACTCGTCAAGCTTTCCGCCGCCGAGATGGCGGCCAAGATCAAGTCCAAGGAAGTCTCCAGCCGTGAACTGGTTGAAGCGCATCTCGAAGTCATCGAGGCCGCCGAGCCGAGCATCAAGGCTTTCCTGAAGGTGTCCGGCGATCAGGCCCTCGAACAGGCCGACGCCTTCGACGCCAAGTCCGATGAGGAAAAGGCAGCACTGCCGGAACTCGCCGGTGTGCCGATCGCCATCAAGGACATGATCGTCACCAAGGGCATCGAAACCACCGCGGCCTCCAAGATCCTCGAAGGCTGGGTGTCCCCCGTACGATGCCACCGTCATCGAGAAGCTCAAGGCAGCGGGCATGCCGCTGCTGGGCAAGACCAACCTCGATGAGTTCGCTCAGGGTTCGTCCACCGAGCATTCCGCCTACCAGACCACACACAATCCGTGGGATACCGAACGTGTTCCGGGCGGTTCCGGCGGTGGTTCCGCAGCTGCCGTGGCCGCATTCGAAGCCCCGCTCGCCCTGGGTACCGACACCGGTGGCTCCATCCGTCAGCCGGGCTCGCTGACCGGTACCGTCGGTGTCAAGCCGACCTACGGCGGTGTCTCCCGTTTCGGCGCAATCGCCATGGCTTCCTCGCTCGACCAGATCGGCCCATGCTCCCGTACTGTGCTCGACGCGGCCCTGCTGCAGGAAGTGATCGGAGGCCACGACAAGCGCGATTCCACGTCCATTCCGGAAGGCCCTCGCCCGATGGTGGCAGCCGCCCGCGAAGGCATGAAGCGCGATCTGAAGGGCCTCAAGGTCGGCCTGATCAAGGAGCTCGGCGGCGAAGGCTTCCAGCCGGGCGTTATGGCACGCTTCAACGAAGGTGTCAAGAAGCTTGAGGAGATGGGTGCTGAGATCACCGAGGTGTCTCTGCCTCACCTGCCGTACTCCCTCGGTGCGTACTACATCATCATGCCGTCCGAGGTCAGCTCCAACCTGGCCCGTTACGATGGCATGCGCTACGGCCTGCGCGTCATGCCGCCGGCGGGTGTTCCTCAGACCGCCGCCAACATGATGGCCTACACCCGTGAAGCCGGCTTCGGCGACGAGGTCAAGCGTCGTATCATTCTTGGCACGTATGCCCTGTCCGCTGGCTATTACGATGCTTGGTACGGTTCCGCACAGAAGGTGCGCACCCTGATCATCGACGATTTCAAGAAGGCTTTCGAGAAGGTCGACGTGCTTGTTGGCCCGACCAGCCCGGTCACCGCGTTCAAGTTCGGCGAGAAGACCGAGGACCCGATGGCCATGTACGCCATCGACATCACCACCATTCCGGCCAACCTTGCAGGCGTTCCGGCCATGAGCATTCCTGCTGGTCTGAGCGACGACGGCTTGCCGGTTGGCTTCCAGTTCCTCGCTCCGCAGCAGCGTGACGAGGCCATGTACAAGCCTGCCGCGGCACTTGAGGCGGCTCTCGAGGAAGACTGGAACGGTCCGATCTGGCAGTCCCTGAAGACCCCGTGGCTCGACGGCTTGAACAAGTAGGAAGCATCGGAGGAAAGAAAACAAAATGGCTGAAAAGTTGATGAAGTACGCCGATGCCGTCAAGAAGTTCGACCCGGTCATCGGTCTGGAAACCCATGTTGAGCTGAGCACCACCACGAAGCTGTTCTGCCCGGCCGAAGTCTCGTTCGGTGGCGATCCGAACAGCCAGCTCACCCCGGTGAGCCTTGGTCTGCCGGGTTCTCTGCCGGTGGTCAACAAGACCGCCGTCGATTACGCCATCAAGCTGGGTCTTGCCCTGCATTGCGAAATTGCCGAGTGGAGCCAGTTCGCCCGTAAGAACTACTTCTACCCGGACATGCCGCGCGATTACCAGATCTCGCAGTATGACAAGCCGACCAACGGCAACGGCTATCTTGATGTGGAACTTGAAGACGGCACCGTGTTCCGTGTGCCGATCGAGCGCGCCCACATCGAAGACGACGCCGGCAAGAACACCCACGTCGGTGGCGCTGACGGCCGTATCGAAGGCGCCGACCACTCGCTGGTCGACTACAACCGTGCAGGCGTTCCGCTGATCGAAATCGTGACCAAGCCGATCGTTGGCGCAGGCGATCGTGCTCCGGAAATCGCCGGTGCCTACATGCGCGCCATCCGCGACATCGTGCGTGCGCTTAATATTTCCCACGCTCGCATGGAGCAGGGCAACATGCGCGCCGACGTGAACGTGTCGCTGCGCAACAGCCCGTCCGATCCGTTCGGCACCCGTTCCGAAACCAAGAACGTGAACTCGTTCCGCGGTATTGAAAAGACCATTCAGTATGAGATTCGCCGTCAGGCGGCCATTCTGAGCGAAGGCGGCGAGATTCTGCAGGAAACCCGCCACTGGGATGAGGCTTCGCAGACCACCGCAGGCGGCCGCGTGAAGTCCGATGCCGACGATTACCGCTACTTCCCGGATCCGGATCTGGTGATGCTGCACATCACCAAGGAGCACATCGAGGAGATGAAGGCCCAGATGCCGGAAATGCCGCGCGAGCGCCGCAACCGCCTGAAGGGCGAGTGGGGCTTCAACGATTTGGAGATGCGTGACGTGCTCAACGCCGACGCTCTGGATCTGCTTGAGGAGACCGTCAAGGCTGGTGCCACCGCCGCAGGTGCCAAGAAGTGGTGGCTGGGCGAGCTGAGCCGTGAAGCCAACAACAAGGGCGTGAGCCTCGAAGAGCTACCGATCGCTCCGGCCGATGTTGCTGAGGTTGAGAAGCTGATCGCCGATGGCAAGCTCAACGACAAGCTGGCCAAGCAGACCGTCGCGGGTGTGCTTGCTGGCGAAGGCACTCCGGATGAGGTCGTCAAGAAGCATGGCTTCCAGGTCGTGTCTGATGACGGCGCTCTCGAAAAGGCCGTGGATGAGGCTCTCGCAGCCAATCCTGACATCGTTGAAAAGCTCAAGAGCGGCAATATGAAGCCGATGGGCGCCATCATTGGTGCCGTCATGCGCGCCACTCGCGGTCAGGCTGACGCAAAGGCCGTCACCAAGATCGTGATGAGCAAGATCAAGTAACGTTTACAACGATTGCTGACGATTACAGCCGATTGTTGAATCGCAGGAAAACGCACGTTCCAAAAAGCTTGGAACGTGCGTTTTCTTTTCATTATTCCGGAAAAGGGATTTCAAAGAAAGAGAATGCATAATCGCGAAGCGCATTTTCTTACGATTGCCGACATGTCCTTCAACATCAGGTTATGCTGGTAGAGGAATATGTACAGCGATTGCCGCCGCGCGGATTCACAGCTGACATACAGTCGGGTACAATACCCTCGGTATGGGTGCGACGACGGTCGTGCCTGCAATGATGTAGGGGACAGGAATAATGCCAGAACAAGTTGAGGCTGCGACACAGGAGCAGTTGGACCAGCAGTCGCGTGAATTGCCGGATCTCATCGTCATTCCGTCTATCAAGGGCGAGATGGTGCATCTGCGCCCGTCCGTGATTGAAGATCTCGACCGTATGGACGCCATTGGGGCGTACATCGGCGCTTCCGGAATCACCGGCAAGGATCGGGTTGCCGAGCGTGGCGCGGTGCATGCGTGGGTGCGTCGTTCCGTGGCATGGTCCCAAGGCGAAACGCCGACCGAATCCGGTGTGGGGGATCCGGAGTCGCGTCGCACGATCGCATGGTCCATCATCACCGAAGCCGACCATGATGGCGATGGCGAGATCGATGCCGCGAATTCCGACAATGTGATTGGCATGATTTTCCTGATCGATATTGACGGTTGGGCTCGTTCCGCGCGCATTCAGGTGGTGCTTGGCAAGGATTACCGCGGCCGTGGCTATTCGCGTGACATCATGCCGCGTGTGATGACGTACGGACTTGCGCCGGAACCGGCAGGCCTTGGCATGCATCGCATTTGGGTTGCCGTGCCCGAGCAGAACACGCGTTCCGTGTCCGTGTACCAGTCGTTGGGATTCGTGCCGTCCGGTCGTTCGCGCGACGCCTTGTGGAACGCTTCGCAGAACCGTTACCAGGATCTGATCGTTATGGACACGCTGGTTGACGAGTTCGACCCGATCCGTTCGCTTGACGCGTTCGGCATGCATGTGATCGAAGATAATCCGGGCGTCAAGGAAGCGTTGAGCGCGCGCGAGCATTCCATTGCCATCCGACTGAATGAGAAGAATGCTTCGAAGCATGATGCGGAAGGTACGGATGTCAACGATGCCGCGGCAGCTGCGCAATCCGTGCAGAAAGCTTCTTCCGATGGTGCTGGTGACGTGGCCGAGGCTGTGCGGAAGGACGCGGAAGGCGCGGAACCTGCGCGACAAAGCGAGCATGATGATCGCAAGTCCGTTACTGGCGATGCCGATGCCGAAAACAGCTGGCCGTACACGGCGGGCGAGCGTAAGACGTCGAAGGAAGCTTGGTGGCGCACGCTTGGTCGTGGTCGCAAGCGCGATACGGAAGGTAAGTGATGAGCGCCGAGGATCTCGATAATTACGAAACCGACGCGGAACTGGCTCTGTATAAGGAGTATCGCGACGTAATCAAGCTGTTTACGTATGTTGTTGAAACGGAACGTCGCTTTTATTTGGCGAATAAAGTCGATTTCAATGTACGTTCCGCAGGCCAGGACGTGTATTTCGACGTGCGCCTGACTGATGCTTGGGTGTGGGACGTCTATCGTTCCAGTCGTTTCGTCAAGAACGTGCGTATCGTCACGTTCAAGGATGTCAATGTTGAGGAAGTGCAGAAAACCGATATTGACATTCCTGATTCCATCTAGTTGCGCAGTTGCCGGTCACGCGGTTGCCAGTTGTGCGGTTGCTGGTCGCGTAGTTGGATTGCGTAATGTGGTTGCGCGCTTTGGCCGCGCAGTCGGGTCGTGCATCGGCCGGTTTGATGATTGCGTTTTGCATGATGCGATAGCCGTATATCCGGCTGACTTGGCTTGATTTTGTAAGCATTCGCACAAGTTGCGGTGTTCGTTTCCCTACCCTCGGGTAGACTATCAGGGATTTTTGTTTTCATAAGGAGACCTCAAAGTGACGCAAAAGCAATCCGTGGTGATTATCGGCGGTGGCCCTGCAGGCCTGACTGCCGCTTGGGAGCTCGTCAAGGACGGTGGCTCCGAGAACTACGACGTGACTGTGTTGGAAGCGACCCGCGAATTCGGCGGCATCTCCCGCACCGTCAAGCATGATGGCAACCGTATGGATATTGGCGGCCATCGTTTCTTCTCGAAGGACGAACGCATCATGGATTGGTGGAAGGGGGTCCTGCCGCTGCAGGGCGCGCCAAGCTATGATGACAAGAAGCTCGGTCGCGAGCACGATATGGAACCGGGCGGACCGGATCCGGAAGTCGAAGACAAGGTGATGCTTAAGCGTCATCGCGTGTCTCGTATTTACTGGAACCGCCACTTCTTTGACTACCCGATTTCCCTGAGCGCCAACACGTTGAAGGCCATGGGTCCGAAGCTTACGCTTGTTGCCGGCTTCAGCTATCTGAAGTCCATGGTGCACAAGCTGCCGGAAGACAATCTGGAGAACTTCTACATCAACCGTTTCGGCCGCAAGCTGTATTCGATGTTCTTCGAGGGCTACACCGAGAAGCTGTGGGGTCGCCATCCGTCCCAGATTTCCGCCGATTGGGGTGCGCAGCGCGTCAAGGGCCTGAGCATTATGGGCGTGCTGAAGAACGCGTTCCAGAAGCTCCTGCCGAAGAAGCGCAGCAATGCTGAGGTTGAAACCTCGCTGATTGAGGAATTCTGGTATCCGAAGTATGGTCCGGGCCAGCTGTGGGAAACCGTCGAGGCCAACTGCGAGGCCGCGGGCGTGAAGGTCATCACCGACGCGAACGTGGTGGAGATTCGCCAGGCCGACGGCAAGATCGCATCCGTGGTATATGAGGATTCCGAAGGCAACCGCACCGAAATGGCCGCGGACGACTTCATCTCCTCCATGCCCGTCAAGGATCTCATCAACGCCGTGGACGCTTCCAGCCAGCCCGCGCCGAAGGACATGACCGAAATCGCCAACGGCCTGCCGTACCGCGACTTCGTGACCGTTGGTCTGCTCGTCAAGCACCTGCGCCTGTCGAACACCACCGACATTCCGACCCTCGGCAACCCGCCGATCGTGCCGGATTGTTGGATTTACGTGCAGGATCCGGGCTACAAGGTCGGCCGTCTGCAGATCTTCAACAACTGGAGCCCGTACCTGGTCA
>ENA-OQHN01000497-OQHN01000497.1-human-gut-metagenome-genome-assembly--contig:-NODE-497-length-13489-cov-3.897096_pt1 | contig 13489 bp, 10 predicted proteins | sample MGYA00242564_ERZ504721 | MGnify/ENA primary metagenome ERZ504721 (study PRJEB26092, sample SAMD00036212) | human gut metagenome | host: Homo sapiens | study: EMG produced TPA metagenomics assembly of...
GATCTCTTTTCCCGTAAACTTCGATCCGGGCGAAAGCACCAGTTATGCCACAGGCATTCCGTTGTAGTTTTTCAACAAGAGGGCAACGGTCGCACTGCGATTTGTTCGCGTGCCTTTGCGGAAAAGCCGTATTTCTGCGGAGAACAAATAAATTTGGCGCTCCGCCCGGTTTGCGTTATCTTTGTTCCCAAATAGATTCGGACCCGGACAGATCGCGTTTCGGACAAGTCGAAACAGGTTGGCTTGTAGCGCGACCTGCGTTATTCCGGTGTAACTCCGCAAATAATTCAAAAAGAAAAATATGGCAGACGAAAAAATCATCTTTTCGATGGTCGGCGTAAGCAAGACCTTCACCAACCAGAAAAAAAGTTCTCAACAACATCTACCTCTCGTTCTTCTACGGCGCCAAGATCGGTATCATCGGTCTGAACGGCTCGGGTAAATCGACTCTGATGAAGATCATCGCGGGTATCGACAAGAATTTCCAGGGTGAAGTGGTCTTCTCGCCCGGTTATACGGTCGGTTACCTGGAACAGGAACCCAAACTCGACGATGCCAAGACCGTGCGCGAAGTGGTCGAAGAGGGCTGCGCCTCGACCGTAGCCCTGCTGAAGGAGTACGAGGAGATCAACCAGAAACTCTGCGAGCCGATGGACGACGAAGAGATGGCCCGACTTATCGAGCGTCAGGGCGAACTGTACGAACAGATCGACCACGTGAACGGCTGGGAGCTGGACAGCGTACTGGAGCGTGCGATGGATGCCCTGCGCTGTCCCGACCCGGATCAGAGCGTCAAGGTACTCTCGGGCGGCGAACGCCGCCGCGTGGCCTTGTGCCGCCTGCTTTTGCAGCAGCCGGACGTCTTGCTGCTGGACGAGCCGACCAACCACCTCGACGCCGAGTCGATCGACTGGCTGGAGCAACACCTGCAACAATATAAGGGCACGGTGATCGCCGTGACGCACGACCGCTATTTCCTGGATAACGTGGCCGGCTGGATTCTGGAACTCGACCGCGGCGAAGGTATTCCCTGGAAAGGTAACTATTCGGGCTGGCTGGAGCAGAAGACGACCCGTATGGCTATGGAGGAGAAGCAGGAATCGAAGCGTCGCAAGACCCTCGAACGCGAGTTGGAGTGGGTGCGTATGTCCCCCTCCGGACGTCACGCCAAGTCGAAAGCCCGTCTGTCGGCCTATGACAAGCTGATGAACGAAGATACCAAACAGAAGGAGGAAAAGCTCGAAATATTCATCCCGAACGGCCCGCGTCTGGGCGATGTGGTGATCGAGGCGCACGACGTATCGAAAGCCTTCGGCGACCGGGTGCTGTACGAGGGACTGAACTTCTCGCTGCCGCCTGCCGGTATCGTCGGTGTGATCGGCCCCAACGGTACGGGCAAGACTACCCTCTTCCGGATGATCATGGGACTCGAACAGCCTACTTCGGGAACTTTCACTGTCGGTCAGACGGTCAAACTGGCCTACGTGGATCAGCAGCACAAGTCCATCGACCCGGAAAAAATCCGTTTACGAGGTGATTTCGCAGGGTACCGACCTGATTATGCTGGGCAACCGCCAGGTCAATGCCCGCGCTTACGTGGCCCGGTTCAATTTCACGGGCGCCGATCAGGAGAAGAAGTGCGGCATGCTGTCGGGCGGCGAGCGCAACCGCCTGCACCTGGCCCTCGCACTCAAGGAGGAAGGTAATGTGCTGCTTCTGGACGAGCCGACCAACGACATCGACGTCAATACGTTGCGTGCGCTGGAGGAGGGTCTGGAGAATTTCGCCGGCTGCGCCGTCGTGATCTCCCACGACCGCTGGTTCCTCGATCGTATCGCCACGCACATCCTCTCCTTCGAAGGCGATTCGAAAGTGGTCTTCTACGAAGGTTCGTACAGCGAATACGAGGAGTGGAAGAAAGCGCAGGGCGGCGATACGCAGCCCCATCGTGTAAAATACAGAAAACTGGTGGAATAAAATGGCACAAAAACCCTCCATACCCAAGGGCACACGCGACTTCTCCCCGCTGGAGATGATGCGCCGCCAATATATTTTCGACAAAATCCGGGACGTTTTCCGCACCTTCGGCTTCGGCCCGCTCGAAACGCCTGCGATGGAGAACCTCTCCACCCTGCTGGGCAAATACGGCGACGAAGGCGACAAACTGCTTTTCAAAATCCTCAATTCGGGGGATTACGCCGCCGGACTGAATGACGAAGAGTTGCGCACGGCCTCCCGAATTTGCGAAAAGGGATTGCGTTACGACCTGACGGTGCCTTTTGCCCGTTATGTGGTGCAGCACCAGAGCGAAATCGCCTTCCCGTTCAAACGCTACCAGATACAACCGGTCTGGCGGGCCGACCGTCCGCAGAAAGGCCGCTACCGGGAGTTTTACCAGTGCGACGTGGATGTCATCGGCACCCGATCGCTGCTGTGCGAAGTGGAACTCATACAGATCGTGGAACGGGTTTTCCGGACGCTCGGAATTAACGTATCGCTGAAGGTAAACAACCGCAAGATTCTGTACGGCATTGCTGAAACCATCGGACATGCGGACAAGATGATCGACATTACGGTCGCCATCGACAAGCTGGAAAAGATCGGATTGGAGGCTGTCAAGGCTGAATTGACGGAACGCGGCATCGGCTCCGATGCGATCGAAAAGCTGCAACCGATACTCGAATTGACAGGCGATAATGAACGGAAACTGGCTGTGTTGCGAGATGTCATTGGCGCCTCGGCTGTCGGACTGGAAGGCATTTCCGAGATGGAAACGATCTTCGGGTACGTGAACCGGCTGGGGGTGGAGCTGCCGATCGAGCTCGACTTCTCGCTGGCCCGGGGGCTCAATTATTATACGGGAGCGATTTTCGAAGTCAAGGCGCTCGATTTCGCCATCGGGTCGATCTGCGGCGGCGGACGCTACGACGACCTGACGGGCATCTTCGGAATGCCGAACATGTCGGGTGTCGGCATTTCGTTCGGTGCGGACCGCATCTACGACGTGATGACCGGCCTCGGACTCTTCCCGGCCGATCTGGGCTGTGCGGCCCGGGTGATGTTCGCCAATCTGGGCGAAGCGGAAGAGCATGCCTCGCTGAAACTGTTGCAGGAGGTGCGTGCCGCAGGTATTCCGGCGGAGATATATCCCGAAAACGGAAAGATGAAAAAACAGATGGAGTATGCCAATCGCCGGGGAATCCCCTGCGTGGTAATCGTCGGCAGCCGGGAACTGGAAGAACGGGTGGCGACGATCAAGGATATGACCTCCGGCGAAACAGACCCAGGTGCCGTTCACCCGACTGGCCGAAGCACTCCGTTAGATAATTAGTTATAGATAATCCGAAGCGCCTGTCCGAGCGGACGCGGAATAGCCGCCCCGGCGGTAGTTGAGAGAGCAGAGTTATCGGCGGATACGCCCCGTTCCGAATGTGGGTGCATCCGAGGCGGTATCTATGGCTCTACCGAATCGCCGGAAAGAAGACGGGGTTCACGCCTTTCCTCCCTGCTCGCAGTCGGAAATCATTTCCCGGTGTTTCGCGGTACCTGCTTGGGAGGACGCCGGACGGAAAAATATGCAATCATGTAATTCGATATGAAGCGGAGCATGTGGTTTTTCGGGCTGTTGCTGGCCGTGGCGGGATTATCATCGTTCCGGACGGCCGATATCGCCGTTTCCCGGCCCGACCGGGCACAGCGACGGTCGCTCGCCAAGCTGGAGCGGTCTTACGAATATATCCGCAAGATGTATGTCGATTCGGTCGATATGGCGCCGCTGGTCGAGGAGGCGATCCGCAGCATGGTACAGCAACTCGATCCCCATACCGAATATGCCTCGGCTGCGGAGATGGCTGAATTCTGGAGCCTCTATCGGGGTAAGTTCGGAGGAATAGGCATTCAGACCCAATGGATCCGTGATTCGCTGGTCGTAACCTCCCTCCTGTCGGGAGGGGCCGCCGAAGAAGCAGGCATCCGTCCCGACGACCGGATCGTCCGGGTGGACGGACGCACCGTGAAGGAGATCCCGGCCTCCGAGCTCATCTCCGTCATGCGGGGAGATGCCGGATCGAAAGTAAAAATCCTAGTGATTCGACGAGGAGTCTGCCAACCGATTCTGTACGAAATCGTCCGACGGGAAATACCTCTCCCCTCCGTCGAGCTGGCCTACCGCGTCGATTCTGCGGTGGGATACATCAAACTGATCCGTTTCGGTCAGACCACCATGCGGGAGGTGCAGCGGGCTTACGAAGAGCTGGACCGTCCGAAGGAGTTGATTCTCGATCTTCGGGGCAATGGCGGAGGACTGTTGGATCAGGCGATCGCTTTGTCCGGCTTTTTCCTGCCCAAAGGCTCGCGGATCGTTTCGACCGAAGGCCGCAGCGTACCGTCCGTAGTCCATTCCGCCCGCCGGAATCCGGTATTTCCGGCCGAAGGGCGGCTCATCGTCCTGATCGACGAACGGTCGGCGTCGGCCAGTGAAATCGTGAGCGGAGCGCTGCAGGACTGGGACCGCGCGGTAATCGTCGGGCGCCGCAGCTTCGGAAAAGGGTTGGTGCAGCGCCAATATCTGCTTCCGGACGGGTCGGCCCTGCGTCTGGTCGTCGCCCGCTATCATACGCCTTCGGGCCGGGAAATTCAACGTCCTTACGTCAAAGGCGGGGATCGCACGGCTTACCGAACTCATCCGCTGCCCGACACGATTCCGTCGCCGGCCTACCGGACACTCCGCACGGGCCGGACAGTTTACGGCGGCGGAGGCATAGCGCCCGACGTGTGCGTAATACAGGATACGGTGCAGGCATCTTATCTGAACGCCCTGCTGCGGAAAATATCTTTCCTGAATTATGCAGCGCTACCTGGACCGCAACCGGACAGCCCTGGAACGGGATTATCCGGAGTTCGCATCGTTCGAGGAGCGGTTCGAAGTTCCCGATGAAATGTATGAGGAGTTGATCGGACTGGGACTGGAACAGGGCGTAACACCTCCGGCGGAAGATTCCGATGTCGAAGCGGGGACCAGGCGCCTGCTCAAAGCATTGCTGGCAGAGCGGCTTTTCGACCGGGAAGCTCTGCTGCGGATATTGCACGCAAGGGATGATGCCGACTTCATCCGGGCGCTCAATTTGCTGAAAAACTGGGAGGCAGAGGGGCTGCCGCTCCTGGAAGCGCAGCATGAGCGGCAATAAGCGGTTGCATCACGTTATTTCCGAGAGTCGCGTATTCACGACTCGTAATTGAGTTTATAATTCGGCCTGCCCCGAAATTCCCTTCCCGGAAGGGGTTTGAATCGCTGCACGCCCAAAGAGTATATAATCACGGACAAGAATTTGCAGGAAAACGAAATTTGTTTTATATTTACGTATGGAACAAACGAATAACCCTCAAAATATTACCTTGTATGGCTGCTCTGAATACCTTCCGCACGGACGGAGAAGATTTCGGCGAACAGATCCTGTCGAAAGTCGTAAAAGCCGGCCGGCGGACCTATTTTCTGGACGTGCGCGCTACGCGTGCGAACGATTATTTTCTTACCATTACGGAGAGCCGGAAGAAAACGGCGCCGGATGGAACGGTCAGTTACGACCGGCATAAAATATTCCTTTACAAAGAGGATTTTTCCAAATTCCTCGAAGGCTTGGAAGAGGTGATCGGGTTCATTAAACGGGAAAAACCGGAATTCTTCGAAGAAGAACACCCGAAGCCGGAAGAATATGCTTGACAGAACCGGCTGCCGAAATTTCGGCAGCCGGTTCTCATGAAGACAGGAGTTTATGAAGGATAATCGGGTATTGTTGGGTTTCAGCGGCGGAATAGACAGCTTCGCCGCCGTCGGATTGTTGCAGGCGGCCGGATATCATGTAACGGCTCTGACGCTCGACATGAGAGGCGATTCCGCATTGTTGGAAAAGGCGCGTCTGCGTGCCGGAGCACTCGGTATTCCTTGGCGAATGCGGTCGGTGCGGGAGCGGTTCGAACGGGAGGTGGTGGACTATTTTACCGACAGTTACTTCCGGGGGTGTACCCCGGCTCCGTGCACGCGCTGCAACAGTCGGATCAAATGGCCCTGCCTTGCGGCAGAGGCCGACGCACTGGGGATTCGCCACATCGCTACGGGACACTATTTCCGCATTACCTCCGCAGGCGGCAAACGATACGTCACCCGTGCGGCCGACAACCGCAAGGACCAGTCCTACTACCTGTGGGACTTGCCGCAGGAGATCCTCGATCGGGTGCTGACTCCGATGGGAACGGTCATCAAACGAAATATCGTCGAAGAACTCGCCGACCGTCGGGAGAGTATGGGCGTCTGTTTTCTCGAGGGACGCCCGTGCCGCGACTTCCTGCGAAGCCGGGATAAAACGGAAGCGCTCCGGCCCGGCCCCATCATCGACTCTGCCGGACATCGGCTCGGCACGCACGACGGGGCGGCCCTCTACACCATCGGCCAGAAAAAGGGCCTCGACCTGCCGCCGGGCTGGGCGGTGGTCGCTATCGACACGGCGGCAAACCGGATCGTAGCCGGAGAAGAGAAGCTGTTGTTGCATCGTACGCTGGAAGTCGGGGAATGTCGCCTGATAGAGAGCGACGAGGTATTCGGTGCCCGCGATATCCGTGCGGTGATCCGGGGCATCGGCCGCAACCCCGAGGGATACGCAGCGGTCTTCCCTGCCGCTTCGGGGATTCGGATCGAACTGGAGGATCCCGCGTGGGCCCCGGCCGCCGGGCAGCCCGTCGTTTTGTACCGAGGGGAACGGGTCGTCGGAGGCGGAATCCTCGAACGGTATTATTAACGAATTATTAAATCTTCGTTCGGGATGGATTTTTTCAGGGTTTTATCCCGAAAAAATCTTGCGATGTTTCCCGCATATACTATCTTTGCACAAGCAAAACATCGCCGGAAACGGCAATACCTATGCGATGTTATTATAATGCCGTTTTTGCGAAACGTCGTGTTTTCGACGAACGAGATAACTTTTCGTGATTATATACTTTAGTGTACCTCTTTGGGAGTAAAGCGCCTTAAGTCCTTTCCGGGAAGGGATCTGTGGGCAGGAGCATTACCGATACAACCGGGAACAGCGAATAGACACCTCTCGGAATTGTCAAAAGGTACATTGAAAGATGAATTGCCTAACTTTTTATTAGAGCGGATTATGTTCAGATACGTGCTGTTGGCGCTGAAAGGCTGCGCAATGGGAATGGCGGATGTTGTCCCGGGAGTATCGGGCGGGACGATCGCCTTTATTTCGGGAATTTACAGCGAACTGATCGAGTCGATCAAAAGTTTTAATCCGACTGCGTTGAAATTGCTCGGCCGGTTCGAATTCAGGAAATTCTGGCGCCACATCAACGGCAGTTTCCTCTTCTCCGTACTGCTGGGTATCGGTATCGCCATCTTTTCGCTGGCACGGTTGATGACTTACCTGCTGGCGCATCACCCGATCGAAATCTGGTCCTTCTTTTTCGGACTGATCGTCGCTTCGGCGGCTTTCGTCGCCCGGGATATTCGGAAGTGGAACCTCACTTCGCTACTGGGACTGCTTGTCGGCACCGCGCTGGCATTCTGGATCACGATCGCCTCCCCGACGCAAACGCCCAACGACTGGTGGTTTATCATGCTTTCGGGAGCTGTTGCCATCTGCGCGATGATTCTTCCGGGAATTTCAGGCGCCTTCATCCTGCTGCTGCTGGGAAAATACCAATACATTTTACAGGCTGTCAGCGAATTCCGGCTGGGTGTCCTGCTGCTTTTCGCAGTCGGAGCCGTCGCCGGTATCATCAGTTTTTCGCACCTGCTTTCGTGGCTGCTGCGCAAGCATCACGACCTGACGATCTCCCTGCTCATGGGTTTCATGGTCGGATCGCTCAATAAAGTCTGGCCCTGGAAAGAGGTCGTGGAAACTTATACGGATGCCCAGGGTGCCGTTCACCCGTTGGTGGAACAAAACATTACACCGGGACATTTCGAGGCGATCGGTCAGACCGATGCCCACTTGTGGCAGGCCGTAGCACTGGCGCTGGCAGGATTTCTTCTGATCTATGTCATCGAATTCATCGGCAAGCGGGTCGCTCAAAAAATCTCCGCTCCCCAAAACTAAAACCTTATGAAACGCTACGGTCTGATAGGCTACCCGCTGGGACACTCGTTTTCAGCCCGGTATTTCGCCGATAAATTCGCACGCGAAGGCATTGCGGATTGCCGGTACGACCTTTACGAATTGAAAACGATCGAGGAGTTGCCCGCTTTGCTGGAAGCGCAGCCCGAACTGCGGGGATTCAATGTCACGATTCCCTATAAACAACAGATCATACCCTATCTGGACGATCTTTCGCCGGAAACCCGGATGATCGGGGCCGTCAATTGCGTGCGCTGTGAAGGCAGACGTCTGACGGGTTATAATACGGATGTGACGGGACTTCGCGCCTCCCTCGAAACATTTCTCGGCGGGGAGCGTCCCGAACGGGCATTGGTACTGGGCACGGGCGGGGCGTCGCAAGCCGTGCAATATGTATTGGCACAGATGGAAATTCCGTTCGATCTAGTATCGCGGAATCCGGCAACGGGAAATTATACGTACGACGAAGTATCGGATGAAGTAATCGGTTCGCATCGGCTCATTATCAATGCCTCCCCAGTCGGGATGCATCCGAATGTCGAAGAGGCGCCCCGCATTCCGTACGCTTTCGTCACGCCCTCCCACTATCTTTTCGACCTGATCTACAACCCGGCCGAAACGCTGTTTCTGCAATACGGAGCGCAACGGGGAGCACACACGTGCAACGGACTCGACATGCTCGTAGGGCAGGCGGAAGCTGCCTGGGCCATATGGAACCGATAAGGGATCCTCCGACACGGCTCGACCGATCTTATCGAAGCCGGTTTCATTTCCGACGACTTCGTTCTCCGGACCTGAAGCTATGAATCGACGTTTTCGGTACGCAGTTTCGCCCCTTCTCCGAACCGTTCGAAAGTCGCAAGCAACAGAGGTTGTTCCGAGCCGTTCATAAGGAATTCGGGGGCTTCTTTAAGAGCTTCCCGAACTCCTTGAATAGCTGCAAAATAATAAATTACGGCATTTTGTCGAGCAATTCGGCAGCCCGCTTCGCATCTTCCTCCTTGACCACGAGCTGTGCCGGCATCGTGCCGATGGGATAGATCGCCGACATATATTCGTTGCGGATCGTCGAAAAAATTCCGGCTCCGTCCAGAATCGATTTGGCCATTTCGGCTTCGGTGACAGAGTTCCACTCTCTCAACACGACTAATTTTTCATCTTTCATAATCATCGCTGTTTAGGTGATATATTTATTCGGCCATTATATCTTTCGATGTAACAGTTTGACAATCGCAGCATCGAATCCGAGGACATTTATTCGCATCCTCTGGCCGCATTAAAATTCAGACCTTTCCTAAAATGCGGGTACTCGGAGTACCGTATTTCCAACGAGGTCCACATTTTTTATTAAATCTTTGCATCCCGTCGTTTTTCGGTTCTTCGAACTTCCGTGCTCCCGGTTCCGAACTCCGTTCGTACCCGGCGAAAACGGGCGATGCAGGACCGGATAAATCCGGCTATCAACAAGATACGTTTTTTTTCGGAATGCTGCAAGATTTTTGCCACATATTTCCTATCCCGTCATTTTCAACAACGTAGAATCGTTCGGGCAATTTTTACTTGGAAATACGGAAATTCTTTCATATTTTTTCATTACCTTTGACTTCGCCTTAAGCATCGGCAAGACGCAGATAAATTTGCTTCTGCCCGCGACTTTTTCGTACCTTCGCAAAGGATGGCCCAAAACCATAAATTTTCGAATTATGCCGGATTTCGTCCATTTACACGTACATACGCAATATTCCATCTTGGACGGCGCAGCGGCCATATCGCCGCTCATCAAACGAGCCAAAGCCCTCGGTATGAAGGCTCTGGCCATCACCGACCACGGCAATATGTACGGCGTCAAGAACTTCCACGACGTCGCCACCGATGCGGGCATCAAACCTATTTTGGGGTGTGAAACCTACGTCGTGCGCAACCGCTTCGAAAAGGACAAGGACGAGAAGGCGGGCGATCACCTGATTCTGCTGGCCAAAAACCTAACGGGTTACCACAATCTCTGCAAGATCGTATCCTACTCCTTTACCGAAGGATTCTATTACAAGCCCCGTATCGACAAGAAACTGCTGGAACAATACCACGAGGGATTGATCTGCTGCTCGGCATGTCTGGGCGGCGAAGTTCCCCAGGCCATCATGCGCAACGACATGGAGGAGGCTGAACAGGTCGTGCGCTGGTTCAAAAGCGTCTTCGGGGACGACTATTACCTGGAGTTGCAGCTCCATCCGTCGGGCGATCCGCGCAAGGACGCCGACGTGTACGAGAATCAGTTACTGGTCAATAAGGCCCTGCTGGAGCTGTCGGCCAAATGCGGAGTCAAATACATCTGCTCGAACGACGTGCATTTCATTCTGGCCGAAGACGCCGTGGCGCACGATCATCTGATCTGCCTCAATACCGGCCGCGACCTGGACGATCCCAATCGGATGCGCTATACGTTCCAGGAGTATCTGAAATCGCCCGAAGAGATGGCGCAGCTCTTCCCCGACCATCCCGAAGCACTCGCCACCACGCTCGAGATCGCCGACAAGGTCGAGGAGTACAAACTCACCCATGCGCCTCTGATGCCCAACTTCCCTCCGCCGCCGGAGTTCCACATGCCTTTCGAGGAGTTGCGCGAATCGCTCGTCAAGAAGATCGAAGATCAGGAAGAGCTGGCGCGAATCGATGCCTGCCACAGCGTCGAAGAACTCGATGCCTGGGCGGAGGAGAGCAAGGAGCGCAGCGAAAAGCTGATGACGGCCAAACAGTTCTGCTACCTGAAAGACCTGACCTACAAAGGAGCCCACCTGCGCTATGGCGCCGAATTGAGCGAAGAGGTCGAGAAACGCATCCGGTACGAATTGAGTACGATCGAATGGATGGGATTCCCGGGTTACTTCCTCATCGTATGGGACTATATCCGCGCGGCTCGCGAAATGGGCGTGTCGGTCGGACCGGGCCGTGGTTCGGCAGCCGGATCGGTCGTGGCCTACTGTCTGAAAATTACCAACATAGATCCGCTGAAATACGACCTGCTGTTCGAGCGTTTCCTGAATCCCGAGCGTATCTCCCTGCCGGATGTCGATGTCGATTTCGACGAGGACGGCCGCGACGACGTGCTGCATTACTGCGTGCACAAGTACGGGCAGAAACGCGTGGCCCAGATCGTGACGTTCGGTACGATGGCGCCCAAGCTGGCGATCCGCGACGTGGCCCGCGTGCAGAAGCTGGCCCTCTCGGAGAGCGACCGGCTGGCCAAACTGGTACCCGACAAGGTTACGCCCGACAAGAAGGCCGGAGAAACGCCTTTCGACTTCTGCTACAAGGAGTCGCCGGAACTGGCCGCCGAACGGGAATCCCCGAACCAGTTGATCCGCAATACGCTCAAATACGCCGAAAAGCTCGAAGGCTCGATTCGGCAGACCGGTGTGCATGCCTGCGGTGTAATCATCGGGCAGGACGACCTGGAGAATTTCGCTCCGATGGCTATCGCCAAGGACGCCGATCTGAACGTCGTGGAGTTCGAGGGCAAAGAGGTCGAGAGCGTCGGCCTGATCAAAATGGACTTCCTGGGACTGCGCACCCTCTCGATCATCAAGGATGCCGTAACCAACGTCAAAAACGTGCACGGCATCGATGTAGATATCGACAACATTCCGCTGGACGACGCCCCGACCTACGAGGTTTTCAGCCGTGGCGATACGACCGGCCTGTTCCAGTTCGAGTCCCCCGGTATGAAAAACATCTGCGCAATCTGAAACCCAACCGTTTCGAGGACCTGATCGCCATGAACGCCCTCTACCGCCCGGGACCGATGGAGTACATTCCCAACTTCATCGCCCGTAAGCACGGACTGGAGCCGGTGACGTACGACATCGCCGATATGGAGGAATATCTGAGCGACACCTACGGCATTACGGTTTATCAGGAACAGGTCATGCTGCTCTCGCAGAAGCTTGCCGGGTTTACCGGCGGCGAAGCCGATACGCTCCGCAAAGCGATGGGTAAGAAACAACGTGCGGTGCTGGACAAGATGAAGCCCAAGTTCATCGAAGGATGCAGCAAGCGGGGGCACGACGCCAAAATTTGCGAAAAGATCTGGGGCGACTGGGAAGCGTTCGCATCGTATGCTTTCAACAAGTCGCACTCGACCTGCTACGCTTACATCGCCTATCAGACGGGCTATCTGAAGGCGCACTACCCTTCCGAATTCATGGCCGCGCTGCTCAGCCGCAACCTTTCGGACATCAAGCAGATTACGCTCTACATGAACGAGTGCAAGCGCATGGGTATCCGGGTGCTCGGGCCCGATATCAACGAATCGCTCAACAACTTCTCCTCGAACAAGGAGGGCGACGTGCGGTTCGGCCTGGCTGCGGTGAAAGGCGTCGGCGAGGCGGCTGTGGAGAGCATCGTCGCGGAGCGGAACAAGAACGGCAAATTCAAGGACATATACGATTTCTTCGAACGGGTGAATTATACGGCCGTAAACCGCAAATGCCTCGAAAACATCGCCTATGCGGGCGGCTTCGACTCGATCTCCGGGTTCCACCGCTGCAAATTCTTCGGCACCGATCTGCGCGACTCCAGTTCGACGACCTTCATCGAGCAGCTGGTACGCTACGGGCAGCGGTTCCAAAGCGAGAAAGACAATGCCCAGCAAAGCCTTTTCGGAGGCGGCGAAGGGGTCGTGGATATTCAGCATCCCGTGATTCCGGCCTGTCAGGACTGGAGCACGCTCGAAACGCTGGGCAAGGAGCGCGAGATGATCGGACTCTACCTCTCGGCTCACCCGCTGGACGATTATGCGGTGATTATCCGCAATATGTGTAAGACGCAGCTTTCGGATCTTGACAACCTGGAATCCCTGCGCGGACAGGAGATTGCCGTGGCGGGGATGGTGATCGCCACGCAGAACCTCGTTACCAAGACGGGCAAACCCTGGGGAAAATTCACGCTTGAAGACTACAACGGCACGCACGAATTTGCGCTTTTCAGCAAGGACTACGAAAATTTCCGCAAATACCTGTTCAACGACTATTTCCTCTTCATCCGGGGCAAGGTCCAACCCAAGCCCTACAACGACAAGGAGCTGGAATTCAAGATTACTTCGATGGTACAGCTCTCCGAAATGCGCGACACGATGATTAAGGAGATGTATATCCAATTGGCGATCGAAGACATCACGCGTGAAATGATCGAGGAGCTGACGCACCGCATCAAAGAGTCCGAAGGATCGACCACGCTGCGGGTGAATGTCTATGACCGGGATGCGCAGGTGAGTGTGAATATGTTCTCCAAACGACACAAGGTGAGCCTCACGTCGAATCTCGTTTCGTTCCTCGAGGACAATGAATCAAATATACTATCGTTTAATACTTATAATC
>ENA-OQHN01000499-OQHN01000499.1-human-gut-metagenome-genome-assembly--contig:-NODE-499-length-13471-cov-1.998426_pt1 | contig 13471 bp, 14 predicted proteins | sample MGYA00242564_ERZ504721 | MGnify/ENA primary metagenome ERZ504721 (study PRJEB26092, sample SAMD00036212) | human gut metagenome | host: Homo sapiens | study: EMG produced TPA metagenomics assembly of...
AGCGACCGCCAGCCGGAGCCTACTACAATAAACCGCAGTTTAGCCATTTGCCTGTTCCTCCTGAATATGCTTTTGCAGCTCCTGTTCAAACCGGTCTGCGTCCAGCGGCAGGGTGATCTTCTCCCCCAGCCATGCGGACAGGTAAGCCGCGTCGGTCAGTTCCAGCGCCCGCACGCCCTCCACGCCGGGAGCGGTCAGGGGCGTGCCGTGCAGGATGGCGTCCGCAAAGTTTGCCAGCATCTCCGGGTAAGGCTCGGCCTGCGGCGCGAACTGCTCGGTGGTGGTGGTCTCGGTAAGCTGCTGGCGCTCGGTGCAGTCTGCGGTACGGCGGTAGGTCTCGGTGTCTGGCGTGTAGGTGTGCAGGGTGAGGGTGTCCTTTTCCAGCAGGGCGGTGCCCTTGGTGCCCACGATCTCCAACCGCTCGGTGTAGCTGCCCTCGCCGGTGGAAAGGATAAAGGTTGCCGTGCGCTGCTGCGGGTACTCCATCAGCAGGGTGGCTTCATCGTCCACCATAAAATCGTTATACTTTCCGTAGGGGATCACAGCATAAATACTGGTCGGCATCCCGAACAGCCACTGCCAGATATCCAGAATGTGCTGGCCCTGATTGAGCAGCGCACCGCCGCCCTCCCCTGCCCAGCTGGAACGCCAGCTGCCGGAGCGATGGTACATCCATGTGCGGAAGTAGCGGCTGTTTTCCAGCTGCACCCGCTTGATCTCGCCCAATGCCCCATCATCCAGTAATTTTTTAAGCCGCATATACTTTTTGTAGCGGCGCTGATGGAACATCATGGCAAAAACAAGGCCGCTTTTTTCGGCGGCGCGGTTCATTTCCAGTGCCGGTGCCAGCGCGTTTGCGCTGGGCTTGTCGCACAAGACGTGCTTGCCGTGGGCAAAAGCCTGCATCACCAGCGCCGGGTGGGTCTTGTGCGGGGTGACCACCAGCACGGCGTCAAACTCTTCTGTGTGGTCGTACAGCGCCTCGGCGCTGGGGCACACCCGCACCGTATCCGGCAGGGTATCCTTTGCCCACTGCTGCGCCCCGGCGCTGCGGCAGACCACGGCGGTCAGGCGCAATGCGCCCGCCTTTCCTTCTGCGATCATCTGGGCATACTTGCGCCCCATGACCCCGGTGCCAATAACGGCTGCGCGTACTTCCTGCATGATAGTCCCTCCTGTTTTTCCACAATGCGTTTTGTTATGGGGGAAAACTGCCTTTCACCCCTTCAGGTTTGCTTCAATGGCGGCTTTATCCAGTGCCTCGCCGATGACGATGACCACCTCCTGCCCCTGCGGGATGGGCGCAAGGGTGCAGCCGGCGGCGGTGGCGTTCAGCTCCAGCCAGCCGCCTGCCGGGGCGGGCGCAAAAACCCTTTACCCGCAGCACCCGCCCGCACTCGGGCGCTGCGAACAGCCGCTGTGCGGCGGCTTGCAGCTGCTGCGGGGTGAGGTGCAGTTCCAGAAAGCAAAGGGAGGTAAAGGCCGCGTGCTGGTCAAAATGCAGCTTCTCGCAGCTGGCCTGCCGATAGCCGCAGGCGGCAAGGGCAGCAAGGTCGGCATCGGTCAGGGCGTCCCAGTCCTTGGCAAGGATCTCCCCCGGCGCAAAGCGGCGGGAGGATTTGCGGCTTCCAGTGCACGCTCCAAGTGGGCAGCGGCGGCGGCGCACTGGACGGGCGCTGCCAGCTGGGCACGGCTCAGCAGCACGCAGCCCGCGTTCATGGTCTCGGAGGCCAGCAGGTACTCTGCCTGCGGCGAAAGCGTTTCCGGCAGAAGGGCGTCCACAACGGCAATGACGCTGCCCAGCTGATACCACCGGTCCAGCGGGTCGTCCCGCAGGATATCGAAAAACTCGTCCACATCAAAGATGCCGCTGGGCTCCACCACCACCCGGTCAAAGCCGCGCATAGCCATGGCGATGAGTTTGGTGCGCATCCGGCGCTGGTGGGTGTCGCAGTCGCAGCCGCCGCTGATGGTCTCCACATCGCAGCCGGGGCCCAGCACCTCCTGCACCAGCATGGCGTCCACGTTCACCGCGCCAAAGTCGTTTTCCAGAATGCACACCTTATGTCCCTGCTGTACCAGATACCGCACATAGCGGCGCAGAAAGGTGGTCTTGCCTGCGCCCAAAAAGCCGGTGATGAGATCCACCTGAACCATATCTTTTTACCTCCGTTGCAAAAACCCTCCCAGCGCCGCAGCGCCCGGGAGGGCATATATTTCAGTCTTTTTTCCGGCGCTGCAGCTCCTGGATGATCCCCGCTGCTTCCGGCGCGATATCCCCCGGCGCAATGGCCGGGCGTGCCAGAAAATAGCCCTGCAAAAGGTCTGCGCCCAGCTCGATGACCGTGCGCAGCTCGGCGGCGGTCTCCACGCCCTCGGCAACGATCTTCATGCTGCGGGGGTGGGCGTAAGCCACCATATTGCGCAGGATCTGCTGCTTGTCCGGCGAGGTGTCGATGCCACGGATGATGGTAATATCCACCTTGACGAACCGGGGTGCAAGCTGCAATAGCGTATTCTCGTTGGAATAGCCGCTGCCGTAATCGTCCAGTGCAAACATCCCGGAAAAGCCCGGTGCATTGCGCTTTCTCTCCAGTGCTTCGTAGTCGATTTCTTCCTCTTCGGTGATCTCGACGACCATGCGGCGGCACAGCTCATGCCAATGGCTGTTTATATATTTGCCGTCCTCATGCGACAGGCAGGTGTTGGCGATGGAGTTGACAAAGAGCATAGCCTCCTCGGACACACTGCCTGCCCGGCACAGGCTGTCGAAGGTCTCCAGCGCCTTGGTAAAGGTGAGGCGCTCGATCTCGTACAGTGCCCCTCTCCGCCGCCCAGCTTCATGATGGTGGCCGGGGAGCGCAGGGTGGGCAGGTCGGAGCGCATCAGCGCCTCGTAGGCGACTACCCTGCCGCTGCGTGCCGAGAAGATGGGCTGGAAGCAGTAGAACACCTGCGCATTGCTGAGCAGCTGCCGGAACTCCCTGCGGGTGCGCTCGGCGTAGGCTTCGCGGTTGTACACCCCGATGTCGAACTCCTCCACCCGGCCCTTCTCCGAATGCTTGACCTGATACATGGCAAAGTCGGCGTATTTTTTCAGGGTCTCCCAGTCCTGCCCGTCGTCCGGGTACCACGCGATGCCGCCGGAAAGGCTGATGTGCAAAGCGTTGCCGCTGGGCAGCAGCGCCACGCTCTGCCGCATGGCATTGGTCAGGCAGTCGATCTTTTCCCGCACTGCGTCCCGGCTGCGGTAGCCGTGGAACAGCACAAGGAACTCATCGCCGGAAAGGCGGGCGCAGACCGTCCCGGCGGGGGTATTGTCCCGCAGGCACTGACCGGTGCGGCGGATGTACTGGTCGCCCCAGTCGTGGCCGTAGGTATCGTTGATGTGCTTGAGGTTATCCAGATCCATCATCATCAGCGCCGCTACGCCCATGCGCTCCGGCGCGGCGAACAGCTCGGTGCACACCCGGTTGAAGGCCTGCCGGTTGTACAGCCCGGTCAGGATATCGTGATCGCGCTCGTGCTCGATGCGCTTCCGTTCCAGCACGGCGGCGGTCACGTCCTCGGCAAGGCCGATCTTGGCGTGCCCCTCGATGGTGCTGCGCAGCATGATGTACCGCACGCCGTCCGGCTGCTGAATGGTCAGCAGCTCGTCGCCCTCGGCGGTGTGGTCACAGGGATTCTTTTCCCGGATGCCCTTGAGCACCTCCTCGAACCGGCGCACGCTCAGCGGCTCGCCCTGCATCTCGGGCTTGCCCAGCAGGGAGAAGAAATTATCGGTCACAAACACGCTGCCGGTGTCGGTGCGCAGCTCGTAGCCGCCGATCTCCACACTGGCCATATCCATGATGCGCAAAAAACTTGGTGGAGTTGGTCACCAGCTCCTTGTTCAGCTCGGTAATGGTCTCGGCAAAGCGGTCCACCTCCCGGATGGCGGTGCGGGACAGGCGGGGGAAGGTCTTTTTCTCCTGCGCGTCTATCACCTCGCGGTACAAACGGTTGATGGGTCTGGCCAGCCGTGCCGAGACCAGCAGGCTGCCCAAAACGCTCAGCACCAGCGTGATCGCTATGGTGGTCAGCAGCACCTCGCGCACCCGGCTGGAAAAAGCCAGCAGCACCGACTGTTCCATGGTACCGGCCAGAAACCACTTTTCGGCGGCAAAGGGCGCGTTGCGGTTATACACCTGCAGCGGCTCCAGCACCATATAATAGCGCTTATCGTTCAGCTCCACCCAGTTGCCGCCGTTGCCGTTGCTGCGGCAGTTCAAAACGCCCAGCGGTGCATCTGCCGTTACCAGATCCTCGCCGGAGGTCACGGTCTTGCGCAGGGAGAGCACGCCGTCCGTCAGCGCATCATCGGTAGTGGTCACGATAAAATAGGTGCCTGCCTTGTCCTCGTCCAGCTCGGTGAAGGGCAGTTTTGTCTGCAGATAGTCCGTGAGCAGTTCCACGCCCACCACGCCGTATACCGTGCCGTCCGGCAGGATCAGCGGCATCGAGTAGGCAATGGCGTGCCGGTCGTCCCCGGCCAGACAGTAGGAGTTGGTGGTCCAGCGGCCATAGCTTTCCGCCGAAAGGCCGGCATCGCTCTTATACGCGGTCTGAAATACCGTGCGCAGGATGCCACCCTTGGTATCTCCCTGATAGGGGAAAGCGGGCTGCCAGCCCTTATCCGTGCCGATGGCCAGCTCTTTTACCACTGTGGCGCTGGCGCGTTCCAGCAAAAGGTCGCTGTTGCGCTCCGAAGGGCGGGCGTCCGGGTCCATATCCCGCAGGTAGATGCCGGGCATTTTTTTGCCCACCTCGCAGGTGTCCAGATCATGGGTGTTCAGGATGAGAAAAATGCCGGTCACCTGCTTTGTGCGCAGGGTGTCCAGAAGCTGCGGGGCAAGCGCTACCAGCAAAGCATCGCTCTGTTCGCTGCTGTTATCCAGCGTGTCCAGCGAGATATCGCCGCTTTTCAGCAGCTGCTGGGTGGTGGCGGTGATCTGCTCGCTCAGCTGCTCCAGATCCTCCGCGTTCCGCAGGATCTCCTGCACATAGCTGGCGCGGTTGCGCACCCGCATGGTAAGCAGATCCTTGGCGTTTTCGTCCAGCTGCCGGTCACGTTGATGGCAAGGATGCTGGCGACCGCCATCAGCAGCTCCACCGCCAGCACCAGCATCATGGTGGCAAAAATATTGTAGAACACGGTTCTTTCCGGTCTGTTTTCCAAGCGCTGCCGCTGGCGCTGTTTCCATGCGTCAAACATCGCCCTGCCTCCTTTCCGTCTTTTTTGCGGGCGGTCAGCCCTCGTACTGCTGTAACTGCGCAAGGGTGGCCTGATACCACGCCTCAAAATAGTCGTCGGTCAGTTCCAGCCCGCTTGCGCGGATGGCGTCCATGTCGTTGGCGGCGGTGGTCACCGGCAGATAGCCCGACTCCACCGCGAAAGCGATGTTATTCTGCGGCTCGGTGAACCACTTTAAAAAGGTGACTGCGCCGTTGATCTCGGCCTCGGTGCCGCCGCCGAGACCGCAGCCGCCGCCAGAAAGCTGCGGCACGAGATCTTGTTCTTCATCCCATACCCTCCCGGAGTATGCAGGCGCATTTTACCCCATACCATACTATTTTATATAATACCACCGTTTCCGGCATAGTGTAAACTCTTTCTTAAAAAATATGGTAAAAAAGTGCAGATGACGAATTTTCGTCTTATTTTTTGGCAGTTCTGCCAAAAGCACGCGTCCCCTATAAAAATGGGATAGCGGAGCGTCCGCAGACGCTCCGCTATCCCGAAGTAAAAATAATTATTCCTCTAAAGATGGCCAAAGCACAAGCGGTGGCCATTTTTGATCGTCCCGCGTTACATGCGTATCCGCTGCGCGGCGCGGGCGATGGAGGCCAGCAGCGTCACAAGGCGCTTTTCGTCCATCTGGCCGCAGTAGGTGGTAAAGGTGTAGTAGCACCCCTGCACGCAGAAGGAAAGCACCACCTTGCGCACTACGTCCGTCTCAAAGGTGGGGTCGGTCTGGGCGATGCACTGGCACATGGCCTGTTCCACCCGGTTGATGAACAGCCCCTGCCGGGAGCCGGAGAACAGCACGCTGATCTCCGCCTGATGCGCGGTGAAGGCGCGGAACATCTCCCGCGCAAGCCACTCGGTGCGCTCGCTCACATCGCTGGCGGTCAGGCGGGGCAGGCTTTCCACCACCGCGTGCACCATCTCGTCCTCCATGGCGTTGGCCAGCGCATAGATATCCTGATAATGGGCGTAGAATGTGGATTTATTGATGCAGGCACGGTCGCACAGCTCCTTGACACGGATCTTTTCCACCGGCTTTTTCGCGGCGCAGCTCCATAAAGGCCTGCTTGATGGCGCGCTCGGTCTTTTCAATGCGGATATCCAGAAACCCACCTCTTTGCATTTTGTTGATTTTCCAACATTTTTCCGGTTTTGCGGATAGACAAGCCCCGCAGCCCTTTTTATACTGGGTATAAGCGGAGCGGCGTTACTCCTTGCGGTACAAAAGCCCCTGCTGCTCCAAAGCCGTGCGGATGCGGGCAAAGGTGTCCTTGTCCGGGCAGCGCAGGGTGTGCAGGTGCACGCCGCCGGTCATGCGGCTCAAAAGGCTCTCGGGTGCATCGGCTGCCTGACGGATAAAGTTATCCACATCGTACCGGTTGCACAGGTTCAATGTGGCGCGGATCTCGCCGTAGAGGCTGTTTTCCACCGCCACATCTACCACCGTGCCGCCCTGATCCACCACGGTGTACAGCTCCCGGCGCATCTCCTCCTGCGTGCAGTGCACACAGGCCAGAATTGCCGGTATAGCCCTTTTTCTGCCGGGTGCAGCTGGTACCGGCCCGGGGGTGGCATCGATCTGCGCCCCACCGGCGCGCAGCAGCGCCACATCCCCTACCACGATCTGCCGCGACACCCCCAGCTCGGCCGCCAGCGTGCTGGCGCTTAATGGGGGCACCGGCACTGTTCAGCCGGGTCAGGATGCGTTCTCTGCGCTGTGCTGCATTCATAGGGGTCAGGCTTCCTTTCCGTAAAAACGACCTTTTTCTCTCCTTATTGTAGCAAAACGCGGCAAAATGTGCAAGGTTATTCCAATCTCAGCTTTCTGAACAAAGGCTTCCCCCGGAAAGGGGGAAACCTATCTCCAAAGGGTAAAGGCCTTTTGCGCCGGTCACGCCGCAGGCGTTGCTTTATTCTACCCGCAGCAGGGTGGCATAATTGGAGGGCAGCTGCACCTTCATGCGGTCCCACTCGGTGGAGACCAGCACCTCCTGCGCGCCCACGGTGTCCGCCAGCAGGTCGGTGACCTTGGCGGTTTCCACCGGCAGCTGGAACTCCAGCTGTGCGGGGGTATCGCCGTTGTTCAGCACCGCTACCACCGCCTTGCCGTCCAGCACCCGGGCAAAGGCGTAGCACTGGGTGGTGAGCTGCAATTCCTTTACCTCGCCGTAGGTCATTTCCGGCAATTCAGCCTTGCATTTCCCCAGCGCTTTGTATACACTGGTAACAGGATTTGTACGTTCTGCATCAGCGTAGTCACTGAGCTCCAGACAGGGGCGCAGCGGCCAGTCGCTGCCCCACTCCTTTTTGCCCTCGATGCCGAACTCTGAGCCGTAGTAGATGGACGGGATGCCCCACAGGCTGTACACCAGAATGGCGATGTGCCGGATGTGCTCTTTGTTGCGCAGCTTGTTGGGCAGGCGCTCCACGTCGTGGTTATCCGAGAAGAGATACAGCCGGGTGTCGTGGCACAGCCCCTGCAGCCGGCGCATGGTGTGGGCGATTTCAAAATAGTTGTGGTCGTTGTGGCCGCTCCACAGGCCCTTGTGCAGCTCGTAGTTGGTCACGGAGTGCAGCATTTCCGGGTTTGCCCAGCGGCTGTAATCGCCATGGATGACCTCGCCCATCAGCCAGAACTCCGGCTTTACCTCGTTTGCCAGACGGCGCAGCCCGCGCATGAAGTCGAAATCCAGCACGTCGGCTGCGTCCAGACGGATGCCGTCGATGTCGAACTGCTCCACCCAGAAGCGGACGGTATCATAATGGTACTGCTGCACCTCCGGGTTGCGCTGGTTCAGCTTGACCAGCAGGTTGTAGCCGCCCCAGTTGCCGTAGGAAAAGCCATCGTTATACTCGTTGTTGCCCCAGAAGTTCACATCGCAGAACCAGTCCTTATAGCGGGCGTTCTCGCGGTTGGCCTGCAGGTCTTTGAAGGCAAAGAAGTCCCGGCCCACATGGTTGAACACACCGTCCACAATGACCTTCTGGCCCCGGGCGTGGCAATTGGCCACAAACTCCCTGAACTCTTCGTTGGTGCCCAGACGGCGGTCCACCCGGCGGTAATCGATGGTATCATAGCCGTGGGAGCCGCTCTCGAACAGCGGGCCGATATAGATGGCCGTGCAGCCCAGATCTTTGGAGGCGTGCTCGGCCCAGGCGTTCAGCTTTGCGAACGCGCCCGGTGTGGGCTGGCCGTCGTTTTTCGTGCGCACAGCCGCACAGGCCCAGCGGATAAATGTGATAAAAAACTGCGGTATCATACCATGCCATAGTTACTCTCTCCCATATCATTTCTTCTGCCGCCCAGCAGCGGCAGGCTCAGTATACCACAAACTCCGCCAATTGTGTGGATGTTTGATAAATTTTCTACATAGTCTCTGTTAAAATCAGCAAGTGTGACGATTTTGATCCATAAATATTGGTAAATATGACCGGGTGTATCCCGTTGAGAAAAGGAGAAATCTGCATGAACTTTCCCACCATCGACCGCTCGTTCTTTGCGGGCGAATGCTTTGATGCCTACCGTGTGCTGGGCGCGCACCCCTGCCGGGATGACTTTGGGCAGGAGGGTTGGCGGTTTGCCGTGTGGGCCCCGGGTGCTGTGGCTGTGGAGATCTGCGGCGGCTTTGACGGCTGGGGGCCGGGCGTTCCCATGCAGAAGGCCGACACCGGCGTGTGGAGCGGCTTTGTGCCCGGCCTTGCCGAGGGAGAGCTGTACAAATACCGCATCCACGGTAAGGATGGCAGCACCGTGATGCGGGCTGACCCCTACGCCTTTTCCACTGAGCTGCGGCCCGGCACGGCCAGCAGGCTGGCCCGGATGGACTTTGCCTTTGACGATTCCAGCTGGATGGAGCGGAGGGACAAGTGCCGTAACCTGCCCCTGAACATCTATGAGCTCCATGCAGGCAGCTGGAAGCACAAGCCCAATGCCACCCGCGAGGACGGCTCGGACGGTTGGTACAATTACCGGGAGCTGGCCCGGGAGCTGATCCCCTGGCTGCTGGATCACCGCTTCACCCATGTGGAGCTGCTGCCGCTGGCAGAGCATCCCTTTGACGGCAGCTGGGGCTACCAGACCACCGGTTACTTCTCTGTCACCAGCCGCTACGGCGACCCCGCCGACTTTGCGGCCTTTGTCAACGCCTGCCACCGAATGGGCATTGGTGTCATCATGGACTTTGTGCTCGTCCACTTTGCCGCCAACGGCGACGCGCTCGCCAACTTTGACGGCACCCACCTCTACGAGTACGACAGCGATGTGGGCCACAGCGAGTGGGGCACCTGCAACTTCAACTATTACCGCCGGGAGGTGTGCAGCTTCCTGAACAGCGCCGCTGCCCTTTGGATGGATGTCTACCACTGCGACGGCATCCGGATGGATGCCATCTCCCGCGCCCTTTATTGGCAGGGCGACCCCAACCGCGGCGTGAATCAGGGCGCGGTGAACTTTTTGCGCAGCCTGAACCACGGGCTGAACGAGCGCTGGCCCACCGGCATCTACATGGCGGAGGACTCCACCAACTTCCTCAAGGTGACCGGCCCCCACCCGCTACGAGGGCGTGGGCTTTGACTACAAGTGGGATATGGGCTGGATGCACGACACGCTGGACTACTTTGCCACCCCCTTTGGCGAGCGCCCGGGCTGCTACGGCAAGCTGCTGTTCAGTATGCACTACTTCTACAACGAGCTGTATCTGCTGGCGCTGAGCCACGATGAGGTGGTGCACGGCAAAAAGACCATCATTGATAAACTGTGGGGCAGCTACGCGGAAAAATGCGCCCAGCTGCGCACCCTGTATTTTTATATGTACACCCATCCCGGCAAAAAGCTGAACTTTATGGGCAACGAGCTGGCACACTTCCGGGAGTGGGACGAAAAGCGGGAGCTGGACTGGAATCTGCTGGAATACCCCTTCCACGATGCCTTCCAGAAGTACTTTGCCGCTCTGAGCCGCACCTATGCCTCCGAGCCTGCCCTGTATGACGGCGAGTACAACCCGGACTGCTTTGAGTGGGTGGCAAACGAAAGCTGCGCCGAGGGTGTGTACGCATGGCTACGCAAGGGGCGCGGGCAGAACCTGCTCTGCGTGATGAACACGCAGGACCACGCCCACAAAAAGTTCCCCCTGTACCTCAAGTTCCCCTGCAGCGCAGAGCTGGTGCTGGACACCGAGGCCGGCACTTGGGGCGGCGTGCACAAGGCGCACCGCAAGCAGAGCTTCCACACCACCGACGGCGGTGTGTTCGGCAGGGACTACACCCTGACGCTGGACCTGCCCGCCATGGGCAGCTATCTGCTGCGGCTGTCCCCGGAAGCCCCGAACCCGGACGCCGCCCGCCTGAGCGCCAACAAGGCACTGGCGCAAAAGCGCAAGGCGGCAAAGGCTGCTAAGGCCGCTGCGGAAGTTTCCGATAAGTAATATTTACGCAAAAATGTCCCGTCTGCTTTGAAAGCGGCGGGACATTCTGCATTTTTCGCCGCCGGGGTGCTGGACAGTGCCCGGGGGAGTTGTTATACTGTAAGGTGTGAAATTTTGCAAGGAGGGTCCTATTCCATGTCCGAACCCATTACGAAGCCCCGCGTTTCCGCTGCGGCGAAAATCGTGCTGGTGCTGGCGGCAGCAGCGGTGCTGCTGGCCGTTTTTGCGCTGGCTGCGCCCGGCAGCAAATTCTTTTTCCCGCTGGTGAGCCTGTGGTGCAACCTTGCCCTGTTTGCCTGTGTGCTGCTGGTGCTGCGGGTGGCGGGAATCAAATTTGACCTCTTCCACAAGGCGGTGCTCGTCGGCCTGTGGGCGGCGGCGCTGGTCTACTTTTTCTGGGCACTGAACCGCCGCAGCTTTGTGTATATCTGGGATTACGTCAACTATATCAACAAACAGTACTGGGCCGAAGCTGCCTTTCTGCAAGGCCCGGCGGCGGGCTTCCAGTTCATCTTCGGCTCCTTTGCCGAGGACTACACCAACTTCATCACCCTGTTTCTGGAGTTTCCCTTCTGCCTGAGCGACCGCACCGGCGACAGCTTTGCCTTCTGTCAGGTGTTCAGCATCCTGCCCATGCTGCTGGTACTGCTGGCAGGGCTTACCATCAAGGTGGGGCAGATGCTGCGGGTGAAAAACCGCTTCTGGTACTTCCTCATCGGCATGACCTGGATGGTCACCTACCCGTGGCTGCGCATGAGCGCCATGCTCAGCCAGCCGGACTGGTTCGGCCTCATCTTCGGCTTCAGCATTCTGCTGCTCACGCTGGACTTCCGGTTTGAAAAGCTGGAGCCGGTGCGCTTTTGCCTTTTGTTTGCCGCCACGGCTGCCATCATTCTTTCCCGCCGGTGGTACTTATATTTTGTGGTGGGCTACTACTTTGCCTACGCGGTGCTGGTGCTGGTAAGCAGCGCGCGCATTGCCCGCGCCGGGCAGAAGAAGCAGGCGCTTTTGCAGGTGCGCAACCTCGTGCTGTTCGGCCTGATGAGCATGGTGGCCATGCTGATCCTGCTCTGGCCGATGGTCAGCCGCATCCTCGCTTACAGCTACGCCGAGCGCTATTCCTACTATAACGGCGGCGGCTTTGCAGCCGAGATCAGCCTGCAGTTCTGGCGCATGGGTCTGATGAACCTTGTGCTCGTGGGCATGGGGCTGTGGTTCAGCCTGAAAAAGCGCAGAATGCCCGCGCTGCCCTGCCTTGCCGGGCTGGAGATCCTGCTGAGCATGCTGCTGTTCACCCGCATCCAGAACACCGGCTCCCACCAGATGCTGCTGTTCCTCCCGGGGTGGTTTCTCCTGTTTTTGCTGGGCGCAGCGGCGCTGGCCGAGGGCATCAGCCGCTTCCGGGCGGCAAAGGTCGTGTTCTGGGTGTTCACACTGGTGTTTGCCACCTCGGTGCGCTGCTCTCCCCTGACCACCATTGCCCTGCCGGGCTTTCTGGTGGATCACTTCCCGCTGGCAGTCACCGAGGAGTTCGTCCGGCTGGACAAGCTGATCTATGACCGCAAGGATCTGCCGCAGATCAAGGCCATTGCCAACTGGATCGACACCCACTGCGCCGAGGGCGAGATCAGCTACATGATCCCCCACGATATGCTGTACTGCCCGGATCACTTCAAGAACTGCCAGCTGCCCGCAACCCCCATCAACGATAAGCTGGCCTTCGGCTTCTCGGTGCCGGGCACCCACAACTTCCCCATGCAGTTCTTCGAGGCCAAATATGTCCTCACCGCCGACCCCTTCCCCCAGACCTTTGTGGGCAACGGCGAGATGTCCCACAAGCTGAACGAGCGGTTCCTTGCGGTGCGGGACGAGTACTTTACACAGGAAGCCACCTTTGATATGGGCAACGGCACCACCTTTACCATCTGGCGGCGCACCGTGGCTCCCACCCGCGCCGAGGTGGGAGTATTACCTGAGCGCCTTTAAGGAAGAAGATGCCCAGTACCCGGAGATGTTCTCCCAGATCGCAGAAAGCTGGCTGGCCGCCCGCGGGCTGTAACGCCGCTTTTGTAAAAAGGAGTGTTCGACTATGGAACAAACTGCAAACACCATGCCCGCTGCCACTTTAGGGCAGTACAAGGGGCTTGCCTTCACCCGCCGGGTGCGCCCGGTATCGGATAAGGCCGTAGAGGCGGATATCGGCAATCTGGCGCGGGTCCACGCGCCCTTTGTGCCCACCGGCGACCCCGCCGCCCGCGGGATGCGGGTCACGCTGGATTTCGAGGGCTTTCTCGCGGGTGCTTCCATCCCGGACAGCCGGATGGAGAATGTGACCGTGGTGCTGGGCACCGGGCAGCTGATGCCCGCCGCCGAAGAAGCCGTGTACGGCCACTGCGCGGGCGAGACCTTCCGCTTCGATTTCACCTACCCTGCCGAGTTCCGGGTGCCGGAGCTTTCCGGCAAGACCGCGCAGTTTGAGATCTGCCTGCACACGGTAGAGCGCAAGCAGGTGCCCCCCCGTGGACGATGCCCTTGCAAAATCGCTGGGCTATGCGGACTTGGAGGCCCTGCGGGAGAGCCTGCGGGAGAAAAAGCGCCTTTCCCACGAAGCCAACGCCGACCGCATTGCCGGGGCGGCGCTGCTGGATATGGCGGGCGCGAACCTGACCGTGGAGCTGCCCGCAGAGCTGCTGGCGCAGAACGCCGAATACCAGATGACCCAGCTGCGCCAGCGGCTGCGCAAGAGCCAGATGACCATGGAG
>ENA-OQHN01000502-OQHN01000502.1-human-gut-metagenome-genome-assembly--contig:-NODE-502-length-13436-cov-5.999925_pt1 | contig 13436 bp, 15 predicted proteins | sample MGYA00242564_ERZ504721 | MGnify/ENA primary metagenome ERZ504721 (study PRJEB26092, sample SAMD00036212) | human gut metagenome | host: Homo sapiens | study: EMG produced TPA metagenomics assembly of...
TTTGAGGGCGGCACCACCGGTGCCATCCGCAAGAACCTGGGCGTGGAGCACCCGGCCAAACCCACGGGCTGGTACAGCTACTCCTTCCGGTTCACTCTGCAGGCCAGCGCGGAGGTCGCCCTTTCACCGAGCGGCTGGAGCAGGGCGGCGTGGCGGCGCTTTCCATCACCGGCCTGACCGGCGAGACCGCTCCCGCCGTGGAGACCGACCTGGGCAGCGTTCAGTGCGTCCGGCTGGGCAGCGGCTGGCGCGCCTACATCCCCGCCGCCTACAACGCCTCGGCGGGTGGGCACACGGTCAACGTTACCGTCAACGGCGAGACCTTTGCCCGGACGCTGACCGTTCTGCCCAAGGATTTCGGCACCGTGGAGGTGGAGCCGGAACCTGCATCCACCGAGGCTGCCAACACCGAGTTCCGGAACAACATCTGGCCTCTGTACGAGCAGCCCGTGCGGGGAAAAACTCTGGGCCGGTGCCTTCCTCTGCCCGGCAGAAAACTACATGACGCTGGTGGATTTCGGTCAGGTCAAGGTGACCGGCGGCCAGCAGGGCAGCCGTTCCAACTCCACCCGGCTCTACACCATCCCCGGTGAGCCCTGCCGCGCCCCGGCGAATGGCGTGGTGGTGTTTGCAGGCGATCTGGCCCTCACCGGCAGCACCGTGGTCATCGACCACGGCTGCGGCGTGCGCAGTTATCTGTACGGCCTGCAGGAGCTCTCCGTGACCCGCGGCCAGACCGTGGAGCGGGGGCAGGCTGTCGGCGTGCTGGGCGAGGAGCTGACCATGGACTTCAAGCTCGGCAGCAAGAGCGTGAACCCCTGGCCCTGTTCCAGACCAGCGGTGGGTTATTCTGGCAGGAGAAGGGCTGATCCTGCAAAAAATTTGCAGGAAACTTGTAACGCTTTCTCCTTTCTGCGTTATTGGGGTGAAAGGCCATGAAAAAGGAGGGCAAAGACGATGAAAACGAATTGTGATATCATCCGTGACCTGCTGCCGCTGTATGCGGAGCACATCACCAGTAAGGCCACCAACGCACTGGTGGAAGAGCATCTGGCCGAATGTGAAGCCTGCCGCGCCGAGCTGGAACAGATGGAGCAGCCGGTGCCGGTGCGGCCGGAAGCGCAGCCGGATGCGCCCCTGCGCAGGATCAGGGCCGCCCTGCAAAGAAGGAGCTTCCGTGCAGCAATCGGCTCTGTGCTGGCTGCCCTGTGCGCTCTGGCAATGATATTCTGGATGGGCACTGCCCGCGTCCCGGCCACCACAGAGCAGGCTCATTTCTGGACATACAACCGCAAAGAGAATGGCGCTGACATCTGCATTCTGGAAGTGCAGGGCGAGGGTGTCTGGCTGGATATGGAGGGCACCTTCAGCTGGGGCAAGCCGCAGATCACTGTGCGGGCCATGCGCTACCGCTTTCCGGGCGTGCATCGGGTACTGACAGCCCTGGTGGATTCTGATCGATCCACTGTATGGGTCATGGTGTCTCGCACCCAGCTGCTGACCGTGGACTGCGCAGACCAGACCCTGTACTACCGCGATGGACAGCTGGTAGACCGCTACATCGTGCAGGAAAACCCGGACGGTACCTTCGACTACGCCTACGGCACCGACCAGGAATACGGCATCGACTATAAGAAGGGCTGAGCCTATGGACATCGACAGCGTTTACCGGCTCTATTTCCGGGATGTGTTTCTGTTCCTGCAGGGCCTGACCCACAACGAAGCGCTGGCCGAGGAGCTGACGCAGGAAACTTTCTTCAAGGCACTGGACGGTCTGAAGGACTACGACGACCGGCAGGATGTACGGGCCTGGCTGTTCACGGTGGCCCGCAACGCCTATTATTCCCACTGCCGCCGGACAAAGCACACTGCCCCGCTGGAAGATGCCGAAACCGCCCCCGCCGACACTCCGGACATTGCCCAGCTGCTGGTCGATCAGGATGCGGCATTCACCGTGCATCAGTGTCTGCACACGCTGGACGAGCCTTACAAAGAGGTGTTCAGCCTCCGGGTATTCGGCGAGCTGCCCTTTGAGCGCATCGGGCTGATCTTCGGCCACAACGCCGCATGGGCCCGGGTGACCTACTACCGGGCCAAGACCCAGCTGCAAAAGATGCTTTCCTCTTCCACCTGACATTCCCTATCACAGCAGACGCCCCGGCCAAAGGCGCGGGGGTGTTCTTTTTGTGCGCAGGACTCAGGCCGTTTTGCCTGCTCAAGCTGACCAAAATAAAAGGGGGTTAGGGCTTCGCTGATTGTTGCGTTGGCAGCTCCACCGCAATGGTAGTGCCCTTCTCCGAACTTTTCTCCACCCAAACGGAGCCGCCGTGGAGGTCGGCGATCTCCCATACCAGTGAGAGCCCCAGTCCTGCGCCACCGTATTCCCGGCTGCGAGACTTGTCCACCCGGAAGAAGGGCTGGAAGATACTGCGCTGATACACCTCCGGGATGCCGCAGCCGGTGTCGGAGACGCGGAGCAGGAGCTTTTCCAACTCCTGAGTGACAGAAACCCGTACCGAGCCGCCCGGCCGGTTGTACTTGACAGCATTCTCCGTCAGGTTGAAGATCAGCCGGTAAATCAGTGCATCGCTGCCGGTCATAATGCCGTCGCCCTCCGCCGTCAGCGTGACGCCGAGCTTATCTGAGATCGGCGCAAGATCTGTGAAGATCTCCTCGATCATGGGAGCGAGCTGGATCCGCTCGTTCCGCGCCACCTGCTGCAGATTGCTCATCTCCAGCAGTGTCCTGGTCATCTGTATCAGCCGTTCCGTCTGCTCACGCAAAAGCGCGAGGAACTCCGCCGTCTCCGGTCGCACATCAGGATGCTCCGCGGAAAACAGCTCCAACTGCGCCTGCATTAGTGCCAGTGGCGTGCGCAGCTCGTGGGCGGCGTTGCCGGTGAACTGCCGCTGGGCGGAAAAGGCGTTGTTCAGCCGCTCCAGCATCTGGTTGAACGAGCGGCTCAGCTGCCGGAACTCCGAAATAGCGTCTTCATCGATCCTCATATCGGCAAGATTGTTCAGCTGCACCTGCTCCACCTGCGAGGTAAAGCTGCGCAGGGGCTTGAGAGCGCGTCCGCTGACGAAATAGGCGAGGATGCCGCTGAGCAGCGTTATCGCCGCCGTGATGTACCAGTTGGTGGTGCGGAAGCGCCCCTGCACCCCATCGACAATGATCGTCAGATCCTCGTCAGGGGCTATGAGCTGTGGGTCAAAGCTCGCCGCTCCGCCATCATTCAGGATCACCGTGTCGCCGCCTTGTAAGTTGTCCGCAATGGTGTCCATATAATACACACCGGAGGAGCACAGCAGCAGATTCATGGCCACGCAGGTGACACCGATGAGCAGGACGGACATCAACGTGATGCGCCACTGCAGGGAAAGCCGCTTCATTCCTCCTCACCTCCCATCAGATAGCCCTCGCCGATGCGGTTGCGGATGGGGTCATAGCCCAGCACGGTGCGGAGCTTTTTGCGCAGGGCGGAGATGTGGACGCGAATGGAATTGCTGAAGCTGTCCACGCTATTGTCCCAAACGTGATCCATCAGCTCCTCCTGACTTACTGGCCTTCCTTGATGCACCATCAGGTATTCCAGGATTCCTGTTTCCTTCCGGGTGAGCGTCAGCGTCTGCCCGTTGACGGTGGCGGTACGGGAGCGGGTGTCAAAGGTCAGGCCTCCGCAGCTTAGCAGCACATCCTGCTGGGTGAACTGCCGCAATGTCAGGCTGCGGATGCGGGCCTCCAGCTCCGCCAAGTGGAAGGGCTTCGCCAGATAGTCGTTCGCCCCGGCGTCCAGCCCCTGCACCTTGTCCTCCACTTCGCTGCGGGCGGAGAGGATCAGCACCCGCGTCTCCCGGTCGGTCTGCCGCAGGGTGCGCAGCACCGTCATGCCGTCCTTTTTCGGCAGATTCAGATCAAGAAGCACCAGATCGTATCGTTCCACGCCCAGAAGCGCCAGCGCTTTTTCCCCGTCATAGCAGTAGTCCACGCTGTAGGCCAGCCGCCGCAGGCTGCGGACGATGGTCTCGCACAGGGCGCGTTCATCTTCAATTACTAAAAGGTGCATGAGAGCCCTCCTTTTTATTTCTTCGTTTTTGTGTTGCTTTCATTATAGCAAAAACAGATAAGGTTTGTGTTAAGTTTTCGTTCTTAACAGAGACTTTAACTCTCCCGCGCTATGATGGGGGCAGAAAATCGGAAAGGGTGATGAAAAATGAGTTGCGAGAAAAAGGCAGCGGCGCAGATCGCGCTGCTGATGGCCGGAGCCGCCATGCTGTGCTTCGGTGTCTGGCGGGGCGAGGCGGCGACAGTGCTGAGCAAAGCAATCAAATTATGTCTGGAGTGTGTGGGCATTGGGTAAAAAGTTTTCAGGCGTTTCACAGACCATGTCCCGCTTCCGGGGCTGGATTCAGGCGGGGGCGACGCTGCTGACCAACCTGCATCTGCCGAACTTTCTCAAGGGCGGACTGTATCAGGGGGCGGGGAAGACCGTCTGCGTGCCGGGGCTGAACTGCTACTCCTGTCCGTCGGCGTCCGGGGCCTGCCCCATTGGGGCGTTTCAGGCGGTGGTGGGGTCTTCCAAGTTCAGCTTCTCCTACTATATCATAGGCTTCCTCATTCTGCTGGGCGTGCTGCTGGGGCGCTTTATCTGCGGCTTTCTATGCCCCTTCGGCTGGTTTCAGGAGCTGCTGCACAAAATCCCCACTAAGAAGCTTTCCACAAAGAGGCTGAAACTGCTGACATACCTGAAATACGCTGTCCTGCTGGTGATGGTTTTCCTGCTACCGGCATTCCTTGTGAACGATGTTGGCATGGGAGACCCGTTCTTCTGCAAATACCTCTGCCCCCAAGGCGTGCTGGAGGGAGCCATCCCGCTGTCCCTTGCCAATTCCGGCATCCGGGCGGCGCTGGGCAAGCTGTTTACATGGAAATTCAGCATCCTGCTGTCGGTGATTGCGCTGAGCGTACTGTTCTACCGACCGTTCTGCAAGTGGCTCTGCCCGCTGGGCGCGTTCTACGCGCTGTTCAACCGGGTGTCCCTCTTCCAGATGAAGGTGGATAAGAATAAGTGCGTTTCCTGCGGGAAATGCGCCAGAGCCTGCAAGATGGATGTGGATGTGACGAAAACGCCCAACCATACCGAGTGCATCCGCTGCGGAATGTGCATCCGCGCCTGTCCGACGAAAGCCGTGTGCTTCCGCTACGGCTTCGGAGACGGTAAAGATAAGGCAAAATCAGCGGAAACACTACAGACAAACAACACTAACAGGGAGGAATAAAACGAATGAAGATGAATAGGACGAATACTGCCGGCAGAATTCTGGCTCTGCTGCTTACTGCACTGATGGTGCTCTCTCTGGCAGCCTGCGCCACAAAGGGCGGAGACAAAATGGACGGAATGAGTAGCGAACCGAAGAATGCCGAGGAAGCGGTTGCCATGCACAAGGAGCTGATGGCGCAGGAAAATGCCATTCTCTCGGAGAACACAGCGCTTTGGGAAAAAGTTTTCATAGCGGCCGACAAGGGCATGACCATGCAGGAGAACGGCAAAAACTATGGTGAGTTCTTGTTGGACACCATCGAAGGTTCCAAAGATCAGTTTACGGAGGATGAGCTGAAGCTGCTCAAGGAGGCGGCAGAGAAAATCCGCGAGATTGAAAACAAGCTGACCATGATAGAGAAAAAGTACCCCGAGGCGGCACAGCAATCTACGGATGGCGCTATGAGCGTGCCCGCGGGCAGCGACATGACCACGCCGCCTGATGACGGCAGTATGCAGAAATTCCCCGTCTTTGAGGGCAAGGACCTGGATGGCAACACGGTGAAGAGCGACGAGCTGTTCTCCGCCAACGCCGTCACCGTGGTGAATTTCTGGTTCACCACCTGCAATCCCTGCGTGGGCGAGCTTTCCGAGCTGGATGCGCTGAACAAGGAACTGGCGGAGAAGGGCGGCTCCCTCATCGGCGTCAACACCTTCACGCTGGACGGCGACGAAACGGCAATTTCCGAGGCGAAGGATGTGCTTGCCAAGAAGGGCGCCACCTATCAGAATGTGTATTTTGACTCCGACGGTGAGGCGGGAAAGTTTACCACCAACATCTTTGCCTATCCCACCACCTATGTGGTCGACCGCAGCGGCAATATTGTGGGCGACCCCATCGTAGGCGCCATCACGGAAAAGAAGCAGGCGGAGACGCTGCAAAAGCTCATCGACCAGGCTCTTGCCGCCGATATGGGCTGACAAACGAATTTATCATCTCAGAATGGAGGGAAACACCATGTATCGGAGAGTATTGCCGCTTCTGCTCACCGCGGTACTGCTGCTGAGCGGCTGCACTGCCGGGCAGAAAAATATTCCGCAGAAAACGGACGAGAAGGAAATGACCGGACAGCCCTCTGATATGTCCGGTGAAGGAAGCATGTATATGGATACCACGGAAAATGTCATCTATCTGGCGGGCGGCTGCTTCTGGGGCATGGAACAGCTGATGCAGTCCATCCCCGGCGTCATCGATGCCGAGAGCGGCTACGCCAACGGCACCTGCGAGGCGGACGCCGATTACAAGACCGTTTGCAAGGGCGAGACCGGCTTTCGGGAGACCGTGCGGGTGGAATACGACCCCGAGCAGGTGAGCCTCGATGCGCTGCTGTTGGCCTACTTCTATGTGATCGACCCCACGGTACAAAACCAACAGGGCAACGACCGGGGCAGCCAGTACCAGACCGGCGTCTACTACACCAACGAAAGCGCGAAGGAGACGGTGGAGCGCATCGCGGAGATCGAGCGCGGCCGCAGCGAGAAGTTTTTCGTGGAGATCGGCCCGCTCAAGAACTACTATCCCGCCGAGGAATACCACCAGAACTACCTCGAAAAGAATCCGGACGGCTACTGCCACATCCCGCGCGCGGAGATGGAACTCTTCTCCAAACTGCGCATCGACCCGGGCGACTATCAGAAGCCCGCGGCAGAGTCCATCCGGGACAAGCTGACGGCGGAGCAGTACCGCGTCACGCAGGAGAACGACACGGAGCGCGCCTTCACGGGCGAGTTTTGGGACAAATTTGAAAAGGGCATCTATGTGGATGTCGTGACCGGTGAGCCGCTCTTTTCCTCCACGGATAAGTACGAGAGCAGCTGCGGCTGGCCCGCCTTTACAAAGCCCATCGAAGGCCCCGCCGTGGTGGAAAAAGAGGATCTGAGCCACGGGATGCGCCGCACGGAGGTCAGAAGCCGCGCCGGAGACTCCCACCTCGGCCATGTGTTCACCGGCGATCCGGAGTCCCCCAATGGCGTGCGCTACTGCATTAACAGTGCGGCCCTGCGCTTTGTCCCCTATGAAAAAATGGAGGCCGAGGGCTACGGGTACCTCCTGTACCTGTTTGAGAAATGATTTCAGGTGCATACACATCAAGCGGAAAAGCAGGAAGGCTGTTCTTTTGAAGAACAGCCTTCCTGCTTTTCTGGGAAGATAAGACTTTTACTTTTTAAGGATTTACAGTGATTTTTTCTCCCGCCGCCTGATTTTCCATACGATCAGTGCAACGCATCCGGCAAAAGATGCACATAGCGCGGTGCTCCATAAATTCATTTGACCGCTGTCACCGGTCTGCGGGATTGTAACCGCGCGCCAGCCGGCATACACAGTCCTATCCCCGGTCAGATAAATGTCTGAGACCTTGTTCACAAGGCTCCGTTCGCTGTACCAGCCGACAAAGGTATACCCGTGCCGAGTAGGAACATACTTGGTCAAATCAATGTAGGTATTGTACGTTTCCTGCACGCCGGGAATAGCACTGCCGCCGCCTGTTTCAAAGCGCAGCGTGTAGTAGTTGACGGGCGGATTGTTGTCGCCGGTATGCGTCCAGTGGGCGTAGACGGTGGTATTTGCAGAGAACACGGTATCCGTCGTAATCTTTGTGCCGCCGCTCTTTTCGGTGTACCAGCCGTTGAAGCTGTGCTTGCTGCGGGAAGCATCGGGCAGAGAGGTTAGCTTCTGCTTGGTGGTGGTCATGCTGTCGACAGAGGGCGTACCGTCGTTTCCGTCAAAGGTGACGGTGTACTCCGTGGGCGTAGGCGGCGCATCCTCCTCGAAGATGGCCTTGATCTCCACGTTGTCGCTCGGCATGGTGAACTTGTCGTCCCTTACCGTCACGTCGCCGCTCATAACCTGCCACTCCTTAAAATGGTAGCCCGCGTTTGGCGCAGCGGTCAGGGTGATTTCCGTTCCGGCCGTCGCCGAGGCGGGATCCGCGCTGCCCGTGCCGTGACCGTCGTCCCTGACGATGACGGCGTATTCCGTCTCGGGAGCCTTGGCTATCGTGATGGAAAACTCCTTAATATCTTCACCCAAAGCGTTGACCGCCATGACGGTAAAGACCTCGGTCCCTTCCCCGGCGGGCGTGCCGCTTATCTCTCCTGTGTCCTCGTTTAGGCTAAGTCCCTCGGGCAGGACGCCGCTCACAATGCTCCATGTGATGGGCGCGGTACCCTTGGCGGTCAAGCGGCTGCTGTAAGCCTCGCCTTCCATGCCGTCGGGCAGGCTTTCCGCGACGATTGTCGGTGGCATAGGGGGTCGGTTATCGATAAGCTTCACCCGAATCGCGGCTGTTACCGCAGGCTCCGGCTGCTGAAAGATGTCTCCGTCATCATTGCTAAGCACCGGCGTGCCGGTGATGGTCTGCCAATCCACGGACTCCGCATCATAGGACGATTCATCCCATGCCACGTCGACCCAGCGCCATGCGCCGTCAACGGCATTGATGCACACATTTTCCGGCAAGCCGAGCTCTGCAAAGGGCGTGCCGAACGGCTTATCGGTAATGGGATCCGGTTCATCGATATTCCTGATGGTGTTTTTGATGGCGTTGATTTTGATGGTAATCTCCGTCGGCTTGTGGAGACGCAGGTCGTCCGGCGTGAATACCACCGTCACATCGTGTTCACCCGGAGTCTGGAGGTAGAACGGCGGGGCATTCTTGAAGGAGAACGTGCCGGGGGCGACGGTATCCGTACCCTTGACCTTTGCCACGCCGCCGACGAGCGTGCCGACTTCATCGTTGTAGGTTCCCACCTGAAGCTTTCGCCAAGTGAATATGGTGTTGTCGGGCAACGTAAAATCGCCGTTCTTCCATCGGAATACGGGCAGCTGCGTGATCTCCGTCTCGGTCGGGTCAGGCTGCAGCTGAACCTTTCTCACGGCTCGGAGGTCGGCGTTTTCCGGTATGGTGAAATACTTCTCCAATTCGGCGCGGTTGACTTCGCCGTAGATGGTCTGCTCCTCAAACGAATTGGGGTCGTAGGTCGAGCTGTCCCATGAGGTGACGACATTCATACCGAAGTCCATCCCTGTTCCCTCGGGATCTTTTTCATCGCCCACCGCATAAAAGCTGAATGAATCCGAGAGATTCAGCTCCTCAAATGGCGTTCCGAATTTTTCATTGGTAATGTGTCCGGCCCTGGTCTCCTTGAATGTGCGGGGAACGACGTTCACATCAACGGTGCATTTCGCCTTGTTATACCGCTTCAGGTTGTCGGGCGTGAAGATGATCTTCAGTTGCAGCTGCCCCGCCTGCAATAGCGTGCTCGCCGTCAAGGAATGTCCGTATATTTTCTGATCTTTGTCCAGCGTGAATTTGCCGGAAACCGTTTCGCCGTTCACCGTGGCCGTTCCGCCGGAGAGATATTTATCGGCAAACACAAGGAAGCACAGGTCGCCGCCGTAGAGCTGCTTGGAATAGGTGGGCGGCTCCAGTGTGGGCGTAAAGACGCGGTCGTCAATAAGCGTTATTCTTGCGGTAGCCTTAATCTTGCTTGTCGGCTCCACACCATCCGTGAAGCCGCTCTTTTCAACATGCAGCTCGCCGGTAATGATCTGCTCGCCATATTTGTTCGGGTTATAGGTGGAGCCGTCCCATGTCACGGGGACGGGGCTGTAGCTCGCGCCGGTGTTGGTCTCTACCTTGACGCCGGAAGGAAGCCCCAGATTCTCAAACGCCGTACCAATGGGCTTGTTCGTGATGATCACGTCGTCCGGGACTCTTGTGACCTTGCGCTTTGTCCCCATCACGATAAGGGTACATTCCGCCGTGGTGTATGCCTCCGTATCGTTGGGGGTAAAGAGGATCACCATATGGTTTTCGCCCGGGTGTACTCTGCCGCCTTCATAATACTTGAAGCTGAACGTGCCGGGAACGACGACGCCCGTACTCTCGGCCTTCGCTTCGCCGCCCCTGAGCGCCCTGTCGGTGTACTCATTGCCGACATAGGCCGGAAGGCGCAGCGTGGGCGGGGTGGTGATGACCGTTTTGGCAGGCTGCAAAAGCTCTCCGTAAGCCGTATGACAGGTTTCGCAAACAGCCTTCTCCGTGGACGTAGCCTTGCCGCCGGAGCAGTTGCCCGTTTCGGTATGGCTGCTGTCCGCGTTACAGGTGCGTGTGTGCGTTCCGTTGCCGTTGGAGGTCCATTCACCCCAGCTATGATTGTGCACCTCCCATATGGCATAGATGGTTGTGCTCATATCAACCCCATGTACTACCAGACACTCGGTATAACCGCCGTTTCCGCCATATATCGGCGTACCAGTCCGATAATTCGCCCAACCTATGAAGGTATATCCATCACGGGTTGGAATTATTTCTGATATGGGAACCCATACAGCAAATTCCGAGCTGGTCACGCTCTGACTTGGCGGCGCGCCGCTGCCGCCGTTGGCATCGTAATGCAGCGTATAGGTGTATTGGGTGGCAGCGGGACGGGCTGCCCCGCTCCTCGTTTTTGGCATCATAGTATCGGATGTCCCTGCCGGGTCTGCGCCGTAGGCCTCATGGCATTCATACAGGCCGCCCGTTTCCGATGCGCGTGCGGCAACCTCTCCATCCGCCGCAAAGACCGTCGCGGGCATCATGGTCAGCACCATACAGCATAGAAGCAGAATGCTGAGTATTCGTTTCTTCATGTCGTTTTTCCCTCCTGTTCCTGCGGGTCCGGCTTGCCTGTCCCGCCGTTTTTTCCGGTTTTCTCTGATCCTGAACCGCATGCACAGCGCGGTGATTGCCGCCGCAGCGGCAAAGGATACAACGGCCACCAGCACATAGCCGCCCGCATCCTCGCGCAGCAGCATCGCGCCGAACACGCCCCATGCGGCGGTCTGTCCCGGCCTGACAACCGTGCTCATCGCCTGCATCAGCACCGCGAACAGCAGCATACACGCGGCACTCAGTCCGTATATATCATGCTGCTGCCTTCGGCGGGTGTTTTTCCGTACCCGCTGCCGGACGAGTGCGACCCGTCTTGCGGTATCGTACATACAGTTTGACCCTCCTCTCCGGTTTGTCTGAAACTGTGGCCTAAAAACCCTTTCACTTATATAGGTACATAAAATCGGAAAAACTCTCACCCAAAACGCAAAATTTTCCAAAAAAAATTTGAGAGCCGCCAAAAAAGCAACTCTCAAGGTGTGAATGTTCGGTTATTTCATCCGCGATAAACGGAACGTAGACAGCCTTCCCGCCGCTACCAGCAGCACCGGCAGGGCGTAGGCCACATACTGCGCCGCACCGCCATAGGCGATGAGCAGATTGTAAACGGCGTGGAGGGTGATGGCCGCGCCCAGCAGCCCCCAGGTGCCTGCAATCTTCAGCCATGTCCGCTGCCACGCATAGGCAAGCCCGCCGCCCACAATCAGACCGCAGAGAACGTGCATGGCTCCCGTGCCGAAGCCACGGAAGAAGATGAAGGAGAAACGGTCCGCTCCGTTCTGAATGAGATAGCACATGTTTTCAAAGGTGGCAAAGGCAAGGGCAACTGTTATTGCGGCAGCCTTGATTTTATCCCCCTCCGGCTCAAACACCAGAAGATAGAACACAAGCGGCAGCAGCTTCATCATCTCCTCCACCACCGGCGCAATCTCCGCCGTGGCGGCAAGGGCGTCCGCCTGACACACCGACGCGAGGAAAGTATTGATGTAGGCCGAAAGCAGGCACACACCCATTCCGACGATGCAGAACAGAAAAAAGCGGAGATGCCGCCTGCCCATGCACAGAGCAGCCACCAGCAGCGGGGACACCATGCACAGAAATATATTTTCAATATAGGTCATGCGTCCACCGCCTTTCTCACAGCGGGCAGCAGCCCCAATATGGTCAGCGTCAGCAGCATATCGCACCAGAAGACGGGGCTTGCCGGGGAAGTATCCGGCCAGAAGCAGCCCGCCGTCCAAAGCAAGTACTCCGCGAACGCAAAGCACAGCACGCCGATGTGGAAGTACCGCATATTCCGCGCCGCGCCCGTCCGGGTCTCTGCATAGACAAGCCCTCGAATGGCGCAGTAGGAAAGCCATATCATTATGCCGCACCAGATCAGGTTGGAGAGAATGTCCCCGAAGGTACAGTAGAACGCCAGCAGCGGCACGCCGAACGCAGGCGCAAGCCATGCCCTGCGACAGCGGAAGCTGTGCTCATCTTCGCCTGCCAGCGTGGCCTGCAATATCCGCAGAAAAATCACACTGGCCACCCAGCCGAACTCCGACACATAAAACACCTTCGGCGTGGTATCGAACAGCAGCAGATACAGCGTCCAGTAGAGCGCGCCGAGGGCAAAGCAGCCATAGAAGCACAGCAGCAGAAAATACGCCTGCCTGCGGCTTTTCCGGTAGGATATGCCCGAAAGCAGCGCGCCGACGAACGTGACCAGCAGCTGCAGCAGGTTCTCAATCAGCTCCATGCCGTTCCTCGCTTTCCTTATCCTGTGTGTCGTCCTGATTCATTTGCCGCAGCCGGAAGCACAAAACGGTCACGCACACGCCCAGAAGAAACGCCAGAAGCCCGATGACGATGTATCCCAAGGCCGCGCCGCCGTGAAAGATGCTTGCCGCCGTTTCAAAGCCCGCATAGCCGCCGGTTTGAATTTTTACGGCAATATCAGGCATGACGAAAGACACACCCACAATCAGCGCAAGGCACGCCGCCACAGCGGAAGCCGCAGTAATCGTATTGCGCCGCAGCCGTTTCTCCCGCTCCATCTTGGCAATGCGCCGCTTTGTCTCCGCGACGCGTTCTTCATGACTCCGCATTTGTAATCCCCTCCCGTTCCAGAAGCCTTCGCAGGCTTTCCTTTCCGCGATACACCATGTTGGTAATCTGCTTTACCGTTTTTCCCGTAACCTCCGCCGCCTGCGCGTAGCTCATGCCTTCAAAATAGGTCAGATACAGAACCTCCCGGTAATCCGGGTTCATTTCACCCATGCAAAGTGCAGAATGCGTTTCGTTCTTCCGTTCGGATAACCTCCTCCACAAGCAGCTGCCCGTCCGATTCATCGGTCAGCTCGTCCAAACGGAACAGACACTTCCGCTTGCTCTTATGGCGCAGCGCCATATTCCGCGCCGTCTTATACAGATAGGCCTTGAAGCCACCGTCCCGAATACGAGGCTTTTTCGTG
>ENA-OQHN01000505-OQHN01000505.1-human-gut-metagenome-genome-assembly--contig:-NODE-505-length-13410-cov-4.436799_pt1 | contig 13410 bp, 12 predicted proteins | sample MGYA00242564_ERZ504721 | MGnify/ENA primary metagenome ERZ504721 (study PRJEB26092, sample SAMD00036212) | human gut metagenome | host: Homo sapiens | study: EMG produced TPA metagenomics assembly of...
GAACATCGTCAGCGCCTGCACGGGCGTCATCGCCAAAAGGTCTGCCGTGTTTGCGTCGCCGTTCAGCCCCGCGCCCTCCAAAAGCTGCGAGATGAGGTTTGCGGGAATGTTCATCAAAACACTGACGGCAAGGCCCGCAAAGACGAGCAAAACACTGTTCAGCACACCGTTTTTCTCCACAAGCACCGTGTCCGAAAGCTTTCTTTTCCCAAAGAACAGAAAAAATGAGAACGGCAGCACAATGGATAAGAACGATGCAATGGACGAAATAAGGTAATACGCCGTCGGCGGAAAGTCGCCAATGGTGTTCGGCCCCATAAAATTCACGCCGCACACCGTTAAAATCAGCGTTGCAAGCGTCGTCCACAAAACCTGTATCGGCAAAGAGGTCATGGTCGCAAACGAAAGGCGGGAGGCCGCGCGGCGCAGCTCCTTTTGCTCCAAACGCGCGGGGTCCGCCCACTTCGGCGGCTGTACGGGTGCGTAATATACGGGCTGCTGCACCGGCTGTGCATAAACGGGCGCGCCGTTCCCGCCCTGCGGCGGATATGTATACACCGGCGTCGGGTTCTGCACCGGCGCGGGATTCTGCGGCGCGGTATACACCGGCTGCCCGTTATAAAGCGGCTGCGTCACCGGCTGCCCAGCGGGCGTGTGGTTCCGGTTATCGTTCATGCTCATTCATCCTTTCCCTTTTTGGTTTTCCCGTTTTTTTCGGGCTTTTTCACGTGAAAACGGATCGTCAGCTTTTCCACCCAGCCCTTTTTGTACTTGAGGGAAATGTAGCCGATGGTGCTCATCACCAGTGCGCCGATGGCGTCCACGATGATGTCCTTCATCGTGTCCTGCAAGGCTGCCTGCCCAATAAGCGCCGTGCCGTTATCCAGCATATATTTCTGCATGTTGGTGCCGAAAACGGAATCCATCGTGAATTCATAAATTTCCCACACCGCGCCCAGCGCAAGCGCAAAGCAAAACGCAAACACAGCGATGAACACCGGCGAAAGATTCAACGGTATGCGCTCCGCATTATTGAAAATCGCAATCATGGAAAAGCCAAGCGCACCCAGCATTGCGCCGCTCATCGTGTGCAGAATTGTGTCCCAGTGCGGTACGGCGTAGTAAAAGCTTCGCACCTCGCCGAGGAAGATCGCGCAGTACAAAAACGCAATGTACAAAACCAGCATCACGCGCGGAATCTGCAGCGTTTTCTGCCGAATGAGCCGCAGCGGCAGCACAATGGCGGCAATGCCCAAAAGGCACTGCAAAAGCATCAGCACATAATCTTCGCGGCTGCGCACTTCCTCCGTCCCGCCGCCGTGCGACACAATACGTACTACAAGGTAGCCAAGCGGCAGGATAAAGCTCAGCAGCACCGCCATGATGAACATGCCGGTAAAGTCCCGTTTTCTTTTCGGCTTCATAGCCCGTCCTCCTAATGGGGATATTTTTTACTGTGCAAGCAGCTCTGCGACGTTATTTGCGTAAGCGACCGGGTCTTCAATGGAGCGTCCCTCAATAAGCAGCGCCTGATCGTACAGCACTTCGGTGTACTTTTTCAGCTTGTCTTCGTCATTTTCAAAGCGGCGCAGCACCTCAAACACCGGGTGCTCGGTGTTGAGCTCAAATATCTGCTCGGCCTTCACTTTCTGCTCCGCACCCGGCATGGAATTTAACACCTTCTCCATCTCCATGGAGATCGCGCCGTCCGTCGTGATGCACACGGGGTGATTTTTAAGTGTCGTCGAAACGCGCACGTCCTTTACGCGCTCGCCGAGAATCGTCTTCATCTTCTCAAGCAGAGCCTTGTTTTCCTCCGCCTGCTTTTCGGCAGCCTGCTTTTCTTCTTCGGTCTGCACGCGTGCGTCTTCCGCCGCAACGTTCTTGAAGCTCTTGCCTTCGTACTCCTGCAACACCATCAGCGCGAACTCGTCCACATCGTCCGTAAGGTACAGCACCTCGTAGCCGCGGTCAAGCACGGCTTCGGTCTGCGGCAGATGCGCAATGCGCTCCGGGGTCTCGCCCGCCGCGTAGTAAATGCAGGTCTGGTCTTCCTTCATGTCCTGAACGTACTCTTTCAGCGTGCGCATCTTGCCCGTGGAGGAGCGGAACAGCACAAGATCCTTGAGCTTATCCTTGTTGATGCCGTAGTTCTCGTACATGCCGAATTTGAGTCTGAGGCCGAAGCTCTCAAAGAACTTCTCGTAGTTCTCTCTGTCGTGCTCCAGCATGGATTTAAGCTCCGACGCAATCTTCTTCTCAATGCGCGTCGCGATAAGTTTTAACTGACGGTCGTGCTGCAACATTTCACGGGAGATATTCAGCGACAGATCCTGCGAATCGACAAGGCCCTTCACAAAGCCGAAGTAATCCGGCAGCAGGTCTGCGCACTTTTCCATAATGAGTACGCCGGAAGCATACAGCTGCAAACCCTTTTTCGTAGTCTGCTCGAATAATAATCCATCGGCGCTTTTGCTAGGGATAAACAGCAGTGCGTTATACGTCGCCGTACCCTCTGCGGAGGTATGGATAACCTTCAGCGGGTCCTGCCAATCGTAGAACTTCTCCTTATAGAAGCTGTTGTATTCTTCTGCCGTGATCTCGTTTTTATTCTTCTTCCACAGCGGCACCATGCTGTTGAGGGTCTCCACCTCAAAGTAGTGCTCATATTCGTTCTCCGCACCCTCCTTCGCACGGGTCTTTTCGACCTCCATGCGGATGGGGTAGCGGATATAATCGGAATACTTCTTCACGAGCGAACGAATGCGGTATGTATCGAGGAACTCGCTGTACTTTTCTTCCTCGGTGTCCTCTTTGATATGCAAAATGATCTCGGTGCCGTGGTCGGCCTTTTCGCACTCGCGGATGGTATAGCCGTCCGCGCCGTCGGACTCCCAACAATACGCCTGCTCTGCGCCGTACGCCTTGGATTCCACGCGCACGTGGTCGCTGACCATAAACGCGGAATAGAAGCCCACGCCGAACTGACCGATGATGTCGATATCCTCATTCTTTTCGTTTTCAGACTTGAATTTCAGCGAGCCGCTCTTTGCGATGACGCCGAGGTTCTGGTCAAGCTCCTCCTGCGTCATGCCGATGCCGTTATCGCGGATACGCAGCGTGCGGCTGTCCTTATCCGCCGCAAGGAAGATCTGGAAGTCGTCACGATTAAGTCCCGTAGCGCCGTCCGCCAGGGATTTATAGTAAAGCTTATCGATCGCGTCGCTCGCGTTGGAGATCAGCTCGCGCAGAAAAATCTCCTTATGGGTATAAATAGAGTTGATCATGAGATCAAGAAGTCTTTTAGACTCCGCTTTAAACTGTTTTTTTGCCATGCAAATTCTACCTCTTTTTCATTTTGGGCATCAAAATCGCGCATTCATCCGCCCACATTCTCTTTCTAACAACTATACTATATATTTGTTAAAAAATCACGAACAATTTAATTTGGTTGAAAAAAAGAACGGTTTTCTTTTCATTTTTGCATGGCATTTTCTTTCTAAAAGGCTCCGCCTTTTTTCGGGAGACCCCCTAATTGGGTCTCCCACGAGGGAACAGTCCACCGGACTGTTCCCTCTCCCGTCCTGATTTTGAGTAAGCAAAAGAGTTTCAAGCTCTGCGGAGTTCGACCAAAGGTTTCACCTTTGGAATCTGACAAGCTTTTGAAAAAGCTTGAGCAAAACTTTTAACCGTGCTCGCCGTTAGAACTCTGCGGCAAACAAAAGAACTTTTCAAAGAACCGCCACACCTTCACTGCCCCGGTCACGGGGATTCTCGCGTCCAGCTCAAACGCGTTGATTTTCAAAAACGCCTTACCGTCCGCCTGGTACAGCATTTCCGCCGGCGGGGCGTTGTCATTAAAGCTCAACCGTCTTCCCTCGGCGTCCACCATCAGCATACCGAACACAAACAGCAGCACCAGCACGGTGCAGAAAAACGACATCAAAAACGCGCGGGAACACACACATTTGCGCATGCAAAACACCTCCGCATGCAGTATGCCCCGTCCGTTTTCCGCTATTCCTCCGCTATGTCGTTTAAAACCGCCAAAATCGTCTCGCCCAGCAGCTCCCCGGCGTAGTCCGCCTCCCTTTGCGTATTCACCTCTGTGCCGACCTCCACCAAAAGCGAGCCGTGCGTGGCGTGCATATTGTAGTTTCTCTGCGCGAAAAACAGCGGTCGAAACAGCCCCGGATATAATAAATCGCCTTTTTGCTGCAAGCGCAAGGCCAAATGCAGGTTTTCCCGCCAATCCGGGAACAGCGGGTCTTCCGAAAGGTCACACCCCGCCATAATCATGATCTGCGCGGCATTCTCCCCGTTCACCTCCGCCACGGGCTTATACCGTGTGCCGTCGTCCTCCTCACCGAACGCGTCTCTGTGCACATCCACGGTGATCTGTATCGTGGGGTATTTCAGCAAATTTTCCTGCATCGCATCCATTGAGCGCTGGTAGCTGCCGGAATACGTCTCGTCAAACCTTGTCGTGTCGTGGATCACGCCGAACCCGCCCGCTTCTATCACGTCTTTTGCCCTTTTTGCCACCGCTACAACGCTTTTTTCTTCTTCCTCCGTGCGAAAGCTCTCGTCGCGGTAATACCAGTCCGATTCATACTGCAAGTACGCTTCTGACGTATGCGTGGAGTAAAACAGCACCACCGGCGAGCCGTCGCGCTTCACGTGCACATCGGGGTCAATTAAAATTTCTTCCGATAAATCAAGCCCCGAGTCCGAAGTATCCTTCACAAAAAAGCCGTTTATCTCTTCTCCTCCGCCCATAAAGGTCGCGGCGACCGCTGCCGTTTCACGCTCCGGGTCAGGTGTCGGCGCCGGCAGTACGGGCAGCTCCGTGTCTGTTTTCTCCTGTACGGGCACAGGTGTCGCCGTGGGGAGCGATGTTACTTCCGGCTCCGTTTCTTTTACGGCCTCCTTTTGGGGCGCAGGCGATGCTTCCGCTTGCGGCACTTCTTGGCTTGTTGCCGCCTGTAAGCCCGCCGCCCTAAGCGCCCACGCCGCGCCGTTTTCCTTTACAACCGGCCATAAATTATCCCCCATGCACCAAAGTGACACGGCCGCCGCCAGTACCGCGCAAATTCTGTATCCGATTTTTCCGATCCGTTCCTTTCGCATCGCACTGCCTCCATTTGTGTGGCATATCCGTCTTATCATGCTTATGATACGGCATACAAAATTATGCACATGTACACGGTTCTGACGCGGAAAATTCACAAATTCGACATTTTCACACAGCACCAATATGCTATAATAAAATATATCATTCCTAGTTTTGAACGATTTTAAAAAAACTCGCAGAACCCCAAACGGGAAACGAAGAAAGGATGGACTGCATGGCAAGATCCGTATACTCAGAAATCACCCCCGAAATGGAAGCCCTCGCCAATCTTTGCGTGAAAAACGGTAAGATTGACCCGGAGCTCTATGCAAAATATGACGTAAAGCGCGGCCTGCGCGACATTAACGGCAACGGCGTTCTGACCGGCCTTACCGATATTTCGGAGATCCGCTCCAGCCGCATGGAAAACGGCGTGAAAATTCCCTGCGAAGGGCAGCTTTTCTACCGCGGTTACAGCATTGAAGATCTTGTCCGCAGCATGCCGAGCGACCACAGCTTCGGCTTTGAAGTGACCGCCTACCTGCTCCTTTTCGGCGAACTGCCGAATAAAGAACAGCTTGACGGGTTCATCAAACAGCTTTCGTTCTACCGCACATTACCCACAAATTTCGTGCGCGACATCATCATGAAAGCGCCGAGCGGCGACATGATGAACACCCTCGCCCGCAGCGTGCTGACGATGTATTCCTATGACGACGCCCCAGATGACATCTCCATCCCGAACGTACTGCGCCAGTGCATTCAGCTCATCGCCATTTTTCCGCTTCTTTCCGTCTACGGCTATCAGGCGTATCGCCACTATCACGACGGCAAAAGTCTTTACATTCACCAGCCAAAGCCGGAGCTTACCACCGCCGAAAATATTCTGCGCATCCTACGTTCCGATAAACAGTTCACCCCGCTGGAAGCCAAGGTGCTCGACATCGCGCTTATGCTGCACGCAGAGCACGGCGGCGGCAACAACTCCACGTTCACAACACATGTCGTGTCGTCCTCCGGCACGGATACGTATTCCGCCATTGCCGCGGCACTCGGCTCTTTAAAAGGCCCAAAGCACGGCGGCGCGAACATCAAGGTCGTACGCATGTTTCGTGACATGAAGGAGCAGGTCAAAGACTGGACGAACGAGAATGAAATCTGCGATTACCTCACCCGCCTGCTTGATAAAAAAGCGTTCGATAACGCCGGTCTCATCTACGGCATGGGCCACGCCGTGTATTCCGTCTCCGACCCCAGAGCACGCATCATGGAGCGCTTTGCAGAGGGCCTTTCCAAAGAAAAAGGCCGTGAGGACGAGTACGGACTATACATGCGCGTCGCACGGCTCGCGCCGCAGGTCATCGCCGAAAAGCGCCGCATCTATAAAGGCGTCTCCGCAAACGTAGACTTTTACAGCGGCTTCATTTACAGCATGCTCGATTTGCCGATGGAGCTCTATACGCCCATCTTCGCCTGCGCCAGAATCGCCGGCTGGAGCGCCCATCGTATTGAAGAGCTCATCAATGCCGGTAAAATCATCCGCCCGGCGTATAAAGCCATCCACCCCGAGCGCGCGTTTCCGGGTATGGAAAGCGAAACCTAAATCTTCCGGCAACTTTAGCGAAGCGACGAATAAAATTTCGTCCACCTTTTCAAAGGTGGTGGTTTCCAAAGGCAAAGCCTTTGGTCGCTTTTCGCAGAAAGCGAAACCCTTTTGCCTACCATAGATCAGGAAGATAGGCGGAAACTTCCAGTGGACATTTCCGCCGTAAGAAACCCTATCAAGGGGTTTCTTGAAGAACTCGCCACGCGAGTTCTTCAAAATGAAACATAGTATTAAAGCGCACAGCCCTCAAGCTGCGCGCTTTTTTCTTACAAAAACTATGATAAAAGCAATCACCAGACCCGCCGGTATAACCACCCAAACGGGAACCGTCACCGTCCGCGGCGAACTCATCACCGTGATGACATATTCCGGCATCTCACTTTCTCTTTCCGCGTTGTCGGAGGACGGAAAGCTCATGCAGATCAAGCGGCTTTCCTTCCCCGCAAAGTCATTTTATTCTTCTTAACTACACTCTGTCAAAAAGCGAACGGAGTGTCAACGGATTTCAATTCTCGGCTTCCGTCACAAGCTTCATCAGCAATGTTTTCAGTTCTTTCGTGGTCTCCACGGTGTAATCCGCGCCCGCTTCTTCCAGCTCGCCGGGTTCCGCAAAACCGAAATACACGCCAACGCCCGGCACGCCGCAAATTTTTCGCGCCGATCATATCAAAGCTTCGGTCGCCGACCATGAAAAACGTATTGTTTTCCTTTCCGCCCGCGCGGCGCATAGCCTCCTGCATCACTTCGGTCTTATCCGTCATGGAGCCATCGAGATTCGCGCCGACAATCTGGTCGAACAGCTCAAAGATCCCGTTTTGCTTCAAGATCTTCTCCGTGAACACCGTCGGTTTTGAGGTGGAAACGCTCAATTTCACACCTACACCTTTCAGCGCCTCCAACAGTTCTTTCATGCCGGGGTACAGGCGGTTTTCGTACACGCCTTTCTCCTTATAGCGCACGCGGTAGCGGTCCACCGCCTCAAACGCCTGCTCTTTGGAAAAGCCGTAGAATTCCATAAAGGATTCATGCAGCGGTGGGCCGATGAACTTTTTCAGCGTCTCCATCGGCTGGTTCGGATAGCCGTAGCTGTCGAGCGCAAACTGCGTGCTTTTTGTGATACCCTCGCTGTTATCGACAAGGGTGCCGTCTAAATCAAACAAAACCCAAATACTCATCTTCTTCTGCCTGCACCTCCGCCATGCGTGGAACCTCCGCCTGCGCGCGGTGCACCGCCGCCCGAACGGCCGCTGCCAAAGCCGCCGGAGCGTCCGCCACCGGGACGGGGACCGCCCGAGGGACGCGAGCCGCTAAATCCACCCGGTCTCGGGCCGCCGAATCCGGGACCGCGCGGCGGACGGGGTCCGCGCCAGAAGCCGCCCATCGGAGGCGGCGGGGGCGGCGCGCCCCAACCTCTGCGGTAATACCGTCTGCGCGGACGCAGCACGCTCAGCGCAATAATCAAAATGACGAACAGGACCACAAAGAAGAACCGCCAGACCCGCGAGAAGAAGCGCTGGAATCCGTATAAAATTCCGCCGGATGTATTATTATTCGCATAATTATAATTAGTGTTCGCATTCGCGTTGTTTGTTGTACCCGTGAAATACGAGACATTGTAGTGGTCTTCCAAAATCTCCACCGCGCGGGCGTAGACCTTTTTCACGCCGCTGTCGTACTCTTTCGCGGCAAAATCGTCCTCAAGGTAGTCATACAGCATCGCGTCCAGCACGCCGCCGGTAAAAACATCGGTCAGCCCCACGCCCGGCTCGGCGTAGTAATCCTCCGCACCGACGGAAAGCAGAATCAAGAGACCGTTATTCGCTTTCTTGTCACCGATGCCCCACTTGTTAAAGAGGTCATACGCATAATCGGCAATATCCTCGCCGTCGGTGAAATCCACGGTCGCCACCACGACCTCCGCGCCGCAAGCTTCGGCAAGTGCGCTGCCCGTGCGCTCAATATAGCTTTCCGTCGAGGACGAAAGCACATTCGCGCCGTCATACACATAGCCCGTCGGGGCATCCGGCAACGCCACGGCAAACGCCGGCACCGCCATAAGTACGAGCACCAGCACCGTAAGCAGCACAGCGCCCGTCTTTTTCAAAACAGGATGTACGGTCTTTGTCATAAGCATTTCCTTTCCCTGTCCGTTTCAAACTTTTACGCGAACAGCTCCACATCGCCGATGCCCACCAGCTTCGCCAGTGCATACGCAGGCGAGTTGTGCAGCGCATCGTTGAATGCGGCGGCTTTATCGTTGTAATCGTCGCGCATCAGATAATCCAAGTCGGAATTGTAGTTCGACATCAGCGATTCGCGGTACGTTGCGTCCTCCTCGTTCATGTCGATATTCTTGATTTGACGATACATCGCCTTCACCGCCGTCGTCAGGTCGTTTAAAGCCGCGTACTTGTCCGCCGGGCGCTCGGCCTTTTTCACCGCGTTCTGCGCGGTACGCACGGCATCTACAAGCGTCAAATCCGTCTCGCTGTATTTTTCCGCGATCGTCACCAGATTCGATGCTTCGGAAACCATCATCGAGACCTGGTCCAAAACGCCGTACACGTCGTCGGAACCGTAGTATTCCGCCGTCACATTGTTGCGCTCGCGCGACAAAGATATACACGCGCCGACTGGGATCGCCGCCAAAATTAACACCACCATCGCAATGACCGCCGAAACACGGCCCACGGCTTTTACGCCATCGTTTTTCTTTTTCATAAAAATTTCCTTTCTGCTTTTTCTGTCTACATGCAAATTTATGGCACGCAAATTTAAAGTCTATAAACGCACAGCCGGGCAGCACTGCAAGCACAACCCGGCCGGTGTTCTCTTTATTTACGCGCGAATGTCTAAAAGCTTCTGCTTCAGCTCGTTTTCCAAACGGCCGAGCTCCTGCTCCGCTTCGCGGCGGCGGGTCTTGCCCTCTTCCTGAATTTTCACAACTTCATCGAGTGTCGAGATGAGCGACTGGTTTGTCTGGCGCAGCGTCTCCATGTCAACAATGCCGCGCTCGGATTCGCGCGCCGTCTCAATGGTGCTCATCTTCAGCTTTTCTGCATTCTTGCGCAGCAGCTCGTTCGTCATATCGGTCACTTCACGCTGTGCGCGCACCGCATCTGCAGAGTGCGCCACGCCAAGCGCCAATACCATCTGGCTCTTCCAAAGCGGAATGGTGTTCACAATGGTGGACTGAATTTTCTCCGCCATCAAACGGTCGTTGTTCTGCACAAGACGAATTTGCGGCGACATCTGCACGGAAACCATGCGGGTCAGCTCGAGGTCATGCAGCTTCTTTTCAAAGCTGTCGCACTGCTGTGCAAAGTCGTTTGCCGCCTGCGCGTCCTCCGGCAGGCCGGAGCGCTGTGCCTTTGCTTTCAGCTCTTCCAGCGTCGTTTCGCGCTCTCTTTTCAGGCGCTTTTTGCCCGCCAGAATGTACATGGAAAGCTCTTTGTGGTACGCAAGGTTCGTTTCGTACAGCTTATCGAGCATCACGATGTCCTTCATCAGCTGCACCTGGTGGCCCTCAAGGGAAGACGCAATCTTATTCACGTTCACTTCGGCCTTGTCGTAACGTGCCTTCATGCCATCAAGGCGGTTTGCCTGCTTTTTAAAGAAGCCGAGGAAGCCCTTTTCCTCTTCGCCCGCATCAAAGCTTTTCAGCTCTACAACAAGGTTCGCGATCTCATCGCCCACTTCGCCGAGGTCCTTCGTACGCACATTTGCAAGCGCCGTGTCGGAGAAGTTTGCAATTTTCTTCTGTGCGCCGGAGCCATACTGCATCACGAGCGCAGAGCTTGTAATGTCAATTTTTTCCGCAAAGTCGTCTACGACCTTCTGTTCTTCGGGCGTAAGCTGCACTTCGGGCTGTTCCTCTTCTTTTTTCTCAGGGGCTACGGGCTTTTCTTCCTCCACGCCGTCCAGCGTCAGGGTAGGAATGCCGGGTGCGGGGGTCTCCAGCTCGGGCTCTAAGGTCAATTTCACGTCGCTCATGTTGTTCGTCCTCCTTATATTCACCGTGTGCGTCACACGGTCAAAAATCACTTTGTCTGTGTTTTGCTTGTGTCGTTCGGGTCAAGGCCCGGCATTTTCATGTCTTCGCCGGAAAGGCCCTCCTGCTTCAAAATGGATTCCATCACGCTGATGTCCGCCGCAATGTCCAGCGCATCGTCATCAAACAGGCTATCCAGCTGCTTTTCAAACGCGCCCGCGATCGTCTCCATCATGCCTTCAATCTCAAACATCGTCTTTTGAATGTTCTCGCCCTTCACTCTCTGGCGGCTCAGCTTATCATAGCTGTTCAGAAGCTTCAGCGTTGTCGGCAGATAGTAGTTCATAAACCGGCGGATCTCCGCTGCTTTTTCGGGGTGCTCCGCAATATACGCAAAAATATCGGCAGAAGCCACTTCCATGCGGTCGATGCGCTTTGTCATCACCTCGTCCGGAATGCGGATGTTCACGTCGCGCAGCTCATGCAGGTATTTGTAGCCTTCCTCAATGATCTTGTCCACCTCGGGATCGCCGGTGGAGACCTTTTTCTGCGGCTCCGCTTTCGGCTCCGGCTTCTTTTCGGGCTCGGGCTTTTTCTCCGGCTGTACGGATTCCGCCGGCACATAATACTTTTTGCCCTTGAAAATTTTGCCGCCGATGAAAAACGCCGCCGCACCCACCACAACAAACGTGATGAGGTCCTGCCAGCGGTAAAGCGGGCCGTTCAGCGCATACAGCATGCACACGATGCCCGTCAGCCAATAGCGGCCGTTTGAGGGCTTGTACTTTTCGATCATGTCCTGCTTGCGCGGCGCTTTTTTCGGCTGCTGCACGGGCGCACCGTTCTGCGAAACGGTATTTCGCGGCGCTGTGCCGCGCGGCGGATTATACGGTCCGCCGGGCGCGCTGCTCGGAGCCTGATTCGGGTTTGTATTCGGGCGCTTGTAATTCGAGTACGCCGTCTGCGTGTAGGAATAGTGGTACGTACCGTCCGGATTCTGCCCCTGCGGCGACTGATAATTCGTCCGCGCGTTCGTGTTAAACTTGCGGTTTACGGTCTCCGCCACACGGTTCACTTCGTTTACAACGCCGTTCACCGCACCCTGCACCTCGCGGGAAATCTTCTCCCCGTCGAGGTTATTCACGCTCTCCGTCACCTTGTCGCCCACCTTGTGGATAACGCGGTACGTCGCGGAGTTTTCAAACTCGTTTTGGAGCGGATTCGTGTAATTCGCGCCGTTCGGCGTATTCGTGTTTCTGTTTTGTTCGTTCGGATTTTGTGTGTTCGTTTTTGGCACCGCCTTTCTAACGGTAATGCTTCATAAATCTCCATTTTTGCTGTGGTGTGTCCCAGCAAAGCCGGGACACACCCACTTATTCGACTTTACTCTATTATTGTACGTTTTTCTGAAACCCGGGTCAAGAACTTCCGGGTGAATTTCAGAGTTTTTTTCAGGAATTCTCCGGCGCCGGGGTCGGCGTTACCTGCACGGGATCTTTTCCGTCCTGCACAAGGTAATATTCCATCGTCTCTTCACCCGCTATGCGCAGCACGTTGTACTTTACATCCAGCAAAAAATTCCGGTGCCGCGCCGAAGGATTGTAATGACGCCTCCGCGTCAAAGCGCGTCATTAGAAGCTGCCGGTCGGAGGGCTCGCCCGCCGTGCCGCGCAGACCGAGCACAACGCCCGCGAAAATCAGGATTGCAGAAAGCAGCCACGCGCCGAGCGGGGCCATCCAGTTTGCACCCGTAAGCTTGCCCAGTACACTCACGCGTCTCTTTAAAAGGCTGCGCGTCAGTGTAAAATGCAGCACCGGCACCACAATCATCAAAAGCGAAAAAAGCCAATTCTGCCCGATGATCTGCACAAGCCCGGCTAAAAATTCCAGTCCTTTTATACCGGCCTTCAGTCCCATGCAGACGCCGAACATCTGCCGGTATAAAAACTGCACGAACGTAAAGCCCCAAAGGCCCACCGTCCACACGGTTAAAAGCAGAAAGTTCAGCCCTTTTAACGGCGTCGTGCGCGAAAGCGCCAGCGCGATGCCGCCAAGTCCCAGCGCCATCCATACCTTCACGGGCGTTATGGGCATATGCGCAAAATATGCAAAAATAAATTCACTGTATAAAACCGATAAAAACGGAAGCAGCGATGCCAAAACCGAGACGCTTTTCTCCCGTTCCGCAGCCTGATGCCGCGCCATACTTCCCACCTCCAAATGCGAAACGTGCTGTTTTCAGTCGCTTTGTTCACAGTATACTATAAAAGCTTGAACTTTTCAATCATTTCCGGCAAACCGAAGAAAACGCATCGTTTTCGGCGTTTATTCCGCAAAAAGACGGGCATTCTATGGGTAACGCGGCATACCGTCGCGCACGCTATTTTTGTAGAAAGGATCGATCCGATATGAAAAGAATTTTTCCCGCTCTGCTTGCTTTGCTCTTGGTGCTTTCATTCACGGGCTGCGCAAGCCGAACGACCGAAAGCTCGTCCTCCTCATCTGCCGCAAGTGAAAAGCCCGCGCAGTCTGCGTCGCCTTCCCCGGATGTGAGTGAATCCCCGAACGACACCTCCGTTATGCCGGAGACCGCGCTCGGCCTTTCCGCCTTCCGCGATGCCCTGCGTGAAGCCTATGGCGACAAATATTACCCTGATACGAAACTGACCGAAGATGAAATTCGCTCAGAGCTTGGCATGG
>ENA-OQHN01000506-OQHN01000506.1-human-gut-metagenome-genome-assembly--contig:-NODE-506-length-13389-cov-5.681873_pt1 | contig 13389 bp, 10 predicted proteins | sample MGYA00242564_ERZ504721 | MGnify/ENA primary metagenome ERZ504721 (study PRJEB26092, sample SAMD00036212) | human gut metagenome | host: Homo sapiens | study: EMG produced TPA metagenomics assembly of...
TCGCCGAGCCCGAGCACCGCGGTCCCGTTGGACACCACGCACACGAAATTCGAATGGTTGGTGTAGACGTCGAGCATGGCGGGATCTTTGTTGATTTCCTTGCACGGCTCGGCCACGCCCGGCGAATAGGCGAGCGTCAGGTCATCGTTGTCGCGCGCGGGAACCTTGATCCGGATGTCGATCTTGCCGACGTTGTCCTTATGCAGGGCCAGAGCTTCTTCACGGAGACTTTTTGATACGTGACATGGGAGCCTCTTCATTAGGGTAACGGCGGAGCGCCGAAAAAAGGGTACGACAACAGAGCACCGTCCCCCACGGCGTTACACCTTTGTGTTCGGAGAGCGGATCTCCCGTACAGGGCATGATCCGAGATCTTGAAAAATAAGGGAGCAATTCCGCCGCCCTTTCCGACCTGCCGGAAAGCGCGAACGCATCAGGGAGTCATGAACAGAGGAAACGGACTGTCGCTGTGAACCGGCCTTGACGGTATGAAGAGACGTTCCGGGAATCCGGCGCAGTACCCGAAGGAGGCCCCCACCTCCCCGGAAAAACACCTGCTTCCGGAGGCGGCCCATCCCTGCACGCGAAGGTGCCGGAACGGGGCAAACCCGCTTGTCGCGCCGCAACGCCCAAAAACGTCCTTTCAAACCGTCAAGGGGCGGGGCAGTCCGACGGACCAGCCTGGCCCCGACGATCAACAAACCTACTTTCTTTACCTTGGCGTCGATTTCGGCCTGAGCGGCCAAAATGTCCTTCGCGTTGAGATACACCGGGGTATCGACCATCTTGCCGAGGTAGGAAACGGCGGCCTTGCCCTTGGCGAGGCCTTCTTCCTCAAACACCTTCACAACGCCGTTGGCCCATTCCACGTCGGCGGGATCGGGAGCGTAGAGGCGGTTGGAGGGTTCCACCTGGCTGGGATGGATGATCATGCGGCCTTCATAGCCCATCTGCTTGCCTTCCATCACGTTGCGTTCGAAGGCCGGGATGTCCTGATAGGCCACGAATGGGGCGTCGATGGCGACGATGCCGGCGGCGCGGGCGGCGATGGCCATCTTGGCGCGGCCCCACATCTGTTCGACGGCTTCGGAGGTCAGTTTCACGCGCATGTCGCGGCAGTAGTCAACGGCGCCGAAGATGGCGTTCACGTTGCGGGAGCTGGCCAAGCAGCATTCGTACGCGTTCATGATGCCTTTGGCGGTTTCGAGCAGCATGGAGATCTTCACGGTCCCGACCGGGATACCGCGGCGGCGTTCCAGTTCTTCAAGCTTCCAGTCAAGACGCTTGACGTCATCCGGATGACCGGTCTTGGCGAGGGTCACGCCATCAAGGCCTTCCCATACGACGGCTTCGAGGTCGTCGTTGGTCATTTCGGTTTCCCAGTTGTTGATGCGGACGTACACCTGAGCGCCGCCGGAACCGGCGTATTTAAGCTTTTCGGCAACGAGCTTGCGGGCCGCTTCCTTTTCGGACGGGGGCACGGAGTCTTCGAGGTCGAGGGTAATGATGTCGGCGGGGATGCTGGGAGCTTTTTCAACCATCTTGGGGTTATTGCCGGGAACATACATGATAGAACGCATAACGGCCATGGGAATTCTCCTTTGAGGAAAAAAGTTGGTTGAAAAGATACCAATCGGACCGAAGCTATTTCTTCAATTTCTCGTGCAGGATGACCGGGATGTCGGTAGGCGTCATGGCGACGTACCCCCCGGCTTTCGTGATCGCGTCCATTTTGCTCTTGGCCGAACCGCGACCGCGCTCCACGATATTGGATGCATGGGAGAAGCGCTGGCCTTCGGGGGCCCATGCGCCGGAAACGTACACCACAAAAGGCTTGGTGAACTTTCCGGAGGCGATGACCTCGGCGCACTCCTCTTCCTGCGAACCACCTATTTCGGCATAAACCGCCACGCCTTCGGTTTCGGGATCTTCCTCGAACAGCGGAAGCAGATCCGCCATCGAGGTGCCGAGAACCGGTTCCGTGCCGGTATGGATGACCGTGCTCACGCCGAAGCCGCCTTCACGGAGTACCCACGGGATGGTTCCCGACTGGCCGCCGCTGCGCGAGAACACGCCGATGGACCCTCTTTTGAAGAAGGTATTGGCCCATTCCACATTGCCGCCGAGCCAGCCGACCACGGCTTCTCCCGGCGTGATGATCCCGATGGAACCGGGCCCGAGCAGGCGGGTGCCCTTGGCCTTGCAGTAGGCGATCATCTCCATGATGTCGTGGATGGGGGTACCTTCCACGCAGGGGATCACGTTCTTGACGCCCGCATCCGCCGCCTCCATGACCGCGGTCTTGAGCACATGCCCGGGCACGAAGATGACGCTGAAGTCGATCTCGCCGTGTTCGCGGGCGATTTCCTTCACCGTATTGTAGACCGGGACGCCGTGAACGTCGGAGCCCTTCTTGCCGGGGCTGGTGCCGCCGACGACATGGGTCCCGTAGCTTTTCATATATTTCGTGCGCACGGACCCTTCACGGCCCGTGATGCCCTGAACGACCACTTTCGTATTCTTGTTGATCAGTATGCCCATACCCCAATCCTTTTGGTCAAAGATGGTTGCCCGACCCGACGCGAGGCGTCAGGCCAATCCGCGCTTGGCCAGATATTCCGGCAGCCCGGCGACAGGGACATCAATGGTGATGGCCTTGTTGCCGTGGAAGGTACAGGCGAATTCACAGGCAAGGCATTCCGTGCCGAGACGGAGCACTTCTTCCGCCGTCAGATGCTCGACCGAGGGCACGCCGCCCTTCAATTCAAGGATGCCCCGCGCATATTTTTTACAGGCGGCGACGCACGCCTTGGTCTCACAGGAGAGGCACTTGCTGACATCGATCGAGACAGTCGAGGATTTTTCTTTGATTTCCAAGGATCTACCCTGCCTTCTGAGACGTTTTCTCAGCGCTGTATTCCTTGCACAGAGCAAGCAGCCGTTCGCCGATGAACTTCGTGTCCGTGACGTGTTCCCGCCCGTAGATCTCGATGCGCCTGCCGATGCCGTCCGGGGTCATCATGTCGGCGAGGCCGGTACGCAGGATCTCGAGGGATTCGTCTTCACGGTTGCCGCACAGCAGCAGCACGCAGGGGAAGCCGGGCTTCTTGGGCAGCATCTCGCGCAGCACCTTGACCAGCGCGTGGGCGTGGTGCCACTGCTCCTGATTCGCCATCATGAAGCCGCCGAGCAGGTACCCTTCAATGTTGGGCTGGGAGAGGGTCGCCTTGGCGACGCGGTAAATCTTGGCAGCAACGGGGTTGCCGCTGGTGTCGGCGTAGTTGGCGGCCTTGAGGCCCACGGCGTTCAGCGCGTCGAGGCCCATCATGGCGGAGCCGCCGCCGATGGGATGATAGCCCACGTAGCCGGGGCTTACTTCATCGTAGCCCATGTTCATGAGGAAGCCTGTGCCGCGGGCGTCGGTCTCTTCGATTGCCCCAGCCGATGACGTCCAGATTCCGTGGGCTGGCCGGGCAGGTCGCGGGCGATCTTGATCCCGAAATCGGGGTGACGGAACACGGCGCTGTTGTCGATCTCCATCTTGCAGTCGGCACAATAGAGGCTGCCGTCCCCGGTTCATCACGAAGGGATTGATTTCAAGCGTCTGGCAGTCGTACTTCTTGTAGAGCTTGGACAGTTTGGTGAGGAAAGAGGCGAATTTGGAGAGGTCTGCCGGAGCAATCCCGGCCTGGGTGCAGACATCGATGGCGTCGTAGGACTGGAGGCCATACTGCGGATCGATGTTCAGCCTGAACAGCAAGCTTTCGTCAACGCTTTCAATGTCCATGCCGCCTTCCGTGCTGAACATCAGCATGGGGCAGCGGGCTTCGCGGGCGTGTTGATGACGAATGAACAGTAATACTCTTTCTTGATGTCCAGTTTTTCTTCGATGAGGACTTTCTCGACCGGAAGCCCCTTTACGGTCTTGGCGAGGATTTCTTCAGCGAGGGCACGCGCTTCCTCGGGCGTATCGGCCAGCTTGACGATCCCGGCCTTGCCGCGTCCGCCAGCCTGTACCTGCCCCTTGACGGCTACGGGGCCGCCGATCCAGCGGGCGGCTTCCTCCGCTTCTTCAGGAGAAGATGCCACCCGCCCTTTGGGGACGGGCATCCCGCCTTTCGCGAGCCATTCCTTGCCCTGATATTCCAGAAATTTGGCCATGTGATGCCCCTTCTTCAGGAATTCATGTTCTCAATGCCACCATCAACTCAACATTCTTTGTTCTTCAAACCAGAAAACCAATTCATAAAGCCATGCCCAACGTGACGCGATAAAGGAAACATCGGCATTTTTCCGCCATTGCGTTTTCCTCGTAAGGCTATTTTTAGTTTTATCTAAAAAGAAAGTTCAAACAGATCTTTTTTAGTTTTTTCATAAATTAAAAATTGATTTTCCTTTCGAAAACGTAAATTGATTGATGAAACAGTCGATTGATGAATTGTATTTTTTCGCCTTGTGACATTTCGTACATTAACAATAACTGTCTTTCTTTAAAAGAGATATGGATAAAAAGCATTTTTGCACAAATAACTATAAGTGTTCGAAGCATTTTCATGCATTATTCAGGATTATACCAAGTACATTTTCAATAGAAAAATATAAAAAAGATGGATTTTTTTATAATACTATAAACTATTTCCTTTTTTCATAAGCAATATTCCGTTTTGGAATAAGAAAAGTTTATTCAAACATGCATTCACCATTAAGAAAGAATCCGTCTTCCCTATATCGGCATAAGCGAGGCGGAATGCGGGTTCCGGGGCGGCGAGGCTCGCTGGCGCAACGCAAAAAAGGTACGAGGAGGCTGCCGCAAGGTCTCCGCCGCCCCTCCTCCATCCGAGGGTAACACCGGGCGTTTGAACTTCATCGCCCTATCATGTATGAACAGAAACCGTTACGGAGCGGAGCCCGGATATGGAGAGACGCGCTACGACGCCAACCGCGCACGCCTCAAGCGTCAACCGCAAAAAAACGAAACAGGCGAAAGGAAAGCTGTAATGGAACAGATTATATTGACTGGAGATCGGCCCACCGGAAGATTGCATGTCGGCCACTACGTCGGTTCGCTGAAGCGCCGGGTGGAGCTCCAGAACTCCGGCAAGTACGACAAGATTTTCATCATGATCGCGGACGCGCAGGCGCTGACCGACAACGCCGAGCATCCCGAAAAGGTGCGCCAGAACATCATCGAAGTCGCCCTCGACTACCTCGCCTGCGGCCTTGATCCGGTAAAATCCACGATGTTCATCCAGTCGCAGATCCCCGAACTCTGCGAACTCTCTTTCTACTATATGAACCTTGTGACCGTGGCCCGGCTCCAGCGCAACCCCACAGTGAAATCCGAAATCCAGATGCGCAACTTTGAAGCCAGCATCCCGGTCGGTTTCTTCACCTACCCGATCAGCCAGGCGTCCGACATCACGGCCTTCAAGGCAACGGCCGTGCCCGTGGGCGAGGATCAGGCCCCGATGCTGGAGCAGACCAAGGAAATCGTCCGCAAGTTCAATGCGGTTTACGGGGACACGCTGGTCGAGCCCGAGATGCTGCTCCCGGACAACAAGGCCTGCCTGCGCCTGCCCGGCATCGACGGCAAGGCCAAGATGAGCAAGTCGCTCGGCAACTGCATCTATCTGGGCGAGGACGCGGACGAGGTCAAAAAGAAGGTCATGTCCATGTTCACCGACCCGAACCACCTCCGAGTGGAAGACCCCGGTCAGGTCGAGAATAACCCCGTATTCATCTATCTGGACGCTTTCAGCCGTCCAGAACATTTCGAGCGCCACTTCCCGGACTATCAGAACATTGAAGAAATGAAGGCCCACTATACCCGTGGCGGCCTCGGCGACATGAAGGTCAAAAAGTTCCTGAACAACGTCCTTCAGGACGAACTGGAACCCATCCGCAATCGCCGCCGGGAACTCGAAAAGGATATTCCCGCCATCTATGACATCCTCAAGGAAGGCAGTATGCGGGCCCGCGAAGCCGCCGCCCGGACGCTGGATGACGTAAGACGGGCCATGAAAATCAACTATTTTGAAGATATGGATCTGATCAACGAACAGGCGAAAAAATACGCCCGCTCATGTGAATGAGCTCTCAAGTCGTGTGAAGACATTGTGGAAGGGAAGGAAAACGTTTCTGAAGAAAAGCGAGCCCTCCCTTCCACAAAGAAGAAAGGCCCCGGCATTCCCCTACTCAGGCAAGGGAACGGGGCCTTTTCGCTCATCAATGAAGCCGTGTTACCGTCCGGCTTCCCACCAGCGGAGGAGTTCACCGTCCGAGGCGACGGGCAGGGCGACGGGCTCACCGATCAGGGGCAGGAGAAGCCGATACGGCTTGCCTCGGCTCGCCGCCACAATCCGTTTGAACGGATCATCCCACGTATGGTAGGCAATGGCGAACTTCCCCACGTGGCCCGGGAGCAGCGCGCGGGCGCGCAAATCTTCCGCGGCCTGCGCCGTATCTTCCGGCATCATATGGACGTACCGCCAGTTCTCGTCGTATTGCCCGCAGTCGAGCATAGCGAGATCAAACCCGCCGAAGCGTGCGCCGATTTCCGCGAAATGCTTGCCGTATCCGCTGTCTCCGCTGAAAAAAATCCTTCGTTCAGGGGTAACAAGGGCAAAGCCCGCCCAAAGGGTCTTGTTCCGGGTCAGTGAGCGGCCCGAGAAATGGCGGGCGGGCAGGATGTGGATGGCAAAGCCCTCTTCCCCTTCAAGGGCGGAATACCAGTCTCCTTCGAAAACCGTTTCCTTGCCATAGCCCCACGCCTCAAAATGGGCCCCGACGCCGAGGGGGCAGACAACCTGCCCCACCTTGGACCGAAGCGCCGTTGCCGTGGCATAATCCAGATGATCCCAATGATCGTGGGAAATGAGCAGGTAATCGATGTCCGGCATGTCCTCGGCGGTGTAGAGGTTCGTCCCCTCGAACGCCCTGTTGGCAAAAAAGACCGGCGAAGCAAAGGTGCTGAACACGGGATCTATCAAAATACGCCTGCCGCCGAGCTGCACAAAGTAGGAAGAATGGCCGAGCCAGACAACGGTATCCGTATTCCTGTCGAGCGCCCGCAGATCGGTTTTCGCTGAAGGCATGGGACGAGCCGGCTTCTGCCCTTCCGTTGACGAAAAAACGTATTTCATCAACGCGCCCACAATGCCGCCGTTCCCCTTTATGAGCGGCAGCGGCTCCGTGTTGCGAAAGGCGCCGTCTTCATAGTGAGGCGACTGCGATATAGCGTCAAGACGGGCACCTTCAGGCAACTTGCCGAATGAAGCCTGCGACATGAAAGCATACCCTCCCCCGATAAGAATGCAGAGTAAAAGGACCAGACCGAACGCCACGCGCATACCCCTTTTCATGGAATCTCCAGACTTTCTCTCTTTTCAGACGCGGACGGGATACGGCGGCGGCCCCGGCTATTCCTCGGAACCGCCCTACCGTCCCCGCCGATGCCCTTCGCGCGCATCGGCGGAGATCCCGAACACCTTATACGGTGATCAGCTCGTATTGATTGTTCCCCATGCCTTGAAGCTTCATGTACTCAAGCTGGCGCAGGCCACTGCGGGACTCAATGCGTTCCACGAGGTCGCGCCGCTGCGCTTCGGGCAACGCATAAACCATATCCACTGAAGCCTGATCGACGGCCAGAATATCCGTCGAGGCAATGATCCCTAAATCCGGCGTGGTGGGTGCCGCCGCGCCGAGCCCGGCACAGTCGCAATCCACGGACATGTTCCGGAGCACGTTGATATAGGTAATATGTTGCCCAAAATGATTGGTAATGGCTTTGCCGCCTTCTACCATCCGCTCCATGAACAGCGGGCCTCCCGGCCAGCTCCCGTCGCCCGGAAGCTGATGGATCTGCTGCTTGCCCAGCTTCCCTGAGGCGCAGCCGATGGAAATGTTTTTGAGCGATCCGCCGAAACCGCCCACAGTATGGCCTTTGAAGTGGGTCAGCACCAGCATGGCGTCATAATTCAGGATATGTTTGCCAACGGACAGCTCCGTAAGCCATTTCCCGCCGGGAATGGGAAGGCTTACGTCTCCGTCCTCATCCATGATGTCGACGGGGCAGAAGGTCCAGCCGTTGGTCCTCAGGGTTTCACGATGTCCTTCCGTGGTCTGCCTCGGACTGGGATACAAAACATTGCATTCCACAATGCTGCTGTTCGGAATGTTCGCCTGGAACCCCCTGACCATTTCGCGGGGTAAAATATTCGGACCATGTGGTTCGCCCGTATGCAGCTTGATGGCGATCTTGCCGCTCATGCCCTGATTGACGCGGGCATAGACCTTCATCAATCCTTCGAGGCTGATGTCCTTCGTAAAAAAGACCTTGGCCTTTTCCTGCGGCGCGGCCATAGCAGTATCGACTCTGAATAAGCCACCCAAAGCGAAAGCCCCTGCAGTGAGCGCTCCGCCTTTCAGAAAACTCCGGCGGGAAAACTGTTCAGCCATATTGTGAACTCCTTGATTGCCTCTCCGCAATGATGCTTGCAACCTTTTTATTCATTCTTCTTTCAAAGAACTCTTGACACCCTGCAGCAGGATGACGGGAAACGTATGGACGCTGTACGTTTCCAAAAACGAGATTCCAACGTGCGGCACACATAAGGCATTGCCACACACAACCCGGCCTTTCAATGCAACGGCCCTAGTTCCCGTGTATTGTTCTTCCGTTACTTTTCCAGCCACTCGACGTTGTTCCCATCCTCTTCTTCAGCCACGGAAATATGGGTCATGGCAACGCCGGGCGCGGCTCCGTGCCAGTGTTTGACATATGGAGGGAACCAGACCGTATCGCCGGGGCGGACCTCCTGAATCGGCCCACCCTGCACCTGAACCCTGCCGACCCCAGCCGTAATGATCAGAGCCTGCCCCAGAGGATGGGTATGCCACACCGTACGGCTCCCGGATCAGTGTCGGGACAATAGCAAGTGGGGGAGAAGCCGGCCCGGCCTTTGGGACCGTCACCCTCACAGCTGGTGGCAATAACCAAGTCACCGGAGCTACCTATGGCATCCGCGGGAGTGGCTATAGCAGCATCGATGTGACGGCGGAAGGCAGCCCTATCACATCTTACCTTGCCGGGAAAGTCATTCTTAAAGCAGAGGGCGACAATATCATTGATGCGAAACAGACGGCTGTCAACCTATGGAATGGCATGGAAGCCAGTCTATCCGCAAAAGGGACCAACGTCATCTCCGCTGAAAATAGCACAGGGGCCCAGCTGAGCACGGACGCCAAGCTGACCCTCACGGGAAGCACAAAAATTACAGCCCCTCTCTATGGCATCATGACGCGGAACGCGTCCCAAACAAGCGTTGATGCTCAGGGCGGCACCCTTACAATTGCGACGGGCACAGAGCCTATCATGGCTAAGATGACAGATGATGCCACAGGTGAGGAATTTGAGGCCGTGGTGGCGCGTCCTATTGCGGCGGCGTCCCTTACGGGCAGTCAGACAGAAATCAAGAATGCCTCCCTTTCCGTAAAAAGTAGTATTGCCTTCCTGGCAGCCCATGCCGTGGATACGTCCAATGTAGACCCAGGTGTGCCCGATCCCTTTCAGGAAGGAGATGCCAGTGGCTCCGGTCAGTCAGTTCCCGGATGGGACGGAACTGGAGATGATTCCACGGGCGGATTTCCTTCGTCTAGTGAAAATTTGTTTGTCGCAGAAAATGAGACGGCCTCCGAATCAGCTAAATCAAGCGATGGGAGCACCCTTTCTGTAACCTACGGAAAAGGGAGCTCTGTAGAGGGCCATCTTCTCGCCTACGACAAGGGCACCATCACGATGGCACCCACAGATGGTGCAACCCTCACCCTTACGGGCAACTTGTATGCCTATGGAGAGGATGCCTCCGTTGGCAGCGACTTTGGAAATATAACACGGATTTTCCCGACGGACCCTGAGGCAGCCCTTCCGGGCGGGACAATTTCCCTTACGCTCAGTGACGGCTCCCTTTTTACGGGGCAAGCCGATACGGGGCTTCTAAATGAGCGCATCATGGCGGCCTCCATGTCAGAAGAAAGCCTCCTTTCAGGAGAAGATATCATTCATCCTCCCCTGCCGGGAATAGGAGCCATTGATCTCACCCTTGACGCCGGCAGTACATGGAACATGACGGAGGCTTCTGCCGTAACGACCCTTTCGGGCGACGGCGGGGTCGTGCAGTATCAAAGCGGTGGAGATTCCCTTGAAATCGGAACCCTTTCGGGGAGTCACACCTTTGCCATGGACCTTGATGCCGATGACGGCAGTCAAAGCGATATGCTCTACGTCGAGAACGGAACCAGTGATAAACAGACCCTCGCCATTAAAAACATCAGCACCTTGGATAAGGAGATGGAACCGGGTGACGCCGTTCGTTTTGCAACAGTAAAGAATCCGGGCTTTGGTTTTGGCAGCGGCACACTCGTCGCCGCCCTTTCTTCCGGCATTTATAACAACCTCTACAAGACGGAATACCGTTCCCTTTCGTCCGACGCCTTGAATACGGCTGCCTACAATAACGACCGAAACGGCGGTTCGACCTACTCTGTTTCTCAGGAAGTCGGTCCTCTAAATTTCGCAAAACCCGGTACGGAAAATGTGGAAGCCCTCTATAATGGGGACAGCGCCGTCAATATCTATGTCGTCAAGAGCCGCGAGCACAATGAAGGCGCAAAGACACCCTCCCGTCTAGCAGATCTTTCTTGGCGCTACCTCACCGACCTGGATACCTTTACCAATCGAAGCGGTCACACGCAGTACTTCACGCCGGACGCTCACGAAGGGGCTTGGATTCGTTTCCGTTACCGCAATCTTGGCATTGATGGGACGGGCGAACTTGACGGCAACACCTATGAACTTGGCTATACAACAGTCTTACGGAACCAGGAGCCTCATAAGCATCGTTTGAGTACCTCTGTGGCCTACACCAAAAATGAAGGTCACTTTGAAGGAACCAGCGGAAACCTAGGGCTTCGTGATACCGCCATCAGCGTTTATGATACCCATGTGTACACCCCGACAGAGCTCACCAGGAAAGCCGACTGGAAAAAAGGCACCTACAGTTACTGGGACAGCTATCTCAAATACCATTATGGCAAGGAAGACTACAGTGTCACTGATGCAATAACAGGCACAGGCTATGCAGCCGATTACACCAGACATTCAGTCAATCTTTCTACCGAATACGGGCGGGTCAACAAGCTCTCAAAAGACTGGAGCGTCGTTCCGCAAGCCCAGGTCCAGGTTTCTTACCTCGGAGGGGTTGATACCGTGGATTCCCAAGGGATTTCCCTCTCCGCGGACCACAGCTGGAGCCTCGTGGGGCGCCTCGGCTTTGACCTCGTAAAGCACCTTGACCCGAAACTTGACAGCAAATGCTATTTCAAGGCGTCCCTGCTCCACGAATTCCTCGATGGAGATGATGTAACAGCGGCATATGGCACCGACCGCTATATCACAACAAATGATCAAAAAGGAACCTGGGGCGTTATCGGCCTTGGCTACAGCGTCAAGACCGGAGATAAACAGTCCATGTACTTTGATATGGAACGCTACGTTGGTCATGACTTTCATCGCACCTACAGCCTGCGAGCTGGATTCAATTGGAAGTTCTGACTACTTCCTTACAAGAAATCTTTCGGAGGTCTTCTCCCTTACATTCAGGGGGAAGGCCTCTTTTTTGCCTTGAAAAAAGCACTGTAGTATAATGACAGCATCAAGTCTAGGGAGAAGCGCCATGGATACTCATCTTATTGAACATATTATCAAGATTGCCGAGGAAAAAAGCATCACCAAGGCGGCGGAAAAGCTTTATCTCACCCAGTCCGCCCTGAATCAGCAGCTCCTCAAGCTAGAGCGGGAGCTCGGGATACCCCTCTTTCGCCGCGCCAAAACGGAAATGATTCCCACCCGGGCTGGCGAAATCTATCTTAAAGGCGCGCGGGAGATCCTCCGCACCAAAAGCAGGACCTATGCCGAAATCAGCGACCTTACGGGCAGCTATAAAGGGACCCTTTCCATTGGCATGACTCCGGTCCGCGGTCCCGACATGTTCGTCCACGTCTATCCGCGCTTTCACAAAAAATATCCCCTCATGGCCGTCGTCCCTTATGAACTCAATATTTACCGCATGCAGCCCCTCATTGCCCGTGGAGACATCGATTTTGGCTTTATGACCCTCTTTCCAGATCAAGAAACCCAGGATGCTTACGAGACCCTTTTTGAAGAGGAAATCCTGCTTGCCGTACCCGCTTTTCTTGAAGTTGCAGGCATCCTGAAGCCAAAAGAAAGCGTGTATCCCCGGCTTCCCCTATCCGAACTGGCAGATTATCCTTTTATCCTTCTACGAAAGGAAACAACCATGCGTCCCTCTATCGACGCCGCCTTCCGGGAAAGCGGAATTGCGCCCCATGTCCTATTTGAAACGCAGAACCCCTCCACCATCCTCGAAATGGTCAGGGCCGGCATTTCCTGCGGCATCGTCGCCGAATCGACAGCCCGTCACTTCACCAAAGGCATCCGCTATTTTTCCTTTGAAACACCCCTGCGCTGGTCCATGACGGCAAGCTACCAAAAAGGAACGGCCTTAAGCCGCGCTGCCCGCGACTTCATCGACATGGCCGCAGCCTACTGGAAAAAGCCCCATAGTTACCGAAAAAATGACGAAAGAAAAGAACGAAAAAACGATGAACGATAAAAAGATTGCCCTTCACTTTGCTAAAAAGAACGGCTTTTCCATTGTTGTTAGCAAGAAAGATGACGCAGGACAAGTCTACTTTGAAGCCTATGCCCTGGACGGGCCGGAATGCAGCCTTGTGATCACGCCCCAAAAAATTGTAGTGACAGAGGGGAAGGCCGCATGGATGGAGAAATAGAAAGAAGTAATCAGCCAACAGGGCGATGGAACACCTTCCACCACGCCTTTCTTTTATTGGTAAAATGGCCGTTTTACTGTGGTGACTCGGTCCCATCCATGGTAAACTTAAAGGAAAGACGTTACAGTAAAAGGAGGTGTGGTTCCCCTTACGGAACCAGATCATGACAGAAAGAGAACCTAAGGAAATCATCCAAGCCCTCATCAATGAGTATAAAACCTATAAGAAAGCGTCCTTTCTCATCATTCCCATTCTTGCCATTGCAGCGGCGGCAACCTTCTTCAATCGGGTTCTTTCCCTCGTCCTGTTGGCAGCTGCCGTCATTTACCAAATTTTTTTACCTGCGCAAAAAAAGCAAAAAAAGCTAATCTTAGCGTCCGTCACGCGGGAAAACCATGCTTCTTACGACGGCAAAAGAAAACTGCATTCTGATGCACCGCTTCCCCAAAGCGGCGGTGAGATTACGGCGGCAACGATTCATGAGGCAGAGCTCATTACACTCTCTGACGATAAAGC
>ENA-OQHN01000507-OQHN01000507.1-human-gut-metagenome-genome-assembly--contig:-NODE-507-length-13357-cov-8.577702_pt1 | contig 13357 bp, 17 predicted proteins | sample MGYA00242564_ERZ504721 | MGnify/ENA primary metagenome ERZ504721 (study PRJEB26092, sample SAMD00036212) | human gut metagenome | host: Homo sapiens | study: EMG produced TPA metagenomics assembly of...
CCTTGGGTATTTTGTAGACCTCCGGCCTATAGGTAGCACCGTCCACCTCTGGACAGCTTTCGTGGGGCTGGTAATTATCCAGCAATCCAGACGGCTACTCTCAGCCGACTTCACCGAGCTTCTGACAGTCAGTTTTCACTTACACCCGCCAGTCGGAGTATTAAGGGGGCGTTTCAGGCGTTACCCCATCATTTCCACCTCTTTGGATTGTTAGTTCTCCTAACATCTGAAATTTTCGTTCTTTTGTTAGTGCCTGATTTTGTCCTTCAACCACGAAGGCTTTTGTTCAGGAACGAGTCGCACGTATGTCCATGTCGTACCCTGACCGGGCTGCCTTTTTTTGTTCCTCTACTTTCATCTTGTCAATGTCGGAGACTTTGGCCTTGATGGATTTTACGGCGGCGGCCTGATCGACGGTCTGGATATGGAGGGTAATGGTCATTTCCGCATCCATTTCCAAAAGCTCCGCCAGCAGCTTGTCCGAGAGCTCCGAGGCCAAAATCTGCAAGTAAGAGGCAGCGCCCCAGGTCGTCCCCACCCGGAACAGTCGGCTGAAACGGAAATCGAAGCTGTCCGGGGCGATAAAGTCTTTGGTGGAAAGCCCGGTTTTGGGGATCATATCCCATGAAAACCGGAAGGGGGAGCCGCTGCCGGGGTGGAGTTGCCCGTGAAGAAGCTCCAGCCGTTCCAGCCCCGAAAGGGAACGGCACTTGACGCCCAGCTTTTTGAAGTTCCCGCAAATGTCCGCCTCTACACGTTCCAGCCTTGCCCTGGCGGTGGGAAGGTCGTCCACGTTCACGCCGAAGGTCAGGAGCTTTGTGCGGACAATGCCGTTGTTGCTTTTGGCGATCTGGTTTTCCAGCATTTCCACATACTCACACCGGACGCTGTTGTAATCATCGTCCTGCATGGGGATGTTCACGCTGTACCGGCTGCCCGGGCGGCTCCGGTGGTTGAGGAAGGAAAGCTGGAACGGAAGGCTGCTGTCAAAGTAGTTGAGGCAGGCGCTCCACCCGTCAAAGATGGCTGCCTGATCTTCGGACTGTGCGAGCTGGTAGTTGATGTCCTCGTATTCAATGGTTTTGGTGTAATAGCGGTCCGCTACCCGGCACACCCCGTCCCGGTACATTTCCCGGTAAGGGAGGGTCTGCTGGGCGGTGGTGGGAATGTTCTTTCCTTTCGTGAACAGGCCGGTAAGGCCCTGCTTTTCAGGCTTTCTGCCTGCGGGCTTTCCGGCCCTTCTGCTGTTTCGCAATCGGCTGCGCCTCCTTTCTGGCGCTAAGCAGCGCATAGAAGTTTTCGGTTTTGTAAGGCCGCACACGGGGATAGAGGAACCGGGTGCGGATGATGTTTTTCAGCACTTTTTCCAGCGGCAGACCGTCTCGTTCATACATAGCCAGAAAGAAGAACGGGAGCATGAGGCCGATCATCAGGAACATGGCGGCACTGTTCCCGATACTGCCACGGGAAAACAGGTAAGCCGGGAGGCCCACCGCCGCTGCGCTGGAAAAACAAACAAGCTGGCGCTTCGTTAGGTTGAAGGCCAGCTTTGTCTTGATTTTGGAAAGGTCTTTTGGTACTGGCACATAGGCCATTTTGGTACACCTCCTTTATTGCTTCGGGCCAGCATGGCCCGAGGTTATCTTGCGGCCTCTTTGGCCGGGGCTGTGCTGCGGGCAGCTTCGGCGGCCTCTCGTCCGCTCTGCCTTGCCCGCCAGTATTCGGGGTGATACTGCCGGATGGACTGATTGAGTTTTTCTTCAAACTGTCCTTTGTCCTTAATGCGGTCAGGGATTTTCCACAGCTTTTTGTCCAGCAGCTCCCGGAGCACTACGCTTTCCTGTGCGTCCTCCTCATAGCAAATATAGCCCTTGTCCTTGAAGCCGCATTTTTTGGCCGCTGGGGAGAGAACGGCGGCTACCTCGTTTGCCACCATCGTTCCGCCGTGGCTGGCGGTAGATACCAAAAACACCCCCGGACAGAGGGTTTCACAATTCTGCACCTCGCCCCACGGGGAGCTTTTCGGCGCATGGAACATTCCGCCCGTCCGGCTCCGGTCTGCCTGCATGAGCGCCGCATTTTCCAATATGGTGCGAAGTTCCGGGGAAAAATAGGCATATTCCCGCAGGACCCGGGCGGCGTCCCCACCACAGGCGTTCATCAACAGGGTATAGGCATCGCTGTCCGCTTTGGTACAGCGGCCCAGCAGTTTTCCGTCGTAATAGCAGGCCGCGTCATAGCCCGTCCGTTTGCGTGGCATGGTTTCCGCCTCCTTTCTGCTTCGGGCCAGCATGGCCCGAGGTCAACGCTCTGCGCTGCGGCTGGGCTTTTCCTTCGGAGGCCGTTCTGCCTTTGCCTGTTCGGCAGCCGCTTTTCCGGCTTTGAGCTGGTCGCTGATGGACGCACGCCCCACAGAGCCGCGCTCCGCCATCTGTTCCAGCTTTGCCTCATAGGCTTGCAGAACAGCGGTATTGAGCTGTTCCCGGAACTCCTTTGTGACAGGGTAGGCCATATCCCGGTAGCCGCCTTTGCCGTCCGGCTGGCTGGGCATCCCAAGAAAGAGGCCCTTGCTGCCCTGTACGATTTTCAGATTTTCCACCACAAAGCAGTCATTGAATTTCACGCTGGCAAAGCCCATGAGGTTTTTCACAGGTTCGATGACCCGCACGCTTACATCCAGCTTTATAGGGGCGGCTGGTGTTCCGCCCGCAGTTTTTTCCTGCATGGATTTCTCCTTTCCGCTTCGGGTCAGCATGGCCCGAAGTCTCTTAATGGCAGCCGAAGATGGATTTTGCAAGACTGCCTGTTTTGAATAAGGTAAAACACAGCAGCACCGTATATCCCACGCAGCCCCAGATCGCCCCGATGGGGTCGCCGTCGGTGGCGATACTCTGGATCAGCACCGCATAGATGGCGACACAGACTAAGATCAATAGACCTTGAAAGCCCACCGCAAAGAGGGAGCGGAAATAGTTCTGCCCCATGTGTCCGGTTTCCCTGTTGGGGACTGTGGCAAACGGGATAGGAGCTAAACTTGTGAGTAAATAAATTTCAATCATACGGCCATATACGATGACGAAGATCACGATGTTTAAGGCAATCATGGTAAGCTGGATTAGGAAGGATTGTAGCCAGAGTCCGAACAGAGGACCTAACTCCATCGCCTCAAGCTCTGTCCGCAAACTGTCCAGCACATCCGGCGTGATCTCTGTCCCGTTCTGGATAATGCCCGCTGACTGCTGTATCACATGCTGGCTCACATCAAAGACCGCCAGCACGATATTGAAGGTGTTCGTCAGGATCATCACAGCCACAAAGGTTTTGAACACCCCAACTTAAAAAACATCCATGTGTCAACTTCATGGAGGTTGTTGCGTTCTATGAGCATCTGTATCAGCTCATAAGTCATTACAAAAGTGAGGATGACCCCGGCGATTGGCAGGATGGCAGTTTCAGAGATCTGTCGTATCATGGAAAAGACCCCGGCGTTCCAGTCCGCCGGGGTCGTGCCTACCTGTGTGGCGATCTCGCCAACGCTCTGATTGACGTTATCGAAAAGACCATCCAGATTTCCCATGATACCATCGACGAGCAGACCTTTCAGCCATTCAACGATTGCATCGATGATAAAGTCCATACATCAGCTCCTTTTCTGGAAAAGGGACAACGGGTGACATTTAGCTGAACAGCCCGGACAGCAGAGGGATAAGCTGAAGACCGATCAGAACGACACCGCCGCCCGCCATCAGCTGCTTAATGCCCTGGCTTTTTGCCGCAGGGTTGTCCGACCCGTAACCTTCCAGAAGGTTGATGACGCCCCATACCGCCAGACCGGCGCCAAGAGCCATGACCAGAATTTTGAGAATGTCGATTGCCTGATTGAAAAATTCCATATACGTTCCTCCATTTTGTTTGTTTGATGGTTTTGGGTACAAAAAAAGCCGCCCACATCGGCGGCGCTTCGGGTCATCATGGCCCGAAGTTACACAAACTCGTCGCTGTCCAGATCATCGAAATTCAACAGGTCAGCTTCTTCGTCCGTGTCGGAGCCGTCCACTTCGTACACCGTGTATTCGTCCTCCGGCTTTAGTCTCAATGGCCGGTGGCGGAACAGGCTTTCCAAGCGGAAGGCGTTTTTCTTTTTATCAAATTCGGCTGTGTACTTGTAATTCGGGTGCTTTTTCAAGTCATACTTCGGGGACAGGAAGGGCGGGAGCCCCCGAAGCTGCAAGATACATTTATCCCCGGGCATGGTGGTGATCTCGCTGGTGGTCATCAGCTCCCGGCCAAGCCGCTGCATATTCTGGCTGTAACTTTCAGACTGTCCACGGCTTCGGCCCTCGGTCTGCATGGAGATGGTGGCCTTGCCCAGCCAGTTTTCCGAAATATCCTTTAGGGTGGAAGCCTCCCGGCCTCCGAGGAATACGATACTGTCCATGTTGCCCATGATGGTTTCGGAATGGTCTTTGTACAATGCCTTGCACTGGCTCATTGCCTGATAAAAAAGCGTCAGGCTGATCTCACGGGAGCGGATGACGGCCACGATCTTTTCCAGCCCCGGCACCTGTCCGGTGTTGGCTGCCTCGTCCCACAGCACCCGCACATGGTAGGGCAGACGCCCGCCATAGGTGTTATCAGCCCGTTCACACAGAAGGTTGAACATCTGCGAAAAAGCGAGGGCAACCAAAAAGTTGTAGGTGGTGTCCGTGTCGCTGATAAGAAAGAACAGCGCTGATTTTTCATCCCCCAGCTTATCCAGCTCCAGTTCGTCATAAGACATGATCTCCCGAAGTTGGGGAATATCAAAGGGAGCCAGTCTTGCACCGCAGGAAATCAAAATGCTTTTGGCTGTCTTGCCAGAGACAAATTGTCAAGGACTTTTTCATCAAATTCACAAAAAATCTACAAAAAAGGTGCCAGAAGCACCGTATGGCTCCTGACACCTCGTTTGATAGATTACATTTTTCCGTTCAGCAGGTCTTTGCAGAGATACGCGTAGTCTGGCAGCTGGTTGATATATGGCTCCCAGCGCCGCTTGATTTCGGCCAATTCCAGCGGATCGGCTGCTTCCAGTGCATGATCGTTGCCCGTCATATACAAAACATCCGTAGCAACATCGTCCAAACACCTGCCGCAGAGATCGGCGGCTGATTCTATCCTGATGCCAGTATCCACATAAAGCGGATTTACGCCAATCGTCAGCCAGACATAGCCCACCTTGTCCGACCAGAGCAGTTCAAAATCAGGGCTTTGCCGCAGATGTTCCGTAAAGACTTCCTTTACTCGCTCAATTTCATGTTTCTCTTTTTCTGTGTAAAGCATTTTCGTGTCCTCCTTGACAAAAATTTTGGTGCGTACCATCATCAGTTTAGCACAAGGCGGCTTCGTTTATCAGTCTGTTACATCTGCTGAATTTCATTTTTGAGCATACGCTTGATTTTATCGCTCATGGTTTCTGTGCTGGTATTGCTGAAATGGACATGAACCTTGTAGGTTGTCTTACCGATTTTCTTTACCATCGCTGGCGTGTTTTCCGGCGCTCTGGACGCAGTAGCGGCGTCTGCCACCTGCATAGTACGGGGTTCTCTGTTCATGGCGCTCCTTTCTCCGAACGGGTCTGTGCCGCCCGGTAAAAAATCAGTCTTGCTTACTGTTTACAATGTCTTTTGCTATCTGTCGGGTAGCACCGGCATTTTCTTCCCGGAAATTCTTCCCGTCAAAAAGAATCGGCGCACACCGTTCCAGAATACGGTCATAGATACGGGCGTGGGCCAGATCAGGCGGGTTTTTCAGCTCGGACAGTTTCAAGTTTGTTGTGATAATCATGGGCCTGCGGCTGCGGTAGCGGCTGTCGATGACGAAAAACATCTGCTCCATAGCATATTCGGTACTGCGCTCTACACCCAAATCGTCAATGATAAGCAGGTCGTACTCATCAAAGCTGGCAATAAACTCCGACCTGTCCTCAGAGAACATCCCGGTCAGGCGGTTCAGAATGGTGGGAAAGTTCGTCATCAGCACCGGCACATCTTGGTCAAGTAGAGCATTGGCGATACATCCGGCGAAGAAAGACTTGCCGGTTCCCACATCCCCGAACAACAGCAGGCCGGTGTTGTTTTTATATGCCTCCTTCCAGTTCTCCACATAGGCGCGGGCCTTGTCCATCAATGGGTTTTTGCCGTTGTCGTTGGCAAAGGTGTAGTCATAGAGATAGCGGTCTTGCAAGCCCTGTGCCTTTCGGCGTTTGATACGCTCCATGCGGCGCTGCCGTTCTTCAGCAGCCTTGCGCTGCTCCTCAGCCTCCCGCTGGCACTGGCAGATACAGCGGGGCATGAAGTAGCCGGGTTTCCCAAAGCATGGCACAACGGTCTGCCTCTGGCCGCCGCACTTTTTACAGTGAATGAGGCCGTCTGCCGGGTCTATGTACTCGTCCCCGGCCAGTTCCATACCGGCGGCTGCCTTGTCGATCAGTGCCCGGATTTCTGCGGTAATCTCCATCATACGGTTTCATCCTCCTTTACGCTGTAATCCCGGTTTCGGGTGGGCGGGGCCGCTTTCTTCGCGTCCTCACCGGCCCAGCGCCGGATGGTGGCGGCATGGCTCTGATACCGCTTGCCGGTAGAGGCCATGTACTCGGACAGCTTTTCGATGTACTGGCCCCATACGGTGGGAAAGCTGGCCTGCAAGTCCGCCAGTTCCTCGTCTGTCAGGAAAACATTCTGGTAACGGCCATAGGCGCGGGCGCTCTCACTCTCTCTATTCTCTATACTCTTATCTCTAATATCTAATCTCTTATCTCTAATCTCTGGTGGACAAATGTCCCCCCGGCTATATGGTGGACAAATGTCCGCCCCGTCGGATGGGAGCAGTTTTTGACGCTTCAACCGCATACGCTCTTTCTTTTTCCGTTCCCCCTCGGTAGAGGACTGGCCGATCAGCAATTGGATGTCGGCCATGTAGTAGGCCCCGTCGGTCAAAATCTCCACAAGGCCAAATTCGAGGAACACCTTCAAGGCCCTCTCCACCGTCCCCACCTGATGGCGGGTAAAGGTGGCGATGGTCTGGGGCGTGTGGGGCAGATGGTCGTTGAGCATGAGAATACCGCCGCTTTTGAGTGACATGAGGTACATTTTCAGCAGCAGATTGGAGTACAGCAGGCCGTCCTGCATACTCTCCAAAATAACCATTGTTTCGCTGTTGTAGAAGTTTTCTTTCAGCTTGAGGTAGTAATATTTTCGATTGTCTGACATGGGTTCCTCCTTGGGGTTTATTTCAGGGGTCTGTACGCCTTTAGAGGGCCGTTTTGGGGGCCAGAGGATAAATCTATCAGGCCCCCAGCGACACCCTCAAAAAAAGCCTTGATTTACAAGGGGTTTTCGGCCCCTAAAGCGTGACATTTCGCCCTTTGTTTCCGCTTGCGCTGGGCGGCCTTGATACGCTTCATGCGTCCGGCACATTCCGGGCAGTATTTGGCCCGGTTAGAGCCGGGTGTGAACAGCGCCCCGCAGACGGCGCACCGCTTGGCGTCCAGGCGGTGGAACAGGGCCGTTTCCAGTTCTCTGTCCAGCGGCAGCACTGCCGCCCGGAACCACCGGCACAGCAGGGAGTAGGAAATGGACTGGACGCAGACACATTCCTCCCCATCGTCCGGCGCGATACAGTTGCCGCCGTCATAGTTGCAGCACTCATGTACCAGCCGCCGCGCCCTGCGGTACTGGCGGTAGTCCATGACGGGGACGGGTTCAGGCTTGCTTTTCTTCATGCTGGCACTTCCCACACCCGCCGCAGTTGCCGCAGCCCTGGCAGGCATGGGCCTCCGGCTCCGGGTCGGCGGGCGCATCTGCTTTCCGCTGCAAGAGGGCAAGGGGCAGGCGGATATTCAGGTGGACGGTGACGGGTAAAATAATCTGCTTCATAGGGCAATCTCCTTTCCGTGAGTAAAGGTTGACAGTTTTTCATAAAAGGGTGTCGTGAAACGCGACACACCTAAAGGGGTCGGCAAAACGCCGTACCCTTTACCGCTCCGGCCCCCGGTCGCAGGGCTTGTCCCGTTCCTGCCGGGCCAGTTGGTCGGCGGCCTTGCGGAGCCGTTCCACGGCTTTCAGTTCCTCCCGCATGGCCTTCATGTCGATGCTGTCCACCTGCTTCTGGGCGGTCAGTAAACCAATCTCGCGCTGCCATTCCTTCGGGGAAAGTTCCTCTCCGCTGGCTTTCAGTTCCTTCAGATACCGGTCTGCCGCGTCATAGAGGATCAGCTCCCGGCTGTGGCGCTGCTCGAACAGCTCCCGCTTTTCCGGCTTCATCCTGGCAAGCTGTTTATGAATGGCCTTGTACTCGTTGTACTGCGCCCACATCTCCCCGCGCTCGGCGAGGACGGCGATCCGGCGCTCGGCCTTGACGATCTCTCGCCGCAGGTCATAGTAGCGGGTGTTCATATCTGCGATTTTTTCGTGGAGCTGCTGCATGGATTGGATGCCGTTGGCGTTCAGGAAATTGAACAGGGCGGCGCTCTCCTGCAATGCCCGGATTTTGCCGGTGCGGGTGTCGGGCCGCTTGAGCTGCTGCTGGGCCTCCCACAAGCCCATCATGCTGGGCTGCTGGCTCTCCGGCTTCTCCGCCTCGGCTTTAGACCAGTTGTAGAGGCGGGTAATGCGGGCCTTGATTTCCTTGAGCAGCTTATTGTCGGCGGCGATCTGCCGGTTGACTTCTCCCTTGTCGGTGCGGATGCCGCGCTTCTCCATCTGGCTGGCCGCTGGCCCCAGGTGGACAGAGGGGATTTTATCAATGCCCTGTCGCTTGTAGCTGCGGTGGTCTACCAGGGCAGGCTGACCGGCGGCCTCCAATGCCCGGTTGGTATAGGCTGCCCATGCCGCCCGCCAAATCTCCACATTCCCTTTGTCGTTCCAGTCGGTGGTGTCCTCCCGGTGGTTCTTCCAGCCGCCTTTCCCATCCGGGATACGCCGGCCGTTCTCGTCCAGGTCGTATGCTTTGCGGCACTTTGCGCCCCATGCGCCATTTTCTTTCAGGGGCCGGACGGTCAGCATGATATGAACATGGGGGTTGCCGGTTCCCTTGTCATGGATGGCAAAGTCGGCGCACATCCCCTTGTCCACAAAGTTGTCCTTCACATAGGCCCGGACAAGGGCAAGTTGCTGTTCCCTTGACAGTTCGCGGGGCAGGGCCGCCTCGATCTCGCGGGCAAGCTGGCTGTCCCTGGCTTTCTCGATCTGTTCCACACTGTTCCAGAGGGTGGAGCGGTCTGCAAACTCTGGCGGAGCGTGGGCGGGCAGCATGATTTCCGCATGGACAACGCCGCCCTTCCGGGTGTAATCGTGGGTCAGGCCGTCCCATTCATTCGTCAGCTTGGTTCCGCTTCGGTAGGCGGCTGCGGCAACAGCGGAACGGCCCTCGCTGCGCTTGATGATACTGACGGGGATATGGCAAAAATCTATGGAGATCGCCTCCTTTCGGTGAGGGATATTCAGGCCGCAGGGGACGGGACAGCCGCTTGCGGATGTTCCGTGACCTGTGGCGCACAAGGGGTTTGGGGAGAGTAGTTCCCCATCGCGGACGAAGTACGCAACAGCCCCCGGCAGGGCGCACGACACCGGAAACGGTGTATAAGTGCGCCCTTGTAAACAAGGGACTTACGGCTTGTCCCCGGATTTCGGCAGTTTTGCGGCCAGTTCCGCCGCCCCCGGAAGATGGGACAGGGCAATCAGGAACGCCTTGACCTCTGCGCCGGGAAGGCCGGGGGCCAGAGGGAAAATGCCCTCCAAAACGGCCCCGCGCTCAATCAGGCGGCGGATTGCGCTGCTTGTTCTCCAAAATCTTCTGGCGGTTCTCAAGCTGCCGGATTTCCTTCAGGACTTCTTCGCGCTCGTCTTTTTTCTGTTTCGCTTGGGCGGTGCTGTCTTTGTGCATATCGCTTTCTCCTTTGGCGGCTTCATCCAGCCGCGCTTGATATAATATTTCTGCAACTTGATAATGGCGTTGCGAACCGTGACAATGGCCGCTGATGTCGTGAAGCCTTCGGCCTCGGCAATCTCCTTAAACGGTTTGCCCTCCCAAAATCGGGCATGAAGGCAGCTCACCTGCCGGGGCGTCAGCGTGGCAAGGGCCTCCTGGAGCCATTCCATCATCAGGGCGCGGGCGGCCTCCTGTTCCCGTTCCGTTTCTTTCTCCATCAGAATATCTTCCGGGGAGATGACTTGTTCCGGGAAATGGCGTTCTATGCCGGGGGAAGCGTCCAGAGAGTAACAGTGATAGTGCTGCTTGGCGTCATTTGCATTCTCTGCGCGGCTTTCCTCCACAATGGCGTCTGCAACCTCATCCGGCACTTCCACAAAAGTGTCCTTCTTGCAAATCGGGTAGTAGTATTTTTTCAGGTTGATGGTTTTCATAGGCCGCTTGTCCATTTCCGGCGTATGAAGTACCGGCGCAGCCGCCGGAGCGCCGCATGGATGGACTTCCCGGCCTGGGATGGGGTAATGCCCTCCATCGCGGCAATGTCCTTCACCCTCATCCCCAGCATATACCGGGCATGGACGCGGCGGGCCTGCGTTGGGGGCAGAGAGGAAATCGCCTCATAGAGCCGCCGGAGCAGTTCGGCATATTCGGCCTGCGCCTCCTTTTCCATCAGGCAATCCTCCGGCGACGGCTGCGCCCAGCCGATGGCGGCGTTCTCAATCCCATCATCGCAGTCAAGGGAGTAAAACGCCTTGTAACGGTACATCTTGCGCTCCCTGGCAGCCTCGGCCCGCTTGTCCAGCAGGAACGCCTCAACGATTTCATCCGACACCTCCACAAAAGTGTCCTCGGTGCAGAACGGGTAATATTGCTTGAGGTTGATGGTCTGCATAGGCCCGCCCTCACTCTGCCGGGAAAAGGCCGTCATAGCAGCGGCGCATATTCCGCAGGCCCCGCCGGATGGCAACGCTGACCTTGCTGCTGTCTACGCCCTCCCTCCGGGAGATTCCCGGCTGGTTGATACCGGCGATGTAGTAGGCCCGGACGCGGCGGGCCTGTGTGGGGGTGGCATGGGCCAGGGCCTCCGGCAAGGCGGCCAGCAGACGCAGATGGGCGGCCCGTTCCTCGCGCTCCAAAAGAATTTCCTCCGGCGATCTGCCGTGTTCCAGCGCATAGTTCTCCGTCCAGCTATATGCGTCCAGAGAGTAGTAGGCGCGGTGGTAGACCTTCCGGCTCTCATAGTTGTTCATCTCGCGCTGGGCCTGCCGCATGACCTCCCAAACTTCATCGCTGACCTCCACAAACTCGTCATGCCGGTAGTGCGGATAAATCCACCGCAGATTGATTGTTTTCATAGGCTTACCTCCTGAAAATGGGAGAGGCGGGCAGCTTGTCCGCTGTCCGCCTCCCGCTGGGATAAGGGAAACAATCCCTTTCACTTGGTAGCCCGAAAAGGGGTCATTCGTATGGGTGGTTTCTCAAATTTTTTTGAAAAATTTTTCTGACCGCTTCAATGGAGCCTTGCACCGAACTCTTGGAGCAGCCGCACAGGGCAGCAATCTCCGAAAAACTCAGCCCATCCAGGGCATAGAGCAGGAACCGGCGGCGCTGGGCCTCGGTACAGGTGTCCAGGACGGCCATCAGCTCGCCCAGCGTTTCCATGCGGCAAAGGTATTCCTCCGGCGTTTCGCCGTAGATACCCACGCCCTCGGTGGCAACTATGTATTCGTCAAACTCCCGGCCATCCCAATGCCGCCGCTGCTCATGGGACAGGTTCTCGGCTTTGTGGTCGGCCCGGTCAAGAAATTCATAGACTTCCAGCGTGACCTCCACGGCCACAGATTGTCCGTTGTAATTGATGGTGACTTCCATCTGCCTTTCCTCCGTTCAGATTTTTGCGGGAAAATCTGAACGGGGCGGCGGGGAACGACACCGGGGGCAAGGTTCGGGCCATGTTGGCTCGATGTTCCGGCCCCATAGGTATGAAAAAACGCCCGGACAGCAGAAAGCTATTCGAGCGCAAAAAGTACGGTATTCAGTTACATTGTGACAATTTTCGCACCGGCTGCCAGACGGGGCCGGTGCGGTGGCCGGGATTTTTTTGACGATAGTGCAAATATCGTCTGAATTTGTCGGCGGGCAAGTTCTTTCATAGCGGCTCCCTCCTAAAGCCGCCGTGTCAGCGTATAGGCGTCACTCCTTTATTGAGGGCATAAGGAACGGCGGCCTTGATGTTACTCAAAACCGCCGCAGTACCCTGAAAATCCATTATGGGCGCATGAGGCTACCTGCCCTGCAACGGTTTTTTTCTTTCCCCGTTTAGCGGGGCAGGATAGCTTGTCTTATTCGGTTTATTCTTGCTCTTGTGCGGCTGCCTCTTTCAGCCGTGAAAAGCTCTCATCGCTGATAATGTGTTCAATCCGGCAGGCATCGGCCTCCGCAGTTTTGGGGTCAACGCCTGCGGCGATAAGCTGCTCGGTAAAGAAGCAATGGCGTTCATAGATTTTTTCGGCAACCTCGCAGCCTACATCGGTCAGATGGAGAAAGTGATCTTCGTCCATTGTGAGAAAGCCGCCGTCCCGCAAGGTAGCTACTGCATGGCACACGCTGGGCTTTGACACCTCCATGTGCCGGGCCACATCTACGGAGCGTACCATACCGAGTTTCTTTTGAAGAACAAGAATGGTTTCCAGATAGTCCTCCCCGGACGCATGAAGTTTCATCAGTACCTTTTATGAATTAAACGCTTAACTTCCAATTTGCAGAAGCTGTCTGCAAATCGACCAGCCTATGATAGAGGCCATTTTCTTTCATAAGTTCTTCGTGAGTTCCGTTTTCGGCTACAATACCATCTGACAATACAACGATGTTATCGGCAGCTTCCACCGTCCTCATTCTGTGAGCGATTATAAGAACTGTCTTGCCTTTTACCAGCCTGGATATTGCGTTTTGAATTTCAGTTTCGTTATCTACATCAAGAGAAGCAGTAGCTTCATCCAGAAGAATAACAGGAGCGTCTTTCAAAAGAGCACGTGCGATAGAAAGGCGCTGTGCCTCACCGCCAGATAGTGTTGAACCATTTTCTCCGATCACCGTCTGATAGCCGTCCGACAATTTTGAAATAAATTCATCACACTGCGCTGCTTTAGCTGCGGCAATCACTTCTTCATCCGTTGCGTCCTTTTTACCGACACGAATATTTTCCATGATGGTGTTATTAAACAGCACAACATCTTGAAAAACGATAGAGAAGTTTTTCATCAACATGGTTGAATTTAGCGGAGCAATATCGGTTCCGCCCAACAGTATTCTTCCTCCGTCCAGAGGATAAAATTTGGCTGCCAGTTTTGCGACTGTACTTTTGCCGCCGCCGGACGGGCCAACCAAT
>ENA-OQHN01000508-OQHN01000508.1-human-gut-metagenome-genome-assembly--contig:-NODE-508-length-13349-cov-3.070262_pt1 | contig 13349 bp, 9 predicted proteins | sample MGYA00242564_ERZ504721 | MGnify/ENA primary metagenome ERZ504721 (study PRJEB26092, sample SAMD00036212) | human gut metagenome | host: Homo sapiens | study: EMG produced TPA metagenomics assembly of...
TGCCGGGCGTTCGGTCCTCGCCGCCCGTCAGGAACTGCTCTCCAAAGAAGCCATTCTTATCGATGATTTCCAGCACCTGAGCCGTATTCCCGACAAGACGCCCACCACGGCGTCCCGGTTCCGCGCCCAGATTGTCGCCGAGCCGGAGCAGCCCGCCGGGCCGTCCGTGCGCGAGGAGCTCTGTCTCCTGCTGGATCGCTTCATGGATCAGGGCAAACCCGTCATCGTGGCGGGCGTGGGGCGCCCCAAGGAATGGAGCCTCGGCAAGGCGCTGCTTTCGCGCCTCGAAACCGGCCTCTGGGCGGAACTCCCCGAGCCGGATCTCGACGTGCGCCTGCGCTACGCCCAGCAACAGGCCAAATTCCGCCGCCTGCCCCTGTCCAGAGAGCAGCTGCTGCTCATCGCGCAGCACTGTCCGGATGTCCGGCGGCTTTCCGGCGTCATCCTCCGGGTGGCGTCCCACCGCTCCCTGCTCGGCCGCGATCTTTCCGAACAGGATATGCTCAACATCGTGCGGCAGGGCGGCGAGAGCTCCGCGCTGACCCCTCAGCTCATCGTCAGCATCGTCGGTGAGCACTGCGGCGTCCCGGCCAAGGAAATCCTCGGTGAGAAGCGCCGCCCGGATCTCGTGCAGGCCCGCCAGCTCGCCATGTACTTGTGCCGCGAACTGCTTGGCCATTCCTATCCCGTCATCGGGCGCATGTTCGGCGGAAAGGATCACAGCACGGTGATGCACGGGGTGAAAAAAATAAAATTATTACAGGAAAGTGATCGACTTGCGCACAGTATGGTGACAGAGCTGACAAAAGCGTGCCTCGAACACCGCGGCTGAGGTTACGAACACGGAAGCTGTTCCCGCCGTTCCTAACCAGCCGAACGAACTGTAACTAAAAAACCAGAGCGATTCCACGAAGTTAATCAGGATACGCACATTGCGCGTCTCTTAATAATCTACAACAAGGATCTTCTACATGCTTTTTACCGTAAAGAAAGAGAACATCATCGAAGGCCTTCAGAAAGCGGCGGGCATCATCCCCACGAGAGCGGGTGCGGCTTATCTGCGTTCGCTCTGGATCAAGGCCGAGGGGGAAGTCCTGACCATCATGGCGACCGATGCGAACATCGAGTTCACCGGCACATATCCCGCCGATGTGAAGGAACCCGGCCTCGTCGGCGTGAACGGCCGGAACTTCGTGGATCTCGTCCGCCGTCTTCCCGCCGGCGAATTGCGTATCCGGCTTGACGACGCCACGGGCACGGTGATCCTCGAACAGGGCCGCCGTACCTACAAGCTCCCCGCCAACGACCCCACGTGGTTCCAGAGCCTCGCGCCGTTCTCCAGCGAAGGCGCCGTGGTGTGGTCCGGTGATTTCTTCCAGGAAATCATCGACCGCGTGTTTTTCTGCGTGAGCGACGACGAATCTTCCGACGCCATAGCGTGCCTCTACTTCAAGCCCGTTGGCGAAGGCCATATCGAGGTGTGCGGTCTGAACGGTCATCAGTTCGCCCTGACCCGCTTCACGCACGACGATCTGTCCGCCCGCCTTCCCGAAGACGGTGTACTGATCCAGCGTAAGTACGTCGGCGAACTCCGGAAGTGGCTCGGCGGCGATGAGATCGAAGTCAACCTGACGGACAAGCGCCTTTTCGTACGTTCGGGCGACGGGCATGAAACCCTCAGCCTTCCCCGCGCCGGATACGCCTACCCCGATTACTCGCCGTTCATGACCCGTCTGGCGAGCCCGACGTGTCCCTGCTCAAGCTGAGCCGGAAGGACTGCCTCGACGCGCTCGATCGTATCAGCATCTTCAACACGGAGAGCGATCGGTGTACGTATTTCGAACTGTCCAGCGCCGAGGCCATGCTTTCCGCGCAGGGGCAGGACACCGGGTCGGCCAACGAGTCCCTTGAAGTCTCCTACAACGGCTCCATCGGGCGCATCGCGTTCCCGACCAAGAACCTGATGGAAATTCTCACGCATTACCAGTCCGGCGAACTTACCCTCACCCTCACCGGGGCCGAGGGGCCCTGCGGCATCAACGGTACGGAAGATCCTGATTACACCGTGCTGATCATGCCCATGAAAATCGCCGAAGAAAGCTATTACGAAGAAAACTAGAGCGTGCTATACTGGAGGAGCGCTTCGGGATGGAAGCGCTCCTCAATTCCTCTTTTTCCTGAATGCTTGGAATAGGGGATGGTCCTCTCATTCCGTCTATGGTATTGTTTCTTTCTAGTCACAACCTTTATCCCCGCTTTGGAACGTTCAGCTTTGAAGAGGGACATCTTCAGGAGCCGCCTCATGCCGCATACCTTCCCGGGCACGCGGCATGAGGCGGCCTCTGAGGGGCCCGGGGGCTTTTCCCGGGTAAAGGCCGAAGGGGCGTGGCCTCGCGGAGGCCGCGTTTGCGGACCGTCTGCGGCAGCCCTTTTGCCGCCGGAGGCGCCACAACCAACATATGGATTCACGAGCCTATGACACCAACGCGAACGCTTATACAGCTGATTCAATCACTATTCTTGAAGGTCTCCAGGCCGTGCGGAAACGCCCGGCCATGTACATCGGCAGCACGGATTACCGTGGTTTGCATCACCTCGTGTACGAAGTGGTGGACAACTCCATCGACGAAGCGATGGCGGGCTACTGCACGCGCATCGAAGTCGTGCTCCACATGGACAACAGCGTCACGGTCCGCGACAACGGCGCGGCATCCCCGTGGACATCCACCCCAAGGAGAAGGTCCCCGCCGTTCAGGTGGTCATGACCAAGCTCCACGCGGGCGGCAAGTTCGACAACTCCGCCTACAAGGTGTCGGGCGGTCTGCACGGCGTGGGCGTCTCCTGCGTCAACGCGCTTTCCGAGCGCCTTGAGGTGACCGTCCGCCGGGACGGGAAGCGCTGGAAGCAGGTGTACAGCCGGGGCGTGCCGCAAGAGGAGCTCCAGTACATCGGCGAGTCCGACAGCCACGGCACGACCGTCCGCTTCAAGCCTGACGAAACCATTTTCGAGACCACGGAATTCTCCTACGACACCCTCAAGAAGCGTTTTGAGGAGCTGGCGTATCTGAACAAGGGCCTCCAGATCGAGTGCCGCGACGAGCGCACCAGCGAAGTCCATCTGTTCCATGCCGAGGGCGGCATCCACCAGTTCGTGAAGGATCTGAACTCCGGCGAAGTGGGCATCCACTCCATCGTCGACGGGGAAGGCGTGGCCGACGGCGTTTCCGTGGAGTTCGCCATCCAGTACAACGCGGGCTACAAGGAAAACATGTATACCTTCGCGAACAACATTCGCACGAAGGAAGGCGGTACGCACCTTGCCGGGTTCAAGACCGCGCTGACCCGCGCCATCAACAACTACATCAAGAGCCAGCCCGATCTGACCAAGAAGATGAAGGGGCAGGCCCTTTCCGGCGACGACGTCCGCGAAGGGCTGACCGCTGTGCTCAGCGTGAAGCTCCCCCAGCCGCAGTTCGAAGGGCAGACCAAGACCAAGCTCGGCAACAGCGAGGTCGCGGGCATCGTGGGTGGCGTGGTGTACGGCAAGCTCGACACCTATTTTCAGGAGAACCCCAAAGACGCCCGCCTGATCATCGACAAGGCCGTGGACGCCTCCCGCGCCCGCGATGCGGCCCGCCGTGCCAAGGAGCTTGTCCGCCGTAAGGGTGCCCTCTCGGACAACGCGCTGCCCGGCAAGCTGGCCGACTGCCAGAGCAAGGACCCGGCGGATTCCGAACTGTTCATCGTGGAAGGTGACTCCGCAGGCGGTTCGGCCAAGCAGGGGCGCAACCCGAACACGCAGGCCATTCTGCCCCTGCGAGGCAAGATCCTGAACACGGAACGCACCCGCTTCGACAAGATGCTCGCCAACAAGGAAGTCAAGGCGCTCATCACCGCGATGGGCGCGGGCATCGGCGAGGAGGACACCGATTACGACAAGCTGCGGTACCACAAGATTGTCATCATGACCGACGCCGACGTGGACGGCGCGCACATCCGTACGCTCCTCCTGACCTTCTTCTTCCGCAACTACGCGGGGCTCATCGACCGCGGCTACCTGTACATCGCGCAGCCGCCGCTGTACCGGGCGCACAACAGTAGGATGGAGAAGTTCATCAAGGACGATTACGAGCTGAACGCCTTCCTGATGCAGCGCGTGAGTGACGACATGGAAGTGGAGGCCCCTAACGGCACGCTCTTCCGGGGTGAGGAGATCAAGGCCCTCATGGGGCAGATCGAAAACATTTCCCACCGAGTGCGCGATGCCGAGCTGGCGGGCATCAACCGGGATCTTTTCCTCGCCCTTGTCGACGTGGAGGACCGCGTCACACCGGATTGCCTCACTTCCGGAACGCGTTGCTACGACTTCCTCAAGGAGCGTGGTTACGAACTGACAACGGAGACGGAAGCGCACGAAGACGGCGATCGCGTCTTTGCGCTCATCGAGAACGCCAACGGCCACCGCACGCGGGTATCCGTCGAGTTCTTCATCTCCAAGATGTACCTCAACTCATGGGAAGCCCTCGACGCCATCCGGCAGAAGTGCGGCGGCCTCAGCTTCATGCTTCGCAACAAGGAGCAGGAATATGCGGCGTCGGACATTTTCGACCTGCACGCCCTGACGCTTGAGGAAGCACGGAAGGGGCTCAATATCCAGCGTTACAAGGGTCTCGGTGAAATGAATCCCGAACAGCTCTGGGTAACGACCATGAACCCCGAGAACCGTACCCTGCTGCGCGTGACCGTCGAGGATGCCGAAGCCGCCAGCGATACGTTCGAGCAGCTCATGGGCGACCGCGTCGAGCCGCGCCGCGAGTTCATCGAGCGCAACGCCCTCACCGTGCGGGATTTGGATATTTAGTGAAACCGGGGGGAGGAGAGAGGGAACCCCTTCGGAGAAGGGCTCCCTCTCTCCTCCCCCGGCCCCCCTCTCCCTCCTAAGACTTTTACGTTCAGGGCGAGGGAAGGGCCGCGATAGGGGATGGTTTCATCCTTCGTGCATATTTGACAAGCAGGTACTTGGGTGGCGGAACGATGCCGGAAACGGCCTGTTCCGACGCGCTCGTGGCGGTGGACGGAATGGCGTAGCCGTTGCGCCCACCGCCACGAGGGGGTCCGGGGGGAATGATTCCCCCCGGCCGCCGGAGGCGCTGCCTTCGAGGATACTATGTCTCAGAATGTGAATATCGAACACGAAATGCGCAAATCGTACCTGGAGTACTCGCTCAGCGTCATCATCGGGCGAGCCATCCCGGACGTCCGCGACGGCCTGAAACCGGTACACCGGCGCATCCTGTTCGCGCAGCAGGAACTGGCGAACAGCTACAACCGCCCTCCGAAGAAGTGCGCGCGCATCGTCGGCGACGTCATCGGTAAGTACCACCCGCACGGCGACTCCGCCGTGTACGACGCCCTCGTCCGCCTGGCGCAGGACTTCTCCATGCGCGATCCGCTGGAAGACGGGCAGGGCAACTTCGGCTCCATCGACGGCGACGCCGCGGCGGCCATGCGTTACACCGAAGTCCGCATGTCCCGTCTGGCGAGCGAATTCCTCAACGACATCGACAAGGAAACCGTCGATTTCCGGCCCAACTACGACAACACGCTGGCCGAGCCCGTGGTCCTGCCCACGAAGGTTCCCAACTTGTTGCTGAACGGTTCGTCCGGCATCGCCGTCGGCATGGCGACGAACATCCCGCCGCACAATCTGAGCGAGCTGTCGGACGCCCTGCTCATGCTCATCGACGATCCGGAAAGCTCCGTCGAGGACCTGATGGACGTCGTGCAGGGGCCGGACTTCCCCACGGGCGGCTACGTCTACGCGGGGCAGGGGCTGTACGACGCCTACACCACCGGGCGCGGTACCGTAAAGGTACGCGGCAAGGTCGAGATCGAGGACCGCAAGAAGGGCTTTCAGTCGCTGATCATCCGGGAGATCCCGTTCGGCCTGAACAAGTCGAGCCTTGTGGAAAAGATCGCGGCGCTGATCAACGACCGCAAGATCGACGGCGTGTCCGACCTGCGCGACGAGTCCGACCGCCGGGGCATCCGCGTGGTCATCGAGCTGAAGCGCGGCACCATGCCCGAGATCGTCATCAACTCGCTGTACAAGTACACGCCGCTGGAAACTTCGTTCGGCATCAACATGCTGGCCGTGGTGGACAACCGCCCCGTGCTGCTGAACCTCAAGACCGCGTTGGCCTATTTCCTCGACCATCGCCGCGAAGTGGTGGTCCGGCGTACCAAGTTCGAACTGCGCAAGGCCGAGGCCCGTGCCCATATCTTGGAAGGCCTCCTCAAGGCGCTCGATCATATTGATGAGGTTGTTTCCCTGATCCGCTCCTCGGCGACGCCGCCGGAGGCCAAGGAACGTCTCATGCAGCGCTTCGAACTGTCCGAAGTGCAGGCGCAGGCCATTCTCGACATGCGGTTGCAGCGCCTGACCGGGCTTGAGCGCGGCAAGATCGAAGAAGAACTGCGGGATCTGCTGTCAAAGATCGCGTGGTACCAGTCCATCCTCGGCGACGCCTCCGTGCTCTGGGGCGTCATCCGTGATGAAGTGGAATACATCAAGCAGACCTATTCGACGCCCCGCCGTACGGAAGTCATCCGCGAGGCGCTTTCGAACATCGACATCGAAGATCTGCTGCCCGACGATGACGTGGTCATCACCCTGTCGCGCCGTGGCTACATCAAGCGCACGAGCCTCGGCATCTACCAGCAGCAGCGCCGTGGCGGCAAGGGCGTGGCCGGAGTGCATACCGGCGAAGACGATTTCGTGCAGGAATTCATCACCACGACGAACCACCAGTTCTTGTTGATGTTCACCAACAAGGGCCGTATGCACCAGCTCAAGGTCCATCAGGTGCCGGAAGGCAGCCGGACGGCCAAGGGTGTGCATATCGCCAACCTCGTGCCCATGGAAAAGGACGAGTGGGTCAACACCATCCTGACCGTGCGCGAATTCGCCGAGGACAAGTCGTTCCTCTTCGCCACCCGCCGGGGCATGGTGAAGCGCTCCAGCGCCGCGCTCTATGCCCGGAGCCGCAAGGGCGGCCTTATTGCCGTGGGCCTGCGTGAGGACGACGAGCTCATCATGGTGCGCGAGATCACGGACGACGATTTCGTGGTGCTGGCGACCGCTGACGGCATCGCCATCCGGTTCAGCTGCCGCGACGTCCGCAACATGGGACGCGGGGCCACCGGTGTGAAGGGCATTGCCCTGCGCCACGGCGATACGGTGGTGGCTTGCCTCGTGCTCAAGGAAGACAGCCCGGCGATCATGACCATCTCCGCGCTCGGCTTCGGCAAACGTACCAACGTGGATCTCTACCGCGTGCAGAGCCGGGGCGGAAAGGGGATCATCAACTTCAAGGTCACGCCGAAGACGGGCCCGGTCATCGGTGCCAAGTCGGTTCTTGATGACGAGGCGCTCGTGCTGCTGACCTCCACCAACAAGATCATCCGTATGGGCGTGGATGAAATCCGTTCCGTGGGCCGCGCCACCATCGGCGTGCGTCTGGTGAAGCTGGACGACGGCGCCCGCGTGGTCGGCTTTGATACGGTCAACTCCGACGCGGATGCGGAAGGCGAAGAAGCCTTGTAAAAAAATGCCTGACGGTATAGAAACATCCTGAAAAGAGGGCCCCTTGCTTCGGTTGTTCCGAAAAAAGGGGCTCTCTTGCTGTGAAGTTGGAGGATGCTGCGGCCATACGGAGTACGCTTTGCATGGCCTCTGTCCGCCGTTGTGTGTTCATTGCAAAACAAGAGGAGATTGGCGCATGAAGTATTTGGGCGTCGCCGGGGTATTGCTCGGCCTGTCGTTGCTGGGCGTCCCCGCGCTGGCTGACGAAGCGAAACAGCCGGTCCCGCGCGTCGGGCAGGTCGTTATTGAGAGCATGGGGCCCGCGTCCGGCACAATCCCCAAGGGCAAGCTGGCGACCATCGTCAACTACATCCACGCCGACAAGCACACATGGTATAAAGAGGGTTCCCGGCACACGGCCAAGTATCCCTTTAATAAGGGGACGCAGCGGAATCTGCATGACCGTTTTGTCCTCAAGATGCGTTACGGGCTTGGCGACGGCTACGACGTGCGTTTCGCCACGCCCATTGTGATGAACAATTTCCGTGCCCACAGCACCCTCACGCCCAACAGCGTCAGCAGCAAGAACGGCATCGGCGACACCACGTTTGTCCTGCACAAGCAGTTTTTGAGCCAGCGGGAAGGTTCCCCCGTCGACGTGGCGTGGGATCTCGGCGTCTGGACGCCCACGGGCAGCACGTCCGACGACGGCGTGGGCACAGGCGCTTGGGGCGCGATGGCGGGCCTCGGCGTGGGGCACGCCTTTGACGGCGGGCGGCAGTTCGTCGAAGGCGAGATTATGTATTTGTATCGTGGGGTAGGGCATACCTCCCGCGTCGACGTCAGCGACGTATTCCGTCTGAACGGGCGTTACGTCTATGCGCTCTCCCAAAACTGGGACATGGGCGTCGAGACGCAGTTCGAGTACAATACGGATTCCCGTCGTTACGGGCATTCCAAAGACGACGCCAGCACGACATGGTTCGCCGGGCCGTCCGTGACCTTGAAGCTGCCCGAGTACCAATGCCTCGCTCGGCGTGAGCGCCCAGTTCAGCCTTTATCAGAATTATGATGCCGTGGCCCGCATCGGGAACGTCGATTACCCCACCGCCGCCTCCCTCGGCGAGCGTTGGAAGCTTGAAGCGAAGCTGGCGATAGTGTTTTAGTACAGGCCGGTTTTGGAGAGAGAAAGGCATTGGGAGGGAAGGGAAACTTTCTGAAGAAAGTTTCCCCTTCCCCCTCCCCCAAAACCCCATCCCCATCCTCTTCAAAGACTTTCGACGTTATCGAATCCCTGTTCGCAGGGATTTTCGTGTAGGCCGAAAGAGGGGGGGCGTTTTGGGAAAAGGCAGGGTGTGGTTCTCTTTTGGTGGAAAGAGAATCGCATTTTTTTTAGATAGCAAAGGGAGAAGAGGGAAGGTAAAACAACAAAGGCTTGCCTCCCGTTGCTTTTTTCCTTAGGACCTCAGAAAAAGAACATAATCTCCGAATCCCGCAGAACCTCCGGAGGAAGGGTAAAGCCCTTCACGTTTCCGGCGGTACTGAGGGCGTTTTGGAGGAATTCGACCCAAAGGGCGGCGACGCCGTGGCCGTTGGGCGGGCTTGCTGGCCTTACGGGGAGCGCAAGCGATTTCTCTAAAACAGGGTAAGGGGTGTCCCTTGCCGCCGGAGGCGTACCTCAATACGGAGCGACCATGTCCGATCAGTTTCCGACCTACCGGGCGCAGATGGAATACGTGTGCCTCGGCTGTGGGGCCCGTCACCCCATTGATGAATTGCTGTATACGTGCCCGAGCTGCGGTGGCGTATTCCTGCTTGAAGACACGACCTTCGACAAACTGAAGGAACACGGCGGCGCATATTGGCGCAACCTGTTCGACAGCCGGGCCGCCACCCGGAACACGGCCCTGCGCGGCGTGTTCCGGTTTTATGAGCTGATGGCCCCCGTGCTGGAGCAGGAAGACATCCTGTATCTCGGCGAAGGGAACACCCCGGTCGTGGACGGCGCTCCCGAACTCCAGAAGAAGCTGAACGCCTCGTTCGCGTTCAAGAACGACGGCCAGAACCCGAGCGCTTCCTTTAAGGATCGCGGTATGGCCTGCGCGTACAGCTATTTGCGTGCGCTGGTCCGCAAGCACGGATGGGATGAGGTGCTGACCATCTGCGCCTCTACCGGGGATACGTCGGCTGCCGCGGCTTTGTACGGCGCGTATGTGGGGCATCCCATCAAGACCGCCGTGCTGCTGCCGCAGGGCAAGGTGACGCCTCAGCAGCTTTCCCAGCCCCTCGGCTCCGGCGCGACCGTGCTTGAGGTGCCCGGCGTATTCGACGACTGCATGAAGGTCGTCGAGCATCTGGCCGAGCACTACCGCGTGGCCCTGCTCAACTCCAAGAACAGCTGGCGCATCCTTGGGCAGGAATCCTATGCCTATGAAGTCGCCCAGTGGTTCAACTGGGATCTGGCGGGCAAGGTCCTGTTTGTCCCGGTGGGCAACGCCGGGAACATCACGGCGGTCATGTCCGGCCTGCTCAAGATGCGCCGTCTTGGCATCATTTCCGATTTGCCGCGCCTGTTCGGGGTGCAGTCCGAACACGCCGACCCTGTGTGGCGTTATTACAGCAAGCCCAAGGCCGAACGCGTGTACAATCCCGTGACCGTCCGCCCGAGCGTAGCGCAGGCCGCCATGATCGGCAACCCGGTGTCCTTCCCCCGCGTGAAGGCGCTCGTCGACGCCTACGAGGCTGCGGGCGGCGAATTCGGCGTGGTTCAGGTGACCGAGCAGGCCATCATGGACGCGACCATCCTCGCCAACCGGCATGGGCATATCGTGTGCACGCAGGGCGGCGAATGCCTTGCCGGCCTGCTCAAGGCCCGCGAAGAGGGCAGGGTGGCTGCCGGGGAAAAGGCGGTGCTCGATTCGACGGCGCACGCTCTCAAATTTGCAGGATTCCAGAATATGTATTTTACCGACACGTTCCCGCCGGAATACGGCGTCGCGCCTGACGCGAGCCTCGCCAACCGGCCTTCGCTGGTGGTCGATGCCGCCGAGAAGGCGCGGCTCTCCGCTGAGGAGTTTACCAGGGCCGCCGCAAAGGCTGTCGCCGAGCGCTTGGAACTTGCCGGAAAATGATTATTGTCTGGACAGGGCGGTGTCGAAACGGGAGAAAAGCCGTTGCCGGGAGAGCCTTGGCGGCGCGCGGAAACAAGAGCCGCAAGGCTTTCCCGTGGTTTCTCAAAACACTTGACACCCTCCTGTTCGGACGCTAAGGCAAGGATGACGGCACGACAGTGCCTGTGGTCGAGAAACTCAGGATCGTTTGATCCAAAACTTGGAGGAAATGACAATGTCTTGGAATGTTACTGTTGACGCTGACAAGTGCGTGGGTTGTGGCGAATGCGTGGACGTCTGCCCTGTTGAAGTGTACGAAATGACCGACGGCAAATCCAGCCCGGCCCATGCCGAAGAATGCCTCGGCTGTGAATCCTGTGTCGAAGTGTGCGAACACGACGCCATCAACGTTGAAGAAAACTAAGCATTGAAATGCCGCCGTCCGCGATTGCGGGCGGCGGTTTGTGCGAGAGGAAGGAGCTTTTTTTTCAAGAGGCCCCTTCCTTTTTTTTACACTCTTACCTATTATAGATCCTATGATCAACATCATGCCCGAGCTTACCCCTGTGTTCACTGCGTACGAGGCACTTGTTGCTGAAGCCGACGCGGTGTTTGCCCGCGTTGGCGAGATGCACCCGGACTGCGTGACCTGCAAGCCCGGTTGCAGTGATTGCTGCCACGCCATGTTTGACCTTTCGCTTGTCGAAGCCATGTACCTGAACGCGCGGTTCATCGAAAAGTACGACTTCGGCCCCGAGCGTTCCCGTATCCTTGAGAACGCCGGGAGTGTGGATCGCAAGCTGACTCGTATGAAGCGCGACTATTTCCGCGAGCTGCGCGATGCCAAAGGTTCTGAAGACGCCATGGAGCACATCATGGAAGAGGCCGCCAAGGCCCGCATCCGCTGTCCGCTCCTCGATTCGAACGATCAGTGCGTGCTTTATGACTACCGCCCCATCACCTGCCGCCTCTACGGCATCCCTACGGCGATAGGCGGCAAGGGGCACGTGTGCGGCCAGTCGAATTTCGCTGCCGGAGCCAGCTATCCGACCGTCCATCTGGACAAGATTCAGGAACGGCTGGACCGCCTCAGCGTGGAAATCCGGGATCGCGTGCAGTCCCGGTTCAAGGAGCTGCATGAGGTCTTCGTGCCCGTGTCCATGGCGCTTCTCACCAACTACGACGACGCTTATTTGGGTATAGGCCCGGCGCCCAAGGAGTCTTGATGATTTCCGCCACCATGTTTCGAGACAGCACCAAGCAGGAGCTGACCGAGGAGCAGGAACAGCTCAAGCGCGAAATTTACGAGCGCATGAATCCCCGCCGGAGGAAGTTCATCGACCGTATCGGCTACGATGAATGGGATCCCTTCCAGAAGCCCAACGACCCGATGGATATCCGCGTCGATCCGAGCAAGCGCACCACGCAGCAGCTGTTCCGCGGGTTCATGCATTCGCTCGGCGAACGCACCGAGGGCAATGACTTCAACAAAGGCGCTCTCGACTGCGCGCTCGGGATTGTGAACAGAGACGAACGCTACCTCGGCATCTACGAGTTTTGCGTATGGTATTATAAACTCCTGAAGAAAGAGGGACTGATCGATGAAGGACCGGTACGAGAATCTTGACGAGTACATCGCCGACCTGCGGGCCGCGCTCAGCCAGAACGACGGTTGCGCCAATCACCATTACAATCTTGGCGTAGCCTTGCTCAGCAAGGGCGACTTTGTGGCGGCGGAAGAATCGTTTCTCGCCGCGGTCCGCAATTCGTCCCATCTTGCCGAAGCCTACGTGCAGCTTGGCGGCATCTGTCTGCAGCGCGGCGATCTCGAAGGCTGCCTGCGCTACAATGAGGAAGCGGCCAATTGCCGCGCCAAGTTCCCCGTGCCGTGGAGCAACATCGGCTTTGTGCATTTGCAGCGCGGCGAGCCCGAAAAGGCCATCAGCGCCCTGCAAAAGGCTTTGAAATGGGATGCCGAATTCATTCAGGCGATGGCGACTCTCGGCGCTGCCTATTACATGAACGGCCAGTACGACGAGAGCATCAAAATCAGCGAAAAGGCCATTGAAAAGCAGCCCGGATTCGCGCCCGCGTGGAACAATCTGTCCCTCGCGTGGTTTGAAAAGGGCGATTACGACAAGGCCGCCGAATATGCCGACAAGGCCATCGAATTCGGCTTTGATGTGCGCCCCGAATATCTTGAAGAAATCGCCGCCCATCGCAACTAAGTAAGGCTGGGGGGGGGTAAGAACCCGGGGGGAGGGGAAGTTATTTTTAACAAAACGTCCTGCCTCCCCGGCCCCCCCCACGCAAAAATGTTGACTGGTGGGAGGTCATGCGGCAGGAGTTCCTGTTATGAAAAAAGGTTCCCGGAATATTCCGGGAACTTTTTTATGCAGTTGCGAGAGGGGCTCAAGGGCAATGGCTTTTCTGGGATTTTCATTTTCCCTGAAACCGTCAGCAGATATTCGATGACGTTGGCGTTTTTGGAGGGGAAGGGATGGTGTGAGCCGTGCTGGCAGGGCAGGGGAAGGGAACACATTTCTCCAGCAGATGTTTGCCTTCTCCAGTTTTCTCTTTTTTCAATTGGGAGACGTAAAAAATCCTGATGCGAGAGAATCGCATCAGGATTTTTGTAAGCACAACAGATGGAC
>ENA-OQHN01000510-OQHN01000510.1-human-gut-metagenome-genome-assembly--contig:-NODE-510-length-13338-cov-3.388767_pt1 | contig 13338 bp, 13 predicted proteins | sample MGYA00242564_ERZ504721 | MGnify/ENA primary metagenome ERZ504721 (study PRJEB26092, sample SAMD00036212) | human gut metagenome | host: Homo sapiens | study: EMG produced TPA metagenomics assembly of...
GGGCGCATGGACGCCATGAGCCCCCGGCTGCTGGATCTTGGCAACAAGATCATGATCGGCAAGGGCAAGCGGGATGCCGCCGTCAAGGCAGCTGTGGTGCGCAACGGCGCGGTGTATCTGGCTGCGCTGGGCGGTGCCGGTGCGCTGATGGCAAAAAGCGTGCAGACGCTGGAAGTGATCGCATGGCCGGACTTGGGCTGTGAGGCGGTGCGCCGCCTGACCGTGCAGGATATGCCCCTGACCGTTGTGCTGGATGCCCACGGCGGCGACCTGTACGAGGAAGGCCCTGCGGCCTATCTGGCTGCGCTCTAAATTGCACCCTTTGCACAAAACAGGCGCGGCACAAAACCGGCAAAACAGCAGTTCTGTGCAGAAAAATATGGTTAGTTTAACAAAACTTGCTGCGAATTACTTGCATCAACCGCAAAAGTGTGATATCCTTTAACATACGACAGAGGGTACACATCCCCTGTCGGAAAAATCCCCCAGAGGGAATGAGGCAGGAGGCCGGACAAACCATGCAGATCCACCAATCCGCAGAAGATTATCTTGAAACGATCCTGATGCTGAGCCAGCGTATGGGCAAAGTGCGCTCCATTGACGTAGTCAATGAGCTGGGCTTTACCAAAGCCAGCGTGAGCATCGCCATGAAAAAGCTGCGGGAGAACGGCTATATCGCGGTGGACGGCGAAGGCAACCTGACCCTGCTGGAGCCCGGGCTGGAGATTGCTCAGCGCATTTACAGCCGCCACCAGCTGCTGACCCACTTCTTTGTGCAGCTGGGCGTGGACGAGCAGACCGCCGCCGAGGACGCCTGCAAGGCAGAGCACATCCTCAGCGAGCAGACGCTGGAAAAGATCCGCGAAAGCGCCCTGCGCAACGACGCCGCCCATCCGCAGGCAAAGTGATATGATTCCAAGAGACACCGGAACGCCGAAAGACGTTCCGGTGTCTTTTTTTGTATGAAATTTTCGGTTTGTGTTGCATATCTGTTACGGATTTGGTACAATAAATCTGTGCGGAAAAGGAACGTTGGAAGAGCGAAAAAGGGCCGGGACGGCGCAAAGCCGCCCTAGGGTAAAGGAGAGCGTTGCGGCATGGATGCGATTGCCCATACTCAGGTCAGTGTGGTCTGTCTGGTCACGCTGGCGGTCTTGCTGCGGGCGCAGCAGAAAATGCGGGATAAAAGTCTGCCCGGGCGGCTGTTCACGGCGCTGCTGTGGTCTGCCGGGGCGCTGACGATCGTAGATCATGGCAGTGCGCTGGCGCAGCTGGGCGCGTGGCAGGATCTGGGCATCCCCCTGACCTACCGGCTGAACGCCGGGGGCAGCATTTTTGTTTTACCTGCTGGCGGCGTGTTGCTGCTTGCTGGTGTTTTTGTATGTGGAGGCAGAGCTGGGGCGTACATGGATGGAGGACGGCCGCAGGCTGGCGCTCAGCGCCGCACCGGTGGCGTTGCTTTTTGCTGGCGCTGCTGACAGCGCGGGACGAAAACGGCTTCTGCTATCTGGATGCAGAGGGGCTGCGGGGCAGCACCCTGTTCTGGGGGGCGAAGCTGGTGGGGCTTGCCTATCTGGCGGCGGCCTTTCTCCGCTGCAGCTGGACGCTGAGCAACTGGAAGCAGGAAACACCCAAAGAGGAACTGAAGACCCTGCTGCTGCTCGCGCTTGCGCCGGCGGCAGGCTTTTTGCTGCAAGGCTGGCTGCCCGGGCGCGGGCTGCTGTGCTGCGGCATTACGCTGGGGCTGGTGTGCGTGTATGTGCTGGTGTTGCAGACCAAGTTCACGGTGGACACCCTGACCGGCGTCAGCAACCGCATCGTGGCGCTGCGGTATCTGGAAAGCGAACTGCCCTACTACCGCCGTCACCCCAACCGCTCGCTGCACTTCCTCATGATGGACATGGATCACTTCAAGCACATCAACGATGAATACGGCCACCTGGAGGGGGACGCTGCGCTGGTGCTGCTGGCGGGCATTTTGAAAAAGGTGTGCGCCAACTATAACGGCGTGCTGGCGCGCTACGGCGGCGATGAATTTTGCATCGCCTGCGGCTGCAACAGCGTGGAGGTGCGCACCCTGATCGCCTCCATCCAGCGGGAGCTGGACGCCGCCAACGCCGCCTCCGGCAAGCCCTACCAGATCGAGATCAGCATCGGCTGCGCCCGCCTTGAGCCGGACATCGCCACCGTGCACGACCTGATCGATAAGGCCGATCAGGAAATGTACCACCTCAAGACCCGCAAGCGCGGAATTTCCTAAAATAAAGAAAGCACCTGCAACCCTTCCCGTCTGTGCATTGGCACCGAAGGCGTTCGCGGGTGCTTTTTCTTTGACCTGTTGAGAGCCAAGAAGCAACCCCGCAGTGCGGATGTTTCCGTAGGAAACAGGCACTGCAAATGCCGATTTTCCTCTACGACCCCTCCTGTGAAAAAGCAATTTCGAAACGCCCGCAGGCGTTTCGAAACTGCAAATCAAAATAATTCTTCCGCTGAAAATGGCTAGAGCGTAGCGGAAGCCATTCAAAATCGTCCCGCCCGCGCTTTCTAAACGTTTTTTAACCCTTCTGCCCTTGCATCCCCGGGGTGGAACGCGGTATTCTTATAGAATAGACCGGAACCGCGACAGCACAGGGGAGGGAGACCACATGGACGCACAGGAGATCCGCGCATTGCTGGGCAAAAGCATCTTTGAGCGGGCACAGAAGTACCGCAAGCGTATCCTGCAAAGCAGCTGCACCACCAACGAGGACGGGGTGCGGCACCTGACGGCGCTGGTGCAGGGCAGCGGGCCGGACTGCTATTATACGCAGGTCTGGCTGCGGGAAAACGGCAGCTTTGTCAGCGCCTCCTGCGACTGCCCCTATAATCAAAACGGCGACGGCACCTACTGTAAGCACATTGGCGCGCTGCTGCTGCAGGATGCGGAAAAGAACCCGCCTGCCCCGGAAAAAAAGCCGGAGAGCATCCCCGGGGTGCAGCGGGGCGTGGCAGGCTTGAGCACCGAACCCCGCAAGGACAGTTACAGCGCCGGGCTGGATATGCTGTTCGGCCGCAAGTGGCGGGGCGAGGAGCCGGAGACCGACTATGAGGCCCAGCTGCTGTTGAAGCGCTACCAGCGGGAGGATGCGCAGCCCCAGCCCCAGAACGCCGCCCAGCGTACAGGCTTTGCTCTGCTGGAACCGGAGCTTACGCCGCACAATGGCCGTATCTGGCTGCGGCTGCGGGTCTCGGATGGCATCGGCGGGCGGCAGTATCTGGTAAAAAGCATCCCGCAGTTTCTGGATGCGATCGAGCGGGGCGAAAGCGTCAGCTACGGGAAATCGCTGGCCTTTGTGCACCGGTGGGATGCCTTTGCTCCGGATGCACAGCAGCTGCTGCGGCTGCTGCGCCGTCAGGTGAGCGCCCGGCAGGCGTTTGAAGCCGAGGGCACCATGCGCTCCGGCTGGGAGAAAGGCCCGGCGGGTGGTCTGCCGCTGACCGGCGAGGGGCTGGATGCCCTTGTAGAACTTTACGCCGCCGAGGGCGTTGTGGGCGGCTATACCCTTAAAGAGGGCCTGCCGGTCATCAGCCTGAAGGTGGAGCGCCGCAAGGGCGGCGTGCAGCTAAGCTGCACCCCGGCACTCAGCGGGGTGCAGGGGCTGGACTATGCCTATCTGCTGGGCGAAAGCACCCTCTGGCGGATGCAGCGGGAGGAATGCCGCCGGGTGCTGCCGGTGCTGGATACCTTTGGCGGGCGCAGCTTGTTCTTTACCAGCGCGGACGCCGCCGCCTTTTGCAGCTATGTGCTGCCGGAACTGGGCAACCGGGTCAACATCGTGGACCCCGACCGGTTGTTGCTGAACCAGATCCCGCTGGAACCGGTGGTGCAGTTTTATCTGGATGCTGACCGGGGGCTTACCGTCACGGCCTACCCGGTCTTTCTGTACGGAGAGGACCGGGTAGCCCCCGGCGAGCCGGTGCCGCCCGACCTTTTGCGGGATGCCCGCACCGAGAACCGGGCAAAGCGGCTGCTGGAAACCTATCTGGAACCCGAGACCGGCAAGCCGGGGCATTACAGCATTTCCGGGGAAGAAGCTCTTTTCCAGCTGCTGGAAGAGGGCATTCCCGCCCTGCTGGCCATGGGCGAGGTGTACCAGACCGATGCCTTCCGCAACTTACAAGCCGCCCCGCCTAAGATCTCGGTGGGGGTATCGGTGCACGGCAGTGTGCTGGACTTGGAAGTGGACACCGGCGCGTTCCCGGTGGAGGAACTGCGGGAGCTTTTGCAGTCCCTGCACCAGAAAAAGCGCTACCACCGTCTGCGGGACGGCAGTCTGCTGCGGCTGGATGACAGTCTGGAAGGGCTGGACGAGCTGAACGACACACTGGAGCTTTCCGGTGCAAAGCTGAAGGACGGCCACGCCGCCCTGCCGCTCTACCGTGCCCCTACGCTGGACTGGGCGCTTTCGGGGCAGAACGGTCTGCGGTTCGACCGGGACGATGCCTTCCGCCGCATCAGCCGCAGCTTCCACGCCGTGCGGGACAGCGAGTATACCCCGCCGCTCTCGCTGCAAAAGACCCTGCGCAAATACCAGCGTGACGGCTACCGCTGGCTGCGCACACTGGACGGCTACGGCATGGGCGGCATTCTGGCCGACGATATGGGTCTGGGCAAGACCGTGCAGGTGCTCAGCTACCTGCTGGCCATGAAGGAGGGCGGGCAGCAGCTGCCCAGCCTCATCGTCTGCCCGGCGTCGCTGGTGCTGAACTGGCAGGAGGAATGCCAGAAGTTCACCCCGCAGCTGCAAAGTGTTGCCATGGACGGCGATGCCGCCCACCGCGCCGCGCTGGTCGATGGGTGGGCACAGGCGGATATCGTCATCACCAGCTACGATCTGCTGCGCCGGGACGAAAAACTGTATGCCGGACAAAGCTTTTACGCCTGCATACTGGACGAAGCGCAGGCCATCAAAAACCACACCACCCAGAAATACAAGGCGGTGTGCCGGGTGAACAGCCGGGTGCGCTTTGCCCTGACCGGCACCCCGGTGGAGAACCGCTTGGGCGAATTGTGGAGCATCTTCTCCTTTTTGATGCCCGGGTATCTGCCCCCTACAAGACCTTCTGCGCCCGGTTTGAAAAGCCCATCGTGCAGGACGAGGATGCCAACGCCGTGCGGCGGCTGAACCAGTTCACCGGCCCCTTCATCCTGCGGCGCATGAAGTCCGAGGTGCTGCGGGAGCTGCCGCCCAAAACGGAGAATGTGCGCCGCGTTGAGTTGGAGACCGAGCAGCGCAAGCTGTATCTGGCAGCGGTGGTGGACGCCCGGGAAAAGCTGCGGGCGGCAAAGCCGGAGGACAAGATGACCGTGTTTGCCGTGCTGATGCGGCTGCGGGAGATCTGCTGCGATCCGCGCCTCGTAGCGGACAACTGGACCGGCAGCAGCGCCAAGCTGGAAGCCTGTCTGGAGCTTGTCACCGAGGCGGTGGCAGGCGGGCACCGCATTCTGCTGTTCAGCCAGTTTACCTCCATGCTGGAACTGCTGGCAAAGCGGCTGGACGAGGCCGGGGTGAGCCACTTCACCCTGCAAGGCTCTACCCCGAAGCCGGTGCGTGCCGAGCAGGTGCGCCGGTTCAATCAGGGCGAGGCGGACGTCTTTCTGATCTCGCTGCGGGCGGGCGGCACGGGCCTCAACCTGACCGCCGCTGATATCGTCATCCACTACGACCCGTGGTGGAACCTTGCCGCGCAGAATCAGGCCACCGACCGTGCCTACCGCATCGGTCAGCGCAACCCGGTGCAGGTGTATCGGCTGATCGCGCAGGACACCATTGAGGAAAAGATCGTGGAGCTGCAACAGGCCAAGCAGTCGCTGGCCGATACCGTTACCGGTGGGGCAGACGGCGCGATTTTGTCCATGAATCCCGAACAGCTGCTGCAGCTGCTGGGAGAAGAAGCATAAAGGAGTGTATCCATCATGAAGGTTTGGGATCTGCATTGCGATACCCTGTACGAACTGCGCCGCGCCGAAAAGGCGGGCGCACCCAAAAGCTTTTTGCACAACGACCTGCATATCGACCTTGAAAAATTGCAGCAGGGGGATTATCTGCTGCAATGCTTTGCGGCCTATGTGGATCTGGCCGACCCCGCTCCCGGGGCCGACCCGCTGGTGAGCGTGCTGGAGGAGATCGACATCTTCAAGCGGCTCATGGCAGCTTACCCGGAAAAGATCGCCCCGGTGTACACCGCTGCCGACCTTGAGCGCAACCGCGCCGAGGGCAAACTCAGCGCCATGCTGACGGTGGAAGAGGGCGGCTGCTGCAAGGGCAGTCTGGGCGTGCTGCGGCGGCTGCAGGAGCTGGGCGTGCGCATGATGACCCTGACATGGAACTATCCCAACGAACTGGCAGCCCCCAACGCAAACCCCGGCGGGCCGCTGGTGGCCAATACCGAGACAGGCCTGACCGAGCGGGGCTTTGCCTTTTTGGAGGAGATGGAAAAGCTGCACATCACCGCAGACGTGAGCCACCTTTCCGATAAGGGCTTCTGGGACATTGTAAACCACAGCACCCGCCCCTTTGCGGCAAGCCATTCCAACTGCCGTGCCCTGTCGCCCCACAACCGCAACCTGACCGATGAGATGATCCGCGCATTGGCAGAAAAGGGCGGCATTGCGGGGCTGAATTACTGCGCTTCCTTTGTGGACGCAGACTCGGCACACCCCAAGCTCTGCCGCAGCACGGTGGAGCGGCTGGCAAAGCACGCGGCACACTTCAAGCAGGTGGGCGGCATTGAGGTCATCAGCCTTGGCAGCGATTTTGACGGCATTGGCGGTCAGCACGAGCTGGAAACGGCGGCAGATATGCCGCTGCTGGCCGAGGCACTGCGCCGCGAGGGCTTTACCGAGGACGAGGTGGAGGCCATCTACTGGCGCAACGCTTACCGCTTCTTTAAAAACAATCTGTAATATCAAGCCGAAAAATTGCAAAAATGCCCGGAGATGCCCTGCTGCGTGCAGGTATCCCGGGCTGTGTATTGCCCTGCGAGGGGAGGTTTTATATGGTCTGAGGCGCGCGTCCCCTGAAAAAGAACAAACGACTTGGAAAGATAAGAGGAATTATAACAATGGGTATCACGATCTCGCCGTGGATGATGGCGTTTCTCATGCTGATGACCGGCTTTGCAGGCTTTGTGGATTCGGCAGCCGGCGGCGGCGGGCTGATCAGTCTGCCTGCCTATCTGTTCGCTGGGCTGCCGCCCCACTACACCTATGCCACCAACAAGTTCAGCGCCGCTTGCGGCACCACCTTTGCCACGGCAAGCTTTTTCAAAAGCGGTGCCATGAACGTGAAGGTGGGGGTTCTTGCAGCCATCGGCAGCTTTGCGGGCAGTGCGCTGGGTGCGCACATCGTGCTGCTGCTCAGCGATGAGATGCTGCGCACTATGATGTTCATCATCCTGCCGGTGGCGGCGGTCATCATCCTGTGGCAGCGCAACCTGCCGGACGAGAACCGGGACGACGGCACGCTGGACCTGAAAAAGATTTTACTGGCGCTGGCCATCGGTTTGGGCATCGGCCTGTACGATGGCGTCATGGGCCCGGGCACCGGCACCTTTGCCATCATTGCCTTTACCACCCTGATGGGCTTTGACCTGCGCACTGCCAACGGCAACGGCAAGGTGCTCAATCTGGCCAGCAACTACGCCAGCCTGTTCACCTACCTGATGAACGGTCTGGTGGTGTTCCACATCGGCATCCCCTGCGCCGTCAGCAATATTCTGGGCAACCTGCTGGGCTCCCATTTTGCCCTGAAAAAGGGTGCCCGCTTCATCCGCCCTATGATGCTGGTGGTGCTGGTGCTGCTGCTGGGCAAGCTGATCTCGGACGCAGTGCTGTAAGGACAGGACGATTTGGAATGGCCTCCGCTTTGCTCTGGCCATAATCAGCGGAAAGAATATTTATTTGTAGTTCCGAAACGCCTGCGGGCGTTTCGGAACTACTTCTTCACGGGTAAAAACAAAGCCGGGCAGCCCGCGGGATGTCCGGCTTGTTTTAGCTTTCATAGGTTTTATTCCAGCGTCAGCTCTTTATCAAAGAACGCGATGCCGAAGGCGCCGGGGCCGGTGTGGGTGCCGATGACGCAGCCGATCTGGCGCACCAGCGGTGCGTCCAGATGCAGGTTGTCCTGCAGGTAGGTCAGCAGCGGCTGCAGCTCCCGGTGGTTGACGGTGTAGCCCAGCAGCGGGGTGTAGCCCGGGTGGATACCGCCCATCTCGTCGATCTTCTTGAACAGCGCCACATACACGCCGGGCAGACCGCGCGCCTTACCGGCCAGCGCCACCTTGCCCTCTATGACGGCGAGGATGGGCTTGATGCCCAGCATACCGCCCGCCACAGCTGCGGCGGCGGACAGTCTGCCGCCCTTGCGCAGGTACTTCAGATCGTCCACGGCAGCTACCAGATGCAGGTGCTGCTTGGCCTTTTCCAGATCGGCGGCGATCTGGGTGATCGTCTTACCGGCGTCCCGCAGCTGCACAGCCAGCCGCACCAGCAAGGACTGCCCCAGACAGACGTTCTCGGTGTTCACGAACACCACATTATCCACGTTGGCAAGGTCGGCAGCAAGTCTGGCGCACTGACCGGTGCCGGACAGCGCATCGGACAAAAAGATGCCCAGCACCTCGTCTCCGGCGGCAGCGGCGTCCAGATACAGCCGCTCGAACTGCTCCGGGCTGGGCTGGCTGGTGGTGGGCAGCTTGCGGCAGGCTGCCAGATGGGTATAGTATTCGCTGGGGGTCATGTCGATGCCGTCCCGCAGGACGGTGCCGTCCTCCAGCGTCACGTTCAGGGGAATCACAGTCACGCCCAGCTGCTGCGCCTCGGCGGGCAGGATGTCGCAGGCGGAATCGGTGAGGATACGGATCATAATAATACCTCCGGTCTACCGGTAAAATACAGTATAAGCAACGTTTTCATCAAAAAGGTTGGAAATTATTATACCACCATTTAGGGCGATGTGTCAATGATTTGCATAAATTTGCCGCGACAGAACGCCCAAACCTTGCGCACCCGGTGGCAGATATGGTACTATAACCGGGAACGAACCATAGCAGGAGGAGACCGACCATGCACAAGCTGAACCCCCGCACCGCCGCACTGCTTTCGGCCTTTGGCTGGGCGGTGGGGTATCTGCTGGCGGGCAAGGTGCTGGCGGTGTTGCTGCCCGTGCCGCCCGGCGGCGCGGCGCGTTTCTGCCGGGTCTGCCTGCTGGCTCCGCTGGCGGAGGAAGGGGTGTTCCGGGGCGCAGTGCAGCGCCGGGCGCAGCCGCTGGGCAGGGGACAGGCTATTCTTTTGCAGGCGGTGCTGTTCGCCTTGCAGCACGGCAGCGCTGCCGCCATGGCCTATGCGCTGGTGTGCGGGCTGGGTCTGGGGTGGCTGGCCGACCGCACCGGGCATCTCTGGCCGGGGGTGCTGCTGCACAGCGCAAACAATCTGCTGGTGCTGGCGATGGGATGAGAGGATGGAATACATGACCGATTTTGAACTGATGGGTCTTGCGCTGGAAGAAGCCGTCAAAGCCGCCGCCTTGGGCGAGGTGCCGGTGGGCGCGGTGGTGGCGCGGCACGGCGAGGTGATCGCCACGGCGCACAACACCCGGGAGACCGAGAAAAACGCCCTGCACCACGCGGAGCTGCTGGCCATCGACGCTGCCTGCAAGGCGCTGGGCGGCTGGCGGCTGTGGGAGTGCGAGCTGTTCGTCACCTTAGAGCCCTGCCCTATGTGCGCGGGCGGCATCATCAACAGCCGTCTGCGCCGGGTGGTGTACGGTGCTGCCGACACCAAAGCCGGGTGCTGCGGCTCGGTGACCGACCTGTTTGCGCTGCCATTCAACCACCATCCGGTGGTGGAAAAGGGGCTGCGGGAGGCCGAGGCGCAGCAGCTTTTGCAGGCATTTTTTGTTTCCCTGCGGGAAAAGCGGGCGGGCAGACCCCGCTGGAAGCCCCCGGTGCCCGAAAACAGGGGAAAATAAGGAAAAATAGTGGGAACTGCGTAAAAAATTGCAGTTCCCACTTTCTTTTGGGCTGGATTGTGGTATATTATTCAATGGAATCTTGTCGAAACCCATCGCAACTGCAGGCAGGCACGCCAAAGCACCGGACCTTTGCCGGACACATAAACGGAACGCTGCACTGTCTGGGGATGGGCACAGGGTTTTTCCGGTTTGGGCACTGCGCCCGGCCGAGAATACCGAACAGGAGGGATACACTCTTGTACGAGGACGAGTTTGAACTGACCTTTCAGGTGCCGGAGGAAGAGAGCGCACCGGAGCCCCTTGCCGCACCGGCCGCAAAGCCGGCAGCGCCGGTGGAGCCGGTCGCGGACGAGCCTACCCGCATCATGACGCTGGGAAAAACGGCAGCGCCTGCGGTGGACGAGCCCACCCGGGTGATCACGCTGGAAAAGCCTGCAGAGCCGCCTGCGGTGGAGCTGCCCGAAGAGCCTGCGCCGGAGCCTGTAAAAGAGCGGCCTGCCCCTGCCGCACCCGCTACGGCGCGCCGGGTACTGATCTCCGGCGGCGACCGGGGCATCGGTGCTGCCGCTGCCCGCGCCTTTGCGGCAGCAGGGTATCAGGTGGCGGTGCTCTACCATCAGAACGCCGCCGCTGCCGCTGCGCTGGAACAGCAGCTGCCCGGGTGCATCGCCATCCAGTGCGATGTAGCCAGCCGCGCCAGCTGTGAGCTGGCGTTCCATGCAGTGGAGCAGGCCATGGGCAGGGTGGATGTGCTGGTGTGCAACGCCGGCATCGCGCAGCAGAAGCTGTTTACCGACATCACCCCGGAGGAGTGGCAGCGGATGCTGGACGTGAACCTGAGCGGTGCGTTCTATTTGTGCCAGCTGGCACTGCCCGGCATGATCCGCCGCAAGCAGGGCCGCATTCTGACCGTGAGCAGTATGTGGGGCCAGACCGGCGGCAGCTGCGAGGTGCACTATTCCGCCGCGAAGGCCGGGCTCATTGGCCTGACCAAGGCACTGGCGAAGGAAGAGGGCCCCAGCGGCATTACCGTGAACTGCGTAGCGCCCGGGGTCATCGAGACTGACATGATGGCGGCTTTTACCGCCGAGGACAAGGCGGCGCTGGCCGAGGAGACCCCTGTGGGGCGACTGGGCACCCCGGAAGAAGTTGCAAAGCTGCTGGTCTTTTTGGCCGGCGAGGATGCCGGATACATCACCGGACAGGTGTTCGGGGTGAACGGCGGCCTTGTGATCTGATGCACAGGGCAATATTACAGGAAATTCCCCGGAGCGGGAAGGAGAGAAAAAATGGGCATGACTTTGAAGGAACTGTTGACTAAGGGCGAGGGCACCCTCTCTGCACAGGAGGCCAAGGCGCTGGCGGCACAATGCCGCATGGATGTAGACACCCTCTACACCCTGCTGGAGGAGCGCGGCATTAAGGTCCTGGAGGAAGAGAACGAGCCGAGTCTGGACGTGGACAGCATCATTGCTGAGGTGGAGAATGCCGAGAACAACAACGATGACATGGGCCTTGCCGATGAAAACGAAGAGGATGCCGAGGAGAACCCGGCAGACCTGAAGGCTGCCATGGACGAGCTGCTGGACGACCCGGTGAAGAACTACCTCAAGCAGATCGGTCAGATCCCGCTGCTGAGCGCCGAGCAGGAGGTGGAGCTGAGCCGCCGCATCCATGCCGGTGCCGAGGCTGCACACATTTTGCAGGCAGACCGCCAGAAGTACGGCGCACCGGAGTACATCAAGAAGAACAGCGCCCGCTTCTCCTTTGAGGAGGACGAGAACAGCCGCAGCTACACCGAGGATCTGGACGAGGACGGCGAAAAGTCTGCCGAGGATGCCGAGGAAAAGGCAGACGAGGAAAAGGCCATGGAGGCCGTGGAGAACGGCCCCCTGAGCGAGGAACGCCGTCAGGAGCTGCTCAAGACCCGCCGCGACGGCCTGAACGCCCGCCGCAGCCTGAGCGAGGCAAACCTGCGTCTGGTGGTGTCCATCGCCAAGAAGCATGTCGGCCATAATCTGGCCTTCCTTGATCTCATTCAGGAGGGCAACATCGGCCTCATCAAGGCCGCCGAGAAGTTCGACTGCGACCGCGGCTTCCGCTTCTCTACCTACGCTACCTGGTGGATCCGTCAGGCCATCACCCGCGCTATCGCGGATCAGGCCCGCACCATCCGCATCCCGGTGCACATGGTGGAGACCATCAACCGGATGCGTCAGGCCACCAACCAGCTGGTGTACCAGAACGGCCACGAGCCCACCCCGGAGGAGCTGGCAAAGGCCATGGATATGAGCGTGGAGCGCGTGCGCGAGATCCAGCGCATGGCACAGGAGCCCGCCAGCCTGGAAAGCCCCGTGGGTGAGGAAGAGGATTCCTCTCTGGGCGATTTTGTCGCCGATGAGAACGCCGAAGCACCCGGCAAGGCAGCCGACCGCGCCATGGTGGCACAGCAGATCAATCTGGCACTCAAGAGCCTGACCCCCCGCGAGGAAAGGTCATCCGCCTGCGCTTTGGTCTGGATGATGGCCGTCCCCGCACGCTGGAAGAGGTCGGCCGCGACTTCGGCGTCACTCGTGAGCGTGTGCGCCAGATCGAAGCCAAGGCCATCCGCAAGCTGCACAGCCGCAAGTGCCTGACCCTGCTCAACGGCCTGATCGAGTAATACTAAAAATAGAGACACCGGAGCGTCTGTGGACGCTCCGGTGTCTCTGCTTTATAAATAAAATTTCAGTACGAGCTCAGCCCAAGGCTTACGTCCAGCGCCTGATCCACCCGCTTCTGGTCGGCGGCGGTGATCTGCCCGGCGCGCTCCCGCAGACGGTGCTTATCCAGCGTGCGGATCTGTTCCAGCAGCACCACGCTGTCCTTGGCAAGGCCGGTGTCTGCCGCCCGGATGTTGATGTGGGTGGGCAGGCGGGTCTTGTCCAGCCGGGATGTAATGGCTGCCGCGATCACAGTGGGGCTGTGCCGGTTGCCGATCTCGTTCTGTACGATCAGCACCGGGCGCACACCGCCCTGCTCCGAGCCCACCACTGGCGAAAGATCGGCGTAGAAAACTTCTCCTCTGTGTACCTCCATGGAATCTCCCTCCTGTTTGTCTGGAGGATGTGCCCCGCTATGTGATGCGTCCGGCGCATCCTGTCTGCTCTCAGTATGCGCAGGCGGGGTGCGGCTTATGCAGTGCGGGGGCGATATTCCATTGTATGCACAAAGGGTGGTCAGCTTTCCTCTTCCAGCGTGCAGAAGGCCAGCGCCATGCCGCCCTCGTGGCTTAAAGAGAGCCGGGCACGCAGCCGGTGCTGCGCCACCCATGCGGCAGTCTGCC
>ENA-OQHN01000511-OQHN01000511.1-human-gut-metagenome-genome-assembly--contig:-NODE-511-length-13319-cov-26.606049_pt1 | contig 13319 bp, 4 predicted proteins | sample MGYA00242564_ERZ504721 | MGnify/ENA primary metagenome ERZ504721 (study PRJEB26092, sample SAMD00036212) | human gut metagenome | host: Homo sapiens | study: EMG produced TPA metagenomics assembly of...
AAATTTTCATTACCACATCCATGAACGACACCCGCGTGCTGTATGTGGAGCCGATGAAATGGCTGGCCCGGCTGCAGCATGCCGGTGTGGACGCCGTGGCGAAAATCGAGGTGGAAGCCGGCCATGGGGGTACGTCCGGGCGGTACAAGCAATGGGAGGAAGTCTCCTATGAGAACGCTTGGTGCTTGTCGATGATGGGCGTCACCAGTTGACCCCGTGTTCGGGTGAGAAAGTACGGCGGAGCCACTTCTGCAAACAATTGCAAAAGTGGCTTCTGTTTCAGAAAATTTGCATAATCTGTTGCAGGACTTTTTCGGCGATTCTTGTTTTCGCTTCGGTGGGGGTAACCTCATTGTCAAACGTTTGATGCAACACCTTTCGGCGTGTTTTTGCAACAAAATGACCACAAATTTTGTGTTTCATTCGTTGATGTTGACGTCGTGACACCGTGCTTGCATGACAGAGGCGGTAGCTGGGGCAAGGTAGTGGCTGCCGCCACCTTAGGTTGTACTTAATCGTGAAGCGAGGGATTATGCACAGGCGCAAGGAGTTGGCGTCAAAGCGCTGTGTGAAAACGTTTGCCGCCATGCTGGTGACATTGGCGACCATGCTGGCATGCGTATTGATCGGGCCCGTTCATGCGCAGGCCGCGGAATACAACATCGGCGAACTCGGCTGGGTGGACAAGGACTCCTCCAAGCTGACCATCGTGTCCGGCGGCCAGAAAAAGCCGTTCATCTCCGGCACCACCGTCGACTACGGCGATGGAATCAACATGCAGCTGCATTGGAACGTGCCGAACAACATCACCGTCAAATCGGGCGACACCTTCGTCTACGATCTGCCCGAGAACCTGACCTTCCAATCCGGGCAACAGTACGACATCATCAACGAATCGGGCGATGTGGTCGGGCATTATGTGATCAACGGCAATCGCATGGTGGCCACGTACACCCGCGGCGAGGACGCGGGATCGAACGTCACCGCGTACGTGACGGTCAAAGGCACCATCAATTCCGACAAGACCGGCGGTAACAACGGCGGAGACAAGACGTTCTCATATCCGGGCTACGGCGACGTGACGCTGAAGGTGAATCCGAAGCATGAAGTGAACGCTTCCAAATCCGCGGCCATCTCCACCTCGGACCCCTCGAAGTGGGAATTCGTCATCAAGGTCAATTCCGTCGGCACCAACCAGAACGTGCAATTGAACGACACCATGGGCGAGCTGATGAAGCTTGATCCGGACAGCATCCATATCTACACCGACGCGGATTGCCAGCAACCGTATGAGGGGACATGGAACGCCACGCCAGCGGCGGGCAATACCGGGTTCAGCGCCACGATTAAGTCCATGGAGGACGGTGAAACGCTGTATGTGCGCTACGCCGTGACCGCCGACCGTGCCACGCTCGTGGCGGCCTGCAAGCAGGCGGGCGACTGCTCGCAGGTGCCCGGCCTGAAGAACTCCGTGGAATACCACAGCGATGACAATACGGACCACAAAAAGACCGAAAACTCCATCTGGGTCACCTACAAGGACTGGTCGGTGACCAAAGGCGGCACCCAAACGACGATAGACAAGTCCGGCTTGAACGGCAAGAAGGACGTTCCAGGTATCCAATGGACCATCAACATCACCAACGGCACCGACACCGACATTTCCGGAGCCAGCATCGAAGACGCGCTGGGCAACGGGCTGGAAAAGCCATCCGGCGATGTGGTACTGACCTGCAGAAAAGCCAATGATTGGAAGACGCAGTGCCCTACGAATGCTCTGGGTGCATTCAAAAGCGATCCGTACAACAACCAGTGGTCCATCAAGGTTCCTTGGCTGAATCTGGTGAACGGCACATATACGTTGCCATCCGGCTTCGACTCCTTCGCCATCACCTACACCACCGAAGTGACGGACGCTCCCAATGCCGACAGCGGCGAGCATAAGACCTACACCAACGATGTGACGGTCGCGCCGCAAGGCCACCCCGGCAAAAGCGCCACCGGCACGGCGGACGTCGGCAAGGACGCAGTGAAAATCGGCAAGAAGTGCACCTCACCGGGGTCCGAAAGCAAGAACCTCACATGGGTGACCTCACTGACCGCATTGACCGCGATGAACAACGTGGATCTCAAAGACACCCTCGATCAGAAGGGGGACGGCTCATCCGCCGGATTCCAGCAGAGTCTGGTACAAAACAGCATCGCCGTGTATGCGGACGAGGCAATGACGAAGCTCATCGATGCCAGTGTGTATTCGATTACAGCCACGGACCATGGCTTCACCATCACGTTTAAGCATCTCGACGCCAACCAGACCGTGTACGTGGCCTACCAGTCCACCGTCAAGGATGGCGTGACCGCCGAAACGGTGTACAACACCGCCGAATCGAAGCATAAGACGGCAACGGCAAGCCACACCCACCAAGGCGACAATCTGAAAAAGGAGGCAGTGAACCAGTATTGGGACGAATACGGATACGGCCAGACCGCCAACGCAGCCGGGGTCCTACGCTGGCTGCTGACCGTGCACGACCTGCCGGAGAAGGCCCAATCGGTGACCATCAGCGACTCGTTGCCTAAGAACACGATGTTCGTGCCCGGTTCCGTCAAAGCGGTGAGCCCCAATGCCAAAACCGCCACATTGAGTGGCGTATCGGCCAAGGACAACGGCAACGGCACAGTAACGTTCACCATATCGCCGGGCACGGCCGCATTCAAACAGGCCACCACCTCAGAAGGCCTGCAGATCGTCTACGACACGCGCATCGACGCGTTGAAAGCGCAGGAAGGATACCACGAATACACCAACAAAGCGCATATCAGCGTGGACGGCAATGACCAGACGGACCAGTCCTACACACTCGGCATGAACACGCCGAAGCTGGTGAGCAAGCAGGGAACGTACAACGAGTCCACGGCGCCGAACGTCAACTACACGGTGAAGATCAATCCGGGCGCACAGACGCTGAACAACGGCAAGGCCCTGACCCTGACCGATACGTTGGGCAGCGCGCTTGATCTGCGCATGGACAGCATCCTCATCGCCGATTCCGCCTCGGGAAAGCAGATCAATGGTGCGACATGGTCATATGAGCCGAATTCCAAGAAACTGGTCTTCTTCATTCCGGACAAGCGGGCCGTCACCATCACATACAAGGCGACCGTGCAGCTCAAAGCCGGAGAGACCATCGAGGGAACCGTGGGCCGCAATGAGATTTCGCTTGAAGGCGTAGATGCAAGCAAGGGCAGTGATGCCTCCACTGTCACCGGAACGGTGAAAACGGCCCAAGGTGGCATGACATTCGACAGCAACACCCTGCAAATCTACAAGTACATTGATGGCGATACCGGCCGGCCGGGCGCCAACGCGATGTTCGAAGTGCAGGAAGTGAACGTGGACCTGACCAAGTGCAGCACGGCAGCTGAAACCGCAGGCAAGAAGACCTGCTCCGGCACTGTGGGCAAGACCGTGATGAACAACCTCACCACTGGCACGACCGGCTACTCCAGCCAAGTGCAGCTGAATGCGGACCACATCTACAAAGTCACGGAACTCGTGGCCCCGGGAGAAAAAGCCGACACTACCGACAGCGCGTACGAGAAAGCCAAGCCACTGTATGTGGTCTTCCCCGGCAACGATGCGCGAAGCGCGGATTCGAAAACCTACAATGGCAAATACGACAATCTGGTCATCTCCGATAATAAAGGCGACTTGGGCTCTTTGACCGTGGCCGTGGCCAACAACGCCACGTTGGGCAACTACCTGTGGTATGTCAACAACAACCACAAGAAGAAGACCAAGATCAGCATCGCCAAACTGGATGCTGCCGATATCAACGTTCCGGTGGCTGGCGCCTCGTTGAAGCTATCCAAATGGGGGTCGTCCGAAGCGCCGGAAGCCTGGTCGAATTGGACTGCATCAATGCAGGGTGTCAGCAAAGATCCCACTGGTACCGCACTGATTTGGACTACCGGAAGCACCGGGAAACAGACATTCGAACTGCTGCCTGGACGCTACTGGCTGGAGGAAACCGCAGCCCCCGACGGATACCAAACCATGAGCCCGATCACCATCACCGTGGGCGCCGACGGCGTCGTGACAGTTAACGGCCATAACGTGACCGACAAGAACGGCATCGGCCAGATACAGGCCTTGGATGCGCCGAAGACCACGAATCTCACCGTGAACAAGGTGTGGAACGACAACGATGACCAGGACGGCAAACGCCGCACCGTGACCTTCGACCTATATCGCAAGCTTGCGGGAGAAGCCGACTATACGAAGATGGACGGCCAGAGCCGCGACATCAACGTCAACGCCGGTGATTCCGCCGCATATTGGTTCGACCTGCCGGTCATGGTAGACGGCAAGCAGGCCGAATACAAAGCCATGGAAGCCACCACGATCGATGGATACACAGCGCAATGCACCGATCCGGCCTCCGCGGCCGACGGCATGGTCATGACCTGCATCAACACGCATGCGCCGGAAACCACCAGCCTCGGCGTGAACAAGGTGTGGAACGACGCCAATAACCAGGACGGAAGCCGACCGAACTCCATCACCGTGCATCTGGTGAAAAACGGTGTGAAAACCAACCAGTCAGCCACGTTGAACGCAGCCAATAATTGGAGCAATGCCAACGCGTTCACCAATCTGCCCGTCTACGAGAACGGCATGAAGATCACCTATGGCGTGCAGGAGGATGTGCCGTCCGGCTACACCGTCACCACAGACGGCGTCGACAAGAACCGCAACATCACCCTGACCAACACCCACCATCCCAACAATAAGGAGGTGTGGTTCTCCAAGAAGAGTCTTGGAGGGCAAGAACTCGCCGGCGCGACGATGAGGCTCACCGGAACGTTGGACGATACGACGAAAACCTTCGCCGTCCAGACGTGGACTTCCGACGGCAGCCAGCAGAGCTTCACACTGGAACCGGGCACCTACACGCTGACGGAAACCAAAGCTCCTGCGGGATATACGAAGGCCGATGACATCGTCTTCCGCGTGGACACCGGCACCGACGGCAAGTTGCAGGTCCGGATACGACAGTCCGACGGCAGCTACGTCGCAGCGGACGACAGCCTGATCACTATGGTCGACGCGTACCAACCGCATCGCGTCGCCATCGCCAAGAACAGCCTGACGGACGGCATCACCAACATCGCGGGCGCAACCATGAGCGTCACGGGACGCACGCTTGACGGCAAATCCGTCAATTCGATCACATGGACTACCAAGCAGGGACAATCGCAGCAGCTCGACCTGCAGCCGGGCACCTACACGCTGTCCGAGACCAATCCGCCGGCAGGCTATACGAAGGCCGATGACATCACGTTCAGCGTCGACATCAACGGCAAAATCACCGTGGATGGCAAGACCCAGACGGACGGGACGCTCACCATGGTGGATAAGCCCGACACCAACGGCATCTTCTTCTCTAAAACCGCGGTAGGCGGCGGAGCCGAACTCGCCGGAGCCAAATTCAACCTGACCGGCAGCACATTCGAAGGCAAAACCATCGACCCGATCACATGGACCAGCGGCGGAACACCGAAGCGGTTCATGCTCAAGGACGGCGTCTACACGCTTACCGAAACCAAGGCCCCAACCGGATACGAGGCGGTCAAACCGCTCACATTCACCGTAAGAGAAGGCCAGGTGTACATCGACGGCGTGCTGCAAAGCGACCGCACCATACGCGTAGAGGACCGCATCGCCACCACCATGGTGCGCGTGCGCAAAGTCTGGTCCGACTCGAACTATAGGAACCGTCCGGAGAAAGTCACCTTCCATTTGCTACGCAATGCCAAGGAACTGACCGACCAGCAGTACACGGTCGAGGTGGATAGTTCCAGCTCGTGGACGCATACGTGGACCGATCTGCCCCGATACGACGAGAACGGCGAACGCTACAACTACACCGTGGACGAGGAAACCACGCAAAAGCTCAAGGATGGCTCCTACCGAGTGTCGATCACCAAGCGACCGTACCAGGACGGCGCCGAATACACAGTGCTGAACGTGCGTGAACCGGACGCCATCAGCGCCAAGGTGACCAAAAACTGGAACGACAACTCCGACAACGACGGCAAGCGTCCGCACAAGCTCACCTTCCATGTGTGGGGCACCAGTGAGCAGCCGAAGGATCCGACGGACCTAAACCGAGGCTACGAAGACAAAACCGAGCAAATGATCGTGCAGGATGTGAACGTGTCCGGCGACCAACAGTCCTGGGTCTTCGAAGGACTGCCCAAACTGAACATCTACGGCAAGCCGTACGCCTATACCGTCACCGAGGAGAATGTGGACGGTTACACGACAAGCGGATGCGCCGCGGATGAGACCGGCACTGCTGGGACCGAAAGCAAGGGATGCGTGTTCAAGCCGACGGATTCCTCCACCGACAAGGAGAAGGACTTCCACGTGACGAACACGCATACGCCGGAAACGACCACGTTGAGCGTCACCAAGCAATGGGACGACAATGCCAACAGCGATAACGGCAGACCGGCAAGCCTGACCGTCTGGGTGCTGTCCAGCATCTGGAACAACAAGGCCAACGAGCCGTTGCCAGGATGGCCGACGCCGCAGAACAACAGCATGTGCTCGGCTCCGACGGATACGAACGCCAAGAATCCAGTGGGGACCAGCTGCGCGGTGCTCACTGCCGCAAATGCCGTAACCAGCAGTGCGCAATCCTCCGAAACGGGTGAATCATCCGGTTCGGGTGCGACGAACACCACTTCCGACGAATGGACCTATACGTTCACAAACCTGCCCAAGTACTACAAGGGCAAGGAAATCCATTATTCCGTGACCGAGGAGGCCGTGGACGGCTACAAACCGGTATTGCTCACCGGTGGCAAAACCGCGGCGAAATCGCAAAGCAGCGCAACAGCGGATACGGCCGCAGCCGACGAATCATGGCAGTATCGGCTGACCAACAAGTACACGGCGGTCAAACTGCCCTCCACCGGTGGCGAAGGCGATAGAACCTACATGCGGGCCGGACTGATCGCGCTGCTCGTCGGCACGCTATGCCTGGCCATGGCGCTGCGTCGTAAGGAAAGGGACTGACGATGAACCAGCATGCGCACCACACTGCACGCCGCATCACGGCCGCTGCAATCGGACTGGCGCTTTCCTGCGCGGGACTTGGCTCGCAAGCCGTCGCATACGCCACACAGCCGGCGGCCACCGACGTGACGGTGATCGCATTCCAGCAGAACTGGAAGACCGTGGCCGAGGAATGCGCGAACACATACGGTCCGGAAGGCGTGAAATACGTGCAGATCTCCCCGCCGCAGGAATCCGTGCAGGGCACGCAATGGTGGACCGTCTACCAGCCGGTCAGCTACAAGCTCAACTCGCGCTTCGGCACCGAGGACGAGCTGAAAGGCATGATCAAACAGTGCAACGCGGCCGGCGTGGACGTGATAGCCGACGTGGTGCTCAACCACACCACCGGCCATGACGTGTCTTGGGTGGACGACCAGTATGGCGTGGACGGCACCGCATACAACGGATCCTACGGACGCTATCCAAGCATGGACCCGTATGCGGAAGGTGGCACGCAAGGCCTCTACCAGTACCAGGAAAGCGGCAACAACCACCAGTACGGTCTGCCGAGCGGGGACTTCCACACCTGCAAGTCCAACGTTTCCGACAACATCTCCGACTACTCCAACGCCGACGAGGTATGGAACTGCAGGCTGTCCACCATGTGGGACATCAATACAGGTAACGGACGTGTGCATGAACATGCAGGCCGATTATCTGAACCGGTTATGGCAGGATGGCGTGCGTGGCTTCCGCATCGACTCCGCCAAACATATGGATCCGGACGACATCGCGGCCATCAAACGCAAATTCATGGACAAGGCTGGTATCAATGGCCAGTCGTTCCCATGGTCTCAGGAAGTGATCTACCATCAGGGCGAATCGAACAAATTCGCTCCCGAACGGTACGAGAAAAACGGCGAAGTGACCCAATTCTCCTATGCGTATTCGCTGCTCAAGGACTTCAACGGCTCCATCACCGACTTGAAATACATCACCTCCGATTTACTGAAACGCTCCGACGACGCCACAGTGTTCGTAGCGAACTGGGACAGCGCCCGCGGCTCCGAAACGCTGAGCCCCACGTCCGGCGCCCGCTATGAGCTCGCGAACGCGTTCATGCTCGGTTACGACTACGGGCATCCGAAGATTCTGTCCGACTACTACTTCGACAAATCCACGCAGTACGACGATGGCGTGAAGGACACGTCCGACACCAAGGTGCCATACGTGGACATGAACGAGGCATGCGCCACTTCGAAGGATCCGACGCAGATGATCTACGGCGACTGGAACTGCCAGCAGCGTTGGACGTCGATCCGAGGCATGATCCGCTTCCACAACGCCGTCAACGGCACGAAGGTGACGAATTGGCAGGCACGCGGCGACAACAACATCGCATTCGACAGGGCCGCCGACGGTTCCTCGCCGGCGAAAGGCTTCATGGCCATCAACAACACCCTGCAGGATCATGACGTGGATTACACGACGACGCTGCCCGATGGGAAATACTGTGACGTGTACGCGTCACGCGACTGTTCGAAGACGGTGACGGTATCCGACGGACATGTTAAAACCACCATCGGCAAGCGCAGCGCGATCGCGCTGTATCAGGGCGCTGTGGCGGAAAGCGATCCCGGCAAGGGTCAGTATGAGCCGCAGTACAGTGATTCGCCGAACAGCACGTTGATTGGCGACAAGACACTGACCGTGTATTACAAGCCGAAGCAGGATGAGGCCGCCGTGCCGGAACTGCACTATCAGAAGGCCGACGGCACGGAACAGCACATATCGATGAAGGCCGTGGAGGTCGCGGATTCCACCGATGCGCGTGGCTGGTACAGCGCCGATCTGCCGGAAGGCGCGAATCTCGCGGCGGCGAAGTTCTACTTCACCGACGGCACGGGTACGGACCGTCCGGACGGTAACGGGTGGTACCAGTCGCAGGTCGGCGACACCATGGTCAACGTATGCGACGGCACCGTGGGCCGTGGCGTGCCATATGCGCGCACATACACCGGTCAGCATGCCGGCCAGACCAAGGTGACCGTCAACTTCAAGCCGACCGATTCCGTCGGCGAGCGTGCCACAGGTGTGCGGGTGTGGACGGATGATCAGACGAAGTCCACGTATCTTCCGTTCGGCGCGACCGTCAACGGTTTCGGCAAGATCGCGCAAGGCTATGTGGATGGCACGCAAAGCCAGGTGAGATTCCGCATCGTCGACGGCGAAACGGCCAATGCAGCATCCGCGGGAACCGAAGACAGCTACTTGGCGCGCACATGGAAACTCGACAAATTCGCCAACGCGTACGTTGACGGCGCCATCGAGGCATGGGTGGACGGCAACCAGCCGCAGACCGTCTCCGACAGGTCTCCAGAGAAGGCGTCGCCGGCCGCCACGCCGCAGCCGAACGACATCAAGAACCCGAAAACCCTGACCGTCAAACTGCACTATTACCGTGCCGACGGCAGATACCAGGATTACGACATGGAGTCCGACACCTGGAAGGGCTGGGATCTGTGGAGCTGGTACAAGGAAAGCACCAGTGGTGTGGCCACGCCGTTCAACGGGCACGACGATTTCGGCGAAGTGGCGGAATACACGCTGTCGCAGACTGGCAAGGGCGTACGCGACCCTTGGTTCATCATCCGTAACGGCGGCTCGTCGTGGACGGGCAAGGATTGCGACGACAACGATCGTCAGATTCCTGAATCCGTAATCAACGTGCAGGCCGGTGACCTTGCTGCCGGCACGGCGGAATTCTGGATCTTAAGCGGCGACCCGACCGTGTACGCGCATCCCGTGGCCGCGACCGGCGTAACCTTCGACTCGCAGGGCGGATCACCGATTGGAGCACAGACCGTGAAGTTGGGCGGCACGGCAAGCGAGCCGGTCGCGCCTACGAAGGATGGCTTCAAGTTCGTGCGTTGGACCACCGACGTGGCAGGCATCCATTCGTACGACTTCAACAGCGAGGTCACCGCTCCGGTGACGCTGTACGCGCAGTGGGCCGTGGCGCACAAGGTCACGTTCGATTCGACCGGCGGCAGCGCGGTTGACACGCAGCTCGTCGGCGACGGCGAAAAGGCTTCCGCTCCGGCCAATCCGACCCGCACAGGATATACGTTCGCAGGGTGGAGAACCGATGCGACCGGTGGCGCCGCCTACGATTTCAACGCCACTCCGGTGACCGGCGACCTGACGCTGTACGCCAAGTGGACGCCGAACACGTACACCGTGACCTTCAACTCGAACGAAGGAACATCCGTCACTTCGGCGACCGTGGAATACGGGCAAACCGTGACGAAACCGGCCGATCCAACCCTTGACGGCAAGGTGTTCGTCGGCTGGACCACCGATGCGGCCGGCACCCGGCCGTACGGCTTCGGCACCCCGGTGACCGGCGAGCTGACGCTGTACGCCAAGTGGGCCAATGGCGGCGAGATGTACCATACCGTGACGTTGAACCTGAAAGAAGGCACGGACTATCCATCGACCGCATTGCAAAGTATGACACTGTTCATCAAGGACGGTGAGAAACTGGCTATTCCGGATCCCACACCCACCCGTGACGGATACCGTCTGGCCGGTTGGACCACCGATGAGGCACGACAGGACGACTACACGGCAGACGCTCCGGTGGCCGGCGATCTGACGCTCTATGCCAAGTGGGTCAAGACCTGGACCGTGACCTTCGATACCCAAGACGGCACGCCTGTTACAACGCAAATCGTGGATGACAACAGCCATGCTACGGTACCCAATCCTGCGCCCACCCGCGACGAATACAAACTCACCGGCTGGAGCACCGATGCGACCGGTGGCACCGCCTACGATTTCAACGCCACTCCGGTGACCGGCGACGTGACGCTGTACGCCGAATGGACACGCACCTCACACCAGTGGACCATCAAGTTCGACCTCAACGGCGGTGCCGCTCCGGAAGGAAAGGAAGCCACGAAACTGTACGCGGACCAGAAGGTCTACGACGGCGACCCGCTGATCTCCCCAACCGTGGACCAGACGAACGTGCCGGTGCTCGAAGGCTACGAATTCCAAGGCTGGAGCACCGTCCGCAACGACGCGCTCGCCAAGAGCGTCCTCTCGTTCGACGAGAACGGCAAGTCGCTGATGCCGATCGACCGCGATGGCACGGTATATGCGTTGTGGGCGAAGATGGGCACAGTGGTCAAGCCGCCGACCTCCACTTCCGACTCCACAACCCAATCGCAGATCGGCGCGTATTCCAATACCGAAACCGGACTCAACGGACTGGCCATGTTCGAAGCGGTGGTCCGTCAGCCAGGCAAGTTCCCGAACACCGATTTCGGGTCAATCACCGAGGAATCCACTCCTTGGGTTAACTGAATCAGCCGATTCGCCATACACGTTGGCGTCGCGGACCATCCGTCCACGGCGCCAACGTGCGTATGTGGGCGGTGCGTACGTCCATATATATGTGCACATTCATGTCTGTCCATCGCTTTGTTGGGCATTGCGCCCATTGCGTTCTTTGTGCCTATCGAAACAAACGGATATCCGCCCGCCGTACGTGGGGCATGGGACGGCTGTCCATTTGCTGAGCTGTTTTAGTCCGATAGGTGAATCACTGACTAGAGTCGCGTGCTATGAGTGATTCTGCAAAGAAGTACACCATCGCCGTCATTCCGGGCGATGGCATTGGCAAGGAAGTGACTCCGTGGGCCCAGAAGGCTCTGGAGAAGGCGGCCGAAGGCGTCGCCGAATTCGAATATGAGAAGTTCGATCTGGGTGCCGAGCGCTATCTGCGTGACGGCGCGATTCTTCCGGAAGAGGAAGAGGAGCGCATCAAGAAGACCGACGCCATCCTGCTGGGCGCCGTCGGCGATCCGCGCATCAAGGCGGGCATTCTGGAACGCGGCCTGCTGCTCAAGCTCCGCTTCGATCTGGACCAGTACGTGAACCTGCGTCCGTCCAAGCTGTACAAGGGCGTTACCTCGCCGCTCGCCAACCCGGGTGACATCGACTTCGTGGTCGTGCGTGAAGGCACCGAAGGCCTGTACTGCGGTGCCGGCGGCGCGGTGCGCCGTGGCACCCCGAACGAGGTGGCCACCGAAGTGTCCATCAACACCGCCTACGGTGTGGAGCGCGTGGTGCGTTACGCCTTCCAGCTGGCCATGAAGCGCAGGAAGCACGTGACCCTTGTGCACAAGAAGAACGTGCTCGTCAACGCCGGCGACATGTGGCAGCGCATCGTCGACAAGGTGGCCGAGGAATACCCGGAGGTCTCCCACGACTACCTGCACATCGACGCGACCACCATCTTCCTGGTGTCCAACCCGTCCCGCTTCGACGTGATCCTGACCGACAACCTCTTCGGCGACATCATCACCGACGAGGCCGGTGCGGTGGTCGGTGGCGTCGGCTACTCCGCTTCGGGCTGCATCAACGCGTCCAACGAGTATCCGTCCATGTTCGAGCCGATTCACGGTTCCGCTCCGGACATCGCCGGACAGAACAAGGCCAACCCGACCGCAGCCATCCTGTCCGCCGCCATGCTGCTGCGCCACCTCGGCTTCGACGATGCCGCGGCCAAGATCGATGCCGCCGTCGAAGCGGACATCGAAGAGCTTGGCTCCACCACGCGTTCTACCGACGAAGTGGGGCACGACATCCTGGCCCGCATGTGATTGGCATTCGCTGACATTCCATTTGGATGTTCCATTTGGTGAGACGCCCGCCGAAACAAGGTTTTCCTTGGAACGGTGGGCGTCTTCGCATAATCAGGGGATTTTTCAGGGGTTTTTCGGGGTTCGTGCCAGTGGTAAACGCCCGATGACGGGCAAACCTTGGGATATTGTTGAGGCATGAGTGATAACAACGCCGATTTCAATGGTGCCGGTCAAGTCAACAATCCAACGTCGGATAACGCAGCCCAGGCCGACTACAACCAACCGTACATTCCACAACAGAACGATGCGCAGATGAACCATCCGGAGTCGCAGCCGGAAACCCCCGCATACGATCAGAACTCCGCCGCATACACTCAGCCCGCTCAGCCGGCCGAGCCTGCCGTTCCGGCGTACGATCCGAACGCTTCCGCATACAGCCAGTATGGCCAGACCGCACAGTCGGCCCAGACCGCTCAGCCGTCATACGGTCAGCCGGCGACTCCGGCCCCGGCATACGGTACGGCTCCCGTCTATACCCAGCCGGCTCAGCCGGCCACGCCCGCTGCTCCGGTATATGATCCGAACGCCGCATCGTA
>ENA-OQHN01000516-OQHN01000516.1-human-gut-metagenome-genome-assembly--contig:-NODE-516-length-13273-cov-4.093565_pt1 | contig 13273 bp, 10 predicted proteins | sample MGYA00242564_ERZ504721 | MGnify/ENA primary metagenome ERZ504721 (study PRJEB26092, sample SAMD00036212) | human gut metagenome | host: Homo sapiens | study: EMG produced TPA metagenomics assembly of...
GGGATCGCGAGAAACACCTTCGATCGGTTCAGAAGACAATACACCTATACTATTATAAAAGGAGAGAAAAACGCTGGAGGGTAAACGGAAATGCTGCGGAGTTAAAAGAGAAAATACATGCAACGCTATAAACTGATGACTTCCTCCAACACAGATAAGAAGGGAGAGGGAAAAAGCCTGTCGCCACTCCGAAAGCGGCCCTCCACTGTTGCTGCACAAGGTCAGAAGGACAGCTGCGGCAAAAGCAGAATCAAACCTCGTAGCCCACACGCCCCCAACTGCATTCGATATTCACAAGGAAAGGGAACCTTTTTTCCCGCAATCTTTTATATCCGGAGTGAAAGATCAGAAACGGATTCCGGCGAAATCCGTCTTTCAACGGATCGTCGATACGGCATCGAACTCTTCGGGAGCGTAAGTCCGCAAGGCGAGTTTTTTAACCCAAACGACGAAGATCCCCGTGAGTACCAAGTTCAGCACGAGGGTCAGCACCGAAATAACCAGTGCCGGACCGCCCAAGCTATATCCCAGCGCAATGAAGATAACGCCCGCCCCTACCTCGCCGCGGGTAAACATACCGATCGAAAGGGCCAGACGTTCGCTCAACTTCCGATCACGATAAAAAAACATCGGGAAAAGTTTGCCCAGGTTGGACAGCAACGAGACGATCACCACATGGAATGCGATCACGCCCCACGACATCATGGGCTGCGAACCGGTCACGGAAGAAGCAGCTTCCCCAGTCGCAGCAGTCATACCGATAAACAACGGCATGCTCAATCCAACCAAAAACATGAACAAGAACGAAATGCCGGAAGCGGCCATCCGCTCCCCGCGAGATTCGACATGCCTGGTTTTCATCACCATACCCAATACGAAAGCGGGAAGCAGCACCTCGATATGAATACTGCCCTCCTCGCCGAAATAATATTTGGAAAGCAGGTAAACCAGTTGGGTAACACCGAAAACCACGACCGAATAGGTCAGAATCGCCCACCAATCCTGCCTCAACTCATACGTACTGAGTTTCTTCCACCCCAGCCACAACAGCAGAAAGACGATCACCACGACGACGAAAAGCTGCCAGCGCAGACCGATCATCAGGATTTGCAGAGGTATCATCAGCAGGATGGTATCCAGATCGTCGAAAATCGCCAGCACCTGAATTTTCCGATACATCCAGCTTCGCTTGAGCCGCAGGGCCGCGAGCATCGTGAACAGGATGCCGGCCGAAGTCGGAGCGGCAAAACGGCTCAACAACAGATTCTCTTTCCAGGCGTCGCCATTGCCCCAAAACTCGGGCGGCAACAACACGAAAACATAGTACAGAGCGATGAGCAGCCAAGGTACGGCTGCCGTAGCCATAGCGATGAAATAGTCCTCGGCATAGGAGCGCCAACGTTTTTTATCGATCTCGAATTCCCGGCCGACATTGATCATGATGAACGACAGACAGACATAAAGAAAGGTCGTCGCCCCGGCCCGAAATGCAGGATAGCTCTCTCCGAGCATCCCCGGAAGAATCTGGGAAGCCACGAGGCCAAGGATGAGAAGCAGGGAAAATGAGAAAATCTTTTTCATCGGAGGTTTTCAATAGAATGTTCGCGCAGTCGGCACAAGGATTTATGTCGGCTAAATCGCGGGTACCGCCCGGAATTTTGGTACAAAGAAAATCAAAATCCCGGAATTTCCCCGCATCGTCCGCCAAAAAAGCACCGACTGCGCACCTCAACGCCACTTTTTCGTGCGGAAGAACAAATAGGTCACGAATCCGATGACGATCATCACGCCCCAGGCCAGGATATAACCGTGCTCCCACTCCAGTTCGGGCATGTTACGGAAATTCATCCCCCATACTCCGACCAGAAAAGTCAGCGGAATGAAGATGGTCGATACGACAGTCAGCCGTTTCATAATATCGTTCATCCGCAAATCGTTGTTCGAGATATACAAATCCATCAGCGACGAAAGGGTTTCACGGCAGATGTCGATATTTTGCGCCACGTTGAGCAGGTGATCGTTCACATCGTTGAAGAAGGGCCGATTGACCCGGTGCAACAAACTCGAATCGGAACGAAATAGCCGCGAATATTGTTCCTTGAGCGGCAGAACCGTCCGCTTGAGCTGCATGTAATCCCGCCGGAGCTCCTGCATCTGTACTCCGATGTCCCGGTCTCCGGTATCGGCCAGCAATGCAGATTCCAGCTCCTCCAACCCGTCGCTGATCGCCGCTGCAACCGACATATAACCGGTTATCAAGCCATTGAGCAACACCGAAAACAGGTAGTCCGACTGTCGGGTACGGATTTTCAGTACATTGTTACGGATGGCACGCATCACATCGTCGAAAAAATCGTTGTCCCGCTCCTGAAACGTCAGCACGAAATCAGCGCCCTGCACCAGACTGACCTGCATCGCTTCGCCACCCATAATCTGCTTGGCAATAATCACATTGTACTGATCGTGCTCCTCGACCTTGCTGGCATGGTCGGTATTGAGAATGTCCTGCATGACCAGAAAATCGATCCCGAAATGCGTACAAACCGTCTGCACGGCATCCGTATCTTCCAGTCCGTGAATCTGCAGCCAAGTGATGCCATCGGGCTGAAAGCGGGACTTCATCTCCCCGAAATCATCTCCCGCAGCCTCTTCGACCCGATCCACAGTATAGCTGCACAGATGCAGATGAGTCCGTGTTTTCGTATCCCCGTTGTAGGCGAGCTTGTCGCTGAGCAGGTTGTTTTTCATGGCTGTACGATTAAAATTCGACCGTGACGCCCAGCGTCGGCACCAGCGTACCGCTCGCCTGGCGGATATACTTCATCTTATAACGCTGCTCCGAAGGCGGAGCCGAAGGATTCTCGATCACGCCGGTACTCATCAGCACGTCGGGCTGACGGAGCTTGCTGAAGGTCACGTTCTGCAAATCGACATAGATACCCAGCATGCATTTACGGAAATAAAACACCTTATCGACGCGCACGTCCAACTGGGCGAAGGCATCCAAACGTCCGGTATTGTATTTCGAATAGTCGTAATAAGGACGTCCCGAAGCGTTCCACGCCTCGACGAGCGACGATTTCTCGACGTCGTACGGCGTATAAGGCGTTCCGCCGATAGCGCTCAGCTTCGCCCCGACGCTCCACCCACGCGAGAAATCGTACGTACCGCTGATATTCGCCACGAAACGATTGTCCCAGGCAGAAGGAATATATTTCGCATCGTGCCGACTGCGGTATTCGCTGCTGAAAACGGTCAGTGCACCGACCAGATTGAAACGATCGGGAAGCTGCCAACGCACCATCAGCTCCAGACCGTAGGCGCGTCCCTGGGCCGAAGAAACGAGCAATTCGTCGCCCGAGGTGCCGTAGTCGTTGCCTTTGCAGGTCAGCGGCACGTCGTCCGCCACCGAAAGCGGGATATTCGTATAATATTTGTAGAAACCTTCGAGCGAAACCACCAACCGGTCACGCAGACGCCAGTTGACGCCGACGGCGCTTTGCAGGACCCGCATATACTCCAGACCCCGATTGACCAGCTCGCCCGTATTGTCTTTATAACCGAGCGCCGTATAGGGCGGCAACTGGTAGAAAAGCCCTGCGCTTCCGCTCACCGACCAACTGTCGCTCAAGGCATAAGAAGCCGACACACGGGGCGAAAGCTGCTTCCAGAAACGCTCCATTTCCGCCGAATAGTCGCATCCGTCGGCCCGCACCCCCATCGAAACCGTCAGCCGCTTGTCTGCGGAGGCATAGTCGGCCCCCACGAAAAAGCCCCAGCCGACAATTCCCAAATAAGTGCGATAGTCCAGCAGCTCGGCTTCCTGCTGATAAGTCCGCTGCAAAGTCTTGTTATGATAGGTAGAATAGTTCAGTTCGGCTCCTTCGCGCAGCGTCCACCGGCCCAGGTAGGAGCGATTTTCGAACCGCAGGGTCGTCTTCTGCTCCACGCCCCGCAAACGCAGGGTCAGATTATCCGGAGTCGATTCGTCGTTGTTGCGGTATTTGGTATTGCGGTTATTCAGGTAGTTATGACTCAACGCCACCGACTGCACGTGCCGTCCGGCGTAATGGCGGTACACGGCACCCACAGTAAAGGTTTCCTGTTGGATACGAGGCAGGTAACTGAGCAGATATTCGTTCTCCTCGCCCTTCTCGTCGAGATTGAGCTTCATGTTGTCGATGCCCACCAGTCCGAGGAAAGTCAGCTCGTCCCGCTCCGAAAAACGGGTCTTGACCTTCAGTTGCCCGTCGATGTAATTGGGCAGAAAAGGAAGCCCCAGCAATTTGAAGAGGAACTGGAGGTAGGATTGCCGCACGGAAAAGAGGTAAGTCGTCTTTTTACCCACGTGTCCGCTGCCGCTGAGCGACACTTCGGAGGCACCGAGCGTCGCCTTGAAGGTCTGCCGTTCGAGATCGCCGTCCGCAACCGGAAATCCAGCACCGAACTGAGCGCCCCGGCACGGTCGGCGGGAAACGAACCCGTATAGAAATTGATCTCGCGCACCAGATCGGAATTCACGATGCTTACGGGACCGCCCGTGGCACCCTGCGTGGCGAAATGGTTGATATTGGGAATTTCGATCCCGTCCATGAAGAAGCGGTTTTCGGACGGTCCGCCGCCCCGCACGATCAGGTCGTTGCGATAACCGATGGGCGAAAACGACACGCCCGGATAGGAACGTACGATACGCGACACGTCGCGATTGGAGCCGGGACTCTTCTCGATCTCCCGCATCCCGATCACCTGCATACTGACCGGGCTCTCGATCGTACGGCGGAAAGGCGAGGGACGAACGACGACTTCATTCAGATGCTCCGGCTCCTCCTCCATCTCGATTTCGATGAAAGGCGTCCGGGCCGACACCTGGTATTCGGGGGTCACGACCGTTCGGTAACCGATGAACGACGCCGTCAAGCTGTAAATGCCGGGCTTCACCTGCAGGATCTCGAATCGCCCGAGCGAATCGGTCATGGCGCCCTTACCGGGCTGGCCGGTGATCGTAACGGCTGCATAGGCGACCGGTTCCCGGGAAAGACGGTCGATAACCCTGCCCCGCACAGGATACCCCGCTGCGGCCCAAACAGAAGGAATGTACAATACCAGCAAAACGATTGCTGCCAGTAAGTTCTTTCTCATAATTCACAAAATCAACCGTCCGCAAAGCTAATAATTTTAGCGGCGTTTCGATCTTCCGGCCGTAAAGAATCGACCGAGGCGGACTGATTCGAGGCGAATCGGACGATTTACGGCATCGACACGATACCCCGAATCGCCCGCCGGCATAACCTAATAATCGAAAGAGATACAAAAATCATGAAATCCACCCCGGAAGGAATCGAAATTTACACTATTTTTGTTTCCGGTCAATCTCACCTAATAAGTATATGCGCACACTGATCTCGATTCTCTGGATTTCGTTCTTTCCGCTTGCCGCAGCAGCGCAGGGCGACGACCTGTCGTATCGGCTGAAAAAGGTGATAAAGGATAAAAAAGCCGAAATCGGTATTGCGGTCATCCTCGACGCACAAGATACGGTAACGGTCAATAACGACGACCGCTACCCCCTGATGAGCGTATTCAAATTCCACCAGGCCCTCGCCGTCGCAGATTACCTGGACCGAAACGGACTGACGCCCGACACGGAAATATTCATTCCGGAAGAAGAGCTCGTCCCCGACACGTACAGTCCCCTTCGGAAGGAATTTCCCGAAGGCGAAATCTCGCTTTCAGTCAGCCGTCTGTTGGAGTACAGCCTGCAGCTGAGCGACAACAACGCCTGCGACATCCTCTTCGAGCACACGGGCGGTCCGGCAGCGACAGACCGCTACGTCCGGTCGCTCGGACTGCGCAATTTCGCAATCGCAGCAACGGAACAGCAGATGCACGACGATCCGCAAACGTGCTACGAAAACTGGAGTACGCCGCTCGAAGCGGCCGCTCTGCTGGAGCTGCTCGTAACAGAACAGATTCTCACTCCTACACTGCGGGAAATGATCCGGCAAAACCTGATAAACTGTAAAACAGGTGCCGACCGTCTTCCGAAACCACTGTCGGGAACCGGCGCCGTCATCGGACACAAAACCGGCACGAGCGACCGCGACGAACGAGGCATCTTCGCCGGGACCAACGATCTGGGATTCGTCATCCTGCCGGACGGCACCCGCTATACCATCGCCGTCTTCATCAAAGATTCGGCGGAAAACCCGGAAACAAATGCCCGAATCATAGCGGATATCTCCGAAACCGTTTATCGATACGTTCACGACGAATACCGGGAAAACGACATCCGCCCTGGAAAAAAACACGTCGATCAAGGAGCCGGAATTGGATTCGAATCCGATTATTTTTATTAAATTTGGAAAGAAAACAGCGTAATTTGCACTGTTCTTGCACGGAATCAGAAAAACTTCAATACCCCAAGCATGAAAAAAATAGCGGCTTACCTCATTCCCGTCCTCGCCTGCTTTGCAGTAGGTATCTCGGCAAGTTTTTTCCAGGCTTCGTCCATCGCCGAATGGTATCCGACGCTGACCAAGCCGACACTCACGCCGCCCAATATCGTATTTCCGATCGCCTGGAGCGTCCTGTACCTCTGCATGGGACTTTCGCTCGGGCGTCTCATCGTGCGTCGGCAGCACAAAGGAATCATCCGGCTGTGGGTCTTGCAGCTTATCGCCAACTTCCTGTGGAGCATCCTGTTCTTCACGCTGCGCAATCCGCTGGCCGGATTCATCGACATCGTACTGCTGAATATCCTCGTGGGACTCTACATCTTCGCCGCGAGCCGCAGGGACCGCGCTGCCGCCTGGCTCTTCGTACCTTACCTGCTCTGGACGCTCTTCGCCGCCTACCTCAACGGATATATCCTGCTGCACGGCACCCCGGCGGCGGCTCCGACGACAATTCAAACCGAATCTTTAACAATATCAAAACCTAAAACAGAAAGAATTATGGTTCACAAAATGCCCGAACTTCCGTATTCGACGGAAGCGCTCGCTCCGAAAATGAGCAAAGAAACTTTTGAATACCACTACGGCAAACACCTCCAGACCTACGTGGACAATCTCAACCGCCTGATTCCCGGCACGCCTTACGAGTCGATGTCCCTGCAGGAAATCGTCAAGAAAGCCGACGGTCCGATCTTCAACAATGCGGCCCAGGCCTGGAACCACACGTTCTTCTTCCTGATGCTGACCCCCGATCAGAAGCCGATGCCCCAAAAACTGGCGGATCGCATCGCCCGCGACTTCGGATCGGTCGAAGCCTTCAAGGAAGAGTTCTCCAAAGCCGCTACCGGACTTTTCGGCTCGGGCTGGACGTGGCTCGCAGCCGACAAGGACGGCAAATTGCAGATCTTCTCGGAATCCAATGCCGGCAACCCCATGACCAAAGGCCTCAAGCCCGTCATGACGATCGACGTATGGGAACACGCCTACTATATCGACTACCGCAACCGCCGCGCGGATTTCATCAAATCGTACTGGGAGCTGATCGACTGGGACAAGGTGGCCGACCGCATATTCCCCCGCAAATACCACTGCACCGCCTGCGACTACGTATATGATCCGGCCAAGGGCGATCCCGAAAGCGGCATCGCACCCGGCACGGCATTCGAAGACATCCCGGACGACTGGGTATGCCCCGTTTGCGGACTCTACAAGGATTCCTTCAAGATCGTGGAAGAGAAATAGGCGATCAGGAAAATTGAAAAAAGCAGCGCATAAAGCGCTGCCTTTTTTGTATCGGGAGAATCCGTCGCAGACACCCGACAGCCGTTTTTCCGCGCCCGAGGGAAGAAGCCGGGCAGCCCATTCCGTCCGACACCAGAAATAAAGAGATCGACCCGGCAACAGATCGACCTCTTTGTTTCAGTCCATACTAATCTCTACTTTATTGCGACTGAAACCTTTATCGGCAAGACACTCTTCTTCTGCACAAACTCCGCACTTCGGCGTATGCCGTACAACGGTTTCGAAAAATATTTCATCAGGGAAACAGAGAGCCGCCTCGCTTCAGGTTATCAATCCACCGAAAAGATGCCTCGCAGGTCTTTTCCGAAAGCTCCGTTCTCCGCAGACGCATATCATCCGAACTGTCCGTTCATCGGGCAGGCAAAGGCTGGTCTTCTGACTCGTCCCCGCCGCAACGCCTTCCCGACCCCGCAGGACCAGTGGCAAAAGAGTGTCGCGGCAATACACCCGGGCATCCGAAACACCGCCCGCAAGCGGGCCGATCACCTCGGATCGTCGGGCAGGACTCACAGCAGCGGGAACTGTCGCAGACTTTCACTGCGTTCCCATTTAATCTGACGGGGCGTAACCCCTCGTGAACCGTTGCAGTGCAAATGTAAGAAAATATTTGCTATCTTTGCCCGGTAACCAAAAAATATTTTGACAGAAACTATGAAACACGCATACGTATTTCCGGGTCAGGGCGCTCAAGCCGTCGGCATGGGCAAAGACCTCTACGACAATGTCCCCGAAGCCAAGGCTCTCTTCGAGCAGGCCAACGAAATCCTCGGTTTCCGCATCACCGACATCATGTTCGCCGGTACGGACGAAGAGCTCAAACAGACTAAAGTCACCCAGCCGGCCGTATTCCTCCACTCGGTCATCATGGCCAAGGCGCTGGGCGTGAAGCCCGACGCGGTAGCCGGACACTCGCTCGGCGAATTTTCAGCCCTGGTGGTGGCCGGCGCTCTTTCGTTCGAAGACGGTCTGCGGCTCGTTTCCAAACGTGCGATGGCCATGCAGAAAGCCTGCGAAGCCGTACCCGGTACGATGGCGGCGATCCTGGGACTCGACGACGCCAAAGTAGAGGAAGCCTGCGCCTCGATCGACGGCGTGGTCGTGGCGGCGAACTACAACTGCCCCGGCCAACTGGTTATCTCGGGCAGCGTCGAAGCGGTCGATGCCGCCTGTGCCAAACTCAAGGAAGCGGGCGCCAAACGCGCACTGCGTCTGCCCGTAGGCGGTGCATTCCACTCGCCCCTGATGGAGCCGGCCAAGGTCGAACTCGAAAAAGCGATCAACGAAGCACCCTTCCAGGCTCCTGTCTGCCCCATCTACCAGAACGTCGATGCCAAACCCCAAACCGATCCGGCGACGATCAAGGCCAACCTGATCGCACAGCTCACCGCACCGGTACGCTGGACCTACATCGTCAAGAACATGCTTGCGGACGGCGTGACCGAATTTACGGAACTCGGTCCCGGCAATGTCCTGCAGGGTCTTATCAAAAAAGTGAATCCCGAAGCGGTCGTAGAGTCGAAATCGACGTTGTAACCCGCCTCCGAAAACAAAATAGAATCGATTGACAAGCAATCGATTCTATTTTGTTTATAAATTTTTTTCATATCACAAGATCAAATACGCCAAATTCGATTGAATTCTTTCTATATTTGCACAAAAATTACAGAAGACATCAAACGACATCAATAACTATGACATCGTTAACCGAATTTTTCAGCCGACAGGAAGATGACAATCTGAAAGGTATTTCGCACAAGAACAACCTCTTCAAGCGAAATATCATCGCACATATGGCGGTGAACGGGGAGTGTACGCTCTCGGAGCTTACCAAAGAGCTGCACATCAGCGTACCGACCATCACCAAGCTCGTTCAGGAACTCGTTCAGGAGAACATCGTCTCCGATCTGGGCAAGGTCGAAACTCCGGGTGGACGACGTCCCAACGTCTTCGGACTGGCCAGCTCGGCCATCTATTTCGCAGGCGTCAATATCGGCCGGGACAACATGTCGTTCCTCATCACGGACCTGCACAACAATATCGTCAAAGAGGAACTCTTGACCGACTTCGAACTGCAGGATCGCCCTCAATGCCTCGAAAAAATCTGCTCGAATATCGCACATTTCATCGATACGTGCGGTGTGGAACGCGCGAAAATCCTCGGAGTGGGTGTCAGCGTCAGCGGACGCGTCAATCCCACGACGGGACGCAGTTACCGCTATTTCACTTCGAGCGAACAGTCCCTGCGCGATATGATCGAACAACGCATCGGCATCCGCGTACTGCTCGAAAACGACTCCCGGGCCCGATGCTATGCCGAATACACCAACAGCAAATCCAAAGACGAGATGGACGTACTCTACCTCCACCTCGGACGCGGCCTGGCCATCGGTATCGTCATGAACGGCAAACTCTACTACGGCAAGAGCGGCTTGCCGGAGAGTTCGGGCACATTCCCTTCTTCGACAACGAAATCATCTGCTCCTGCGGCAAGAAAGGTTGCCTCGAAACCGAAGTTTCGGGAATCGCGATCGAACAGAAGTTCGGTCGGCTTATCAGCCAGGGTGTCAATACGATCCTGCGCGAAAAATACAACAAGCACGAAGCCATCCACGTCGATGAGATCATCGACGCAGCCAAGCACGACGACAATCTCTCGATCGAACTGATCGAGGAGGTCGGAGAAAAGGCGGGCAAGGCCGTCGCCTTCCTGATCAACACCTTCAATCCGGAAACGGTCATCGTAGGCGGCGAGCTGGCCGAAGCGGGCGACTACCTGATGCTGCCCCTCAAGTCGGCGACCAACAAATACTCGCTCAATCTGGTTTATAAGGACACCAAATTCCGCTTGTCGAAAATGGGCAAGACGGCCAGCGCCTGGGGTGCTGCCATGTTGATTCGCAATCAGGTGCTCGGACTTTGCTAATGATGCTCCGAGGCCATATTTGCAGCCTGCGGGCCGTCGAACCTCAGGACCTCGAACTGCTCTGCCGGTGGGAAAACGATCCTTCGTTGTGGACAGTCAGCGGTACGATCGAACCGTTCTCGCACTATTCGATCGAACAATTCATCCAGGAGCAGCAGGCTGGTATTTACCGATGCGGACAACTGCGGTTGATGATCGACGACACAGCGGGGGAAACGATCGGAGCCATCGATTTGTTCGATTTCGAGCCGCAGCACGAACGGGCAGGCGTCGGCATTCTGGTTTACGATCCGGCACAGCGCGGGAAAGGATACGGGGCAGAGGCATTGGCATTGCTCGAAGAGTATGCACGCACGGTACTCCGGCTGCGGCAACTGTGGTGCAACGTACTCGCGGACAACGGCCCCAGCCTGGCTCTCTTCGAAAGAGCCGGATTCCGCCGGATCGGGGTTAAAAAGGAGTGGATCCGTACCCCCGAAGGGTACAAGGACGAAGTATTGCTCCAAAAGCTGCTTTAGACAATTTGAAATACAAATCTGCCGGAATGCTCCGCTGCCGATCACCTATCGGGCAGGAAAATTCCGGCAGATTTTTATCGTATCCCGGGAGGAAACTCGCTCTCCTCCTCCCGACATCCGGTTTTTTCAAGCGATCCTCGCGACGGTACGCACCGCTGTCGTACCGGGCACCACCCCTGCCGAAGCTACTCTTCATCCAGTAAATCGGCCGCCTGCAAAGTCCTGGCAGACTGTTGTTTCTTGGTCGGAATTCCCAGTTTGCGAAGCCGCTCCCCGCAGCGGACGATGTTGTCGTTACCGGTGCAAAGCCGCTTGTAGGCATCGTTGTACTTGTCCCGGGCGGCGTCGAGCGACTGTCCCACCCCTTCGAGCGAAACGGTGAAAGCCACCAACTGCTCGTAGAGTTTCGTACCGTAAGTAACGATGTCGGCCGTATTCTTGTTCTGTGCGTTCCGCTTCCAAAGATCGTCCACCAACTTCAGAAGGGCGAAAAGATTGGTCGGCGAAGAGATGATGACTTTCTTGTCGTAGGCATCGGCCCAGATGGAGCTGTCGTTTTGCAGCGCCGCCAGAAACGCCGGTTCGTTAGGAATGAACATAATGACGAAATCGGGCGAATCGAGCAATCGCTGGTACTCCTTGCGGCCCAGTTCGACGACGTGCTGCCGCACCGACGCAACGTGCGACGCAAGATACTGGCGCCGGGTCGCCTCGTCCTCGGCTCCGACGTATCCGACGAATGCCGTGAGCGACACCTTCGAGTCGATGACGATCCGCTTGCCTTCGGGCAGGTAAAGCACCACGTCGGGCCGCAGGTTGTTTCCCGCCTCGTCCTTGATATTGAGCTGCGTATCGTAATGTACGCCTCGGATCAGATTCGAATTGTCGAGGATCGTTTCGAGGATCATCTCGCCCCAGTCGCCCTGCACCTTGGAATTGCCTTTGAGCGCATTGGTCAGGTTGGTCGTTTCGGTGGTGATGCGGCGATTGAGTTCCATCAGCCGTTCGAGCTCGTTGCGCAACGCCCCCCGCTGTTCGTTCTCGGAGGAGTAGATCTTCTCGACCCGCTCGCGGAACTCCACGATGTTATCCCGGAAAGGTTTCAACAACACGTCGAGCGCTTCGCGGTTGGTCTCCTTGAAAGTGCGCGACTGTTCGCCCAGAATGTCATTGGCGAGGTTCTTGAACTGGGTCCGAAAAGTTTCCTCCATTTTTTCACGCTCGGCACGTGCCTCGGCCATTCGCTGTTCGGCCGCCTCCAGACGGGCCTGCGCCAGCGTACTCCGCTCGACCAGGGTGCGGATTTCGATTTCGGCGGCAGCGGCTTTCTCTTCGGACACCCGGCGCGACTCCTCGGCCAGGCGGCGAGCTTCGTCCGCAGCGGCCCGTTCGTCCGACAAACGGGCGTTATCCCGACGCAGGGAGAGCAAAAGCAAACCCAGCACGGCGCAAACGACGCCGAGCGACAATAAAACGACAACGATTCCGGTATTCATGACAGCAACAAAAATAACAAAAGATGCAAGCAATCGTACGGGCATGCACACAAAGATTGCCGAACCGCATCCAATCTTTAACAAAGATAAGAATAAGTCAAATGCAAAAGCAAATTTATTTACATTTTATAATAGAGGCAAAGAACCTAAAAAATATAATCTAATTTATTTTCGAAACAACATTGTAAAATCATTTTTTATCCATATATTTATTCTGAAATTATTCTTTAACCAAAAAAATGCTCTATGATGAACTTTGCTTCCATGAAGTTTTTCCTGGTAGGATTGACTTTGACAGCCATGCTCTCTGCATGTAGTGATGACGAAACATCAGACCTTATCCCCGAACCGAGCATCTCAATTTCTGCTTTAGAAAGTGAAATCGGGGCACTGAACTTCTCGATCAACGTGGAAAATGCCGAGCAATGCGCTTACGTCTGCATGAACGCGAACGAATCGCTCCCCACGACTGCTGATGAAATTTTCGCAACCGGAACGAGCATTAAACTCACGGACAAGAACAAACTTTCGATCCGAGTTCCCGTCGACAAGCAGATTACATATGCCGTTATCGCTGCAGCT
>ENA-OQHN01000518-OQHN01000518.1-human-gut-metagenome-genome-assembly--contig:-NODE-518-length-13196-cov-2.185477_pt1 | contig 13196 bp, 11 predicted proteins | sample MGYA00242564_ERZ504721 | MGnify/ENA primary metagenome ERZ504721 (study PRJEB26092, sample SAMD00036212) | human gut metagenome | host: Homo sapiens | study: EMG produced TPA metagenomics assembly of...
AGGATCTATCTCAAGCGCGAACGCTTAACGGACGATGGTCTGGGCGCGGTCGGCACCCACGGAGATGAAGGAGACGCGCACGCCGGTGAGCTCTTCGATGCGGGCGATGTAGGCGCGCACGTTGTCGGGCAGCTGCTCGACGCTGGTGCACTGGCTGATGTCGTCCTCGAAGCCGGGCATTTCTTCATAGATGGGCTTCACGCGGCCCAGGGCGCCTTCTTCCTGCGGGGGGTATTCCAGACGCTGGCCGTCCAGTTCGTAAGCCACGCAGATCTGCAGGGCGGGCAGGTTCTGGAGCACGTCCAGCTTGGTCAGGGCGATGTCGGTAAGGCCGCACAGGCGCACGGTCTCGCGCAGGATGACCACGTCCAGCCAGCCGCAGCGGCGCGGACGGCCGGTGGTGGCGCCGAACTCATGACCGTTGGTCTGGATGTAGCGGCCGGTGTCGTCTTCCAGCTCGGTGGGGAAGGGGCCGGAGCCCACGCGGGTGGTGTAGGCCTTGACGATGCCCACCACGCGCTCCAGGGCGGAGGGGCCCACACCGCTGCCGGCGGCGGCGGAGCTGGCCACGGTGCTGGAGGAGGTCACGAAGGGATAGGTGCCGTGGTCGATGTCCAGGTGGATGCCCTGGGCGCCTTCGAACAGGATGTCCTGACCGGCGGCCTGGGCCTTCTGGATCTCGGAGGAGGCGTCCTTCAGATAGGGCGTGATGCGCGGGGCGATGGCCAGCAGCTCTTCGCAGACCTGGTTCTCGTCCAGGGTGTCGTACTTGTAGAGCTCGCGCAGCAGGACGTTCTTTTCCAGCAGGGCGTGATGCACTTTTTCGCGCACCAGCTGCGGGTTGATGAGGTCACCGGCACGCAGGCCCACGCGGGAGGCCTTGTCCTCATAGCAGGGGCCGATGCCGCGACCGGTGGTGCCGATCTTCTTGCCGGCACGCTTGGCTTCGCGGGCATTGTCCAGGCTCTTGTGGTAGGGCATGATCAGGTGGGTCTTTTTGCTGATGCCCAGACGGCTGGGGGACACGTCGATGCCCTTGGCCGCCAGTTCGTCCACTTCCTTGAGGAAGACGAAGGGGTCCAGCACCACACCGTTGCCGATCAGGCAGTTTTTGCCCTCGTGCAGGATGCCCGAGGGGATCAGGTGCAGGATGGTCTCCTTGCCCTGGACCTTGATGGTGTGGCCGGCGTTGTTGCCGCCCTGGAAACGCACGATCAGCCCGCTCTGCGCGCTGAGCATGTCCACAATCTTTCCCTTGCCCTCGTCGCCCCACTGGGCGCCGATAATGACCGTATTTGCCATATATCCACCTGCACTGCCCGCATGGCGCGGGCCAAGGCTGAAGTTTTGTCGTCCACACGCGAAAACCCCGTAGCCTGACGACTAAGGGGAACAACGTTGGCCGCAATGCCTTAGTTTTTTCTAGCCGCTAACAGCGGACAAGTCAAATGCCGGGGCCGCCGGGGGAGAAAAAATGGGTAAAATTTTTATGAGATCCGCGTCCCGGCAGGGCCGGGACCGCGAAAAAGGGGGAAGGGACATCCCTGCCGGGATGCTCCTTCCCCCCTTTCATGACGCTGCCGGAGCAGCGGGACCGTTATTGGTAGGCGCCTTCACGCGTGCACTTGGAGGCATCGAACAGGTGCCTTCCATGCGGTACTGTTCGAAGATGTAGGCGTTCTCCTTGTGTTCGCTCCAGCGCGCGCCGCCGCGGGCATGGGTGAGGATGCGCGGCTTGGGCAGGGCGGCCGGGTCACGCATCTCGAACTCGTCGGAGGTGCCGACGCCCTGCAGGGCCAGGGTGGGCACGTCGGCGCTGGACATGAAGGCATCGCTGATGCGCAGCTCGCCGCGCTGATGGGGTTCCTTAACCATCAGGAGGGCGTGGGGACGGCCGGGAGCGTAGGGCGCGGTCTGGAAGACGGTACCGTCGGGGTATTCCTTGCCGTCGTTGTAGGCACGCTGCACCATGGGGCTGTCGCTCTCGCCGTGGTCGGAGACCAGGATGATGCGCGTGTTGTCGTAGATGCCGGCTTCCTTGAGCTGGTCGAAGAAGATCATCAGATAACGCAGCAGGTGGCGTTCGGCGTAGTAGTGTTCGGGCAGCAGGCCGTCGACGAAGAAGAGCTGGCCCTCGGTGGCCGGATAGGGGTCGGCCACGATCTCGGGCTGGCCGTCCTTGAGGTCGGGGGCGTAGTGCCACATGTAGTGGGACAGCATGGTGTAGAAGACCTTGGCCGTGCTGCGCGGGGCATCGGTGGTGATGCCCGAGGTGAAGGCGAAGCGGAAGAAGGCGTCGCCCGCGCGGCAGGCGTCCATGCTGGCCACCAGGATGCCGTCGCCGGCGTCATGCCAGTTGCCGTCGTCGTAGATCTTCTGCTTGATGATGTTGGGCGAGGCCTGGAACAGGCCCAGCATGGCGAAGAAGCTGCTGAAGTCCCGCAGGCTGGTGCCCTGGTGGTACTTGAGCTGGAAGTCGTCCTTGACCTGGGGCACGGTGGTGACGTTCTCCACCTTGCCGAGGTGACGCTCATAGAAGTCCTGGTTGAAGAACTCCAGGCCGTTGAGCATGCAGACGTCGTAGCCGTGGGCCGCGAAGTTGCGGGGCATCACGGCAAAGGCGCTGTTGATGTTCTCTTCCAGGGTCACGTTGCGGCGGGCGTTGACGGCCGCCGGGCTGTAGGCGTGGCCGCCGTAGATGCTGGGCAGGCTCATGACCGTGGCGTCGGCCATGGAGATGGTGTCGGGGTACCAGACGAAGCCGTCCATGCCCTTGCGGAAGCCGTTGGTGAACCAGGGGTCGTCCAGCATCCGTTCGATATGGCCGCCGGTGAACATGTCCATGACGACGACGATGACGTTCTCGCCGTCCTTGGAATAGGACTGCATGTCAGCCACGTAGGCGGGCGGGGTGAAGCTGGTCTTGGCCTGTTCGGGCTCTTCGGCGGTCAGGGCGTTCCAGGCCGTGAGGGCCACCAGGGAGAACACGGCGATGGAGAGCACGCGCGGCAGCTGCAGGCGCACCTTGGGGAAGGCGAACAGCAGGGCCGTCAGGCCCAGGGCCACCAGCACGGGCAGCAGGCCGTCCTTGAAGGTGCTCATGGGGCCGGTGAGGGCGGCCTCACGCAGGAAGCGGATGCCGTCCAGGGCGCCGAAGTGGCCGGGCAGCACGAAAAGGTTCACGAAGGCGAGGCTCAGAGCCCAGAAGGCCACGAAGGCCGGGATGGTCTTGGCCTTGGCCGGGAACCAGAGCCAGAGCACGAAGACCACGAAGAAGGTCAGCGAAAGGTAGCGCACCATGCCCAGCAGCACGTCCAGGGGACCGGCGGCGAAGAAGTTGGGGTCGCTGGCGTAGGACTGGAAGGGCACGTACAGGAAGATCAGGATGGCCAGACCGGCGCAGGACAGGCTGTAGACCGAGCGCATGGTGGCGGCCATGACGGTGTTCATGCCGCCCTGGGCAAAGCCGGGCTTGCGGAAACGGGGCAGGCGGATGGGCAGGCGCAGGTTCTGGAGCAGGAAGAAGACGTTGTTCATGGTCCAGAAGATGAGCAGGGCCGAGGCCGCGTTGTACAGCAGCGCCAGGAAGAAGAAGGCGATGATGATGGCCTGCAGGGTGTCCTTGCGCGTCAGGCCCGGGGTGGTCAGCGTGGCGATGATGTTGACCACGGTCATGACGATGGGCAGGGCGTTGACGCCCCAGAGCAGGCCGTCGGGCTGCGAAAGGTCGGGGGATCATCAGGCAGGGCTGGCCCTGCAGCTGGGTGAGCCCCAGGATCATGTAGTACGCGCCGGTCAGGAAGGGGATCTGCAGGGCCACGCCGAAGGCCGACCGGACGGCCAGCAGCGGATGGTAGGCATAGCGCTTGTAGAGGTTGTTGATGCGGCGCTGGCGCTCGGCCCCCTTGGATTCCTTGCGGATGCGGGCCAGCTGCGGGGCCATGATCATCTGGAGTTTCTTTTCCCGGGCCTGGGTGCCCACGGCCAGACGTCCCAGGGGGATGAAGGCCACGGCGCTGATGCAGGACAGGACGAGGATGCTCAGGCCGTAGTTGTGGGTGAACTGGAGGCTGCCGAGATAGATGGCCCGGTAGATGATCTCGATGGGCAGGATGAATATTCTCATACAGAAGCGACATGGCGTTTCCTTGAAAGCATATCCGGCAAGGGCCGTGCTCATTTCGTTTTTGGGAGCGGCAGCTTCGGCCGCGTGTTTCGGCGTCCATGCGGGCCAGGGTGTCCACGGTCCACTGGGCGATGGCTTCACCGCTCTGGCCCCAGCAGGCCACGGATTCCTCGCGGAAGGCGGCGATGGCGGAAGAGGGCGTCTTGAGGGCGCGTTCCACCACAGGCACGATGTTGTTGAAGTCCTCGGGCGAGACCACTTCGCCCAGACGGGCGGCCACGGTGTCTTCCCAGATGACGCCCAGGTCCGCCACCTCGTAGAGTTCGGGGTTGCGCACGGGGATGTCCAGGGTGATGACGGGCTTCTCGTAAAGGAAGGCGAAGTCGAAGCGCACGCAGGACTTGTCCGAGATCATGACGTCGGCCCGGCTCATGGAGGCGGTGGCGTCCATCTCGGTATCGAAGCTGACGTTGGGGTAGTCGCGCAGCATCTCGTGGATGGTGTCCAGCATCTCGGTCTCCCACCTTGAGGGACTGGGGATGCGGGCGCAGGATCACGTCATAGCCGGCCTTGGCCAGATCCAGCAGGAAGTTGGGGGCCGCAGATGTTGAGGCAGCCCTTGTTGCCCCACGAGGGCGCCACCAGCACCACGGGCGGGGTGCTCCGGCCTTCCTTCTTGCGGGCTTTGGCGGCCAGCTCGTCCAGATAGGGCAGGCCCAGGGAGACGCATTCCTTGGGCGGCAGGCCGCGCAGCTCTTCCACCTTGCGGATGCTGGGCAGCATGAAGTCGCCCACCATCAGGACGGCGTCGTAATGGTCCAGGGAGCCTTTCTGGTACATGGCGATGTCGCCCACGCCGTGGCAGATATGGGCCAGGTTGGTCACGCGGCGCGGACGCGGCATGGGAAAGCCGGGCGTGCCGATGTTGGGCGTGGTGGAGAGCATGATGTCGGCGTGGCGACCGGCGGCGCGGGCAAAGGCCGCGGAACCCGTGCCGATATAGCGCGAGTTCATGAGGTCGTTCTCGATGGTCAGGGCCGGGTCCTCTACATCCATGGTGATGTAGGAGAAGGGCACGCCGCGGCGCAGGAAGGCGTCGATGACGGGCTTGAAGGTATAGTAGTAGCTGCGGCCTTCGGAGAACATGAGGATGCGCTCGTGGTGCAGCTGCTTTTCGGGACGGCGTTCGCCCTTGGCCTTGCCCATGATGGCGTAGACGATGTTCTTGACAAAATAGAGCACCGTACCCACCAGGCTGATGGCCAGGTAGACCAGCACGTTGCCCGTGCCGGGGTCGAGGTAGGCGTAGGAGGGCGCGGGGAACAGGGCTTCCAGCACCAGCCAGAGCCCCAGATAGGCGCCCACGGAAATCAGAAAACCGCGCTTCATGCCAGTTTTTCTCCGCGTTGCAGCAGTTTCAGGTTGCGGTCCATTTCCGCGATGCGGCCACGACCGTAGTCGATGCACTCGCGGTAGAAGCCCCACAGGCCCCAGATGTAATCCACGATGATCATGGCCTTGAGCAGGCGGGTGCGGTCCGCGCCGCTGGCTTCGATAAAGGCGTCCAGCAGGGGGCCGGAAAGACGGGTCTCGGTGATGAAGCTGGCGTAGTCCCAGTAGGGCGAGCAGAAACAGGCGTATTCGAAGTCGATGAGCTTGATGTCGTCGCCCTTGCGCAGGATGTTCTCCAGCACGAAGTCGCGATGGCAGAAGCGCTTCTCGTCGCTGTCCATCTCGCGGGCGAAATCGTAGAACAGGCTGCGTTCGTGATCGGCCAGCAGGTTGACGCCGCTCTGGCGTTCGTAGAGCTTGACCTCGGAAAGCACGGAGAGCACGGCGCTGGGGCCGTACTTTTCGCGGAAGCCCTCAGGCATGCGGATGTCATGCAGACGGCGCATGATGTCCACCACACCGCGCACCTCGAACTGGTCCAGGGTGTCGTGGTTCAGGATGCGGTAGCCTTCCAGAAAGTCCGTGGTCTTGATGCCGCCCGCGTAGAAGTGGCACTCGGGCGTGATGTCCAGATCCTTCACCATCTCCAGCATGGCCGCTTCCACGCTGCGGTCGATGATCTGGTCGGTGCCCTGGCCGGGGATGCGCAGCACAAGGCCCTTGCCGTCCAGCTGGATGTGATAGGTGTCGTTGGTCAGGCCCTTGAGCTTTTCGGCCATCTGGGTCTCGGAGCACTGGTCGGCCAGTTCGTCGGGCGTCAGCAGGCCCAGGGAAAGGGCGTCGCTCAGGCTGTCGATCTCGCAGAGCAGCATCTTCACACGCGTGGCGTAGACGGGCACGCGGTCCAGGATGCGGATGACGGAGTCTTCCCAGTAGTCGTCCGGGCCGCTCCTGTCCAGTTCCTCGCGGATGAGGGCCGCGGCCTCCTCGGTCCAGTAGGAGACGCCGGACATGCAGTAGCCCGAGGGCGAATCCTTGCGCACGGAGACCACGCGGTCGTCGGCATCGGTGATCAGTTCCCATTCATGGCCCTGCTGGGTCTGCTGGCAGATGAACTGCGAGACCCCGGGACGCACCAGGGGCACCACCGGACGGCGGATGTAGGTGTCACCGTCGATGACCAGGCTGTCGCCCAGGCGGTGGGCCACCAGCTGGAGGGAGGAATAGTTGTTGGCCGTGGCATACTGCGCCGAGATGATGAGCTGGACGCCGTATTTGTCCACAAGATAGTTGAAGCATTCGTGCTTGTAACCGACCACCAGGGCGATGTCGGTGACGCCGTCGGCATGGAGCTGGCGGATGGTACGTTCCACCAGCGGATATCCGCCGATGTTGAGCAGGGGCTTGGGCTTCAGATAGGTGAAGGGGCGCAGACGCGTCCCGAAGCCGGCACAAAGAATGTTGGCACGCATGGGAACCACTCCTGTGCGTTGTGCGGGGATGTGACGGACATCCCCGATGCTGGTGAGGGGGACTGCGCTTGCGCAGGAAAACCTTTCCCCCGGGGTTCGCGATCCCGGATGCCGTATCCGGGGTGCGGAGGTTTCTCACGACACGCAAAAAAAAAGGCAAGGGCTGTCTGGCGGTTGCCGCCGGACGGGTCGGCCGGAAGGTCGGAAGACGGCCCGGCCAATGCTGTACAAGGCGAAGCGTCAGTTTTTTGTGAGTGAAGTTCGGACTGGGGGAGATCCCGCTCAGTCGTCCTTGCGGGAGGTGGCCGTATCCCCCGGCGCGGGACGGAACGAAAGGACACGGCAGCGGTGCGGCGCGGGGGCCTCCGCCTGGCCCTGCATCAGGTCGAAGTCGGGGGCCAGGGCTGGGCCGCGGGGGCGGGGCCGTCCTCATGCGGCTGGGCCTGCTGTGCCCAATAATAATTGAACAGCTGGTTCTTGTAGCGTTTGGCCTGGATCATGGAAAAGACCAGGACGGCCTCTTCCCAGCGCTGGGTCGGTTCGAAACGGCTGGCGATGGTGGCGTACTTGCTCCACAGCGACATGAGCGATGCCTCGTCGAGGGCATCCAGCTGGCGGGCAAGGCGGGTGAGCAGTTTTTCCATGGTTTCCTCCGGCAGAAGCGCGTATATCGCGCCGTCGTTATGGCCCATTTGCGGGCCTGCGTCAAATCCGGCGCCTCTTCGGGCCGGTGGAAGGCCCCCCGGCGGGCCCTCCGCCCTTTGGGGCATGTACTGGTGGACAGGGGCGTTTTGTGCTACACCATTGCCGCGCCGCGAAGCGCTTTCACCTTTTTTGCTAGGCATACCTGGAGGCATCATGACGACCGACCTGAAGGCCATGTACAAGAAAGTCCACAAGGACGCTTTTCCCGAGACCATGACCATTTTGCTGGGTGACGAAAAGCTTGTGTACCACAAGCGCGTCTGGACCCTGGACAACGAGGAAAAAGGTCTGCGCTACGGCGAAAACCCCGACCAGCCCGCTGCCCTGTATGAACTGCGTGAAGGTGGCATCACCTGCGGCGGCCTGCGCTGGCGTGGCCCCGGTCAGGGCATCGTGTCGGCCATGACCGAAGCCCAGATGATCCAGGCCGGCAAGCATCCCGGCAAGACCAACCTCACCGACGTGGACAACGGCGCCAACATCCTGCAGTACCTCAGCGAGCGTCCCGCGGCCATCATCCTCAAGCACAACAACCCCTGCGGCGCTGCCTGGGACGACGGCGGCGTGGCCGCTGCCCTGGACAAGGCCTTCTGGTGCGACCGCATCGCCGCTTTCGGCGGCGCGGTGGTGGTCAACCGTCCCTTCACCCGCGAGGCCGCCGAGATGGTGGCCGCCAGCTACTTCGAAGTGGTGGCCGCTCCTGCCTATGAAGAAGGCGCCGTGGAGATCCTCAAGGGCCGCAAGAACCTGCGCATCATGGAACTGCCCGGCCTGGGCCGCCTGGACGAACTGACGCAGTCCGCCTTCCTGGACATCAAGAGCCTGGCCGACGGCGGCATCGTGGTGCAGAAATCTTTCGTGAACCGCATCCTCACCGATGCCGACTTCCTGCCCGCCGAAGCCACGGACAAGAACGGCGTCACCGTCACCGCCCGCAAGCCCAACGCCCAGGAAATGGCCGACCTGCGCTTTGCCTGGGCCGTGGAAGCCGGCGTGACCTCCAACTCGGTCATCTTTGCCCGCAACGGCGCCACCGTGGCCATCGGCACCGGTGAACAGGACCGCGTGGGCTGCGTGGAACTGGCCATCCACAAGGCCTACACCAAGTACGCCGATACCCTGGCCTTCCGCGAGCACAACCTCTCCTTCTACGAGCTCAAGCAGAAGGCCGCCACCGACGCCGCCCTCAAGGCCGCTCTGGACGACATCCAGGCCCGTACCCAGGAAGCCCGCGGCGGTCTGCCCGGCACGGTGCTGATCTCCGACGGCTTCTTCCCCTTCCGTGACGGCGTGGACGCCGCCATGGCCCAGGGCGTCACGGCCATCGGCCAGCCCGGCGGCTCCATGCGTGACACCGAAGTCATCGCGGCCTGCAACGAAGCCAGCCCGCAGGTGGCCATGGTCTTCACCGGTCAGCGTTCCTTCAAGCACTAGTCTCCCGCAGGGCACGACACCGGCCGGTGTCGTGCCCTTTTTTCATACCCGCGGCCCTGCCGCCTTCCCGTCAGCCAAGGATGCCCGCCGTGTCTTCCCATCCCCGCACGCCCCGCACCGGGGCCTCGTCCGCCCGTATCTGCATCTCCGCCCTGTCCGGGGGCGGCGGCAAGACCCTGCTCTCGCTGGGCCTGGCGCGGGCCCTTTTCCCGGCAGGGGCTGGCCGTCCAGCCTTTCAAGAAAGGCCCGGACTATATCGACGCGGCCTGGCTCTCGCTGGCGGCCGGACGGCAGGCCAGCAATCTGGACCCCTATTTCCTGCTCCCCGCGCGTCTGCGGGCCCTGTTCCGCCATGTGATGGGACGCAGCGGGCCCGGCTGGCCCTGCTGGAAGGCAACCGCGGCCTCTTCGACGGCATGGACGTGCGCGGCTCCTGCGCTACGGCCGAACTGGCCCGCACGCTGGACTGCCCGGTGCTGCTCAGTCTGGATTGTACCAAGATGACCCGCACGGCCGCTGCCCTGGTGGCCGGGGTACGGAATTTCGAGCCCGGCCTGCGTCTGGCGGGCGTGGTGCTCAATCAGGTGGCCTCGGCCCGGCATGAAGGCATTTTGCGTGAGGCCATCACCACCTACACGGATGTGCCCGTGCTGGGGGCCATTCCCCGCCTGCGCGAGAATCCCCTGCCGGAACGGCACATGGGGCTCGCCTCGCTGTGCGGTGACGATCTGAGCCCGCAGGCCCAGGAGATATTGGAAAAAACTGGCCGATGTGGTGCGCGACCATGTGGATATGGACCGCGTGTTGTCCATCGCCGACGACCTGCCCGCTCTGCCCGAAGAGCCGGATTTCTGGGACGAGACCGCCTGGGCCGGGGAGGGCGCTGTGGCCTCTTCCGGTCAAGGGCAGCCTGTGGTCTGCTCCGAGGCTCCGGCCCCCGCTGCCGGGGCTGGGACGTCCCCCGGGCGGATGCCCCGCGCATCGGCTATGTGCGCGACCGGGCCCTGTGGTTCTATTATGAGGAGAACCTCGAAGCCCTGCGCCGGGCCGGTGCGGAGCTGGTACGCCTTTCCCTGCTGGATGACGCGGCGTGGCCGGAGCTGGACGGCCTGTATCTGGGCGGCGGTTTCCCCGAAGACTGGGCCCGGGAGCTGTCCGCTTCGCCGCATCTGGCCCGGCTGGGTACACTGGCCGCCAAGGGCTTGCCCATCTACGCCGAATGCGGCGGCTTCATGGTCCTGGCTTCGGCTCTGGAGCGTGACGGGCAGCGCTGGCCCATGAGCGGCATCTTTCCCGTGGAGACCCGCTTCTGTCCCAAGCCGCAGGGCCCTGGGCTATGTGCGGGCCGACGTGGTGCTGCCCAATCCCTATTTCCCCAGGGCTCTGTCCTGCGCGGACATGAGTTCCACTACTCCCTCTGCCACGAGCCTGCCGCCGTCAGCGGCCGTCTGGATCATGCCCTGCGCCTGCGCAAGGGCACGGGCATGGGCCGCGATGCCGAGGGCCACGGTCGGGATGGTCTGGTGAGCGGCCGGGTCTGGGCCGCCTATTGTCATATCTTTGCCCCGGCAGTGCCCGGATCGGGTCCCCCGTTTCGTGGAGCTGGCCGTTGCTACCGCCAGGAACGGACTGGGGGATAGAAAAGGTTTTATGAGGGGGAGAGGGACACCTTTTGGAAAAGGTTCTCCCTCTCCCCCCTCATGCTCCCCCCTTTCCCTTCCAAAAACTTTTATCAGGAGGCGTCGCAGGGTATGGCGGGCCTGCTGACAGGGCTGCGGGGATACGATCAACGGATAGCGGCCTGTCTGGTGTTGATGAGATGGAAAAGGCAGCGTTCCCGGGATATTGGCTCCGGGAACCGCTGCCTTTTTTGCTGTGGGGGAACGAGGATGCGGGAAGGGAGCGGTGACCGGAGGCAGCCCGAAGAGCCTGCCCATGGTTGATGCAGGCTCTTGCGGGGCCCGGTAGTAGAGATATGGGGGCTCCCCCCCAGTGTGTCCTGTGCGTTCCTAAAAACGGTTCAGGATGAGCTTGTCCAGGGCCAGCTTGGGCACATAGTGCACCTGCTCGGCGTCACGCCAGTAGCCCAGGGCGCCGCTTTCGGGCACGTCGGCCACACGGCGCACTTCCTTGGCCACGCCAAGGCCCAGGACCAGCGTGGGGCGTAGGTCGTCGGGAAGCTGGACCAGTTCGCTCACGCCGCTATGGTCGAACGAGGCGATCATGCAGCAGCCCCAGTCACGGCTGGAGGCCGCCAGCTGGATGGTCTGGGCCGCGATGCCGGTATCCAGCCAGACCAGGTCGCCCGCGTTCTTGGGCATGCTCATGACGATGAAGCCCGTGGGGCGCTCACCGGGGAAGGGCCCACCCCAGTCCTTGAGGGCCACCGCCCATTTGGTCATGCCGAACAGACGCCGGCAGGTCTCGCCGGGACCCACGAGGCTGTAACGCAGTTGCTGGGCGTTACGGGCGCAGGGGGTCAGGCGGGCGCAGTCTACCAGCCATTCCAGATCCGCCATCTGCAGCGGACGCTCTTCTTCGAAACGGCGGCAGGTACGGGCCGCCAGTGCCAGTTGCTTGAAATCCATATGGGCTCCGCAGGTGAGAAGGGATCGCCGGGATCGCCCGGCGGGGAGGAGAAAAAAATAGCACCTGCCGGAGCACGCGTCTACCGTGGGCAGAGCGGCTGCGGCGAAGCGGAAGGCATGGTCGGGATGCGATGTGGCGGCACGGCCGGGAAATGCTGGCGGGCAGGGCGAACAGACCGGCAGTCACGCACACGGGGCCGCGGAAGTTGCCTGCGCTGGGCCGTAGGAGAGCCATCGTGCCGTCCGCAGCTCTCGGGCACGGCGCCATGCAGAGCCTGGGCGTATGGCCTGCTGCGGGCGGTCAAAGACAAGAAAGGGGAGACGCCTGTGGGCGTCCCCCCCTGAAAAATCATGGCGGCCTGGCCTAGCGGTGCTGGCTCGTGTGATCGAAGGCCAGGGCGTAGAGATGGTGGAAAAAGTCCACATACTCCACATGCACATGGTCCGGGGTCTTGATGCGCGCCGGGGCGAAATTGAGGATGGAGGTGATGCCCGCATCCATCAGGTGCTGGGCCGCACGCTGGGCGCGTTCGGGCGGCGTGGTGATGATGCCGATCTCGATGTTCTGCTCGGCCACCATGGCCTTGAGGTCCTTGGTGCAGTGCACTTCCAGACCGTGGACGATCTCACCGATCTTGAAGGGGTCGCAGTCGAAGATGCCCACGATGTTGAAGCCGCGGGCGCGGAATTCACCGTGGTTCAGGATGGCTTTGCCCAGGTTGCCGACGCCCACGAGCGCCATGCGCCATTCACGGTCGACCCCCAGGGAGGAGGTGATGGCCGCAATCAGGGAGGTTATGTGATAGCCCACGCCGCGGATGCCGAATTCGCCGAAGTAAGCCAGGTCCTTGCGGACCTGGGAGCCGTTGACCCCGCAGGCTTCGGCCAGGGGGTTGGAGGAGATGACTTCAACGCCGTCGCGCGCAAAATTTTCCAGCACCTGCACATAGGTGGCCAGGCGCTGGATCGTGGCGCGGGGGGATGTGTTTGCTTTTGGGTTCCGTGGGCATAATCAATACCTGCTCAAGCTTGTGATGCTTTTGTGAAATTTAGTCTTTTCAATTTACTGGAAAAAAAACGAATCCGCAAGCACCGGAAATACAACCTTTATTCCTTGCAATGCCCGGGCTGGCGAAATGATATGCCAATATAATCAGTCTGCTGGCGGTGTGAATGGGGAAAAGGAAAAAAGTTGGATTTTAGAAAATATTTTTAAAAGTTTAGAGATGTCCTTTCCGCACCCGGGGGTGAGGCCGGTCCGCAGGAAAAAAGACATTTTGTTACATTATGAAATAATTCCGTGAAGGGGCGAACAACCACGGCCTGCGCAGGACCAAAAAAAGGGGGGACGAAGTCCCCCCGTTGCAGCATTACTGCCTGGACGGCCTAACGCATAGGGGTTCGGCGTACAGCAGGATGAAGCTGGATAACCAGGGCGTAAATGGCCAGGGATTCGATGAAGGCGAAGGCCAGGATCAT
>ENA-OQHN01000520-OQHN01000520.1-human-gut-metagenome-genome-assembly--contig:-NODE-520-length-13178-cov-3.673588_pt1 | contig 13178 bp, 10 predicted proteins | sample MGYA00242564_ERZ504721 | MGnify/ENA primary metagenome ERZ504721 (study PRJEB26092, sample SAMD00036212) | human gut metagenome | host: Homo sapiens | study: EMG produced TPA metagenomics assembly of...
GTGCCCTGACTTATAGCGGTCCCTTGCGCAGGCTCCGGTCGCGCTGCCGCTGATTCTGCGGTAATACATCAAGTATTACCGCAAAACCGCGCCTCGTCAGTGCACAAAATCCACTCACAAATCGCTCTTGTTAATCATGCAGTATTGCCTTAATCCGTCGTGATATGCGCGGTCGCGGCGCGTGTCAGCTGATGAGATCCGCCGGTGCACATTCGATCTGGAAGCCAATCTGCCCGCAGAGACCATCACGGTCGGGACATTGTTCACGCTCTCGTCAAACACGGTCGGAAACGCCTTTTCATGCCGACCGGCGAGCAGCCGCCGCGTACATAGCCGGTAAGTCCCAACAGTTCCTTGACATGCACCATCTCGACCGACTTTCGCCTGCCGCCTTGGCTGCATTTTTCAGGTCAAGCTCCTTTGCGACCGGAATAACGAATACATGAAAGCCGCCCGATTTGCCACGTGCAACCAGCGTCTTGAATACCTGATCAGGGTTCTGACCGAGCAGTTCCGCAACCGAAACACCGTCTACGGCGTCCCTTACCGTGTGGGTATTCGTGCGGCTTATAGGCGATCTTGTGCTGCTCGAGCACACGCATTACATTTGTTTTATCCGAAGCCATATTGTTCGCTCCTATCTGCAATTTATACAAATATTATAGACTTCACTTGTGCGATATGCAAGGGAATATCGGAATTGAAAATTGAGAATGAAGAATGGAAAATTATCGCGGCGGTTGAATCAATACGTCGTTTGTAAATTCATTTGCACTCGTATACCTCGTAGGGGCGAACAGTGTTCGCCCAAGTCATCGTTAAATGGGTGCAGGGTAGATTGTACAGACATTGGACAACTGCGGTACCCATTTTACCCGCCATTCATTCTCCATCTCCATTATCCATTCTCAATTCAAAAAGGGAACCGAAATCGGTTCCCTTTTTGCTTACTGCTGCGGATTTTTCTTATGGAAGTTAAACTTGGGCAGCTTGATTTTCTTAAACAGGCCGGAAATGCGGGAAGCGACGCTGTCGGTCAGCGAATAGTAAACCGGGGTGATAAACAGCGTTGCGATGGTGGAGATAACCATACCGGTCATCATAACAACACCCATCGGCTTCATCATCTCGGAGCCTTCGCCGCTGGAGCATACCATCGGCACAAGGCCGAGGATAGTGGTCATAGCGGTCATCAGCACCGGACGGACACGGCGCGGACATGCGTTCAGGATAGCCGTATTCTTATCCTCACCGCGCTGACGGCGCTGCAGGGTATAGTCGATCAGCACGATGGACGAGTTGACGACTGTACCGGCCAGAATGATAACACCGAGCAGTGCGACCATGGAAACATGATTTCCGGTCGGCCACAGCAGGATCATCGAGCCAAGCAGACCGATCGGCAGGATCAGCATGATTGCAATCGGCAGCGAGAACGAGTTGAACTGCGTTGCCAGAATGAAATATACCAGCAGGATTGCCACCGCAAGGGCCAGCATCAGCGTACCGGTGGTCTCCGCGATCTGTGAAGCAGCGGTATCGCCTTCGCCGACCTCTACGCCGTCCGGCAGCTCGTACTTGGCAACAATGTCGTCAACGGCCGCCTTAATGGCATTGCTGTCACCGGATTCGCTTTCACCGGTGATAGTAACGGTCTCCTTCTGGTTCTTGCGCACGATGGACTGCGGACTGAGCTCGGTGTAGACATCCGCCACCATGGACAGCGGTACGGTGCCGCCGGTCATGGTCGGAATCTGCATGGAGCGCAGTGCGTCCAAACTGGTTGCTACATCCTCGTCACCGGCAACGGTAACGTCGTATTCCTCACCGTTCATGCGGAGCGTGGTTGCGGTCGAGCCGGTCAGCTCACCACGAACCAGACCGCCAATGGTGGCCGCATTCAGACCGAAGCGAGACGCATTCTCGCGGTTGATCTTAACGGCAACACGCGGGGTCTGCTCGCCTGCCGAGGACTCAACATTGATGGCATCCGGCAGGGCGCTGATCTGGTTTGCCAGATCGTCTGCCGTCTCAGCCAGCTGGTCGTAGTCATCGCCGGTCAGCTCAACGCTGATGTCCGAATCCGTGGACATCGACATGGTGCTGCTGGTCGAAACCGTCAGTTCACAGCCTGCAATATCCTGCAGGTCATGGCGCAGCTGCTTGGCGATATCCGCTGACGAGCGGTCACGCTGATCAAGATCTACCAGCGAAATGGTAACGCTTGCGCCCGAGGACGAGGACATGATCGAGGTCGAAGAACCGGTCGAGTAGTAGATCTGCTCCAGCTCCGGGATGGTATCAACTGCGATGGCCGCAATGCGGTCCTCGATGGCGGCAGTGTCCTCCATAGTCGAACCGTTCGGCATGGAAACCGTAACACTCACCTCACCCTCATCCATCTCCGGGATGAGCTCCATGCCCGCCTGGCTGACGCTGAGCACGCTGACAATACAGATGACAACGGTCAGCGCGACGCCTGCCCAGCGGTGGGTGATCAGGAAATTCAGCGAACTGCGGTATGCACGCGACAGCGGCTTTTCGGTGATCGGCGTTGCGCCCGAGCCCTGCGGCTTGATGCTCTGCTGCTTGGTGCCGCCAAGCAGGAAATAGCACAGCAGCGGCACGAGTGTGATGGAAATGATCAGCGAGCTGAGCAGCAGCGCTACGATGGTGATACAGAATTCCTTGAACATCATGCCGGCCATGCCGCCGGAAAGTGCGATCGGCAGGAATACGGCAACCGTGGTCAGCGTGGAGGCGATAACCGCACCGATGACCTCGCCGGTGCCCTTGGTGCAGGCCTCCAGACGGTCGTAGCCGTCCGCTCGATAGGTAAAGATATTCTCCAGAACAACGATGGAGTTATCCACGATCATACCTACACCGAGCGTGATACCGCCGAGCGACATCATGTTCAGCGTAATGCCCAGCACGTTCATAATCAGGAACGTAAACAGGATACAGCACGGCATTGCGATGGTAACAGCCATGGTCGCGCCGAAGTCGCGCAGGAAAAGGAACAGCACGATCGCGGCGAACAGCACGCCCATCCAGATGTTCTGAATAGCGTTATCAACCGTCATGTTGATATAGTCGGACTGATCCATAACGATATTCCACTGCAGGGAATCGTTGCTCTTAAGCAGGGAGTCAAACTCAGCCTTGGCCAGCTCGGCAATCTGCGCCGTATTGGAGCCGGACTGCTTGTTGACCGACAGGATGATACACTCCTCGCCGTCAACCTTGGAGATGGCGTCCTGATCCTTCGGCTGCATGGAAACATCCGCAATCTGGCTCAGACGGACCGTGCCGCCTGCCGGAAGCGAGATCAGAGCGTTCTTAACATCATCAATGGACGAATACTCGCCGTCCGTGCGGACAGCCAGCGTCTGCGAACCGTTATCCAGATCGCCGCCCGGAATGGCGATGTTGTCCGCGCCGAGCTGCTGACCGATGGACGAAATGGTCAGGTTATAACCCTTCAGGCGGGAGGCGTCCGTATGGACTGCGATCTCCTGCTCGTAGCCGCCCGAAATATCAACAGACGCTACGCCGTCCAGACGCTCGAGCGCCGGCTGAATCTCGTCCTCGGCGATGGACTGCAGAGAAGCCAGATCGTTGCCGCGCAGCGCCACCGAAACGACCGGCATGGAGTCAATATCAATCGACATAACGGTCGGGTCGGATGCGTCATCCGGCAGCTGGCTCTTTACCTGTGCAACCTTGTCGCGCAGGTCGGTCATTGCCTGATCCATATCGGTATCATTCGTAAACCGGATGACCAGCATAGCCATATTCTCGGACGAGGTGGACTGGAGCGTATCCAGACCGGACAGACCCGCTACCGCACCCTCGAGTTTTTTGGTTACCTGCTGCTCGATATCCTCCGGACCGGCACCCGGGTAAGTAGCGTACACAACTGCTGCCGGAACCTCCATGGACGGCATGAGCGCCAGCGGCAGGTTCTGGAAGCTGTAAAAACCAAACACAACGACCAGTATGTACAGCAGGATGGTCATTACATGGTGTTTGATAAAGGTTTGTGCGAATTTCATGCGCGCTTAGCCCTCCCCGCCGTCTGCGGCGTCCGAGGTGACGACATGCACGGCTGCACCGTCTGACAGATAAGACTGACCCTTGGTAACAACCCGGTCGCCCGCCTTGAGGCCGGAAACGATCTCGGTCGAATCCTTGGTAACCAGTCCGGTAGTGACGGTAACGCGGGTTGCGGCAGTGCCGTCCGCATTTACAGTGAACACATACTGCTCGTTGTTGTTGCCGGTCAGGATGGACTCGGTCGGCACGGAAATCGTGCTTGCGCGGCGGTCGGTATAGAAGGTGACGGTAGCAAACGCGCCGATCGGCGGCTTGGTGCCGGACGGCAGAGAAACCGAAACGTCATACAGATTGGTCTGTGCATTGGCAGCCGCCGGCAGCGTGCTGACCGTACCGTTCATCGACTCCTTGGAGACAGCGGAAACCGTGACGCTTGCAGTATCGCCGACCTTGATGCCGGTGAATACGTCCTCAGCGACAGAAACCTGCACCTCAACCGCACCGTTCTCGGCAATGACCACGCTCGGCTGCGCCGAGGATGCCATGCCGCCGCGGTCTACGTTTACAGCCGTAACCGTACCCGAGCACGGAGCGGTTACCGTGCCAAGGCTTGCCTGCTTGTTGATCTGGTCCATAGACGCCTGAATCTGCGCCAGAGACGCGGACTGCTGGGCCTCAGCCTGCGCGACACCTGCCTGCGCCTGCGTCAGTGCCTGCTTAGCCTTGGTCAGATCCTGCTCGGCAGCCGCACCGGCTTCGAGCAGTGCTTCCGTGTTGCTGACCGCCAGTTCCGCCTGCTCCACACCGACCTTTGCCGATTCAATCGCACGGTCGGTCGCGGTCTTTGTGGCGCTGTAGGATTGCTGCAGCGAGCTCATCGTCGAGGTAACCGTCGAGGTATCCACCGTAAACAGGGTCTGACCCTTGGATACGGTGTCGCCTTCGCTGACGTTCAGCGTCTGCACCTGACCTGCCAGCAGCGGGAACACCTGCACCTCATTGACGGCGGCAATCTTGCCATTCAGCGTGTACTCCGAGCTCATCGCACCCGAGGTAACATCGGTTACCTCAACCGCAGTGCTGTTTGAACTTTCCTCCTCGGTTTCCTCTTCCTTGCCGCAGCCTGCACACAGTACCATCGCACCGGCCAGCAGCGCCGCAAGGATTCGTTTGCTATTGTTCATCGGGGTCCTCCAATTCATTATACATATCTGCTATATTCGCAAAAACGGTCAGCTTATCAAGCTGTTGCCGTAATGACACCGCGTTTTGCCCACTGATAGGTATTGTAGGCGGTCAGCAGATCAATACGCGCTGCAACCTCGGTCTCCTGTGCGGTGGTGAAGGTATCAAGCGCATCCGTGTACGCCATCTTGGAGATCATGCCGCGCGTGTACTGCACCTGGCTTACCGTAAACGTCTTTTTCGCCTGTGCGAGATCGGCATCCGCCGCTAGCAAGTGCGGTCTGCTTCTCCTGCAGATCGGTATACAGCTTGCGGAAGGAAGCGGTCGTGCTCTCCTTCTGTGCGTCGCGGTCAATCCTGGCTGCCTGATAAGCATACAGCGTGTTGGTCTTGTTGTTCTCGTAATCGTCGGACGCGGTCTGCATTGCGTACTCCTTAGAGTAGATCGCATAGCTGTTCTTGAGCGCCTCGGCAAGGTCCTTGTCATAATCAATGGCGGTGACCTGCTCGGCGGTTACGACCGGAAGATCGCTCGTTTCGATCTGTGTACCGGTGGTATAGCCGCACTGGATAGCGAGCGTGTTGGTCAGCGCCTCTACCTGCGTGGTCAGCGACGCCTTGCTGGCAACGGCGCTCTCACGCTGTGCCTGCAGGCTCTTGAGCGTATTTACACCGGTCATGCCCAGCTTTACCTGCTTCTGCACAGTCGCAATGTTGCGGTCGAGCTGCTGAATGCTGCGGTTTGTCTGGTTGAGTGTATACTTCATGCCGCGCAGAGAAATGTACGTGTTTTCCGCACTCAGGCAGATTTCATCGGCTGCATTCTGCATCTGACGGCGGGTGTGATCAACCGTTTTCTCCTGATCCTCCTCGGCGTCATCCTCGTCGTCGTCGAGGTTCTTGTACGATGCTTCGGCGGCTGCCAGATTGCGCTGCAGAATGGAAATCTGGCTCTCAAGCGTCTTGCGCAGACCGGCGTTCGCCTCGTCGGTTCCCAGTTCCTTCAGCGTTTTCTGCAGTTCCTTGATCTGCTTCTGGTAGGACGAAATCTGCTCAGAAAGCTGGAAATAGCTTTCGATGTACCGATCGCTTACATCGGTCTTTTCCGCACTGAGCACGGTGTTGTTGTTCGCCTTGATGGTGACGTTGTTCCGGCGGACGGTCTCCTCCAGCTTGTCAAACGTCAGCTTGACCGGCGCCGTCGGCTGGGTCTGGGTGGTGCCGGTGGTGTTCGTCGCGGTATTGGTATCGGCGGCAAACGCCGGTACGACCATGCCGCACAGCAGAGCAGCAGAAAGACCGGCTGCAATGGTTCGTTTCATTATAATATATACTCCTCTCTTATGCGGCTGCGGTGGTGATAAGTACGCCTTCCTTGGCCCATTCGTACTGGTTATATGCGGTATACAGCGACAGATACGCGCTTTCCACATTCAGCTTTGCGGTCGTTACGGCATCCTGCGCCTGCTGATACGCCAGCTTGGAAATGATGCCCTTCCTGTACTTCACGGTCGCGGTTTTCAGGTCAAGCTCCGCCTGCGACTGCGCGGTTCGCTTGGCTGCCAGAGTCGTCCGGCAGTCCTTGACGGTCTTGTAGGTGCTGTCGAAGGCAGCCACTACCGACTCCCTGGCCGCCGCCAATGCGTCCTCAGCGGACTTGACCGCCTCGGCGGTACCGCTGATGTTCTTGTCATACGAGTTGTACGCGCTGCGCACAGCGTCCTGCTTCTGCCAGATGAGGAAGCTGTTCTTCTGCGCCTGCTCCAAATCCTTCTGATAGGACATCTTATCCAGATTGCTCTCGTACAGCGCTTCAAAGTCGGCCGGCATCACGATGGTGTTCGCGTCCAGACCGCACATGAGCGCAACGCTCGAACCGAGGTTTTCGCGGGTGGTCTCCAGCGTGTCGATGGACTGCGCCAGCTTGTCGCGCTGATTCTGCACCGTGTCAAGCTGCAGCTGCCCAATCATGCCGAGTTTTCTCTGCGTTTTCAGCACAGCCAGATTGCGATCCAGCTGTGTGAGCGTTACCTGCAGGTTTTCCTTGGTGCAGCCCAGATTTTTAATGGTAATCAGCATGGTCTGTGCACCGAGCGCCAGCTGACCGGAGACGTTTTTCGCCTGCTTGCGCAGCGTGTACGCCGCGTCATCCAGCTGGGACAGCATGGCCATCGCCTGCTGCATGCCGCTGACGGCGTTCTGGTTCAGGCTGGTCTGGTAATCCTTTAATACCTGCAGCTGTGCCGCGTAGGTTTTGTACAGATCAGGCTGCTGTGTCTTGTTGATTTTCTTCATCGCATCTTCCATGCTAGTGATAAGATCGGTGTAAATCTGACTTTCGCTCTGACCTGCCGAGCCTGTCGAGCCACTCGATGCATACGAGCTGCTGTCCAGCGAAGCTGCCGTTTTGTTCAGCATTTTCACCGTGTTATTGTCACTCTCCACCGTACGCTTGACGCCCAGCAGACCCATTTTCTTGACGGTATAAGCCGCCGGTTTACTCTGCGCGGTGCTCGTCCCGGTCTGCGGCGCTGCCGGTTGTCCGGTGCTTACCGCGCCTGCAGGCCATACAAATCCGGCGCACAGCACCAGAGACAGCAGTGTGCGCTTCCAGTTTGCTTTCATATAGGCTCCTTTCTCACAACAATTCCCTTGTGATAATGCTGGTGTGAATGTATTCGATGCTCTGCCGCGGCGACTCTCCGGTACGCAGTGTATGCGCCAGCACTTCGATCGCGCGCGTCGTCTGCGCCGAAAAATCCTGATCGACGATGAAATCCAGCCGTCCGTCCTCCAAATACTGGCGCGCATGCGGCGTCAGATCGTGACAGACAACGTGAATGCGCCGATTGGGCTTTGCGCGCTCGAGCGCGTCCATACAGCCGCGCACGGACTCGTTTGCCATATAAATACCGCGCAGACGCGGGTTCTGCCGCACCTGCTGCAGTACGCCGTCGTAGGTCAGCTCGTACTGCTCGACACTCTCGATGACGTTGACGTTTACGTTATCATCAAAAATCTCGTGCAGACGGTCAAGGAAGCCGCGCACACGCAGTCCGTGCGCCGTGAATTCACGGTTGCCGGTAACGACGAGCACATCCTGTCCCTCAACGTACGGTGCAAGCAGTCCGGCGGCAATCCGGCCGGATTTGACCATGTTCTGTCCGATATGATACAGGCGGCGGCTCTGCCGCACATCCGAGTCGCAGGTAACGACCGGAATGCCGATTGCGACCAGCCGGTCGATCTCCTCACTCATCGCTACCGTGTCCGGCGCGGTGACAATGAGACCGTCAATGCCGCGCTCCTCCATGCGTCCGATGGCCTCGAAATACGCACGGTGCGAGCGGTTTTTCAGCTCCTCCACCAGCACATTTACATCATTTAATCCGCGATTGTGTACAGCCACGCGAATGCCCTCGCGCATCCGGCGGATGAAAAACGCATCCCAGCTCGGCAGGATTACGCCGATGCGGAACGCGCCGTGTCCCGCACGGGCGGCCTGCCGCTGCGACGGCGTTTTGTAGCCGTATTCGCTGATTATTTTCTGCACGCGCTCCCGCACTTCCGGCGCTACATTCGGTCGGCCGTTTACAACTCGGTCCACTGTTCCACGCGATACGCCGCACTGCTCTGCGATCCACTGTGCAGTTACCTTCATAAGATATTCTCCTTTTCAGGCATCCATGTATCCTCTTTTATCCCTAAAAGACACATTTTTGCCACAATACGTTCATATTTTATCATAGTGCAGTAAAGCGCACAAGCGTTTCACCGCATTTTAGACACCAACGTGCAATGTGTTGCATTTTCCTGTGCATTTTCTATTTTAGCACAATGCACGGATATTTTGCACGATTTTTTTTGCGCTCCGCTTTGCTATTTTTCACCAAACAGAAGCCCCAAAATTGGGCGGTGCGCTGAAAAATACGCTGCACCCTTGAAGCACACCCGCAAGTGGTTTATAATAGAATCACCTTATATAAAAGGAGAGAATTCCAATGGGCATTTTGAAAATTGGCGTTGTAGGCTGCGGCCGAATCGGCAAGCTGCACATTAACAACCTGATCAACTCCGTACCGGGCGTTCAGGTAGTAGCTGCTGCTGACCCGATGCTTGATAAGTCCGGCGCACGCGAGTGGCTGGCAGAGCGCAAGATCACCAACGTTTCCACCGACTTTATGGACGTTATCAACAATCCTGAGGTAGACGTAGTATTCGTTTGCTCCTCCACTGACACGCACTGCGATGTCTCCATGGCAGCAGTTCAGGCTGGCAAGCACGTATTCTGCGAGAAGCCGATCGACTATGATATCGACAAGATCAAGAAGCTGCTCGCACTCGTTGAGGAGAAGGGCGTTAAGTTCCAGGTAGGCTTCAACCGCCGCTTCGACCACAACCACAAGGCAGTTGCAGACGCAGTTAAGGACGGCACGATCGGCGATCCGCATATCGTTATCGTTTCCTCCCGTGACCCGGAGCCGCCCCCGGCTTCCTACGTTGCAGTTTCCGGCGGTATCTTCTACGATATGATGATCCACGACTTCGATATGGTTCGCTACGTAACCGGTTCCGAGGCTGTTGAGATCTCCGCTGTTGGTTCCTGCCTCGTTAACCCGAACCTGCAGGAAGAGTCTGGCATTCCGGACGTTGACACCGCTGTTGTTACCATGAAGATGGCTAACGGCTGCATCGCTGTCATCAACAACTCCCGTCAGGCAGTTTACGGCTACGACCAGCGCGTAGAGGCGTTCGGCTCTAAGGGCATGGCTTCCGATGCCAACGACCTGCTGAACACCACCACCGTACTGACCAAGGACGGCGCTCACTCCGAGAAGCCGCTGTGGTTCTTCCTCGAGCGTTACAACCAGGCATTCATCAACCAGGTTATCTCCTTCGTTGATGCAATCAACAACGATACCCCGACTGCTGTCGGCGCTATCGACGGCCTGCGTCCGGTTCTCATGGCTAAGGCTGCTACCGAGTCCTGCCGTAACGGCGGCGTGTTCGTCAAGGTCGGCGAATAACTCTTCTTAGCATTTCTTTCTTCTCTTTCCATATTTCAAATTAGAAAAGCAGCTCCAAATGCTTTTCATTCCCTCAAATACAACAGCAAGACAGTTTTTAAAGTGACCTCTAAAAGTCAGACAAAAATTGTTCAAACGACCGAAAGGGCTTGTTGCCTGTGAATTACAGGCTGCAGGCCCTTTCGCTTTTCCTTTACTCTACACCTTCATCCTATATACAATTCGTTATATTTCATCTATATATAACAAAAGAGTGCTGTTCCCTCAACAGCACTCTTTCCCTTAATACTGATACTTTTTTCCGTCTCTTGACGAGAAAAAACACCGAAACCATCACGCCGAGCGCCTCTGCTACCGGAACAGCCAGCCAGATGCCGGTTTCCTGCAAAATCAGCGGCAGGAGCAGCAGCATCGCCACGAGAAACACAAGCGTGCGCGAAAATGAGATGATCGCAGACACGAGACCATCCGAGAGCGCGGTAAACAGCGAGGACGCGAAAATACTCATGCCCATGAGCAGGAAGCTGACCGCATAAATCGGAAAGCCGTGCATGGCAATCTCGTACACACTGCTGCCGCGCGGCGTAAACAGGGTCAGCGCTGGCTCGAGCGTCAGCCACGAGAGCACATATGTGCCGAGCGAGCACACCAGTACGAACGTCATGCAGATGCGGAAGATATGCCTCAGCTGCGGGATATTTTTCTCGCCGAATTTGTAGCTGATAACCGGTGCAACGCCCATTGAGAAGCCGAAATACACCGCCGTAAACACGAACTGGAAGTACATTGCAATCGTGATGGCGGCTACACCGTCCTCGCCGCGGTAGCGCATGAACAGCGTATTGAACACGAACGTGGTGATGGCGTTCGCAATGTTGCTGACCATCTCAGATGAGCCGTTGCCGCACGCAGCGGCCAGTGTTGCGCCGTCAAATTTGAAGGGCACAAAGTACAAACTTCCGGTGCGGTTTTTGGTGAAATACACCAGACCCACGATGGACGGCACACAGTAGCCGAGGCAGGTGGCAATCGCCGCACCGGCAACACCCATGTTCATCGGGCCCATGAACAGCCAGTCAAGCACCACGTTTGTGATGCCGCCGCCCACCGAGGTCAGCAGACCCAAGCCCGGCTTGCCTGCGGTGACGAACAATGTCTGGAAGGCAGTCTGCAGAAACAGCATGGGTGCAAACACCAGCTGAATGCGTGTGTAAATACGGCAGTCTGTCCACTGCAGCTCACTCGTGCCGAGCAGACGCAGGATGGGGTTCAGAAACAGATTGCCAAACACGGCGAAATCAGGCCGATGCCCAACGCAACCGCAATCAGCATGGTGAAGTTGCGGCGCGCCTCGTCTGTGCGTCCCTCTCCCTGCCGGCGGGCGATAATAGCGCTGCCGCCCGTGCCGAGCATAATGCCGGTAGCCATCTGCAAGCAGTTGAGCGGATACGACATATTGATTGCGGAAAGCGCGGTTGTTCCAGCAAACCGCGAAATAAACATGCCGTCCACGATGGTGTACATCGAGAGCAGCATCATCATTGCAATGTTCGGCAGTGCGAATCGGAGCAGCGATGCGGCGTTGAATTTGCGCGCGAGTGCGTTATTCTGCTCCATTGCGAATCTCCTTTTCAAAAGAATCGGTAAATTTTCGGGTCATTTCCACCATAGCGGCGAACTGCTCCGCGCCCATGGCAGCGGCGGCGCGTTCCTCTGCGCGATACAGACCGCCCAGCTTGTCCGCTGTGTAGCGCTTGCCGGATTCGGTCAGGCGCAGCGGCTTTTCCTTGCGGCCGGAGACGCTCACCTTTTCCAGATAACCGGCCTGCTCCAGCTCCTGCACCACCGTGTGAATTGTCTGCTTGGGCAGCAGATATATTTTCGATATCCAACCCTGTGTGCAGGTTTCAAACTGGTCGAGCAGATACAGCACGGCTACCGTGCTCGGTTTCATCCTATTCTGTTTTGCCCAGATGTCATACAGCTCATTCTGCCGGTAGATCTGCGCAAAAAAGTCGTTCATTTGTCTGCGAAAATCCATAATGCACCTCAATAGTCCTAAATCGTATCACGCTATTATAGTATGATTTAGGACTATTGTCAAGTAAAAGAAAAGCAGACCCGTAAAAGGGTCCGCTTCAAATTTACCCCATCAACATAGTCCAGAGTGCGCTGAACGGCATAACGAGTATCAGCGCAGGCATGAGATCGACCAGCGGCACGGATTTGATCTTGGAGACACGAAAACCGGCCGACATAGTCAGCACGCCGCCGCACGCGGACAAATCCGCGAACATTTCCGGTGTGAGCGCACCGGACAGCAGCCGTCCGGCGGTAAACACGCACAGGAGAATCACGCACTGCGGCAGCGGGATGGCGCAGATGGCCTTGCCGAGCGTAGACGCGAAGATCATCGCAGTGAAGAAGTCCAGCACGGACTTTGCAAACAGCAGATTCGGATCGCCCGCGATGCCCTCAGTCAGCGTGCTGTACCAGCCAAAGCCCGAGCAGCAGAACAGCGCGACCGCCGTGATGTAGAACTCCATATCAATATTATCCCCGCCGAGGTGCATGGTTTTGACCAGCCGATGAAAAAACCGGCTTGCCCAATCCTCAAGGTGCAGCAGGTGCCCGATGGTAAACCCCACCAGAATCGCCAGCACGACCGCTGTCATGCTGACCGCTTTGATAATGGAATTGATACCGATAGCGATCGAACACATGCCGAACAACGTCGGCAGATGCTCTTTCAGGCTGTTCGGCAGGACGTGCCCCAGTGCGGAACCGATCACGCCGCCGGCCAGCACCGAGATACAGTTGACAATTTACTCCAATTGGCATAGGATTTCCTTCTTTCTCTTCCCTTCTCCTCGTTTTCATTTACGTAGAAAAGCGTCTTTGGCAAGC
>ENA-OQHN01000522-OQHN01000522.1-human-gut-metagenome-genome-assembly--contig:-NODE-522-length-13143-cov-3.441303_pt1 | contig 13143 bp, 11 predicted proteins | sample MGYA00242564_ERZ504721 | MGnify/ENA primary metagenome ERZ504721 (study PRJEB26092, sample SAMD00036212) | human gut metagenome | host: Homo sapiens | study: EMG produced TPA metagenomics assembly of...
GGCTGATGGTGTTAGGCAACAGGGGATTTTGCCTGTTGAACGTATCGGCACGTTGCCGCCGGCTCATGAGTCTGTACGACGGCTGCCTATCTGTCAGGGAGAACGGCGGCTATATCGTACGTATTGCCTGTTTTGGCGTAAGGAGCATAGCCATTACTATATTGAAGAATTTGCTGAAACATTGCGAAACCTAATATGTCATGAATAAACTCGCTGCCCGCATCTCTTAACGGAGATGCATTTTTTATTTTCATAAGCTGTACTTATGCATTACCGATAAAATCGAGATTGCTGTTTATGAATCATATTTCTATAATGTTAGGTGTAGATCACACTGTCTGCTGCATTTATTTACATATGATATTTATATATGATTTACCGCAAAGGAGCGAATTATCATGACGAAACGCGTTATGCTATGGGTGGGAGCTGGAGAAAATTGGCATGGCCATCGCCCGCCGTACAGGAACGGGAATGAAGATTGTCATAGGAGATAAAACGTTGGAAAAAGCGGAACGAGCCGCCAAGCTGATGAAGAAAGCCGGATTTGATGCCGTTCCTATGGAAATGAATTTGGCAAACTGCGCGTCGATTCGGAAATATGTCGGCGCGGGAAGCTCATATGGCGATATTGCCGTACTCATAAACGCCGCCGGCGTGTCGCCGAGCCAGGCTTCGATTGAAACGATTTTAAAGGTCGACTTATATGGTACAGCCGTCCTGCTGGAAGAGGTCGGTAAGGTTATTGCTGGCGGCGGAGCCGTCGTGACCATTTCCAGCCAGTCGGGCCACCGCCTGCCGGCTCTGGCACCGGAAGAGGACGAACTGCTGGCTTGTACGCCAGCCGGAGACCTGCTGAAACTGGAGATGCTGCAGCCCTCGCGTATCCGCGATACCCTGCATGCGTATCAACTGGCTAAACGCTGCAACGTAAAACGGGTAATGGCGGAGTCCGTTCGGTGGGGAATGCGGGGAGCGCGCATTAATTCTATTTTCCCGGGCATCATCGTAACGCCCTTGGCGCTGGATGAATTTAACGGTCCGCGCGGAGATTTTTATAAGAATATGTTTGCAAAATGTCCCGCAGGACGACCTGGCACAGCTGACGAAGTAGCTCATGTAGCGGAATTGCTGCTGAGTGAAAAAGGAGCGTTTATTACAGGCTCTGACTTCCTCGTCGACGGCGGTGCAACGGCTTCGTATTTTTATGGCCCACTGAAACAGGGTAACGATTAAAAATTCAGGCAACAGAGGTGGCAAGGTTTGAGACAATTTGGTGTATTTGTCAGAAAAGTAAAAAAAGAATAATGGATAGAATATGTGAAATAACATTCCCATTTTTTATGAAGCCTTTGTATGTATATGAATGTATTCCATTTTTTATTAAATGATATCTGAAAAATGATTATAACACACGGACAACAGTAAAAATAAATTGCAGGGAAAACTTTAGTAATACGGAAGTAAATCCTGTAATGGATAATTTGTGGCGACATGTTGCTGCGTAGTATCTAGGGTGGGAACTCTAGCAGCAATAATAGATTGAGTAAACTATCAAAAAAATTTCCTGTCAAAAAATACCCGCAACAACTTGACACTGTCTGACACTGTCCCATGGCAATTTATATTTGCATTCCCTGTGCAAGTATATTATAATAAGACGAGATAACTAAAAAAGCTAGGGGCGCCGCAAGGCTGAGAAAGCGTTTGGATTCGCGCTTGTCCCTTATGTACCTGATTCGGATAATGCCGACGTAGGGAAGCTTTACGGGATTATAAAGCTCACCTGCGGAGGTGAGCTTTTTTATTTACCTGTTTCTACTATTCCTTTCTATATTTAGGTTAAACTCATTAGCAGGAGGTACGTTTTATGACTTACACAACACAGATGGACGCAGCCCGCAAAGGCATTGTCACGCCGCAGATGAAAATCGTTGCGGAAAAAGAAAAAATGCCTATGGAAAAGCTCATGAAGCTCGTAGCCGAAGGCAAGGTCGCTATCCCGGCCAATAAGCTTCACACCAGCCTTTCGCCGGAAGCTGTCGGCCAGGACTGCCGCACGAAAATCAACGTCAACCTCGGCGTATCGCCGGAACATAACGACCATGAATTGGAACTGCAGAAGGTGCAGAACGCCATCAACATGAAGGCCGAAGCTATCATGGACTTGAGCAACTTCGGCAAGACACGTGAATTCCGCCGCAAGCTCGTCGATATGTCTACGGCTATGATCGGCACCGTTCCCATGTATGACGCTGTCGGCATGCTGGAAAAAGACTTGAAGGATATTACCGTAGACGAATTCTTCTCCGTCGTCGAACAGCACGCAGAAGACGGCGTAGACTTCATGACCATCCACTGCGGCATGAACCGCAAGACGGCTGAACGCATCAAGAAGAACCCCCGCCTGACCAACATCGTGTCCCGCGGCGGCTCGCTGCTGTTTGCCTGGATGGAAATGAACAATCAGGAAAACCCGTTCTACGAATACTACGACCGTCTCCTCGACATTCTGTGAAAAATACGACGTTACCCTGAGCTTGGGCGACGCCTGCCGTCCCGGCTGCACCCACGACGCGACGGACGCAGCCCAGATCGAAGAACTCATTACCCTCGGCGAATTGACGAAACGGGCTTGGGAACACAACGTCCAGGTCATGATCGAAGGCCCGGGCCACATGGTCCTGACGGAAATCGCCGCCAACATGAAGATTGAAAAACGCCTGTGCCACGGCGCGCCCTTCTACGTATTGGGCCCCATCGTCACGGATATCGCTCCGGGCTACGACCACATTACGAGCGCTATCGGCGGGGCCATTGCCGGCGCATCCGGAGCCGACTTCCTGTGCTATGTTACGCCGGCCGAACACCTTCGCCTGCCCGACGTAAACGACGTTAAGGAAGGCATCATCGCCGCCCGCATCGCTGCGCACGCCGCCGACCTGGCCAAGGGCATCCCCGGCGCGCAGGAATGGGACGACGCTATGAGCAAGGCCCGCGTGGAAGTAGATTTTGAAACGATGATTTCCTTGTCCATCGACCCGGAAAAGGCTCGCCGCTACTATGAATCGAGCAAGCCCGAATGCGAAGGCACCTGCACGATGTGCGGCAAGATGTGCCCGGCCCGGACGATGAAGAAAATCCTCGCCGGCGAAGACGTATCGATCCGCTAACCTGAAACTATCTGATTTACAGACATAAAAAAGACACTTTCTGACATGTCGTTGGAAAGTGTCTTTCTTTATACTATTACATGGTCTCCCTACAGGCTCACTTCCAGACGAGGAGCAGGGAGATGCCGAATTCTTTTTTGAATTGCTTGGTCAGCTGGTTCATTTCGTAGTCCGCTGCGTTGTAGGCTACGCCGGGAGCCGTCGTGATGACGGCGACGGCGACGTTTTCCGCAGTGGTGACGTGAATATCCTGGACGACTTGCTCGTACGTAATGTCCGATGCTTCGGCCAAGGCCAGGAAGGTGGAGAGCTTGCGGACCATCGCCCAGTCTTCTGCCGTGACCATGTTGGCGTAGCGGTAGGCCCGCAGGGTCTTGCGGCTGATGCCGTGGTGGAAGCCGGCGATGAAGCCGGTAATGATCTGTTCGACCTGGGTCAGGCCGTAGAGCGGAGCGTGGGCGATCATGAAGGCCGAGTGGCGGGCGTGATTGTAGAAGTTGACAATCTTGCCGACGTCGTGCATGCGGGCTGCCGTCTGCAATAAGAGGCGTTCCCGCGGGCCGTAGCCGTGGAGGGGCTGGAGCTGGTCGAAGAGCTGCGTTGCGATGCGCGTGACCTGGTCGTAGTGGGCCTGGTTGATGATGACGCCGCTCAGGGTCCCGAGGAAGTTCTTGACGCTGAAATCGAGGATGTCGTCGAAGCGAGGCGAGGGCAGATGGCAGTAGGAGGCATAATATTCATAGAACAAGCCTTCGCGGAGACCGCAGCCGCTGACGACCATTTCCGGACTGCCCGTCATGTCGAAGATGGTCTTGATGACGGCAGCACCAGCGACGATGAGGTCTGACCGTTCGCTGGACAGCCCGGCGATTTTCTTGCGGTTGGCGCTGGTCCGCGTCGTGATTTCCTGGTACAGGCCTTCGAAGTGGTCCAAGGGCATGATGTAGTTGTGGAGCTTCGACAATTCGTAATTCGTCGCCCGCTGGTCCATCTTGGCGAAATTACGGGCTGTGCCGCCGATGCCGACGATGGGCAGGTGGATGTCCTGGATCCAGGGGACGGCGGCCATTTTTTTGCGGACGAATTTCATCAGGCTGGCAATGGCGTCGGCGTCCGGGTTGCCCTGGGTGCCGAATTTTTCAGTCAGCGTGACGGCGCCGATGGGGACCGACAGAGAATGAACGGCTTCGCCATTGCGGACCAAGGTCATTTCGACGCTGGCACCGCCCAGGTCGAAGATGAGGAAATCTTTCATGGCAATGGTGTTGATGACGCCGAGATAACCCAAGTACGCTTCGCGTTCGCCGCTGATGACTTCCATCGTGATGCCCGTTTCCGCATTGATGCGCTGCAAGAAGGCTTCGCCGTTGCTGGCATTGCGGACGGCTGCTGTCGCGACAGCCCGGCATTCATGGATGTCCATGACTTCCATGATGTGTTTATAGACGTGCAGGCAGGTCAGGGCCCGCTGCATCCCTTCTTCGCTGATGACCCCGGTCTGGCTCAGGCCGTGGCCCAGGCGGATGGCTTCCTTTTCCTGGTAGAGCAGGGAATAGGACTGGTTGTCGGCAATCTGCATGACGACAAAGCGGATGGAGTTAGAGCCCATGTCGATGATGGCTAATTTTTCCATTGTATACCTCTTTTCTTTGTAATCCATAATCTTCTGTTATTATACTACATCTTGCCGAGACGATGAAACGATTTTGCAAAATTTGCCGTTAAAACGAAATGGAAATAATTCGTATGACTAAAGAAAATGGGAAGGATTCTTCCGTTATTTTTTGCAGAGCCGCCTATTATACAAGCTTTTTTCATTTTTTACACAAATTATACAAAAAGATCGCCACCATCGCCGGTATTTCATGTATAATATATGAAGAGACGGCGGGGAGAGAGTCTTCGCGTCATCAGCAAGGAAGGCGAGGAACTACTATGGAATATCAGGCCAAGCGGCAATTTGGCATCATACATATCGGCACGGTCAATATGACCTTGAAAATCATCGCGTATTCGTCGCTGGACGATATGGAGGTCATTGAAAATGTATCGCGGGAAGTCCAGTACGGCGGGGAAGTCTTTACGCGCCATCACGTCAGCTTCCAGTCTCTCAACGAAATCTGCACGATTTTAAATAAATTCAAGCAGCTCCTGCGGGACTACGACGTCACGGACGTGCGCGTCTTGTCGACGACGGCTATCCGCGAAGCCGACAACCTGCTCAATGTCATCGATCAAATTTATTTCCGCACGGGCTTCCGCGTCACTGTCGTGCGCATGGCCAAGGAAATTTACTATAAATTCTTCGGCTTGTATTATCACGTGCTGAAGGGGAAATTCAACTTTGCCGACAAGGCCGTCCTCCTGCTGGATATTACGTCCGGCGGCGTAGGGCTGACCTGCTGGAAATCGGACGAGCTCCTGTTTCAGCAAAACGTCCACATCGGCTCGCTGCGCATTTTGGAAAACTTCACGCCTAAGCAGCGGGAAGAGCTGACCTTTCCGACGGCAGCCCGCGAATACATCTACGGCGCCTTGTCCCCCCTGTGGGCCAGCGTGCGCCATCACGATATTAAATACATCGTCCTGTCGGGCCGGGCGGCAACGCTCATCGGCAAGCTCATGCATAAGGAAGAAACGAACGGCGTCCGCCTCATCAAGGCCGACGAGCTGCGCCAGTTCGTCAATTCCTTCCACGGCATTACGCCCTTTAAGCTCATGCAGCGCTGCAAGCTTTCGGAAAATCTGGCCAACGTCATCATGCCGACGCTGCTCCTGTATTACGAGCTCCTGCGCATCATCGACGTCGACCTGCTGGTCATGATGAGCACGACCTTTACGGAGGGCTATTCCATGCATTACGTAGCCGAGCAGACCGATAATTCTTACGTAGCCCATCAGCGGGGGCTGCTGCTCAACTTGACGCGCCGCATTGCCGGCAAGTATTGGTACGCGCCGGAACATGCCGCCTGCGTAGGCGAGTTCTGCGGTATTTTGTTCAACGCCGTGTATAAGGAAATCGGCTTGAAATTCTCGTGCGGCTACTTGCTGCAGCTGGCGTCGATCCTTCATGAAACGGGCAAATACGTCAACATCCGCAAGCACAATCTCTGCACGTATCACCTTATCATGGAAACGGACTTATTCGGCATTACAGACGAAGAAAAGGAAGTGCTGGCCAACATTGCCTATTACGCCGACGGCGGCGTGATACAGGATTCGTCGGACATGTACGACGTCCTGTCGCCGGAGCAGAAGATTACGGCGGCCAAGCTTGCGGCGATTTTCAGCCTGGCCGACTCCCTCGACAAGAGCCATTTAGGAAAGATAAAGCGCATACAGGCCGAATTGGTCGGCAACGAACTCATCGTCCGCTACCATTCCGATTTGGATATTTCCCTGGAACGGTGGACGTTCATGAAGACGGCCGTCAATTTCGCCGAAGTCTTCGGCATTTCGCCTAAATTACTGAAAGGATAAGTGACTATTTTGAAGTATACAGAACCAGAAAATTATTTAAACCGGGAATGTACGTGGATCAAGTTTAACGAACGGGTTCTGCGGGAAGCCATCGTGCCGTCCAATCCCTTGCTGGAACAGCTGAATTTCGTAGCTATTGCCGCGTCAAATCTGGACGAATTCTTTATGATCCGCGTGGCCGGCGTCAAACACCTCATCGAAAGCGGCGTTAAGCATATCGACATTGCCGGCATGACGCCGCAAGAGCAGTTTGAAGCCATCCAGTCTATGGTACACACGCTGGTGGACCAGCAGTACGAATATTATTCGGTCATTCAGGACAAGCTGCAGCAGGAAGGCCTTCATTTTGTCAGCGTCGACGAGCTGAATGAAGAGCAGCGCATCTGGCTGGACAGCTATTTCGAGCGGGAAATTTACCCCGTCGTCACGCCTATGGCCGTCGACTCGAGCCATCCCTTTCCCTTCCTCGCCAGCCTGAATCTGAATCTGGCCGTCCTGCTGCGCAAGAAACAGGGCGATACGTCGGTAAAGACGGCCATTTTGCCCGTGCCGTCGCCGATCATTCCCCGCATCATCAAGGTGCCCGTAGCTGCCGGCGACGCGAAGCAGTTCCTCTTTCTGGAGGACATCCTCGGCGCCTATGCCAACCGTTTCTTCCTGGGCTGCGATATCCTCGAAGCCGTGCCGTTCCGCATAACCCGCGACGCCGACCTAGATATTGACGACGAAGCGGAAGATTTGCTCGTAGAAGTGGAAAAATCCCTGAAAAAACGCCGCAAGGGCGCAGCCGTCCGCTTGGAACTGGCCCAGTCGGCGAGCCGTATGGTCCGGGAATTCCTGCGCGGCGAGCTGCAGCTGGAAGACAAGGACTTGTATATGATACCCGGCCCCTTGGACTGCAAGGTATTTTTCTCCTTTACGGGAATCGAGGGGTATGATCATCTCCGTTATCCTGCCGCGTCGCCTCAGCCGTCGTATGAATTGGAAGAACTTGGCGCACCTGATATGTGGACGGCCATTGCTAAGCAGGATATTATGGTACATCATCCGTACGAAACCTTTGATACTGTAGAGAACTTTATCAAATTAGCTGCTACAGACCCGGATGTGCTGGCTATCAAGCAGACCCTGTACCGCGTCAGCAGCCGGTCTCCCATCATCGCCGCATTGGCGGAAGCTGCAGAAAACGGCAAACAGGTCACGGTCCTCATGGAAGTTAAGGCCCGGTTTGACGAAGAAAACAACATCTTCATGGCCCGCAAGCTGGAAAAGGCCGGCTGCCACGTTATTTACGGCATCATGGGATTAAAGACCCATTCGAAAATCACCCTGGTAGTCCGCCGAGAAGAAGAAGGCATCCGCCGTTACGTCCATTTGGCGACGGGCAACTACAACGGCAAGACGGCCCGCATTTACACGGACGTAGGCATCCTGACGGCCAATACGCTCATCGGCGTCGACGCCTCAGCCTTTTTCAATCTCCTGTCGGGATATTCTGACCCGCCGCAGTGGAACAAGCTGGCCGTCGCGCCGCTGAATCTGCGCGAACAGATTTATGAAAAGATAGAACAGGAAACGGCCTGGGCTAAAAAGGGCAAGAAAGCCTTCATCGTCGCCAAGATGAATTCCCTCCTTGACAAGGAGGTCATCGCTAAATTGTACGAAGCGTCGGCTGCCGGCGTTAAAATCCATCTCATCGTCCGCGGGATCTGCGTCCTGCGGCCGGGACTGCCGGGAATCAGCGAAAACATCGAAGTGCACAGCGTCGTCGGCCGGTTCCTCGAACACAGCCGTTTATTCTACTTCTACAATAACGGGGAAGAAGACGTATTCATCTCGTCGGCCGACTGGATGCCCCGTAACCTGAACGAACGGGTAGAGCTGATGATTCCCGTTGAATACGGTCCCCATAAGGAACGCATCAAGGGAATCCTGTCGCTGTACTTCAACGATAACGTCAAGGCCTACGCCATGAATTCCGACGGCACGTACCGCTACATTGCCGACGAACGGCCGGCTGATGCAGCGCCGATTCACGCTCAGATGATGCTCCAGCATGAAGCTGAAGAAAAACATAAAAAGCATAAGAAGAACAAGCGTCGTTAAGCGACGTGACCTCGACGTCCTCTCCGTAGGAGAGGACGCTTTTTTGCTGCTTTCATGGTAGCAGAAAACCGATATAAAAGAGACGGTATATAAGAAAAGTGGGGGATAGAATATATTTGTAAGAAAAACAGGAATTTTTTCACCATAAAAATATACATTTTTGCAAAAAATTTTTACTTTAATGTGGGAAACCATGTAAAGCTCTCTCAAAATCGCCCTTATCACGCAGTATAAACAGCCTTTCGCAGGCCCTTTAATGTTGACAATCGTGCTGAAGATATGATATTTACTCATTTTGCTGCTATTGTTAACCGCAAAAATTGACAGGGTAACAGGCCTTTGATAGAATGATTTCCAGTTAGGAGGGATTTGATGAACAAACGATATCAAGGGCCCATTACTCGCATGTATGCAACCTTAGTCGCTTTATTAATCATAGTTTCCTTAGCTGGATTTATTGACAAAGGAAAATCTGTCACGATCCAGACCGACGGCGCGACTCGTTCTGTCTATACGCACGCCGTCAATGCTGACGCGCTGATGCGCGAAAATAATATTGCGCTCGGGCCATATGATGAAATTGAAATGTCCACATCCGAATTATTAGAAGGAACTGCCGTTACGGTTCACCGGGCCGTTCCCGTCATATTGGAACATAAAGGCAAACAACAGACTGTTATGTCGGCCAAAAAGACCGTTCAGGAGGTCGCCGAACAATATGGATACGACGCGGAGAATTATCGTCCTTACGGCGATACGTCCGCACCGGTCGTTCCTAATATGACGATACGAATTGGGAATATTTCCCGTAAGGCAATCACGGAAGATGAAGTCGTTCCCTTTGCCATTGAAAGCATCCCTGACGAAAACCTGAGCCAGGGCCAGGAAGAAATCGTCCAGGAAGGGATGAACGGACGCAAGAAGGTCACTGTCCATATCATCAGTCTCGACGGCCAGGTCGTCGGGAAGGAAGTCGTTTCCACGACGCTGGTGACGGAAATGCAGCCCCTGATCCGCCGCGTAGGCACACAGGAAACCGTAACGCTCAACACGGGAGACGTATCCAAGTATAAGGAAGTCTTTACGATGGAAGCGACGGCGTACCTGCCGTCGGACGGCAACGGTGCGGGCATTACCAAGATGGGTACCATCGCCCGTTACGGCGTCGTCGCCGTAGATCCCAACGTCATTCCTTTGGGAACACGGGTATATATTCCGGGATACGGCGTAGCCGTTGCCGAAGATACGGGCGGAGATATTTTAGGAAACCGCATCGACTTGTGCATGGAGGATTATAATTCCTGCATAGTTTTCGGACGACGCACCGTGCCGGTATATATTTTGGAATAGAGGTTCAGCCGCTCTGTGCAGTACATGCAGGAGCGGCTTTTTTTGCGCAAAAACGGCTTGTGCACTCGAAGACAATGTGATATAATAGCAAAGGTTTAAGTACTATGCTTAAAAATACGCACGCTTGGTGAGCCTGCAGCTGTGCTGCTCGGCAGTGACGGCAGGCGATGACCGGGCGGAGGAACAACAGGAGGAGTAACAATTATGGCAGTAGTATCTATGAAACAATTATTGGAAGCAGGCGTTCACTTCGGTCACCAGACTCGCCGCTGGAACCCTAAAATGGCTCGTTTCATCTTCACGGAACGCAACGGCATCTACATCATCGACTTGCAGAAAACCGTAAAGAAAATGGACGAAGCTTACAATTTCGTACGCGACCTGGCTGCTGAAGGCGGTAAAATTCTTTTTCGTCGGCACGAAAAAACAGGCTCAGGAATCCATTAAAAATGAAGCCGAACGCTGCAATCAGTTCTATGTAAACGAACGCTGGCTCGGCGGTATGCTGACCAACTTCCAGACGATTGAAAAAACGCGTAAAGCGCTTGAAGACGTTGGAAAAACAGGCTGAAGACGGCACGTTTGACGTATTGCCGAAGAAGGAAGTTACCATTTTGAAACACGAAATGGAAAAACTCCAGAAATACCTCGGCGGTATCAAAGACATGAAGAAGCTTCCGGACGCTCTCTTCGTCATCGACCCGAAAAAAGAAGAAATCGCCGTATCGGAAGCCCGTAAACTGAACATCCCCATCATCGCTACGGTTGACACGAACTGCGATCCCGACCTCATCGACTACCCGATTCCGGCAAATGACGACGCTATCCGCGCCGTAAAATTGCTGACCGGCAAGATCGCCGACGCTGTTTGGAAGGCAACCAGGGCGAACAGGTTGAAGAAGGTGCCGCTGAAGAAGCAGCTGTTGAAACGGAAGCTGTCGCTGAAGAAAATTAAGACATCGGCCCTTTGAGAACTACATGGCTCATTATATAAAGGTAAGGAGTGCTTCATTCCTTACCTTTATTCAAACTGTATATTACATTTAGGAGGAATATCTAAGATGGCTATTACAGCAAGCATGGTAAAAGATTTAAGAACAAAAACTGGCGCTGGCATGATGGACTGCAAAAAAGCGCTCGCAGCTACGGATGGAGATATGGAAAAAGCAATCGACTTCCTTCGCGAAAAAGGCTTGGCAGCCGCTGCTAAAAAAGCAGACCGCATCGCAGCTGAAGGCTTGGTTTACTCCTATATCCACGGCAACGGCCGCATCGGCGTTCTCGTAGAAATCAACTGCGAAACGGACTTCGTAGCCCAGACGGACAACTTCAAAGACCTCTGCAAAGACATTGCAATGCAGATTGCCGCAGCTAACCCGGCATACCTCAAGAGAGAAGACGTTCCGGAAGACGTTCTCGAACATGAAAAAGAAGTTCTCCGCCAGCAGGCTCTGAACGAAGGCAAACCGGAAAAAATCGTCGAAAAGATGATCGTCGGCCGTATCGAAAAATTCTACAAAGAAAACTGCTTGCTCGACCAGGAATTCATCAAAGATTCCGACAAGACGATTCAGCAGGTTATTACTGAAAATATCGCTAAAATCGGTGAAAAAATCGACATCCGCCGTTACACCCGCTACGAATTGGGCGAAGGCCTCCAGAAGCGCAACGACGATTTCGTTTCCGAAGTTATGGCACAAGCTAAATAAGATTGCATATAAGAGAACACCATTTTCGTGTTCTCTTATTTTCTAATGTGACTTTATACGGCGCGGCAGCGCCGGGAGCAGGAGGCCTTGGTATGGAAACGAAAAAATATAATCGCATTGTATTGAAATTGAGCGGCGAAGCGTTGGCGGGAGCCCAGGGATACGGCATCGACCCGGAAACGGTCGAAACGATTGCCAAGCAAGTCGTAGAAGTAAATAAGCTGGGCATTCAGGTAGCTATCGTCGTAGGTGGTGGTAATATCTGGCGCGGCCTGTCGGGCAGCGCAAAAGGCATGGACCGCGTATCAGCTGACTACATGGGCATGCTGGCAACGGTCATGAACGCCCTGGCGCTGCAGGATGCTATGGAAAAGAACGGCGTTGCGACGCGCGTACAGACGGCTATCAACATGCAGCAGGTTGCAGAACCGTACATCCGCCGCCGGGCGATTCGTCATATGGAAAAAGGCCGCGTCGTCATCTTCGGCGCCGGCACGGGCAATCCCTATTTCTCTACGGATACGACGGCCGCACTGCGGGCGCAGAAATCGAAGCCGACGCGATCCTCATGGCGAAAAACGGCGTAGACGGCGTATATGACAGCGACCCGAAACTCAATCCCGACGCGAAGATGTTCCGCCGCTTGTCCTACATGGACGTCATCAATAAAGAACTCAAGGTCATGGACGCAACGGCTACAACGCTGTGCATGAACAATAACATTCCCATCGTCGTATTCAACATCGACGTCGAAGGCAATATTATTGCCGCTGCCAGCGGAAAAGATTTGGGAACATTAGTCGACAAAGAAGGCTAAAAGCTGTATTATATACATATATACCATTATTACGATTAAGGAAGTGAATAGTATGGACGTAAAAACCTTATTAACGCAGAACGAAGAAAAGATGGATAAGACCATAGAAGCGCTGAAGCGCGATTTGGCATCGATTCGCACCGGCCGGGCCAGTACGACGCTCCTGGACCGTATCAGCGTTGATTACTACGGTACGCCTACGCCGATTAAACAGGTCGCAAACGTATCCGCCCCGGAACCGCGCCTCATTACGATTATTCCTTGGGAACGGAAAATGCTCGGCGATATCGAACGGGCTATTTTGAAATCCGATCTGGGCTTAAACCCGAACAACGACGGCACGATGATCCGCCTGGAAATTCCCCAGCTGACGGAAGAACGCCGTAAAGAATTGAGCAAAAAGTCAGCAAGGATGCTGAAGATTCCAAGGTCATCATCCGCAATATCCGCCGCGATGCGAACGACGCCATCAAAAAGATGGAAAAGAAGAAGGAAATTACGGAAGACG
>ENA-OQHN01000523-OQHN01000523.1-human-gut-metagenome-genome-assembly--contig:-NODE-523-length-13115-cov-26.541269_pt1 | contig 13115 bp, 9 predicted proteins | sample MGYA00242564_ERZ504721 | MGnify/ENA primary metagenome ERZ504721 (study PRJEB26092, sample SAMD00036212) | human gut metagenome | host: Homo sapiens | study: EMG produced TPA metagenomics assembly of...
CTTTGCAGATGTCCGTATTCATCAACACGTCTATCTGCTCCCTTACCAACAGATTGATAATGGCAAAGTTTACATCATCACGGAAAATGCCCTGCTTCACACCTTCCTTAAAGAAGTTTACCGTTTCTTCCGAATCCTGATTATGACGGTTCGTCATCAGCGCATAGGCTTTGGGATACTTCTTGATGTCTTCAAAAAATTTCTTATTGGTGGCATGGAATTGTTCGATGCTGCGCTGATAGCATTTCAGCAGAACTTCCAATACATTTCCGGAGGTGGCAAGTACATTCTTCAAAAATTCATCCCCTTCCTTCTGACCTTTCAGTATGCACTCTTCCAACAAAGTTTCCTTATCCGAAAAGACTTCATAAAGGGTACGTTTGGAAATGCCCAGTGAAGTGGCAATATCATCCATTGTAATACTCTTGATACCGTGCGCAGAAAAAGCTTCCACCGCAGTGTCAATTATCCGCTCTCTCAGTTCCGGACGGGGGACAAGATGCTTGGTATATTCGCTCATTTCTCTTTCTTTTAAAATTCAAAAACTCTTTTTATCCATTTTTCAAAATAAAAACAAGCAAATATAGAAAGAAAACTTAATTAAGCAATTAAGTTTTCTTTCTTTTCTCAAACGGTTAATAAAAATTAGGGATATAACAGATATACAAGGAGAAATATCCTAATAATCAAATTTGGTGCGGCTGAGGAATGCCACTGTCTTATGAATTTCCTTGTACATTACAATATCGTCCTTCACAAAGGGAACTTCCTTGCGGTATTCGCACAGGAAACGTTCCAGAATGGGCGAAGTCTTTTGCGGACGGCGGAAGTCGATACCTTGCGCGGCATTCATCAATTCAATGGCAAGGATATGTTCCAGATTGTCCATGATGCGGAACAGTTTTGTTGCGGCATTGGCGCCCATACTCACATGGTCTTCCTGTCCGTTGCTGGATACGATGGAATCGCTGCTGGCGGCATAACAGTACATCTTGTTCTGGCTCACCATGGAAGCAGCGGCATATTGGGGAATCATGAAGCCCGAATTCAGACCGGGATTGGCAACCAGGAACTCCGGCAGTCCGCGCAACCCCATGATGAGCTGGGCAATGCGGCGTTCGGAGATATTACCCAACTCGGCAAGGGCGATGCCCAGAAAGTCGTACGAAATAGCCAACGGCTGCCCGTGAAAGTTTCCACCCGAAATGATGCGGTCTTCATCGGGGAAGATAGTAGGATTGTCCGTTACGGAATTGATTTCAGTCAGCAGTACCGAAGACACATACCTGATGGCATCCTTCGTGGCGCCATGCACCTGCGGAACACAGCGGAAAGAGTACGGGTCCTGCACATGCTTGCCGGGACGGGCGATGAGTTCGCTGCCTTCCAACAGCTTGCGGACGTTCTCGCCTGTCTCGATTTGTCCTTTGTGGGGACGGATTTGCTGGATACAATCCATGAAGGGGTCGATACGGCCGTCAAAGGCTTCCAATGAAAGGGCTGCTATCAAATCGGCTTTCTTGGAGAGGCGGAAAGCTTTGAGGATGGCAAAGACACCGTTGGCACTCATAAACTGCGTACCGTTCAACAAAGCAAGTCCTTCCTTGCTCATCAGCTTGACGGGCTCCCAGCCGAACTCGTCGAGTACGCTGATTGCCTCGCGCTTCTTACCTTTATAATATACATCGCCCACACCGATAAGCGGCAGGAAAAGATTGGCAAGCGGCGCAAGGTCGCCCGATGCTCCGAGCGAACCGCGGTCGTAGACGATAGGCATCACATCGTTATTGAAAAAGTCGAGGATGCGCTGTACGGTAATCACCTGCACACCGCTATGCCCCAAAGAAAGCGCATGTGCCTTGAGCAGCATCATCAGCTTAATGATGACCGGACGTATCTCCTCGCCCACGCTGCAAGCATGGCTCTTGATAAGGTTCTCCTGCAAGATGCCCACTTCGTCTTGCGATATATTCTTACTACACAACGAGCCGAACCCGGTAGTTATTCCATACAAAGGCTCTGCCGATTCAACGGTTTTCTTATCCAGATAGTCGCGGCATTTCTGTATGCGTTCCTTAGCTTCGGGAGCCAGCTCAAGTTTCAGGTTCTCGTTAATGATGCGTTCGATAAGTTCGAAAGTCAGCTCGCCCGAACCGACATAATAGACATTCTTCATACTTTGAGCTCCTCATTGATTTCGTCCAACAATTCTTTTTCTTTGGCGCAGGCAAGGCGTTCCAGTTCATCGACTTCGGCTTGCAGTTTGGCAACGAACTCCTTATCCTTCAGCGAACCGAGGTTAATGCGCACATTCATCAAGGCTCCCAACACGGCAGAGCGGGCCGACATCATTGCCACGCAGGCATCGGTTACGGCATTGCGGTTGCCCAGGCGGGCTACGTCCATAATGACGGTCATCAGTTCGAAGGCATTGCGCGCCACCTGCATAGGCACAAGTGCGGCAAACTTCGTAGCTTCCTGAATGGCTGCGCTGCGGGCGGCCTTTTCCTCATCGGTGGTCTTCGGCATCTTGAAGCAGGCAAATACGCTGTCGTAGGCTTCGGAGTCGCGGTCTATGTCGCCGATGAAGGTATCTTTCACTTGCAAAGCCACTTCGGAGATATGTTTCATCAGTTCTTCATGCTCCTCATAGCCTTTCTTGCCGATAGTGAGGTTGGCAACCATTGCCGCCAAAGCCGAAGCGACGGCTCCATTCAATGCGGCAATGCTTCCGCCGCCGGGGACGGGATCGCTGCCCGCCACTTTATTCAAAAACTCTTTGACTGTTAAATCGACTAACATGGGATTTAAGTATTAAATATAAAGTATAAAGTATTAGTTTTCTGTTTCAAAGCACCGGATAAAGCACGCCTTCCTTCACCGTGGTGTGTACACAGTTCATCCCCACGTAATAGGGCAGGAAATGGTAATTGTCCGTGTTCAGCACCACAAAGTCTCCTTTCTTTCCCACCTCGATACTGCCGATGCTGTCGGCCCGGTTCAAGGCGGCGGCTCCATTCAGTGTGAGGGCGGTTATGGCTTCTTCGATACTCATCTTCATATAGATACATGCCAGCGCAAAGGTCAGCGGGATAGAACCGGAGAAACAACTGCCGGGGTTGAGGTCGGTGGCCAATGCTACGGCACAGCCCGCATCAATCATCTCGCGCCCGCGGGCATACGGCTCTTTCAGGGCAAAGGCGGTAAGAGGGAGCAATGTGGCAACCACGCCTTTATCCGCCATGGCACGGATGTCGGCATCGGAAGCATGCAGCAAGTGGTCGGCGGAGACGGCGGAGAGTTCCGCAGCCAGCCCCGCACCGCCCAGCGGTACGATTTCATCGGCGTGGAGTTTCAGTGCCAGTCCCATTTCACGGGCGGCGGTCAGCAAGCGGCGGGACTGTCCGATAGAGAACACGCCTTGCTCGCAAAAGACATCGCAAAACTCTGCCAGCCGGTTTTGAACAACGGCGGGCATGACTTCACGGATAATGAAATCCACGTAATCGTCCGTGCGTCCATTGTATTCCTGAGGCACTGCATGCGCGCCCAGAAACGTAGGAACGATGTCCACACGCTTGTGCTCGTCATTGTTCAGACTGCGCATCACACGGAGTTGCAGCAACTCGGTTTCCTTGTCCAGGCCGTAGCCGCTCTTGCCCTCGACAGTGGTAACTCCCATAGTGCTCATTTGCTTCAAGAAGCCCTCTGCCTTGGCGCGCAGTTGGATAAAGTTGCACTCACGCGTAGCTTTCACCGTACTGACAATGCCGCCGCCACGCTCCATAATGGACATATAGCTCTCGCCTTTCAACCGCCAGGAGAATTCCTCGGCACGTTCCCCGCCAAACACGAAGTGCGTATGCGAATCGACAAAGCCGGGCAAAAGGCACTTGCCGCGGGCGTTGTAATGCCAGTAGCGCTGATAATAGCCGTCGCGCTCCTCGCCACGGTTAGGGCCTACGTAGGTGATGACGCCTCCGGTAACTTCCACCGTAGCGTCATCGATGATGCAAAGTTCTTCCATTTCCCTGCCGCGGCGGGCGGAAAAGCCGACGGGAGTTACGACACGGGCATTGAAGATTATCAGATTTTCTGTCATAGCTGTTTCTGTTTCATTTTCTTCCGGTTACTCGCGCAGTCTGCGCATTCCTGCACTCATTCCATTATCCGGGCTTCCAGCACCTGCTGCATCGAGAAGTTCTCCAGTCCGAGGTAATAGGAAGCTGTATCAATCAGCGCTTCCATAGGTACGAGACCTATAATCTCACTGCCCACGATGCTGACACCGTAGCGGCGCGCTTCGATGCGTACCAGTTCGAAGGCACGGTAAAGCGCCGTGCGGGTATAGTCGGTCATGTTGATGGATACCTGGGTAATCCCCCGGTCTTTCAGTTCCACGCCCATAGCCTTGCAGTAGCGCAGTCCGCCGCCGATGAAACGTATCTTTTTAGCAATGTCGTGCGCAATCTCCAGACTCGGCGTATTGAGGTTGATGTTATAGGCTACCAACGGCATGCGTGCTCCTACTGCCACCGTACCTGCGGTAGGATGACGTTCGGCGGGACCGAAATCGGGTTGCCATTCGGGAAGCTTTATCTTCTCCGCCATGCCCTCGAACTCTCCTTTACGGACAGCCGCAAGGTTCTCGCGGTGAGGTGCCGAAGCGGATTTCTCGTAGAGGAATACAGGCAGGTTATAACGTTTTGCCACTTCCGCACCCACTTCCTTAGAGAGCGCAACGGCCTCTTCCATGGTCACATTCTTGATTGGGATAAAAGGAACAACGTCCACAGCGCCCATACGGGGATGCTGCCCCTGGTGTTTGTTCAGGTCGATGAGCTGTACGGCCACGCCGATGGCTTCGAGCACGGCATCGCGGAGCGGTTCGGGCTCGCCCACTACGGTAACCACCAGCCGGTTGTGGTCTTCATCGTTACTGTAATCCAGCAACTTCACACCTTGTTTGCCACGGAAAGGGGCTACAATACGGTCTATTTTCTGCAAGTCACGTCCCTCGCTGAAATTGGGGACACATTCTACGATTCGGTTCATAACGGTTATGTTTTTGGAGCTTACTACAGAGGAGACGGTATTTTTCTTTGATATTATCTCCGGACAGACCTATTATTTTTTCAGACAGAAGAACAAAAGGATATAAACTATGCAGGCGGATACCTGCCGGACATCACAGTTGAGTTTATCCTCTTAACCTTATATCTTTTTGTGCATTTGTTCTTTGGTTCTCTTATATTCTGAATATCCTTTATGTTCTTTGGTTCGTCTGTCTGAAAAAAGAATACTCTTATATCCTTATCTTCTCTATAAATAAGCCTGTTACTATTATTTTATATATTTATCAATCAGTTCTTCATCCGCCACGTAAGGCATCGTGATGTGATAGCCTTCCGCATGGGTGCGGTTAAACTCTTCGCTGGTTTCCATGGCATGTGCATTTCGTGCCCACGAACGGCGTGCCACACCGCCCATCACATCCCAAAGCATGGCAGAACGCAAGATTTCGTCCACCCGTTCGGAACCGTCGCACACCATGCCGAAGCCGCCGTTAACGGCCTTGCCGATACCTACTCCGCCGCCGTTGTGCAACGCCACAAGGCTCATGCCCCGCGCACAGTTGCCGGCAAAGCATTGCACCGCCATGTCCGCCATTACGTTGCTGCCGTCCTTGATGTTGGATGTCTCGCGGAAAGGAGAGTCCGTACCGCTGACATCGTGATGGTCGCGTCCCAGCATAATGGGCCCTACTTCGCCGCGGCGCACCATTTCGTTGAAGCGCAAGGCAATCTTCATGCGTCCCTCGGCATCCTGATAAAGGATGCGCGCCTGCGTGCCTACCACCAGGTTGTTCTTCTCGGCATCGCGTATCCAGTTATAATTATCCAAATCCTGTCCGCGGCGGGTAGGGTCGATGCACTCCATGGCGGCACGGTCGGTCTTTACCAGGTCCTCGTGCTTGCCGCTAAGACATACCCAACGGAAAGGCCCGTAGCCGTAATCGAAGAGTTCCGGCCCCATAATGTCTTCCACGTAGCTGGGGAAGATGAAACCGTTCTTGTCGCTGCCGTTGCGCGCTATTTCGGGAACGCCGGCATCATAAACGGCTTTCATGAAAGAGTTGCCGTAATCGAAGAAGTACGTGCCCCGGCCTACAAGCTCTTTTATGGCAAGGAAATGGCGCTTCAACGTGGCATCCACCTTACGGCGGAATTCGGCAGGATTCTCATGCAGCATCCGGGTACGCTCCTCGAAGGTCAGTCCCACGGGGCAGTAGCCGCCGTCGTATGCCGCATGGCAGGATGTCTGGTCGGAAAGCAGATCTATATGTATCTGTTCCTTTACGGCATATTCCAAAAGGTCCACCACATTGCCGTGATAGGCGATGGAAATCGGAGTGTGACTGTCCATGGCCTCTTTGGCCAGCGCAAAGGCTTGCGGCAGCGAATCCGTTACGTGTCCCACCCAGCCTTGACGGTGGCGGGTTTCGATACGCGAGGCATCCACTTCGGCTATGACAGCCGCCGCACCGGACATCTCGGCAGCTTTGGGCTGGGCGCCGCTCATACCGCCCAGACCGGAAGAGACGAAAAGCCGTCCGCGCAGGTCACCGTCCTGAGGGATGCCGATCTTCAGCCGTCCGGCATTCAAAAGGGTGTTGAAAGTGCCGTGCACAATGCCCTGCGGCCCGATATACATCCACCCGCCGGCAGTCATCTGACCGTAATTGGCTACACCCATCTGCATGGCTGTATGCCAGTCCTGCTGATTATCATACAGCCCTACCATCATTGCATTCGTAATAATGACGCGCGGCGCTTCGGGTTTCGACTTGAAGAGTCCCAGCGGATGCCCGCTTTCGATAACGAGCGTCTGGTCATCGGTAAGGACTTCAAGGTATTGTTTTATCAGGCGATACTGCATCCAATTCTGGCACACCTGCCCCGTCTCACCGTAAGTGACAAGTTCGTAAGGGTAAAGGGCTATGTCGAAACAAAGATTATTGTCTATCATCACCTGAAAGGCCTTACCCTCGATGCAGCGTCCTTTGTATTCGTCGATGGGCTTTGCCTTGAGGTCGCCTTGCGGACGATAGCGGTAGCCGTAAATGCGTCCGCGTGTACGGAGTTCTTCCATAAACTCCGGAGCGAGTGTTTCGTGCAGTTCTTTAGGGATGTAGCGCAGGGCATTCTTCAATGCCGTAGCGGTTTGTGCCGCGTCAAGAGTGTAGCCGCGGTCGGGTGCCCGCCGGATACCTTCTACGAAGGTGGGATAAGGGGGCAGTGTTTTGCTTAAAGTTATCTCCATAGTATATAAGGTGAATAGTTACAAATTGTCAGAATACACTAGCTTGTATCTGCCGCAATATAAAAATAATTCCCGATATTCGCAATAGAATACCGGGAATTTTATCATTTAGTAAAGTTGGAATAGTGTACAGCTTATTCTTGATCACGGATTTTCATTTTAGCAATATCATCGCGATAATCCGGTATAGACCTGCACAGGATTAGTCTTTCAGCTTATTTTTCAGGCAAAGGCAGAATACGTCCCTTGAAACTGTAATTTCCTGCCATGTAAACCTTGTTCGCCTGCACGGAACATTGGTTGGAATCGTGATAAAGCGTCATTACCCACTCGAATACCCGATAATGCTGACTCCCCTGCACCCGCAAACTGATGTTGACATCTCCGTTATGCCGCACTTCCGGTTCGCCTATCTGCAAATCGGCCTCACCGCCATTCAACGGAGAGATGCCGGAGAATAGTTTCGAACCGTCGACTTCACGCGTAAGGTAGGCCCGCAGTTTGTCCCCCTTTATTACAAATAGCTATCTGAGACCTGCTGCGTACGAAAGTTTTTTCTGGGGGCGGTCGGAAGGGGATATAAATCTCTTCCAATACAATCTTGCAGTTGCCGGATGTCAATGCCTGCAAGGCAACATGATGAGCCGTTTGTCCTTCTACGGTATCAACAGTTCTGCAACCGGAGAACACTACGGCAAAAGCCAAATACAAAAAAAGCGCAACCAAGAATCGTCCTTTCATACTATTTTAATTTTAGTTAATATAGAGCATCAAATGCCTGCACAGCAGCTCTTGTCCCTTCCAATATTCCTCTTCCTTTTGCAGTCTGCTTCAATGTAGGGCCTATACGCGTATTATATATTGAAAATTCCCTATTTACCGCAGCAACAGTATGTCGATATGGATAAAGTACACGCACTGTACGATACCAAGCGAAATCATAGGCTTCTAAAAACAACTTATTTGCAGAATCCATAGAAACACTTCTAGCCGTTTCATAATATCGCACCGCAATAGCCTCCTCATACCAAGGCTCTGGAGCAATTGCCGGAAATAGGTTTTTCTTAATCTCTATTCTATTAGGATCAATTGGTCCTCCCTCTGCTCCCACCAATTTTATAACATTTGTCATAGCTTTAACAAACCTAAAAGCATATCACTATGAGACGCTTCATACTCTCCATTACAATCCAAATTAGTACATGTACTCCTCCAACCACCATTTAAAAATCCACACCTAGGACATTTCCAATGGAATCCGGATAAAACACGTGTTGTAACACCAGTAGCTACATCATCATTATTTGATAATGTCAACTCTTCTTTTTGACAACCATTTAAGAACGAAATGCAAAAAATCAAGCTGCATAACACGCCAATTTTAACTAAAATGTTCTTCATAGCATAAAAAATTAAAGGGTTAATAATATTTTCTACAATATAAGAATAAAACCCGGCATTCACAATAGAATACCATTTTTTTTGAAAGAATGGCATTATCTTTCATTAATGTCCTATTATCAACATATTATCAGTAATATAATAAGTAGATGCTATATAGTAGAAATATAAAATAAGACTTAACTATTATGCCTAAACATAATTAGCTCTTTTTCCGGTAAAATGTTATCATCCAATAAAGCAGAGAGCTAAGCGAGATAACAGTGTAAAACGAGCAACGCACTGATAAATACCATAACACACTCCACTAAAACTACGTGAGAATTTCTGTTCTTTTTCACTTGTTTGGATACACCCTATCTGCAACGCAGCATTTACCTGACTGACCGGATAAATGAAAAAGCCCACTACCACTACCAATCGCGAGAGAGTGATATTTACCTAATCTTGCCTAAAACTTTCATAGAGGACATTTATCGTTCATCCAAGATCGATCCAGTTTTCATGCGAAAAGAACAGCCATACTGACAAAGGGCAACTCCAACAATCTAAAGAGACACTTTAGTCATCTAAAGGACAACTTCAGAAAGCTAAATATAAAATAGCTAAAACGACTAGAATTTTAAATACAAAATCTTCATTATTCCTCACCACCCTAAAAAGAATAAAAGAATGCTATCTTTTAACAGACTTAAATCCCGATTGAAAATAAGCTCATAAGGCAAGGATTTGGGCTTATTCGGTAGAATTTATCGGTTCAAAACTGAGTCGCCTCAGATATTTTCCGACAACCTCTGCCGATTCGCTCGTTTCTTTTTCAAAAGCCTCTTTCAGCTCCGGATAATCCGCCAGCAGTTCCAGCATCTTCTCCTTGCCCACAAACTCCGAGCGTCCCGTTTCCGGATTCAACTCATAATACACGCGCGCAAAGACCAGCCCCGAGGCATTGATGGCATCTCCCACTTCACCGCCCAGCTTGGTTGCATCGGGCGGAGTTGCCGTACTTGCGGCAGCCTGCCCCACAGGTTGCGCACAGAAATAAATCCTGCCTTTCACCCACATGGCAGGTGCATACCAGCCGCCAAAGCGGTAGCGTTTATAACGCATTTTCTTACAATTTACATATAGCGACGTATCCATCCGCACCGCATAACAGCGAGACTTCAAATATCTGCAAAGACCGGAATTGTCCTTCGCTTCTATACGGTAATCCGCTCCCCCCATCAGATAAATCTGATTCTTGGAACGCTTCTCCACTTTCAGTATGGTGACCGTATCTCCACGCCCTTCCACCAACTCTTTCAAATTGGAATACATTATCTGCTGTGCCGAACATGGCAAGACCAATAATGCCAATAGCCCTAACACCCAACCTCTTTTCATATCGCTATCCTTTCTTTTTGAAACTTTGCATACTCAGGCGAAAGGTACATTTTTTATTGATATTCAGCAAATATAGAAGAGAAAAAACATCATATTTCCCGCAAAATCATTTGCATATACCTATCATCGGCCTTGCATGCCGCCATCGCCGCGAACGGAAACCTATGGTACGGAAGCCCGAAGCCACCTTGCCGCAACAAGCAAGATACGCTGCTGATTACAAGCAAGATGCAAGTACCAACAATGTACCTCCTGCTGGTACACGCCGTACCAACCGTTGGTAGCTCCCGTACCAAGCAGTGGTAGCTCTCCTACCCAACCGTGGTAGGCCTCGTACCAACCCGCGGTACTTCGAATACCGCCAGCCGGTATTTCGCATATCCTTAGGGGAAAAAACATATATTTCGTTATCTTTGTCGTTCTCTAAAGCATGGAAACAAAATGGAAAGCATTGAAAATATAAAATCGGTCTACCAGCGTATTGAGGATGAAGCCCGATGCGAATTGAATAAAGTACAGCAACAGATTTATCGCATCAGCACACTGCGGCTGCTGCTGTTCGTGGCAGGAATTGCGGGGATTATCTATTTCCGGACGGAAAGTTGGGCAGTGCTGACGGGCATTGCACTTGTCACCCTGCTGCCGTTCATTCTCCTGATAAAATACCACAACCGCCTGTTTCACCGCAAAGATTATCTGGAAAAGAAAGCAGAGGTCAATCGGCAGGAGCTGGCTGCGCTGGACTATGACACATCCTGCTTCGACGGCGGCGAGGAATTTGCAGACCCTGCACATCTGTATGCTTACGACCTGGACGTATTCGGCACGCATTCGCTGTTCCAATACATCAACCGTACCTGTACCGAACCGGGAAGACGCCTGCTGGCCGACTGGCTGGGGCAGCATCTTACAAAGAAGGAGGATATACTGGAGCGCCAGGCTGCCGTACGCGAACTTGCTCCCGAACTGAAATTCCGCCAGCGGTTCCGTATCCTCGGCCTGCTGCATAAAGGCAAGGCAGCCGATGAAACCGAGTTGAAAGCATGGGCGGCAAGTCCCGGGACATTTCGCAAGAGCAGACTCTTGCGTGTGCTGCCGGCAACCGTTACGGGTATCAACGGTGCATGTTTGCTTTTGGTCGTTGCCGGTTACCTGCCGGCAAGTATGTGGGGAGTAATCTGGACACTCTTCGTCGTTGCCGGGTTTGCCTTTACCGGAAAGATTACCAAGATACAAGCCGTGTACGGCAAGAAACTGCAAATTCTCGGAACGTATGCCGGGCTGCTCAGGCTTATAGAAGCCCGCCCCATGCAATGCCGCCTGCTGAAAAGCATTAAAGAGGAAATCGGCGGCGAGCAGCGGAAAGCATCCCTCTCCATCAGCCGTTTGAGCAAGCTGATGAACGAGTTGGACCAACGCAACAATATGTTCATGTACGTCATCCTCAACGGACTGTTCTTCTGGGAACTGCGGCAGATTATGCGTATCGAGGCATGGAAAGAGCAATATGCCGGCGAACTGCCTCAGTGGCTCGACGCCCTCGGGCAGATGGATGCTCTTAACTCACTGGCAACCTTTGCCTATAATCATCCTGCATATGCTTATCCTACTCTGCTTGACAAGGCTGATATGGCTGCCGCCAAAGCCGGCATCTCTTCCGATGCAAGGAAAGTCGGTGCGGCAAATACCGGCAGCAATGCCCGTTTCATACTCCGTGCAAAGGCCTTGGGACATCCCCTGATGCATCGCGACCGTTGTGTGCGCAACGACATCGACATGGAGAAACGCCCTTTCTTCATCATCATCACCGGCGCCAACATGGCAGGAAAAAGCACGTACCTGCGTACGATAGGCGTCAATTATCTGCTTGCCTGCACCGGCATGCCCGTCTGTGCGGAGGAAATGGAAGTGTATCCCGCGCGCCTTATCACCAGCCTGCGCACCAGTGACTCCCTGACCGACAACGAATCTTACTTCTTTGCCGAACTCAAGCGCCTGAAACTCATTATCGACAAACTGCAAGCGGGCGAAGAGCTGTTTATCATTCTGGACGAAATACTCAAAGGAACAAACTCGATGGATAAGCAGAAGGGTTCATTCGCACTTATCAAGCAGTTCATGGCTTTAGAGGCAGACGGCATCATCGCCACCCACGACCTGCTGCTGGGTACGCTCATCGACCTTTTCCCGGAGAATATCCGCAACTTCCGCTTCGAGGCGGATATCACCGACAATGAGCTGACCTTCTCCTACCGTCTCCGTCCGGGCGTGGCGCAGAACATGAACGCCTGCTTCCTGATGAAAAAAATGGGGATTGCCGTCACCGACTAATCCCCGTTTTATACCGATAAGCTAAAGCGCGCGCTTTTATCTGCACAAATTTACACTGCCTTGCACTTAGACAGGAAAGCCGAGACCGCCGCTGCGTCGCTACCCGTGAAGTAACGTACGGAAGTCACCGGAGTATAGGTGTAAGGCACAAACTGAAACAGTTGCAATGCGGCAAATTTATTGTCCTGCGAAATCATAATGTCCATACGTACATTACCGCTCGATTCGCTCTTTATACCTGCCTCGCAGTCCGGATTGCCGCGCTCAATCATTTCGGTCAGCTCACCTATATGCTTCAAATCGAAAACATGCTGCGCTCCTTTGTCACGCTTCCCGTAGGCAGGTACACCATTTCCTTCGACTTCCAGAACAAACGGAATACCCCCAGCAGAATCAATGCCGTGCCCACTACCATCAGCGCCATGCTTATGGTGGAAGATTTATCGTGCATTTCAAAAATAGAAACAAAGATAAGAAGACCCGCCACCATCATCGCCAATGAGATGAGCAGTCCGGAAACACTTGTACGTTTTGCAATATCGGGATGTGAAGACGCAAAGAGAGTTGCGTCGATAGTTTTAGTTGCCATATTATAAACAGTTTTATAAATTAATGAATTATTGTAATAGAGAATAAGGGAGTACAATCTCTTCTTCTATACGGACATTTATCCGATG
>ENA-OQHN01000524-OQHN01000524.1-human-gut-metagenome-genome-assembly--contig:-NODE-524-length-13114-cov-20.615077_pt1 | contig 13114 bp, 12 predicted proteins | sample MGYA00242564_ERZ504721 | MGnify/ENA primary metagenome ERZ504721 (study PRJEB26092, sample SAMD00036212) | human gut metagenome | host: Homo sapiens | study: EMG produced TPA metagenomics assembly of...
CGTTCAACAAACGCTGCTTCCGAATCGTTCAATGCAAAAATAAAGGAGTTCCGCACACAATTCAGAGGAGTAAAGGACAGAGTTTTCTTCCTGTTCAGACTGGCGAAAATTTATGCATAAGCTATGAATCCCTCAGGTTTTTACGTTGACCCCAAAGAACTGCTCTGCTCTGAGAAAGGACTGAAACACAGAGGGCAGAGATGCATAGAACCGGAGGCCGTGTTCGGACAAATTAAAAACAATATGAACTACAAACGTTTCCGACATTTGGGAAAGGACAAGGTCTTCATGGACTTTGCCTTCCTAGCCATTGCCTTCAATATAAAAAAGATGTGTGCAAAACTGACAAAAGAAGGTATGAACTGGCTGATTAGACTGTTTTATAAGCTTACAACTGCTGTTTTTAGATGCTGGGAACACATAAATCAAAGAAATCTTCAAAAGATCGCAGCTTAAAGAAAATGAACAGATTTGTATAGTGATGAACAAAAAAGAGGTGCATCGTGCATTACGACACACCTTCCCGCTGCATTTTCTATCTATACGTCTTTACTTGCGATAGCTTTCCAACTCTTCAGCCTTGAACTTACGGATGAAGTTGAAATGCTTCTCTATTTCAGACTCGGCATAGTTTACGTACACCAGCGCCGATTTGGCAAACATTTCGGGAGCTGTTGTCGCATCCTGAATCAGCAAGTGAGACATTACGCACACGGCAGCCATTTCGTAAAGACGGCGAGCCACGAAGTCCAGCAATTCCTGATTGCCGCTTTCCTTAACGGCATTGGTGCAGGCTTCGAACTTATTCGTCATTTCTTTTACGCGGTCCAACAGCGGTTGCATTTTTTCGCTGCACGGAATCAGCTCATAGTCGCGCAGGGTGGCGGCATAAGAACTGTTGGTGACGTAGCGGATGGCGGCTACCGTCTGCAACTGTGTAGTACCTTCGTAGATGCTGGTGATACGTGCATCGCGATAAATGCGCTGACAGGCATATTCCAGCATGAAGCCGGAACCGCCGTGAATCTGGATACTGTCGTAAGCATTCTGGTTGGCGTATTCGGAGTTCATACCTTTTGCCAGCGGTGTGAAAGAATCGGCCAGTTTGGCATATTTCTTCTGTTCCTGACGTTCTTCCGGAGTCAGTTTACGTTCGCGGGCGATGTCGTCCAGTGCCTTGTAGATGTCTACGTAGCGTGAAGTCTGGTACAGCAGGGCACGGCCGGCATCTAGTTTGGCTTTCATGATAGCCAGCATATCGTACACGGCGGGGAACTCGATGATGGCTTTGCCGAACTGTTTGCGGTCTTTGGCATAAGCCAGCCCTTCGTTGTAGGCGGCCTGCGACAGACCTACGGACTGAGCGGCGATACCCAGACGGGCGCCGTTCATCAACGCCATTACGTATTTAATCAAACCGAGCTTGCGGTCGCCGCAAAGTTCGCACTTCGCATTCTTGTAGACCAGTTCGCAAGTGGGCGAACCGTGGATACCCAGCTTGTTTTCGATGCGGCGCACGTTTACACCGCCGTCACGCTTGTCGTAGATGAACATGGACAGACCGCGGCCGTCCTTTGTTCCCTCTTCCGAGCGTGCCAGCACGAGGTGCAGGTCGGCATCGCCGTTCGTGATGAAACGCTTCACGCCGTTCAGGCGCCAGCAGTTGTTGGCTTCATCGTAAGTGGCTTTCAGCATCACGCTCTGCAGGTCGGAACCGGCATCGGGTTCGGTCAGGTCCATGGACATGGTTTCACCGGCGCAGATGCGGGGAATGAAACGGCTGTGCTGGTCTTCGTTACCGAACTCGTAAAGAGTCTCGATACAGTCTTGCAAAGACCAGATGTTGCCAAAGCCGGCATCGGCGGCAGCTACGATTTCCGCGCACATGGTGTACGGGGTAATCGGGAAGTTCAGTCCGCCGAAACGGCGCGGCATGGTCATACCGTTCAGTCCGGCCTTTACCATGGCGTCGAGGTTCTGTTTGGTGCCGCTGGCATATTCCACACGGCCGTTGGCGCAATGAGGGCCTTCTTCGTCCACGCCTTCGGCATTGGGCGCGATAATCTCACCCGTAATCTCACCGGTGATTTCGAGCACCTTGTCGTAGGAGTCGATTGCATCCGCATAATCCTGCGGTGCATAATCGAACTTGTCTTTATCTTCGTAGCCGCGTTCTTTCAGTTCGCAGATACGCTGCATCATCGGATTGTTCAAGTGATACTTGAGTTCCGGAATATCTGTATAAAAATTAGCCATATTGTTTTTCCCTTTAGGAGTTAGCGGAGTTAACTCCTTATTTACTATTCTGTTTGTAATACTTAATCATCTTCGGAATAACCTCTTCTACCGTACCGTTGATAACGTAGTCGGCAATGGCATTGATAGGAGCGTTCTCGTCATTGTTCACGGAGATGATGATGCCGCTCTCCTGCATTCCGGCGATGTGCTGGATTTGTCCTGAGATGCCGCAGGCGATATAGAGTTTCGGACGGACGGTTACACCCGTCTGGCCTATCTGACGGTCGTGGTCGGCATAGCCCGCATCGACGGCGGCGCGGCTGGCACCTACTTCGGCGTGAAGCTCCTTGGCAAGGTCGAACAGCATGTCGAAGTTCTCGCGGCTGCCCATGCCGTAACCGCCGGCAATGACGATGGGAGCACCTTTCAAGTTGTGTTTCGCCTTTTCTACGTGGCGGTCGATAACCTTCACTACATAGTCCGTTTCGGGAACGTACTTGGCAACGTCGTGACGGATTACTTCACCCTTGTAGTCGGCATCCAGAATCTCTTTCTTCATCACGCCCTCGCGCACGGTCGCCATTTGCGGACGGTGTTCGGGGTTCACAATCGTTGCCACGATGTTGCCGCCGAATGCGGGACGGATTTGGTACAACAGATTTTCGTAGGTCTTGCCCTCTTTCTTATCCTCATGGTTGCCGATTTCGAGTGAGGTACAGTCGGCGGTCAGTCCGCTGGTCAGTGCGGAAGATACGCGCGGGCCGAGGTCGCGGCCGATAACGGTTGCACCCATCAGGCAGATTTGCGGCTGTTCTTCCTTGAACAGGTTGATGAGGACGGAAGAGTGGGGAAGGGAAGTGTATGGGAACAGGCCCGGAGCGTCGAATACGTGCAGTTTGTCGACGCCGAAAGGCAATACCTGCTTTTCAATACCTGCCAGATTGCTGCCGGCAGCAACTGCTTCCAGTTGGCAGCCCAACTGATTAGCCAATTTATCGACCTTTGGTCAGGGAGTTCGAGACTGACATCGGCTACCGTAGTGCCTTCTATCTCCAAATATACAAATACGTTATTCATAATCTTATCCTATCGTGTGGTTAGCTAACAGTTCAACAATCAAATCTTCTACATCCCGGTCGCTGCCCGTGAGCGTTTTGCTTTCTTTGGCCTGGAATGAAATATTCTGAATGGTTTTCACCTTGGTGGGCGAGCCGCTCAGACCGCATTGTGCGAGGTCGCCGTTGACGTCGGCCACACTCCATTCCGTGATGTTCAGATAAGGGTATTTCTCGTAAAGGGCTGCATACGGCAGTTCGGCGCCTTCTTTTTCAATGGCGGCTTTCTCCTGCGCACCGAGGGCGCGTTTGTATTTCTGCACCAGTTTGGCATTGCGCGGACGGCAGGGAGCAGCGCTTCCGTTAACGGTGATAACGATGGGCAGCGGACCTTCCACAGTCTCCACACCGCCGTCGATATGGCGTTTTACGGTAATCTTTCCGGCTGCTTTGTCCACATTCAGAATCTCTTCCGCATAAGTAACCTGCGTCAATCCCAACTTTTCAGCCACTTGCGGGCCTACCTGTGCCGTATCGCCGTCGATGGCCTGGCGACCGCCGATGATGATGTCATAATCGCCTATCTTCCTGATGGCGGTGGCAAGGGCGTAGGAAGTGGCCAGCGTATCGGCTCCGGCAAAAGCGCGGTCGGTCAGCAGATAGCCGTTGTCGGCGCCGCGGTAAAGTCCTTCACGGATAACTTCGGCTGCGCGTCCCGGTCCCATGGTCAGGATGGTTACGGTGGAGCCCGGATGTGCATCTTTCAGCCGGAGAGCTTGCTCAAGGGCATTCAGGTCTTCGGGGTTGAAGATGGCGGGGAGTGCCGCGCGGTTAATGGTTCCGTCGGCTTTCATGGCATCTTTCCCAACGTTGCGTGTGTCGGGAACTTGTTTTGCCAGTACAACGATTTTCAAACTCATGTTATTAATTATTAGTATTAGTATTCCATATGTCAGTACCGGGAATAGGAGTAGTAGAGTCCTGCTACTGAAATTGTCCGGTTAACTATCAGCTTGCAAATTTACGCAAAGAGTTGGGTTTGACAAGAAAACAAGGTAAAAAATGCACATCCGGGGAGATTTTGAGCAAAAACGCAAACCGTAAAAAGGGTAACGCAAACCGTAATCCGTCTACCTTCCGAATGTTCTCTCCGTTGTATTTTTGCAGCGTCGGACATATCGGTAAATCATTTTTATGCTATCCGTCGTTTTTAAATAAACCATCTATTTTTAAATAAAGCTATGTATATAGAAAAGATTAACGGGCCTGCCGACGTGAAGCGGCTTTCGGCAGGCGAACTGGAAACATTGAGTGAAGAGGTGCGCGGCGTATTGCTGAAGAAGCTGAGTGAGCACGGCGGTCATGTAGGCCCGAATCTGGGTATGGTAGAGGCTACCGTTGCCTTGCACTATGTGTTCAATTCGCCGGCAGACAAGATTGTCTACGACGTTTCCCACCAAAGTTATGCACATAAAATACTCACGGGGCGCAAGGCGGCATTTATGGACGCTGCCGCATACGATGAAGTGTCGGGCTACACCGAACCCTCGGAAAGCGAACATGACTTCTTCGTTATCGGACATACGTCGACTTCCGTCAGCCTTGCCACCGGACTTGCCAAAGCGCGCGACCTGAAAGGCGGTACGGGCAATGTGATAGCCGTAATCGGCGACGGCTCTTTAAGCGGCGGCGAGGCTTTTGAAGGGCTGAACAGTGCTGCCGAACTGGGAACGAACTTCATCGTGATTGTGAACGACAACCAAATGTCCATTGCCGAAAATCACGGCGGCTTGTATCGCAACCTGCAACTGCTGCGCGAAACCGACGGTCAGGCGCCTTGCAACTTCTTTACCGCCATGGGACTGGATTATCTGTACGTGAAAGACGGCAATAATGTGCAGGCATTGATAGATGCTTTCCGAAAGGTGAAAGACATCGCCCACCCGGTTGCGGTACACATCAATACCCTCAAAGGTAAAGGCTACCGCCTTGCCGAGCAGCAGCAGGAACGTTTCCATTACAGTGCTCCGTTCTGCCTGGAGACGGGCAGCCCGGCGGTTGACTCCGGCAATGAAGAAGATTACGGCGACCTTACGGCAAGGTATCTGCTGCAAGAGATGAAGAAAGACCGTACCGTTGTCGGCATCACAGCGGGCACACCCACCGTATTCGGCTTTACGGCAGAGCGTCGCGAAGAGGCGGGGCGTCAGTTTGTCGATGTGGGCATTGCCGAGGAGCACGCCGTTGCCATGGCGTCTGCCATTGCCGCCGGTGGCGGGAAACCGGTATTCGGGGTGTACAGCACTTTCATCCAGCGCGCCTACGACCAGTTGTCGCAGGACCTCTGTATCAACAACAATCCCGCATTGATTCTCGTCTTTTGGGGTGGTGCTTCGACAATGAACGATGTCACTCACCTTTGCCTGTTCGATATTCCGGTCATCGGCAACATTCCGAACATGGTTTATCTGGCTCCTACTTGCCGTGAGGAGTATTTTGCCATGTTGGAGTGGGGGATTCATCAGACGGAGCATCCCGTAGCCATTCGTGTCCCTGCCAACGGAGTCCTTTCGCGCGGCATCGAACCGGAGAAGGATTACGGCAAGCTGCTGAACCGTTATGAAGTGGCGCACCGTGGCGGGCAGGTTGCCGTTCTTGGGCTTGGCTCTTTCTTTCAATTGGGCGAAGAAGTGGTTGGAAAGCTGAAAGAAGAAACCGGAGTGGATGCAACACTCGTCAATCCCCGTTTCATTACCGGAGTGGATGAGGCTTTGCTCGAAGATTTGAAACGCGACCACACGTTGGTGGTAACTCTTGAAGACGGTGTGCTCGACGGTGGTTTTGGCGAGAAGATTGCCCGCTATTACGGCGCATCGGGCATGAAAGTGCTGAACTATGGCATCCGTAAAGAGTTTGCAGACCGTTATGATGCAGGCGAGTTGCTGCGGGACAACCGGCTGACAGCGCCGCAGATCGTGGAAGATATAAAAAAAGTAAGGTAAGAAACGTGGGAAACACCTGTTGTTTTTCTTGTTTCATACCGTCTTTTTCCCGCTTGTGTATGGTGTAAAATACCGTTCGGAACGGTGTAAAACTTCGTTTTTCAATTGCGGGCTGTCCGGTTTCCGGTTGCGGGCCGTACGGTTGCCAACTACGGGCTCTTCGGTTGCCAATTGCAAAACGAAGAAAAGAAACAGGTATAGCGACATTATGTATGAAGCTTTGCGGCATTATATATAAGGTATTGTTGTATTTTGTACCGGAGATAACCGGAGTGAAATGTGGCAAAAAACAAAGAAAACAAGGTATAATCAATTTTCTGTCTGTGAATGGCAAGTGTTTGTAATACAAATAGTTGGTTCGGAGGGCTGCAAAATAAGAGTGACGACCGATATTCGGTCGTCACTCTTATAATTTTGTCGTCACTCTCTGTATACCCGATGAATAGGGGAATGCAGGGATTTGGTGATGAGTGATGACAACTAATGCGTTTTTCTTTTTCTGTTCCAGATTCGGAAAGATGTTATTTGATGCCCAGTTTCTTGGCGATGTCTTTGGGCAGTGCATCCTTATGAACAAGGATATTCATGGTTTTGTAAGCAACGAAAGCTTTGGAAGCATACCAGATGCCTTTATACTTGCCGCTCAGTCCCCAGGAATTCTTTACCATGAAATATTCTTTTCCGTTCTGGTCTTTGGCAATGCCGTAGATAACCATGCCGTGGTCGTCGGTTGTTTCCCAGTTGTCGAAAGCAGTCTGACGCATTTCCTGGGTAACGTTGACTTCCGGCAGCGGTTTGCTGGTCAGCTCTTTGCGCTTGTCGGCAGCGGTAAGGCCTGTCCAACGAGCCATGTCCGAACCGGTGAGTTCTGCGCCGCGGGCTGCATCCGGCATAACGGCAATACCGTCGCGGGTGAAACCTTGTTCGCTCACGTCACTACCCCATGCAAAGGTGTAACCGTTCTTAATGGCATTGTCCATAACAGCCATCAGCTCGTCGATAGGCAGGTTCCAGGAAAGGCCGTTGCGCCAGTTGTCCTGAATTTCGATGGCAAACTGGGTGTAGAACGGGTGGTGTGTATACGAAGTCAGCGATACATAATCGTCCGGATTGATTCCGAGTGATTCGCCGAAAGTCTTCGGTGTGTATTCTTTTCCTTTATAAGTGAACTTTTCAGGGCATTTGCCGAGGTAAGTGTCGTAAATGGCGCTCAGACCGTTTTTCCATACGGGAGTCAGCTTGGTGAGTCTGCCTTTGGCGATGGCATCTACGTATGCGCCTGCCACGGCATCCAGTTCGTTGTGTACAGGCAGCGAATCACCGTACATAATGCCCGGCATGGCTTCCTGCGGCACGAGTCCGTAGTTCTTCAGGCAGAACATGATGTCATAAAAACTTCCGCCCGGTGAGAAAGAACTGTCGCCGTGATAGCGTACGTAGTTCTGTCCGCGGTCTACCATGGTGTGGTGTACGACGAACATCTCGGAAAGGTCGTATTCTCCTTTGCCCATGCGCAACAGCTCGCTTTCCAGGAAACCGAGGCTGGAGAAGCTCCAGCACGTACTGGAACGGTTCTGGTTCTTGATGGACGTAATCGGGTTTTCTTTTACGGTAGTAAAGACGAATCCCTCTTCTTTGGGGGCGTCTTGTGCCATTGTATTCAGACTGAACAGTCCTAAGGCGGCAATTAATACAGACTTTTTCATCATGATTAAATTGTTATTAATTTATAGTTATGTGTGCAAATATAAACAGAATATCGTAAACAAAAGCTATCTTTGGTGCGTTAATTCTGACACTTATGGAGAAAATAATACATATAGACAATCGGAGCGGCCTGATTCTGGAGGGTGGAGGCATGCGAGGCGTATTCACCTGCGGCGTGTTGGACAATTTCATGGACCGGGGCATCCGTTTTCCTTATACGATTGGTGTCAGCGCGGGTGCATGCAACGGATTGTCGTACATGTCGGGGCAGCGGGGACGTGCCAGGTACAGCAATATCGACCTGCTGGAGAAGTATAATTATATCGGACTGAAATATCTGCTGAAGAAACGTAACATCATGGATTTCGACCTGTTGTTCCGTGAGTTCCCCGAGCATATCCTGCCGTATGATTATGATGCTTATTTCAGTTGCCCGGAGCGTTTTGTCATGGTAACCACCAACTGCCTGACCGGAGAAGCCGACTATTTTGAGGAAAAGAAGAACAAGGAGCGTGTCATCGATATTGTGCGTGCTTCGAGCAGTCTGCCTTTTGTTTGCCCCGTTACGTATGTGGATAATATTCCGATGCTGGACGGCGGCATTGCGGACAGCATTCCCCTGATGCGTGCCCGCCGCGACGGTTACGACCGCAATGTAGTGGTGCTTACGCGTAACCGGGGGTATCGGAAAGATATTCAAGGGACTAAAGTTCCATCTTTTATTTATAAGAAATATCCTCGCCTGCGCGAGGCTATCAACCGGCGCAGCAGTGTTTACAACGAACAGTTGGAACTGGTAGAACGGTTGGAAGATGCGGGAGAGATTACCGTGATACGTCCGCAAAAACCGATAGTGGTGGACCGCATCGAAAGGGACATAAGCAAGCTTACCGACCTGTACGAGGAAGGGTATGCATGTGCGGCTGCTTTCAGTTTCTCCTCTGATAATATAAAATAAACACATAGCGAAAAAGTAAATTTGGGCAAAGCGTAGCGAATTAGCTGATAGAGCGTTCGTTACGTTTTGTTTTTCTATGGGGCAGAGCCAACGAAATACCACCTCGAAGCCAAACTGTGCAGAAGTTCAGTTACCACCTCGTTACTCCCGTAACGGGTGCAGATTTCTTGCTAAAAGGTTCTGTTTCTGTGTTTTGCGTAGATTTGCATAGCTATCGGTAACTCACTAATAACTAATTTTGTAACCCAAAAAAGGAGTGAGTTATGCGTAGTACATTCAAGGTCTTATTTTACGTGAAGAAAGGCAGCGAGAAGCCGAACGGCAACCTGCCTCTGATGTGCCGTATCACGGTGGACGGCGAAATTAAACAGTTCAGTTGCAAGATGGACGTTCCCCCACGGTTGTGGGACGTGAAGAACAACCGTGCTTCGGGCAAGAGCGTCGAAGCGCAGAGAATCAACCTTGCAGTAGATAAAATCCGTGTGGAGGTAAACCGCCGCCAAACTCAAAGACGCCTATCTCGGTATCGGCATCAAGCAGGAAACCTTGCTGAAGCTGTTCGAGCAGCACAACGCCGAGTTTGAAAAGAAAGTCGGGCACAGCAGGGCGCAGGGGACATTCACCCGTTATCGGACGGTCTGCAACCATATTCGGGAGTTCCTGCCCCATACCTACAAGCGTGAGGATATTCCGTTAAAGGAACTCAACCTCACGTTCATCAACGATTTCGAGTATTTTCTGCGCACGGAGAAGAAATGCCGCACCAATACCGTGTGGGGCTACATGATTGTGTTGAAACACATCGTTTCGATAGCGAGAAACGACGGGCGTTTGCCCTTTAATCCCTTTGCCGGATATATCAACTCTCCCGAAAGCGTGGATAGGGGCTACCTCAGCCCAAACGGAGATACAGACGCTTATGGACGCACCGATGAAGAACGCCACCCATGAACTTGTACGGGACTTGTTCGTCTTTTCTGTTTTCACGGGTTTGGCGTATTCCGACGTGAAGAACCTCACCGCCGACCGCCTGCAAACATTCTTCGACGGCAACCTGTGGATAATCACCCGAAGAAAGAAGACCAACACCGAATCGAACATCCGTCTTTTGGACGTTCCCAAGCGTATCATAGAGAAATACAAGGGACTGGCAAGGGACGGTCATGTTTTCCCCGTTCCGAGTAACGGCAGTTGCAACAAGATACTCAAAGATATAGGCAGACAATGCGGCTTCAAGGTACGTTTGACCTATCACGTTGCACGCCACACGAACGCCACGACCGTACTTTTATCGCACGGCGTACCCATCGAAACGGTAAGCCGCCTTTTGGGACACACGAACATAAAAACCACCCAAATTTACGCCAAAATCACCGCCCAAAAGATAAGCCAAGACATGGAAACCTTGTCGCACAAGTTGGAGGACATGGAGAAGAATATCTGCCGAGCCATCTAATTAAAAGCAGAATACCGATGAAAGAAGAAAGGAACATTATCACGATGGACGAGCGGGGCAATATCTCCCTGCCGAGCGATATAGGTGCAACCGCCATGACCGAGCGGGAAATCTGCGAACTGTTCGGGGTTATCGCCCCGACGGTTCGGGCAGGGATAAAGGCACTCTGCAAAAGCGGAGTTTTGCGTATATATGACATAAAGCGCATTATCCGCCTATCGGACAGATACAGCGCGGAGGTTTACAACCTCGAAACGATAGCCGCCCTCGCTTTCCGTATCGAATCGTTCGGGGTGGCGAAAGTCCGCAAAGTGTTGTTGGAAAGGATTATAAACGGGCGAAAAGAGAAAACGACGGTATTCGTGTCGGTTGCTTCGGACGGCAAGCCCAACAGCCGTTGGAAAGCATGATGATATATCAACATACCAACATATCAGCATACCAGCATGCAAACCTATCACTATGGTGATATATATTGCAGGTTCTATTTCTCTTTTCAGAGGAAAGCGGAGCAATCATTTCCGTTTACAAAGGCAAAGCAAGCACGGGGCTTTATGTCGGCTAAAAGGTCAGGCGCTGCGCCGTTTCCCGATAAATCTTCCTCTCGCTTCGCTGCGAGCGTATTTATCGGGAAAACCTTGTATCCGACCGCCCCGTGCAAAAGAGCCTTTGAAAACGGAAACGACCGCCCCGCCGCCCACCACCGACCGAAAGGGAAAAATAATAAGGTGGGGTTATACGGGTAAGCAGACGGCAGGGACAGCCACCGCCGAAAGGCAGACGGACGGCACACCGCAGGGTATTTACGAAGAAAATACCGTAGCTTATTAGGGAATTTTCCGAGCCGCAATACTATGTATCGCTGAAAATTCCCCAATAAGGCAAGGGGCAAGCCCCTCTGCACACCCCATCGGGGACGGCATTTCGCCGCCCCCGAAGATACAAAAAATCATTGTTTCACAAGCCAAAAAAGAAAGGAAGAATATATGGGTTTCGTAGTTTTACACATGGAAAAGGCGCACGGCAACGACAGCGGAACGACCACACATATCGAGCGTTTCATCATACCGAAGAACGCCGACCCTACACGCACGCACCTGAACCGCAGGCTCATCGAATACCCCAACGGGGTGAAAGACCGTTCGGCGGCTATACAGCAGAGATTAGAAGAAGCGGGGCTGACACGCAAAATCGGAAGCAACCAAGTACGGGCTATCCGCATCAACGTATCGGGAACGCACGAGGACATGAAGCGGATAGAAGAAGAGGGGCGTTTGGACGAGTGGTGCGCCGACAATCTGAAATACTTCGCCGACACGTTCGGAAAGGAGAACATCGTGGCGGCTCACCTGCACAGGGACGAGGAAACGCCGCACATACACGTTACGCTCGTCCCCATCGTCAAGGGAGAGCGCAAGCGCAGGAAAAGGGAGGAACAGACAAAGAAGCAATACCGCAAGAAGCCGACCGACACCGTGAGGCTGTGCGCAGACGATATTATGACACGGCTGAAATTGAAGTCCTACCAAGATACCTATGCCGAAGCGATGGCAAAATACGGGCTGCAAAGGGGCATAGACGGCTCGAAGGCTCGCCACAAGTCCACGCAGCAGTATTATCGGGATATACAGAAACTCGCTGACAACCTCAAAGCGGAAGTGGTGGATTTGCAACAGCAGAAAGAAACGGCACGGGAAGAACTAAGACGGGCGAAAAAAGAAATACAGACCGAGAAGCTGAAAGGGGCGGCAACCGTCGCAGCCGCCAACATCGCCGAGAGTGTCGGTTCTCTTTTCGGCAGCAACAAGGTCAAGACATTGGAAAAAGAGAACACCGCCCTGCATAGGGAGGTAGCCGACCACGAGGAAACCATCGAAGCCCTGCAAGACAGAATACAGACCATGCAGGCAGACCACAGCCGACAGATGGCGGAAGTAGAACGGAAGCACCGCAGGGAGATAGCGGACAAGGAAACGAAGCACAAGGAGGAAATATCTTTCTTGAAAACGGTAATCGCAAAGGCGGCGGCATGGTTTCCCTATTTCCGTGAAATGCTCCGTATCGAAAACTTGTGCCGCCTTGTCGGGTTCGATGAAAGGCAGACCGCAACGCTCGTCAGAGGCAAGCCGTTAGAGTATGCAGGGGAACTCTACTCAGAGGAACACGGACGGAAATTCACGACCGAAAAGGCAGGGCTTCAAGTGCTGAAAGACCCCACCGACGGGACTAAATTGGTTCTTGCCATTGACCGAAAGCCCATTGCCGAGTGGTTCAAAGAGCAGTTCGAGAAGTTAAGGCAGAACATTCGCCGACCAATACAACCGCAAAGGAAAGGTAGGGGAATGAAGATGTAACCGTTTTTATCTTGCTGAAAAAAAGGAGCCGTTCATAATACTTACGAATTGCTTTTTCACTATATTTGCAGTCAATAAACAGAAGTTTTAACTCCTATTATTGATATCATGAAGAAGATATTTAAAGTTTTTAGTTTTAGCATATTAGGCTTATTGCTCTTAACTGTATTAGCCCTATTGTTAGCACGTTATGTATTCAACAGACAATTAAATGAACCCTTTAGGAAAGGGATAAGATAGAACTATTAAAGAACGCTGGTAAGTATGCACCAGATAGGGTTGTCATACAATTTTGTTTATCAGCAAGATACTGCCAAAGCACAGCAAATTCGTGAATACTTCAG
>ENA-OQHN01000525-OQHN01000525.1-human-gut-metagenome-genome-assembly--contig:-NODE-525-length-13109-cov-3.115005_pt1 | contig 13109 bp, 13 predicted proteins | sample MGYA00242564_ERZ504721 | MGnify/ENA primary metagenome ERZ504721 (study PRJEB26092, sample SAMD00036212) | human gut metagenome | host: Homo sapiens | study: EMG produced TPA metagenomics assembly of...
CGAGAATGATGACGATGAAATGATATGAGGGGGGAAGGGAACGTTTTCCGCTGGAAAAAGTCCCCTTCCCCCTTCATGCTCCCTCATTCTTCAAAATCGTCCACAAGGAGCCCGACGGCTCCTCCAGACCCTGCCCGGCGGTACGTTCTGCCGCATGACGGACAGGTCCCCCAAGGGGAACCACATGGAAAGAAAGGAAGTCACCCGCATGCTGGTGGGTGTCCAGCCCCAGGGGCAGGGCACCATCCGCGTCGTAGGCGCCAAGCTGCACGGCATCGTGGTCACGGAATCCAAGCTCAACTACCACGGCTCCATCACCATCGACACCGACATCCTCGAAGCGGCCCGTCTGCTGCCGCTGGAATACGTCTATATCTGGAACAAGCACAGCGGTTCCCGCATCGAGACCTATGTGCTGCCCGGCCCGCGCGGCAGCGGCGTGGTCTGCCTCAACGGTGCCGCGGCCCGTACCTGTCAGGTGGGCGACGAGATCATCGTGGCCTCTTCCCGCGAGATCCCCGTCAGCGACTATCATGATGGCTTTTCCTGCCGCGTGCTGACCTTCGACCAGAGCGGCGAACTGCCCAACCGCGTGGCCGAAAAGCTGGAATACCGCGTGGCCGCCAAGGACGACGGCACGGAATTCGTCATCATGGACATGGCCACCGGCCAGGAATGGATCGGCTAGACAGTTCTTTTACCAGAGGGGAAGGGGACGCCATCGCGCTGCCGATGCCCGGAGCGACCGCGTCATGACGGGCACGCCCCGGGGCCGCCTCCGGCCGTCTCCGGTGGAAAATCTCCCCTTCCCCTCGTGTCTTCTCCAGCCTTCCAAGTCCCCGCACAAGGAGCCCGTCTGACGGCGCTCCTCCCTCCCCTGCCCCGCTGATGACCCGCCCCGCATGCCGGAACAAAACGGCGCACCTAGGGACATCGGTCGTCCTCTTCCCGTCCCCGCTCCATAGACGACCTACTCCCTGCATCCCGCGGAAGTAGCGGGCATCCCGCCATATTTTCCATTGCCCCCTCCCACAGTACCGGGGGACCATCAGAGGCGCGCAGTCTGCCGCGCCACACCACCCGTCCATCCTTCTGAAAAAAGCGCGTTGGGGGGAGGATGGGGGCTCGGGGGAAGGAGGGCCCCTTGTGCGCCGGCCAAGGGTCCCTCCTTCCCCCGCAACCAGCCACGTCCGCCCCCCTGCCCGCACTTGCGAAAGCGGCAACGGATTTTTATACTCATGTGTTGGCCGGGCGATCGCATGGCATACGGCCATGTCCCGCGGCCCGGGGCCGAAAACGCCCGTCATGGCGCGAGAGCGCGCGTTCCTCCCCGCTCCGATCAAGGAGCCACGCAAACAGGAGAACGCTGTCCCCACGCCTGTCCGGGCCCGTTTTTCACTATCTCACCGCTCCAGCCGAGCAGCAGAGGATACTATGAGCTATACCAAGGAAGATGTCTGGAAATATCATGCGGAGCCCCGCCCCGGTAAGGTGGAAGTGCTGCCCTCCAAGCGGGGCGAGACCCAGGACGACCTGACCCTGGCCTATTCGCCCGGCGTGGCCGATGCCTGCCGCGCCATCGAGGCCGATCCCGCCGCCGCGGCCAGCCTCACCGCCCGCAGCAATCTGGTGGCCGTGGTCAGCAACGGTACGGCCGTGCTGGGCCTGGGCAACATCGGCCCCCTGGCGGGCAAGCCCGTCATGGAAGGCAAGGGCATGCTCTTCAAGATGTTCGCCGACGTGGACGTCTTCGACCTGGAGCTGGCCACCACCGATCCCGACGAGCTCATCAACGTGGTCAAGACCCTGGAGCCCACCTTCGGCGGCATCAACCTGGAAGACATCAAGGCTCCCGAATGCTTCTACATCGAACAGAAGCTCAAGGAGATCATGAACATCCCCGTCTTCCATGACGACCAGCACGGCACGGCCATCATTTCCGGCGCGGGCCTCATCAACGCGGCCCACATCGCCGGCCGCAAGATGGAAGACATGAGTCGTGGTGGTGGCGCCGGTGCCGCCGGCATCGCCTGCGCCAACTTCTACGTCAGCCTGGGCGTCAAGCGCGAGAACATCTGGATGTTCGACAGCAAGGGCCTGATCCACAAGGGCCGCCAGGACAAGCTGCATCCCACCAAGGCCGCCTTCGCGCAGGAAAAGGACGCCACCCTGGCCGAAGCCATGCAGGGCGCCCATGTGTTCCTGGGCCTGTCCAAGCCCGGTCTGGTCACGCAGGACATGGTGCGCAGCATGGCCTCGCATCCCGTGATCTTTGCCTGCGCCAACCCCGTGCCCGAGATCACCTACGCCGAAGCCAAGGCCGCCCGTGACGACCTGCTCATGGGCACCGGCCGCTCCGACTGCCCCAACCAGATCAACAACGTGTCCGGCTTCCCCTTCATCTTCCGCGGCGCCCTGGACGTGCAGGCCACGGAGATCAACGAAGCCATGAAGCTGGCCGCTGCCGAGGCCCTGGCCATGCTGGCCCGCGAAGACGTGCCCGAAGAAGTGAGCAAGGCCTACGGCGGCAAGAAGTTCAGCTTCGGCCCCGACTACATCATCCCCAGCCCGCTGGATCCGCGCATCATCGAATGGGTGACGCCCGCCGTGGCCCGTGCCGCCATGGAAAGCGGCGTGGCCCGCGCCCGCATCGAGGACCTAGACGCCTATCGCGCCGGTCTGCGCGAACGCGTGGCCCGCATGCGCCGCCGCGCCGACGCCGCCCGCCTGGCCAACGATTAAGACAGACGGCTCCCATCTCCGGGAGCTTGTTGGGGAGGCATCCGCCTCCCCTTTTTCATGGGCGGAACGGCCCGGCATCCGGGCCATGCCCCGCCATAACGCCACAAGGCCCCCGGAAGGCCCGAAAACGTTTTCCCCGACTATGGACATACCTCTTGCGTCCGGGAAGCCGACAGGGCATTCTGGGGCAAAAAAAAGGAGTTCCCTCATGGCAGACATCATCGCCAAATATCTCGGCGACCTGCGCGTGGAATGCGTGCACCAGCAGAGCGGTACCGTGCTCGTCACCGACGCCCCCAAGGACAACAACGGCAAGGGCGAAGCCTTCTGCCCCACCGACCTCTGCGCCACGGCCCTGGCCGCCTGCGCCATGACCATCATCGGCATCTACGGCCGGAACCACGGCGTGGACGTGACCGGCACCACCATCGAGATCAGCAAGACCATGAGCGCCAACCCGCGCCGCATCGGCAAGATCGAGATCATCTTCAACATGCCCGACCGTGACTTCTCCGAAAAGGAAAAGACCATGATCGAACGGGCCGCCCACACCTGCCCCGTGCACCTGAGCCTGCACCCCGATACCGAGCAGGTCTTCACCTTCAAGTGGAGCCGCTAGGCCCCACGGCAGCACCTACGACAAACCAAAAGGGAGGACATGGTCCTCCCTTTTTCATGCCTTGCGACGGCACATCAGATGCGGCGGTGGATCAGGTCACCTTCCCCCCGGATGGCCGCCAGTGAGGGGGACGCTACCAGCCTGCCTTATCCCTCGTGCCTCCTTTTGCCGTGCCCCTTTCGAGAACCGGCGGCTGGATGCCGCAGCAGGCGGGAACGAGCTTGGGGGAGGCGGAAGGGCCGAGACCGGAGACGAAAAAAGCCCGCTCCCTGGCGGGGGACGGCGTTTTTACATCCATGAACGATCGGCATCAGGCTTCCGCAGGCCAGCGGCGGGAGACCTGCAAACGGCCGTCCCGGCGCAGCAGGCCGCAGGCGCAGCCCGAAAGGCTGTCGGCCAGGGTCAGGGCTTCCCCGGCGGGCAGGACGGACAGGCCGGTGGCCAGCGCATCGGCCTGCATGCAGGTGGCGGCCAGCACGCTCATGCTGCCCAGCACGGGGCTCCGCCCGGTGGACGGGTCCAGCAGGTGATGATGGCGCCCCTCGGCGTCATAGTGCATCTCATAGCCGCCGGACGTGGCGATGGCCTGGTTGTACAGCTCCAGCACCTGCGGGTAGTGGCCGCGCTTTTCCGGATCTTCCACGGCCACGCGCCAGAACACGCCCGGGGCCTTGTGACCGCGCGCCAGGATGTCGCCGCCGGCATTGATGAGATGGTTCTCGCAGCCCGCGCGCAGCAGCACGGCGGACATGGCATCCACGATATGCCCCTTGGCGATGCCGTCCAGGGTCAGGCCCATGCCCTGCCGTTCCAGACGCATCCCGTCGCGACCGGCGTACACGGCCTCGGTATCCACCAGGGCCAGGGCCTCGCGCAGGTCGCTCTCGGGCAGCTCCAGCTCGCCTTCGGGATTGCTGCGGCTCTCCAGCAGGCGCACCAGGGGCAGGACAGTGGCATCGAAGGCACCGCCGGTCAGATGGCAGATGCCGTGGGCCCGCTGCCAGACATTGAGCAGCTCGGGCGGAACGTCACGCAGGCTGCCCTGGCTGTTGAGCACGCCCAGGGGGGCCGCCGCGTCATGCCGGGTCAGCAGGGCTTCCAGACGGCGCCCCTCGGCAAAGGCCAGATCCATGGCATCGTGGGCCTGAGTGGACGAGGAACAGGCCACGGTGATGCTCACCATGGTGCCCATGAACAGGGCCGTCTGCTGCGCGGGCGCGCCAAGGCGCGTCACGGCCCGGGCGGGCGCGGGCTCCAGGACGGAGGCCGCACCGGCCAGAAGCAGGCCGCTGCCGGCCAGCGTCCAGCGCAAAAAATCTCGGCGAGAGGTCTTAGGCATTGCAGTTCTCCTGTGCGGGGCGGTCATTCTTTCCGGTCACAGGCACGGTGCCGCCCCCAGCAGCGCCGTCGCCATCGCTGTCATCCTTCATCCTGGCCACATTGGCGGCCTCGATGCCCGTGGGGCAGGTTCGCCGCAGGATGTGGCGGGCACAGGCCTCCACGCAGGCCTCACCGCAATCGGGCCCGTAAGAAACACACTTGATCTGGTCCACCACCATGCGCCCGGCCACGTTGCTCACGGCCTTGGCCGGACAGGCCTTGGCGCAGCGGCCGCAATTGATGCAGCCCGCGTCGCAGACTTCGGTCACGGCACGCAGCTTGTCGCGCGTATTGCAGAACACGGCCACACGATGGCGGCGCGGCACCAGCTCCAGCACCCCGCGCGGGCAGGCCGACACGCACATGCCGCACCCCGTGCAGCGGGACATGTCCACGCGCACCACACCGTCCTTGACCTGCATGGCGTCAAAGGGGCAGACCTGCACGCAGTCGCCGAAGCCCATGCAGGACCAGTGGCAGGTATCGGTGCCGCCGCGCAGCATGGCCGCCGCCGCGCAGGAGGGCATGCCCTGGTACTGGTAACGCAGGGCCACGTTGCCGGCCAGCTTGTCACAGCGCCGCAGCGAGAACAGGGGTTCCGCCTCGGCCACGGTCTTGCCGGTCAGCTCGCCCACGGCGATGGCCGTATCGGCACCGCCGGCGCAGCATTTGTTGGCCGGGATGTCGGGATCGGAGACCACGGCCGCGGCGTAGCCTTCGCAGCCGGCAAAGCCGCAACCACCGCAGTTGGCCCCGGGCAGGACCTCCAGCACGGCCTCCACCCGCGGGTCTTCCTTGACGTAGAAGACGCGCGAGGCGATGGACAGCAGGATGGCGGCCACGAGCCCCAATCCGAACAGGGTGATGATGGAAACGAAAACCATATATGCCTCTCCTTGCCGCCCAGCGGCAGTCAAAAGCCCGTAGTCCGCGTTATTGCGCCATGCCCTTGAAGCCCATGAAAGCCAGCGACATCAGGCCGGCCATGATGAGGGCGATGGGCGTCCCGGCCATGGCCTTGGGCAGACGGCAGGTATCCAGCCGCTCGCGGATGCCCGCCATGAGCAGGAGGGCCAGGGTGAAGCCCACGGCCGAGGCCGCGCCGTACAGTACGGAAGTGAGCAGGTCGTATTCCTCGCGCTGCACCAGGATGGCCACGCCCATGACGGCGCAGTTGGTGGTGATCAGCGGCAGGAAGATGCCCAGGGCCGCATACAGGGGCGGCACCATCTTCTTGAGGAACATCTCCACGAACTGCACCAGCGAGGCGATGACCACGATGAAGACGATGGTCTGCAGGTAGCCCAGGCCAAAGGGCTCCAGCACGTAACGCTGCATGAGCCAGGTGCAGGCCGTGGCCACGATGATGACGAAGATCACCGCGCCGCCCATGCCCAGGGCCACGCCTTTTTCCTTGGAGCAGCCAAGGTAGGGGCAGTTGCCCAGGTACTGGGCCAGCACGATGTTGTTGACGAAGATGGCCGAGATGAAAAGCTGGAAGATATCCATACGCGCATCCTTGCGAAAGCCCGCGGGCTACTGTTCCTGACGCTGCTGGAGCATGCTGCACGCCTTGCAGCCGCCGCAGCTGGAGGTTTCCACCACCTGGCCGCCCTTGCGGCGCGCCTGCCAGACATTGATGACGTTCATGATGGCCAGGATGAGGCCCAGGCAGATGAAGGCGCCGGGGGCCTGCACCATGATGGCGAACGGCTGGAAACCGTCCCACATGACCGGATGGTCGAACCAGGTGCCGTTGCCCAGGATCTCGCGCAGCGAACCCAGGAAGGTCAGCGACATGGTGTAGCCCAGGCCGATGCCCAGGCCGTCGGCCACCGAGGCGGCCACGCCGTTCTTGGCGGCGAAGGCCTCGGCGCGGGCCAGAATGATGCAGTTCACCACGATGAGCGGAACGAAGATGCCCAGCTGCTGGTAGAGCGGATAGGCATAGGCCTGCATGAGCAGTTCCACCGCCACCACCAGCGAGGCCGCGATGACGATGAAGCAGGCGATGCGCACTTTCTTGGGGATGATGCCGCGCACCATGGAAATGATCATGTTGGAGAGCACGAGCACGAAGATGACCGCCGCACCCATGCCCAGGCCGTTGTTGGCGGAGTTGGTGACCGCCAGCGTGGGACACAGACCAAGCACCAGCCGGAAGGGAGGCAGATCCTTCCACAGCCCCTTGGTGAATTCTTGCATGACGCTGCTCATGGCCGGCTCCTTATTTGTTGCCCCAGGTCTTGAGGATTTCAGGCTTGAGGGCCTTGTAGGCCTCGGCGGCCAGGTTCACGGCCGTCACCGCTCCCGAAGAGGAGATGGTGGCGCCGGAGATGCCGTCGATGCTGCCCCCCTGGCTCTTGAGGCCCACCGGCGCGGCGATGCCCCTGAACTGCCCGGTAAAGCCGGGCTCCGCGATACGCATGCCCAGGCCGGGCGTTTCCTTGAGGGTGGTGGTGCCGATGCCCGCCAGCGTGTCGTTGGCCACATTGAAGCCCACCATCACGCCCACGTCACCGCCGTAGCCCTTGCCCTTGGCTTCCAGGGCCACGCCCACCAGCTTCCCGTCACGCATGGCGGGAAAGACCAGCACCCGGCCCTTTTTCGGTCTCGAAGGCCTTGCGGTCGGCGATGGGCTGGTTGTCGATATCAGTGAACACCCCGGCAATGGCCGGTCCCTGCACATAGGTCAGCACCTGTTCCTCGATGACGGGCGCAGTGACCATCTTGAGGTAGGACAGGGCAAAGCCCGAAAGGCCGCACAGGGCTGACAGGACGACGATCATTCGCAGGATATCGGCCATGGCTAGCGCACTCCAAAAGGTTTGGGCCGGATGGAATCCAGCAGCGGGGCCACCAGATTGGCCAGCAGGATGGCAAAGGGCACACCGTCAAGGTAGATGCCGTACTTGCGGATGGTCATCACCAGCGCGCCGCCCAGCAGGCCGTACAGGAACATGGGCAGGGGGCGCGACGGCGCGTTGGCCGGATCGGTGATGAGGAAGAAACCGCCCAGCATGACCGAGCCCGTGCACAGGTGGAACAGGGGCGACGCGTCGGTGGCGGGGCTGTTCATATAGAAGAGCGCGGCCAGACCGGCCACCCCGGCAAAGAAGCCCAGGGCGATCTGCCAGCGGATGATGCCGCGGGCCGCCAGCAGGGAGCCGCCCAGGAAGAGCGCCCCCACCTGCCCGGCGCCGAGGCCGTTGATCTGCTGGCCCAGCAGCAGGTCCTGCAGGGGGATGCGGCCGGCATCGGCCCAGCCGAAGAATTTGAGCCGCACCAGCGGGTCCACCATGGACGCGGCATTGAGCTGCACGGCATTGGGTTCCATGAACAGGGGGAAGGAGACGAAGAGCACGGCCCAGCCCACCACGGAGGTGTTGACCGGGTTGGCGCCCAAGCCGCCGAAGGCCATCTTGCCCAGGCTGATGGCGATGAGCGGCGCCATGACCGCGATCCACCAGGGGGCGTCGGCCGGCAGCATGAAGGACAGCAGCAGGCCGGAACAGACGGCCGTGTAATCGTCGATGGCCAGCTCGCGGCCCATGAGTTTCTGACAGGCGGCCTCGGTGAGCACGGCCACGGCCACGCACAGGGACATGACGCGCACGGCGGGCAGGCCCCAGGTCCAGACGGCCCCGATGACGGCAGGCAGCAGGGCCGCGAGGGTCATCAGGCTCTGGCGGCGCACGGTGCGCCCGCAATGCCAGTACGGCGGGGCGCTCATGGCCAGCAAAACGGAAGATTGAGCGGCAGCGGGCATCAGTTTTCTCCTTCCTTGGCTTCGGCGGCAGACTGCGCCGCGGGACGCAGCTCCCGTTCTTTCAGACGGCGGGCCTCATCGGCCTGGGCCAGCTTGTGCTTGGCCAGACGGATGTATTGCAGGACCGGACGGCGGGCGATGCAGACATAGCCGCACAGGCCGCATTCCAGACAGCAGTCCACGTGTTCGTCGCGGCAGCGCTCGTGCAGGGCGAATTCCGCGTTACGGCTCAGCATGCTGGGGCTCAGGCGCGCGGGGCAGATCAGCACGCAGGCGCCGCAGTTGATGCAGGGGCTGTGGCCTTCCATGGGCGGCACGGTACCGGCCTCCACCACGAAGACGCCCGTGGCCCCCTTGGTGATGCTGCGGTCCAGGCGGTCGATGCTCTCGCCGCGCAGCGGGCCGCCGCGCACCAGGGTGTCGCCGCTGTTGAGCTTGATGTGGGCGAATTCCAGCAGCTCGCCCAGCATGCTGCCTTCCTTGACGATATAGTTGCCGGAGTGGGTGTAGCTGCCCAGGGTGATGACCGACTCGATGAGCGGCAGGCCCGTGCGGGCCACGCGGCCCAGGCTCCAGACATTGTGGAGGCCCCCACCACGCCCACGCCTTCGGGGTTCTCCTTGCCGGTGACGCTCTTGACCAGCAGGGCGTTGACGCTGGCCGGATAGCGGGCCGTCACGCGCACCACTTCCACGTCGTCGAAATGCAGGTGCATCTCGCGCGGTACGGCCAGCAGGATGCGTTTGGCCGGGGAAAGGCGGCGCAGCACGGACAGACCGGCCCGCAGCGTGCCCTGATGGGTCAGCAGCATGGGCTCGGCCCAAGTGACGCCGGGGTCGGGGTTGAGGCCGTTGATGATCAGGGTCTCGCACTGCTGCCCCAGGCTCTTGGTGTTCAGGCCCAGGCTCTTGAGCAGCACGGCCAGCTCCTGGCCCGTGCGTTCGTCATTGATCAGGTCCACCTTCTCCACGCTGTCGGCCAGGGCGCGCAGGGCCTCGTCGGGCTCGATGGCCTCCACGAAGAGGCTGCGCTCGGTCACGTCGGTGATGCGGCCGAAGATGGGCGAGAACGCGTCCCCCTTGAGCGGCGATGGGGTGCACCGCCAGGCGCATGCGCGGGTAGACCAGGGCCTTTTTTGGTCACGCCTTCCACGAGCTTGTAGCCCTCGCGGTTGAGGCGCACACGGCGCGGTTCCGGGCCGTTGCTGTACCGTTGCGTCACCCCGTACACCAGGTGGAAACGCGGGTCCTTCAACATTTGGAATACTTCTTTCATACCCGCCTCGCTACTTGGTATGGCACTGGGCGCACTTGTCCTTGCCGAAGGGGCCCTTGCCGAGCTTTTCATGACAGCCCATGCACTGGCCGTGGAAGGCGTCCATACGGCCGGGGATCAGCTTGTCCGGCGTCTTCTTCACATGGCAGACCGTGCAGTCGGCATACAGGGCGTTCACCTTGCCCTTCACGGCAGCCTCATCCTTGCGCGTGGGCTTCAGCTCATGGCAGGAAGCGCAGTTCTTGGCCTTGCCGAACAGATCCTGATGGCAGGCCACGCAGCGCGCGTGCACGGCATCGGCCAGCACCGGCGGCGTGCCGGGCTCGGCAGCCTTGTTGGTGGGCCGGGCCCCGGCCTCATGGCAGTTGGCGCAGCTCTGCGGTTCGGGCTCGATGTTCGTGTCGGCATGGTGGCAGGAGGTGCAGTCCACGCCAAAGTCCTCGCTGTGCTGCTGGTGCCCCCAGTCCTTGGCCGCCAGTTCGTAATGGTGGCAGGTCACACAGCTTTCCGCCGGATAGCTCTTGGCGTGCCCCGCCTTGAAGGCATCGTCCAGGGCCACGCCGTGGCAGCTGGCACAGGCCATGGCCTTGTCGGGCGTCTTCTGCAGGCTCTCGTGGTGGCAGGTGGCGCAATCTTCCTTGAGCAGACGGCTGTGCTTCTGATGGTCGAAGACCACGGGACCGCCCGCATTGTCGAACAGGATGCGACGCGTGGCAGGTTCCTTGTCCCCCGCGACCGGGCCCGCCGGCAACAGATAGCCGGCGATCCCCGTCACGGCCAGGACGGCCGTCAGGATGGCGATGGAAAGGTAACGTTTTTGCAATGCCTTGCCCCTCTTCCAAAAGGTGAACGGGATGGGAGCCTCCGGCGTTCCGGCCGGCAGTCCGTCATGCCGGACCGTCACGGAGGCGCCGCTGCGCCCTTGCCAGCTCCGCAGCCTTCTCCCTGCGGTCTTTTTCCATGGAAAAGGCCGTTTTCAGGGTGAGCGCCAAGACCCGCTCCCCGCAGACGGAGAGCGCCGGCCCGAAGGCTGCCTTCCTCAGGCTATGTCATGGATATGTTGCAAGGGGCGGGCCCGAGGCCCGCCCCCGGTTGCCTACACGACGAAACGGTCGTCCCGGGCCACCTCGTCCCGTACGATCTTGAACAGCACGGGGCTCAGCAGCAGGACGCCGGTAAGGTTGGGCAGCGCCATAAGGGCGTTGCAGGTATCGGCCAGGAGCCACACGGCATCCAGGGCCAGGACGGAACCCACGCCCACCGCCAGGCAGTAGACCAGGCGGAAGACCTTCTGGGCACGGTCGCCGAACAGGTAGATGGCGCAGCGTTCACCGTACACGCACCAGCCGAGGATGGTGGTGAAGGCGAAGAAGGTCAGGCAGATGGTGACCGCGAACTGGCCCACACCAGGCAGCGCCTGTTCGAAAGCCATGGAGGTCATCATGCTGGCGGCGGAGGAACCGGCGGTCCAGGTGCCCGTCACCAGGATCACGAAGCCCGTCATGCTGCAGACGATGATGGTATCGATGAAGACGTCGAGCATGCCGATGGAGGCCTGCACCAACGGGGTCTCGGCCGTGGAGGCCGCGTGGGCCATGGGAGCGGTACCCAGGCCGGCTTCGTTGGAGAAGATACCGCGGGCCATGCCCTGACGGATGGCCATCATCACCGTGGCGCCCACAAAGCCGCCGGTGGCCGCCGTGGGCTGGAAGGCGTCGGAGATCACCCACCAGAACACGGAGGGGACCTTTTCGATGTTCATGCCGATGATGAGCAGGCACATGAAGACATACATGATGGCCATGAAGGGCACGATCTTGCCCGCCACGGCGCCGATGCGGCGCACGCCGCCCAGCAGCACGGCCACGCACAGGCCCACCAGGATCAGGCCGCACAGCCACGCGGGCAGGCCGAAGGTGCCGGAGATATTGTCCGTGATGGCCTTGGCCTGCACCATGCCGCCCGTACCGATACAGGCGCAGATGCCGAACACGGCAAAACTGGTGCCCAGCCAGACCCATTTGGGGCCCAGGCCGTTCTTGATGAAGTACATGGCGCCGCCCACCCAGTTGCCGGCGGGGGTCTTTTCACGGAAGTGCACGGAAAGCAGCACTTCGCTGAACTTGGTCATCATGCCCACCAGGGCCGTGACCCACATCCAGAACAGGGCGCCGGGGCCGCCCACGGCGATGGCCAGGGCCACGCCCACCACGTTACCGGTACCGATATCTGCGGCCAGAGCAGTCATGAGGGCATTCCACGGCGAGATCTCGCCGTGTTCGGACTGATGGGACCGCCCCTGCCACAGGCACTTGTAAGCTCGTACCCAATTGCGGAAGGAGAAAAAGCGTAGCGCTATATTCAGATAGATGCCCGTGCCTACCAGCAGCACCAGCATGACCGGGCACCACAAAAAGCCGTTAAAGGTTTCCAAAAGCTTGTAAAGCTCCACTTTTCCATCCTCCCGGGGCTCGCCCCTGTCCTCTCGTTGATATCTTCCGCCCGGACAGCCCTCTGCATCCGACCGGAATGCCCGTGCCACAGCGGATGGCACAAAAACACGCTAGCACGCTTTCAGCATCGCTGCAAAGGGCCGGGCTCTGCTTTACGCCGGTTTTACACGGTAAAACGCGCACTTTGTTACGCAATGCACATAGTCCCGCCATGACTGTTCACACAAACAGTCACGAGAGTTTCCATACACTTTAAGAAATAACGAACAAGCCAAATAAATAAACATCATCAAACTGCATATAAAGCAAAATATACTTTAATTTTTTGTGTTACTGCGTCAAAAGTACATTGTGAATCAAAATCGATATGCGTCCAACCATCTCTATCATCAATGTGACAAAGTTTTTCAGCCTGCACATTTCCGGCAGCTTTGCGCCATCACATTTTTCGGCAGCCTCCGGAAAAATTTCCTGAAAAAAATTTCAAAAAATTTTTTCCTGTGACCTTTCACGCTGCTTTCCAGGCCTGTCAGCGCCCTGCCGCAGGCAAAAATTCCGGACAGGCAAGCGTGCGGCACAGGCGCTTACCGCCCAGCCCCCCCGGCCTGTGCCGGACAAAAGCGTACAAAAAGTGACCCACCGGCAAAGCCGGTGGTTCTTCATATGCGCCTGTAAGGCTCTTTTACCAGCCGCGCCCTAACAGGCGCATGGCGGTCTGACATTTGCATTTCTGTTACTTGCGGCCCGTAAACGGGCTACCGGGACACGGAAGGCTCAACTGCGCTCCCAATTTATCCTCATCTAATTGTCTTCGTATGTAATCACGGATTTTCATCGCATTTTTACCTGCCGTATCCACATAATATCCACG
>ENA-OQHN01000528-OQHN01000528.1-human-gut-metagenome-genome-assembly--contig:-NODE-528-length-13101-cov-3.879682_pt1 | contig 13101 bp, 11 predicted proteins | sample MGYA00242564_ERZ504721 | MGnify/ENA primary metagenome ERZ504721 (study PRJEB26092, sample SAMD00036212) | human gut metagenome | host: Homo sapiens | study: EMG produced TPA metagenomics assembly of...
CTCTTCCATCAGGTTGGCACAATTTGCGCAGTCAACTTCAATGCTGTACGTTTTTTTCATGGGGAAAACCTCCGTAAAAAAATCATTTTTGTTTTGAAATGTGGTGCTAACGATTAAATACTTGCTTAATCGTTACAGTTGTAGTATACTGGGGCCGGAATAAAAAATCAAGGGGTTTTCGGGTGCTGCTTCCAAACGGGCGAACGGGATTTCCGAAACGGATAAACGGAGGGCTTTTTATGGCGGATTTGCATTGCCGCACGACCACGGCAGGCACAAGCACGACGAAGCGCTGCATAGAGAATTGATGAATACGGAGCGTTTTTCGGCCGTGGCGGATGTGTTTAAGCAGCTGAGCGACCCGGTGCGCGTGCGCATTTTCTGGCTTTTGAGTCACCGGGAAGAATGTGTTATCAACATTGCAGCGATGATGGATATGTCGAGTCCGGCAGTTTCGCACCATTTGAAGTCGCTTTTAGACAGTGGGCTTATCATGAGCCGCCGCGATGGCAAGGAAGTCTACTATAAGGCGTCGGACACCGAGCAGATCGGGCTTTTGCACGAGATTGTGGAGCAGGTGATGGAGATCACGTGCCCGGAAAAGGAAGTGGACTTTCAGGCTTCGCAGGAGGAGATCATTCGGAACGTGCACAATTACCTGATTGAACACATCAGCGAGCGCATCACGATAGAAACGCTGTCAAGAGAGTTCCTTATGAACACCACGACGTTGAAAACGGTGTTCAAAAAAGTGTACGGCACGACGATTGCGGCGCACATGAAGCAGCACCGCATGGAGCTTGCGGCGGGGCTGCTGCTGAAAACGCAGAACGACATTGCGTCCGTGGCGCAGGCCGTGGGGTATGAGAGCCAGAGCCGATTTACGGCGGCGTTTAAGGAGGCCTACGGCGAGCTGCCAACGGAATACAGACGGCGGCACGTGTGCGGGGCAAAGAAGCAGGCGTGCGGGACGTGTACGTGCTCGACGTGTATGAGACGGTGAGGAGCTTGTTTTGAGAGCTTTTAGAAATTAACAGAGCGCGCAGCTTTTGGGTGGCTGCGCGCTCTCCTTTTGTATGCGATGCTTTTTCTAAAGGCGGCTTTAGCCGCCTTTCAGGAAACTCATGCAACGAGGTTCCCTACACTTAAAACGTCCACGGGACGTTTTAAGTTACTCTCCTAGTTTTTGGGGCGCTGCCCCAAGACCCCGCCGCCTTTAAAAAGGCGGGCGAAACTTTTAATCGCCATTGCCGTTAGCTTAGAGGATAAGGTTTTCCAGCTCCTCTGCGTTATGGACGAGGGTATCGGCGCCGTTTTCTTCGAGCTCTTTTTCGTCTCTGAAGCCCCAGGTGACGCCGGCGGTGAAGAGGCCGGCGTTTTGCCCGGTCTGCATATCAACGCCGCTGTCGCCGACGTACAGGCATTCGGCGGGGGTGACGCCTAATTCTTCGCACAATAAAAGTGCGGCGCTGGGATCCGGATTTTTTCGGTACGCCTTCCCTTTGTCCGTGGACGACATCAAAAAGCCCGGTGAACAGCTTTTCGGCGATATAGCACGTCATGTTATCGGGTTTGTTGGAGAGCACGGCGGCTTTGACGTTGTTTTCACGCATTTTTTGGAGCAGCTCTACGATGCCGGGGTAGGGGGTGACGTCTTTTGTGGGATCACTTTCATATAAAGCGTCATACGTTTTGCGCAGGGCTTTTACATCTTCTTCGGTGTATGTGCCCTTAGCGGCAGTGAGCATGCGGCGCATGAGAATATCTGCGCCGTTACCGACGAATGTGCGGTAGCGGTCTACGGGGAACGTTTTTAAGCGGTGCGCTTCAAGCGCGGCGTTGCCGAATCCGGCGATGGAAGTGAGCGTATTGGCCACGGTTCCGTCCATATCAAAAATAACGGCTTTTACTTTTGCCATGAATATCCCTTCTTCATATTATAGATAATCGAAAAGCGAACGATACTTTTCGCACCGCCAGTATACCGCTTTTTTGACAAAAATGCAACCGGGGGCGGGCTTTTTGGGGTGTGAAAAAACATCTGACCTTAAAAATTATATTAAATCTGGCCATTGCGATAATACCAGCGCGGTGCTATACTGGGTGCAATCTTCAAGGCACGGCGCACGAACGGTGCAGTCGCGCCCCAAAGCAAAGGGGTAATCAAAATGAAAAACAAGAATTCCATCTACAAGATTGTCACCGTGGGCCTTTTGGGCGCGCTGGTGTTCGTCTCCAACTACCTGAGCTTCCCGATTCCGGTGCCGGTGGGCGATATTTCCCGTATCCACCTCGGCAACGCGTTTTGCCTGCTTGCGGGCTTTGTGATGGGCCCGATCGGAGGCGGTCTGGCTTCCGGCATCGGCGCGATGCTCTACGACCTGACGAACCCGGCATACATCGCTTCGGCTCCGTTTACATTTGTATTTAAGTTCCTGCTGGCTGCGGTTTGCGGCCTCATCGCGCACAAGGGTAAAATCACCGGCAACATGCTGGAGGAAGATTTCACCATCACCGTACCGCGCAGCATTGTGGCGGGCATCTGCGGCAGCCTGACATACATTGTGCTGTATCTCGCAAAGTCCTACATTACGACGGTGCTTGCGGGCAGTGCGCCGGAGGCTGCGGCGATTGCGCTTGCGACGAAAGCGGCTTCGAGTACGGTGAACGCGATTCTCGCCATCATCATTTCCGTGCCGCTCTCCGCTTTGATTCGAAAGGCGCTGAAAAGTGCGCATCTGACGACAAAATAAAATCAGCGTATAAGGAAAGCCGCCGGAACACGCACCGGTGGCTTTCGTTGTTTTTGTGTGACAGAGATTTCTTGCTGTTTTCATGAAATTGTTCACTGCACTTCACATGAACTTCACAGAACTCCGAAATAATATAGATAATCCGAACGGAAAGAAAAAAAGGTTGAAAAAACGTTTGGAATATGGTATTATGTGAAAGGAGTAAGGAACCATGAGTGACAATCATGAGAAATTCCAAAATGGTTTGACCCGAACAATGGGTCTGAACCGGTGAACACCAATACTTCCGCTAATAACGCTGTAAACAGCACAAACGCCTACGGCACCTATCATAACGCACAGTATCCGACGAACAACACCCCCGCATATACGTGGAACGCACAGAGCGCTCCGCAGCAGAACGCGCCGGTGCAGCCAAACGGACAGCCTGTGTATTACGGTGTGCCTGTGCATCAGCCGCAAAAACAGCCGAAGCCCAAAAAGCACGGCTCGAAATTCGGCTTGAAGCTTTTAGCCGTTGTGCTTTGCTGTGCGATCACCTCGGCGGCGTCGCTTGGCGTATTCGTCGTGATGATTCAAAACGGCGTCATCAATGTGCAGTCTTCCGAAGCGAGCAGCAATGCTGCGTTCACAATCTCGCGCGTGGTGAACGGCGACACGAGCTCGGATACGAGCGCGAGCAGCGACGGCACGGTTTCCGCGATGAGCGATCAGGACATTGCCGCAAAGCTTACACCGTCTGTCGTGTGCATCCAGAATTATCAGGTGACACAGAACTACGGCTTTATGCAGACCGATACGTCGGACAGCAGCGTTTCCCCGGCGGGCGAAGGTTCCGGCATCATCATGAGTGAAGATAGCTACATCATCACGAATGCGCATGTTGTGGAGGGTGCGACTTCCCTGAAGGTTATAACCTCCGACGGTGAGACGTATGAAGCGCAGCTGATCGGCAGCGATACCGTGACGGACCTTGCGGTCGTAAAGATCGATGCGACGGGCTTGACGGCTGCGGAATTTGGTTCTTCCGAAGATTTGCGTGTTGCGGATAAGGTCATGGCCATCGGTAACCCGGGCGGCCACGAGCTGAGCTCCAGCGTAACGATCGGTTACGTTTCCGCTTTGAACCGCGCGATTGCCAATAACACGACCGGCTACACGATGGAATATATCCAGACCGATGCGGCGATTAACCCCGGTAACTCCGGCGGCGCACTCATCAACGAGTATGGTCAGGTCGTTGGCATCAACTCCGCGAAAATTTCCGCTACGGGCTATGAGGGCCTTGGATTTGCGATTCCGATCGATACGGCACAGCCGATTATCTCCGACCTCATCCAGTACGGTTATGTGAAGGACAGAGCTGTTCTCGGTATTTCCGGTCAGTTCATCGACAGCATGACGGGCCGCTTCTACGGCTTGCCGCAGGGCGAGTATGTGGCACAGCTCAATTCGAGCGAGGCACAGGCTTCCGGCTTGCAGGTGGGCGATGTGATTACCGCTATTGACGGCCAGCAGCTGGACAGTGAATCCACATTGCGTTCCGCAATCCTCAGCAAGAAGCCGGGCGATACGGTAACACTTCAGGTGTACCGCTCTTCGACGCAAAAGTCCGCAACCGTGGAACTGAAGCTTTCCGAATACAGCGCGGGTTGATTTAATTTAGAGTACGAGTCTTTTTCATAAATCTCCTTTTTCAAGCAACGAACCCCGAGGCAACCCCTCGGGGTTCGTTGCATTTTGTCGGCTTTTGATTTTGCTGCCGTGGGTGTTTCCGGCTGTGATTGAGGGTGCGCAGTATCTCACTCTTTTTCTCGGTCAGAGGGAGCTTGAATTTTATACGAAGGCATAAAGTAACGCCGCACTCTCAATGAAAAATCGAGGGTGCGGCGTTGCTTTATTTCTAAGAATTCGCTGTGGCGAGTTCTTCAAGGAACCCCTTAATAGGGTTCCTTGCGGCAGAACAGTCCACCGGACTATTCTGCCTATCTTCCTGATTTTTTGGTAGGTAAAAAGGTCTCGCCGTTTGCGAACGACGACCAAAAGGCGTTGCCCTTTTGGAAAACCACCACCTTTGAAAAGGTGGACGAAACTTTATTCGTTGCTTCGCTGTGGCTTACGGAAGATCAGTTCCCTGTAATGGCGTTTAAGGCGGCGGAGACGACTTCACCGGCGGTATAGAGTCCGGAGGTGCCCTCCTGCACGCACACGGCGAACGCATACGGGGTGCTTTCGTCCTCCGAGAAACCGACGATCCAGCAGTTCGGGTTTTTATCGTCGAGCTCGGCGGTGCCGGTTTTGGCACACAGCGAATAACCGTCGAAAAGATACTCGCCGTAGTAATTGACGACGTTGTTGCGCATCATGCTGTGGAGAGAAGCGGCAGTGGAGCTGTCCGTTAAGGTGTAGCTCGTGCGGCTTTTGCCGCCCGTGAGGTATGGCTCCGGTGTGGAGCCGCCGTTTGCGATGGCGCCCATCAAAAGCGCCATGTGGTACGGGTTTGCCATGACATCCGCCTGACCGACGGAGCTCCACGCGAGGTCTATGGCGCTGGTGGAGCTGCTTAAATTGGTACTGCTTTTGGTGGTGGTGACGGAATCAAACGAGAAGTTTTTACCGAAGCCCATTTCTTCGGCTTTCTTTTTGAGGTTTTCCGCGCCGATGTCCTCCGCAAGCTGCGCAAAGTAGAGGTTGCAGGAATAGCCGAGCGCCTGCTCGAGGTTCAGCTCGCCGTGGTAATTGAGACACGTCACCTTGCCGGAGCCGATGTCCATTTCTTCTTCGCAGGTATAGGTGCGGGTGTCCCAATCGGGCAGGTACTCCATGGCGGCAGCCGCTGTGACGAGCTTAAAGATGGAGCCCGGCGTGTAGGTGGAGGAAAGCGTGTGGTCGAGGAAAACGCCGTTGTATTCTTCGTTATCGTTGAGGTCCTCCGGGACGTTCATGGGGTCGTATGTGGGAGCGCTGACCTTGACGAGTACCTCGCCGGTCTTATAGTTATAGACAAACGCGGAGCCGTTGCGGCCGTTGAAGGCGTTGTACGCGGCGGCGCTGGCGTTGGCATCTACCGTTAAAACGAGGTTGTTGCCGAGGTCCGAAAGCACGGTGCGCGCAAGGCCCGTGATGGGGTTATAGCCCACGAGCTGCGAGCGGTGCACGGCCTGCACGGCGGTGCCGATGTAGCCGCTGGAATCGCCCACGGTGTGGAGCAGTGCGCGGCGAATGTCTTCACTTTCGGCGTAAACGCGGGAGCCGTCCTCCGTTTTGGCGAGCACCATGCCGCTGCGGTCTGTGATGGTACCGGCGGAAACGGCGGTGTCATCGCCGTAAATGTGACCGTTATACGGCTGCGTGGCCCATGTGGAGCCGTTTAACGCGAGGTTGATGAGGAACCAGACGAAGCCGCCGCAGAAGGCGAACAGCAAAATGTAAAGGACAAAAGAGCGAAAGCCGGTCGTTTTCATCGGCGGTCACCATCCTTTCTGCGTGTGCAGGACTGACCCGGCGAGAGGTTTTCTTCGGAAATATGGACGCGGTATGCGCCGCGGGAACGCGGGGCCGTGTTTTCGGCGCGGGTATTCACGCGGGGCCGCGGCGTGGGCGGGTCGTTCGGGGAGTAGCGCGGCGGGGTGAAGGAAATTGTGTCTTCGTCGGCCTCGCCTTTCGGGTGTCTTCCCGCACGGCGGGCGGCGTAGGTGCGTTCATCGGACGCTTTGAGGAATGCCAGAAGCCCCCAGACAGAGATCATACTGGAGCCGCCTGCGCTGATGAACGGCAGCGTGACGCCGGTGAGCGGCAGAACATCCGTGGGGCCGAAGACATTGAGCGCGGCCTGAAAGAGCAGCATGCCCGAGACGGCGCACGCCGCGATGGCGTAGAACGTGGAGCGACTGCGTGTGACATCGCTGCGGGCGTAGAGGATAAAGAGGACGAGCGCGAACAGCACTGCCATGCCCATTAAAAGGCCCTGCTCCTCGCACAGCATACCGAACACGAGGTCGCTGTCGCCGGCGGCGACATATTTTAAGATGCCGTTGCCGAGGCCGAGACCGAAGAGGCCGCCGCTTGCGATATACGTCATGGTGCGCACCTGCTGGTAGCCGAGGCTGTCCTGTGTGTGCTCCCACACGTGCATCCAGCCCGAGAAGCGCTGGGCAACGTAGGGTTTAAACTGCAAAATGAGGAACACGCCGAAGCACGCTGCCGCGAGGATGAGGAAAATGGTGCGGAAGCTGCCGGAGCGCATGAACGCGATGATGAGGAAGCAGGCGAAGAAGATGAGCGCCGTACCGAAATCGCGCATGAGGAACAGGAATGCGAGGCAAATGGCGGCGAACACGATGAACTCCGTGATATTCTTTTTCGTCTGCAAATGGTCGAGCGTAGACGCGCCGACGAACACGAATGCGATTTTGATGAACTCCGAGGGCTGGAAGCTGAACGGCCCGATGAAGATCCAGTTGCGGGAGCCGTTGACGTCTTTGCCGAGCACAAGGTTTGCAACAAACAGCAAAATGGCGCCGATGGCGATGTAGAGCCGCAGCTTCATGACGCGCTCGAGGTCGCTCATGAACCAAACAAGGAAGCAGAAAAGCACAATGCCGATGCCGAACGCGGCAATCTGCATTTTAACGGTGTCGAGCCCCTCACCGCTGAGGAGCAGGATGCCGATGCTGCTGAGGAGCAGTCCAACGGTTTCAATCTCAAAGCTGACGCGCTTTAAGATGCGGCGGGAGAAAAAGTACAGCACCCAGCTTGCCGTGAACAGAATCACGAACGGTGCGGCGGGGTAGAGGCGGAATTCGCCTGTGCCGATCATCAGTTGCAAGGTGAGCGACATCTGAACGAGCGTGACGACGAGCATCAGCTTAAAGGGGGACGCCGCCTCTTTGGAAAAGCCGGTGAACATGCTGCGCTTTTTCTGCGGCACGTCGGACGCGTTACGCAGCGTGAGCGTGGTGGATCCCATGCGGATTTTGTCGCCGATCTGCACGAGCGTGGGCTCTGTGATCTGTTTATTGCGCACGCGTGTGCCGGCGTGGGAGCCGGTATCGCACACGAACCAGCCCTCTTCGCGGCGCATTAAAACGGCATGGTCGCGCGAAACGGAATTATCGGGTATTTGAATATCGCAGCTGCGGCTGCGCCCAATGGAATTTTCCCAGTACAAAACGGGGAAATGCGCGCCGGTGGCGGCATCCTCCAGCATGACGACCGGGTCTTTGCGGCGCTGTCCCTTTTTAAACGAGGTATAGCAGCGCCAGATAACGTACAAAACCATCAGGACGGTGACGGCACGCACGAGCACAAGGGCGGTGGAAAGCAGCCCGGAGCCGAGTATGCGCGTGATGAGTTGCTTTAAAAGCTCCATAAAGACCTCTTTTCTTTACGGCGAAGATCAGTCGTGAATTTCGGCGACCTCACCGGCCTTTTTATAGATGTGGTTCGCGGGCACGAAGCCGCGCACCATGGAAAGCGGATAGACGCGTGCGTTTTTGCCGACGACCGTGCCGGGATTCAAAACGCTGCCGCAGCCGATTTCGGCGTGGTCGCCCAGCATGGCGCCGAATTTGCGCATGCCGGTCTCTACGCGTTCGCCGTCCTTTAAGACGGTGACGTTCGAGTGATCCTGCTTTAAGTTCGACGTGACGGCGCCCGCGCCGGTGTGGGCCTTATGGCCCATGACGGAATCGCCGATGTAGTTATAGTGCGGGGCCTGCGCGCCGTCGAACAGGATGGCGTTTTTCACCTCGGTGGAATTGCCGACGACGCAGCCAGCGCCGATGAGCGCGTTGCCGCGGATAAATGCGCCGGGGCGCACCTCGGTCTCCGGCCCGATGATAGTGGGGCCTGCAATGTAGACGTTCGGGTAAAGCTTGGCGCTTTTCGCGACCCACACGTCTTCGCCGCGCTGTTCGTATTCTTCGGGCGAAAGTGTTTTGCCGAGCGCTTTAATGAACTCGCCGATCTTCGGCAGCGCCTCCCACGGGTAGGTGCAGGCTTCAAGCAGCGGGCGCGCCGCGGTGTAGCTGAGATCATATAAGGCGCGGACGGTCAATTCTTCATGTTTTACGTTCATATTCATGTTCCTTTCTTGACTCAATCGTACTGAAATTCCGACTCTGCGGAACGGACTTGCGACTTTCCCATAAAACCCATTTTATATAGTATAATACAACTCCCCGCACATTTCCAGTCTGTGCGGGGAGAATTCAGGTTTTCTTAACCTTTTTTGTATGTTTACAGGTACTCCAAGGTGCGGATGGCGGCTTCCATGTAGATCTCGCCGGCATCTGTGCCGAGCTTATTTAAGTTGCGGGCGTCCCATTTTTCGCCGGAAAGGGAATCTGCCGCCCACATGAACTGGGCGAATTTGACGTTTCGGAACGCCGCGACGGTCGCCATGGCGGCACATTCCATCTCGACGACGGAGCAGCCTTGCTTTAAACGCTTTTCAACCTTGCCGCGCGTCTCGCGAAAGAATGCGTCGGTCGTCCACGTTTTCACGCGGGCATAGGGGGCGTCCATGTCTTCGAGCGCTTGGCAGACGGCATCTACACAGGCAGGCTCGAGTACGGCTTCCTCGGCGGGCGGGGCGTAGTGGTAGCTTGTGCCCTCATCACGCACGGCGGCGTAGGGTACCAGAATGTGCCCGGCGGTGATGGCGTGATCGAGTGCACCGCAGGAGCCGAGCATCAAAAACTTTTTCACGCCGTGGGGGATCATCTCTTCCATGATGCCGCAGGCAGACGGCGCGCCGATGCGCATGCACATCAGCGCAAACGCGGTGCCGTTCGGCGCAGTGCAGCGATAGACCGGTTCTCCACCGTTGCAGTCCTGATATTGCATGATGACTTCGCCGTGAAATTCCGCCGCGTATTTCTCCGTAAGCGGGCGTGAGAACACGCCGATGAGTGCTTCCGGCATATTTTCCATCGGGTGATAGAATTCGCTCGGCTCAATGACGGCTGTTTTCTCCGGGTCAAAATCTGTGTGGATCATGGAATTCCCTCCTTCGTTTTCGCAAACGACAAATTTTGTCTATTATACCACGGGGGGGCTTTTTGTCAAGCAAAGGCTTAAATTTACCAAAATATTTCATGGTTATATTGAAAAGTTGTGCGGGATACGCTATAATAGTTGCAAATACAACTATTGAGAGCTTCTTAGGGGAAAGAGGGCATGTAATTTGAAAAGACTGGCGGTGTATTTAAAACCGTTTTTGCCGCGTATGGGCATGGGCATCAGCTTTAAGGCGGTCGGCACGCTTGTGGAGCTCGCGATTCCGTGGATTTTGTCGTATATCATTGACGATCTGATCCCGCTGAAAGAAATTCGCCTGGTATGTCTGTGGGGTGGATTGATGATCGTGTGCTCGCTTATTGCGTGGGGCGGCAACATTACGGCGAACCGCATGGCGTCCGCTGTGGCGCGTGACTGCACGCGGCAGATCCGGCACGACCTGTTCCAAAAGATCTCGTATCTTTCGGAAAGCAGGGTCGATGCGTTCACAATTCCGTCGCTTATTTCGCGCATGACGAGCGATACATACGTTTTGCACCAGACGATTGGCATGATCCAGCGCATCGGCATCCGTGCGCCGCTGCTGCTTTTTGGCGGCATCATCGTATCCTTGACGATGGATCTGATGCTGACGCTCATTATGGTGGCGTCCTTGCCCATTGTGGGCGTAATTGTGTTTTACGTCTCGCGAAAAGGTGCGAAGCTTTTTAAGATCGTGCAGAAGGCTTCCGATTCCATGCTGCGCGTGGTGCGTGAAAACGCCGTGGGCGTGCGCGTCATCAAGGCGCTTTCCAAATCGGACTATGAGCGTGCGCGGTTTAAGAAGGTGAACGACGACCTCACCGAAAAGGAGCGCACGGCAGAGAGCACCATGGCGCTCATCAACCCGGTGATGAGCCTTTTGCTGAACCTCGGCATTGTGGCGGTCATCACGGTGGGCGCGGTGCGCGTAAACAACGGCACCTCCGAGATCGGCAAGATCATCGCGTTTATGAACCTTTATACCATTGTTTTGAACGCTTTAATGGCGATTAACCGCATTTTCATGATGCTTTCACGCGCATCGGCTTCCTCTGCGCGTGTATTGGAAGTGCTGGACACGCCGGTGGAGCTTTTCGAGACTGAGCCGCACTTCAGCTTTTTGCCGAAGGACGCGCCGCATGTGGAGTTTGACCACGTGACGTTCCGCTATGCGCGCGGCAGCTTTGCGGTGCGGAACATCGATTTTGCGTTAAAGCGCGGCGAGACGCTCGGCATCATCGGCGCGACAGGCGCGGGTAAATCGACGATTATTCGTTTACTCATGCGTTACTACGACGTTTCGGAGGGCTCCGTGAAAATAGACGGCGTGGATATCCGCGACTACGCGACGTCCGATTTACGCGCGAAGTTCGGCGTGGTGTTCCAAAACGACACGCTGTTTAAGGACACGATACGCGAGAATATCCGCTTAGGGCGAAACCTGACGGATGAGCAGCTTTTGGAAGCGGCACGACGCGCACAGGCGCTGGAATTTATTGAAGAACAGGGCGGCCTGGACGCGCCGGTCGCCATTAAGGGCGCGAACCTTTCGGGTGGGCAGAAACAGAGACTGTTGCTTGCGCGCGCGTTGGCGGGCGACCCGGACATTTTGCTGTTGGACGACTCCTCGAGCGCGCTCGATTACAGGACGGACTCGAAGCTGCGTGAAGAAATTCGCCTGCATTGTGCGGGCGCGACAAAGATCATCATTGCGCAGCGCATCAGTTCCATCATGCATGCGGAAAAAATCATGGTGCTCGAAAACGGCAATGTCATCGGCATGGGTACGCACGAAGAATTGATGGAGACCTGTCCGCTTTACCGTGAGATCGGGGAGTCGCAGATCGGCGAGGGACTCGCAAAGGAGGTGCACGCATGAAAAGGCCGGAAACCGTGCAAACGGAAAAACACGAAAAGCCCAAAATAAAAAAAAAGGCGGTGCTGTCGCGCCTTTTGCCGTATTTGATGCGCTACAAATATTTGATGCTCGGGGCGATTTTACTGACGGTCGGCGGCAATTTGCTTTCACTGGCGGGACCGTACATTTCGGGTCTTGCAGTGGATGCGATGGAGCTCGGCCGCGGCAAAGTCAATTTTGAAAAGGTGGGCTGCTACGGCGTTCTGATGGTTGTGATGTACGCGATATCCGCAGCACTTTCGTATGCGCTGACGCGCCTTATGATCGTCATCAGCCGCCGCGTGGTGAACACGATGCGGCACGATGTGTTCCAAAAGCTGAGCGAGCTGCCCGTGGGGTACTTCGATACACACCAGACGGGCGACATTTTGAGCCGTATTTCGTATGACATCGACACCATCAACACCTCGCTTACGAATGATATGGTGCAGGTGTTCGCGAGCGCCGTCACGGTCATCGGCGCGCTCATCATGATGCTTTCCATTTCGCCGACGCTTGTGTTGGTGTTTGTTTTCACTGTGCCGCTTTCGATGTTCATGACGAAGAAGATCACGGGCTTTACGCGGCCACTGTTCCGCAAGCGCTCTGCAAAGCTGGGCGAGCTGAACGGCTTTGTGGAGGAAATGATCAGCGGGCAGAAAACGCTGCGCGCGTATAGCCAAGAAGAAAACACCATTAAGAAGCTCGATAAACAGAACGACGAGACCGTGGACGCGTACTACCGCGCCGATTATTACGGCAGCATGGTGGGACCCTCCGTCAACTTCGTCAACAACCTTTCGCTTTCACTCGTCAGCTTTTTCGGCGCACTGCTGTTTTTGGGCGGGTCAATCTCTATCGGCAACATTTCGAGCTTTGTACTGTACTCCCGCAAGTTCAGCGGGCCGATCAACGAAATCGCGAACATCATCGGCGAATTGCAGTCGGCGTTTTCGGCGGCGGAGCGCGTGTTCCGCTTACTGGATGAAGAGCCCGAGGTCGCGGACAGTCCGAATGCCGAAGGCCTTACCGAAGCTGAGGGTGACGTAGACCTTTCGCACGTGAACTTCGGCTACACAAAGGACAGACAGATCATCAAAGATCTCTCGCTGCATGTGCCGAAGGGCGCGCTTGTGGCCATTGTGGGCCCGACGGGCGCGGGCAAAACGACCATCATCAATTTGCTGATGCGCTTTTACGATGTGGACAGCGGAGAGATTACGCTTGACCATAAGCCGATCAAAGACCTGACGCGCCGCAGTTTGCGCCTCAATTACTCCATGGTCTTGCAGGACACATGGCTTTTTACGGGCACGGTGTATGAAAACATCGCCTACGGCAGCGAAAAAGGCGACGCGCGAAGACGTGGAGCGCGTGTGCAAGGCGTGCGGCATCCATGACTACATC
>ENA-OQHN01000531-OQHN01000531.1-human-gut-metagenome-genome-assembly--contig:-NODE-531-length-13090-cov-3.415027_pt1 | contig 13090 bp, 12 predicted proteins | sample MGYA00242564_ERZ504721 | MGnify/ENA primary metagenome ERZ504721 (study PRJEB26092, sample SAMD00036212) | human gut metagenome | host: Homo sapiens | study: EMG produced TPA metagenomics assembly of...
ATATCTTGCGCCGCAAACTCGGAGCTGACTGTACAGTTTTACCGATATAAAGAGCCGCTTACAATAAGGAGGTAACCGAGAAAATCCACTGCCTCCGCACCGCGGATATTTCATTCACATTATATCAATTTTTCAAACACTTGTCGAGTATATTTTATCTTATTTCCCAATTTCACTTCATTGCCATACTCTATTAAAGCTTTTATAGTATAGCAAGACCCCCGGCCTGCATTGCTGCAAATCGGGGGTCTCTTTATTTCAGCGGTTTACGCCGTTTTTGTACGGTTCGGTACAGGCGGAAAATTCCTTGCGGAATTATTCCTCCTCAGAAGCCATGTGTGCGAACTTCTCGTACTTCTCTTCTGCGTACTTCTCAGCCTTCTCGAAGAGCTGCTCGGCTCTCTGCGGGAATGCACGGGTAAGGCTGTTGTAACGAACCTCGCCCATGATGAAGTCACGGTAAGAAGCAGACGGCTTCTTGCTGTCGAGCTGGAACGGGTTCTCACCGTTGTCAGCACGGCGCGGGTCGAAGCGGAAGGTATGCCAGTAGCCTGCTGCAACTGCCTTCTTCTCTTCGTTCATGGAAACGCCCATGCCGCCCTTGATACCGTGGTTGATGCACGGTGCGTAAGCGATAACGATGGACGGGCCATGATAGCTCTCAGCCTCATGCATAGCCTTCAGGCACTGGTTCATGTCGGCGCCCATCGCGACCTGCGCAACATAAACATAGCCGTAGCTCATCATGATGGAAGCCAGATCCTTCTTCTTCACAGACTTACCTGCAGCCGCGAACTGTGCAACAGAACCGACCGGGGTAGACTTGGAAGCCTGTCCGCCTGTGTTGGAGTAAACCTCGGTATCGAAGACCAGAATGTTGATATCTTCACCGGAAGCCAGAGCGTGGTCAACGCCACCGAAGCCGATGTCGTATGCCCAGCCGTCGCCGCCGAAGATCCACATGGACTTCTTAGCGAGATAATCCTTATCCTTCAGAATCTCGGCTGCCTTCTCGGAAGAGGAAGCCTCAAGAGCCGTGATATAAGCCTCAGCTGCCGGACCGTTTTCAGCGCGGTCAGCCATGGTCTCAACCCACTTCTCAGCTGCTGCCTTCAGCTCTTCGCTTGCGCCTTCTTCTGCAACGAGCTCATTCGTGAGCTGCTCCAGACGGCCGCGAATTGCGTTCTGTGCAAGCGTCATGCCAAGACCGAACTCAGCGTTGTCTTCAAACAGGGAGTTCTGCCATGCCGGGCCGTGACCCTGCTTGTTGACGGTGTACGGCGTTGCCGGTGCGGAACCGCCCCAGATGGAGGAGCAGCCGGTAGCATTTGCAATGTACATCTTGTCGCCGAACAGCTGGGTAACGAGCTTAGCGTACGGAGTTTCACCGCAACCGCCGCATGCGCCGGAGAACTCGAGGAGCGGCTGCTTGAACTGGCTGCCCTTGACCGTTGTGTCCTTGAACTTAGCAAGAACTTCCGGCTTCGGATCCAGCTTAACGCCGTAATCGAATACTTCCTGACCCGGGCGCTCGTTGTCGATCGGGGACATTGCGAGAGCCTTGTTGCCCTTCATGCCCGGGCAAACCTGTACGCAAGAGCCGCAGCCCGTGCAGTCCAGGGTGGAAATCGTCATGACAAAGTTCATGCCCGGCATACCGGTCATGGCCTTGCTCTTCACAGCAGCCGGAGCCGCTGCGAGCTCTGCATCTGTCATCGGCACCGGACGGATAACCGCGTGCGGGCAGACCATAGAGCAGAAGTTGCACTGGATGCAGTTTTCCGGAATCCAGGTCGGAACGTCAACTGCAACGCCGCGCTTCTCGTAAGCAGCGGTGCCCTGCGGGGAGGTGCCGTCTGCATACTTTTCAAAGGTGGAAACCGGCAGATCCTTACCGTGGAAGGTGTTAACCGGGATAACCACGTTGTTTACATAGTCCACGAGCTCCGGACGGTCGCCGGTTGCAACGTGCTTCATGGAATCGTCCACAGCGTCCTTCCAGGAAGCCGGAACATCAATCTTCACGTAGCCGTTAGCGCCGCGTTCAATAGCGTCATGGTTCATCTTAACGATGGCGTCACCCTTCTTGGAGTAGGACTTCGTAGCCGCATCCTTCATGTAGCGGATTGCGTCTTCCTCCGGGATGATCTTCGCGATGGAGAAGAATGCGGACTGGAGAACCGTGTTGATTCTGGTGCCAAGGCCGATCTCCTTACCGATCTTGAAGCCGTCGATCGTGTAGAAGTTGATATCGTTATCAGCAATGTATTTCTTAACCTTGCCCGGGAGCTTCTCGTCAAGCTCTTCCGGCGTCCACTGGCAGTTCAGCAGGAAGCTGCCGCCCTTCTTCAGGTCTTCGACCATGTCATAGGTGCCAAGGTAAGCCGGGTTGTGACATGCAACAAAGTCAGCCTGGGAGATGTAATAGGTGGACTTGATCGGCGTATGACCGAAACGCAGGTGGGACATTGTCAGACCGCCGGACTTCTTGGAGTCGTAGTCAAAGTAACCCTGTGCGTACATATCGGTGTGGTCGCCGATGATCTTGATGGAGTTCTTGTTTGCGCCGACGGTACCGTCAGAACCGAGGCCCCAGAACTTGCAGGACTTCGTGCCTGCCGGTGCGGTATCCGGGTGCTCGTTTGCTTCGAGGGACAGGTGCGTAACATCGTCCACGATGCCGATGGTGAACTTCTTCTTCGCATCGTCGCCCTTTTCCATGTTGCGGTAAACAGCGATGATGTCAGCCGGCTTCGTATCCTTGGAGCCGAGGCCGTAACGACCGGTGAGAACCTTAGCACAGCCGAACTGCGTGCCGTTGATAGCAGCCAGAACGTCAAGGTACAGCGGCTCGCCGATGGAGCCCGGCTCCTTCGTTCTGTCGAGCACGGAGATGGTCTTAACGGTTTCCGGAAGCACGTCAAGCAGGTACTTTGCAACGAACGGTCTGTAAAGGTGAACCTTAACAAGGCCAACCTTCTCGCCGGCTGCTACGAGGTAATCGATAACCTCTTCGATGGTCTCACAGACAGAGCCCATAGCGATGATGACCTTCTCCGCATCCGGAGCGCCATAGTAGTTGAAGGGCTTGTAATCGGTGTCGATCTTCTCGTTGACCTTGTTCATGTAATCGACAACGGTCTCCGGAATCGCATCGTAGTACTTGTTGCAAGCCTCACGAGCCTGGAAGAAGATATCGCCGTTCTGTGCCTGGCCGCGGAGAACCGGGTGCTCAGGATTCAGAGCGTGTCTTCTGAACTCGTTTACGGCATCCCAGTCGAGCATCTCGCCGAGATCCTTGTAGTCCCATACTTCGATCTTCTGAATCTCATGAGAGGTACGGAAGCCGTCGAAGAAGTGCAGGAACGGAACCTTGCCGTGGATAGCGGAAAGGTGAGCCACAGCGCCGAGGTCCATAACTTCCTGCGGGCTGTTGGAGCACAGCATTGCATAACCGGTCTGGCGGCATGCATAGATGTCGGAATGGTCACCGAAGATGTTCAGAGCGTGGGTAGCAACGCAGCGAGCAGAAACGTGGATAACGCTCGGCAGCAGCTCGCCGGCCATCTTGTACATGTTCGGGATCATCAGGAGCAGGCCCTGAGAAGCGGTGTAGGTGGTGGTAAGAGCACCAGCCGCCAGAGAACCGTGAACTGCACCAGCAGCGCCGGCCTCAGACTGCATCTCCGTTACGCGTACTTCACGGCCGAAAAGATTCTTTCTGCCGGCAGCAGCATACTTATCGGTCTCATCAGCCATAACGGAAGACGGCGTGATCGGATAGATCGCAGCAACGTCGGTAAACGCATAAGAAACATGCGCGGCGGCGTTGTTGCCATCCATGGTCTTCATTTTTCTTGCCATTTAACTAATTCCTCCTTTAAGGATTATCAATGGATTTACCTGACGGCGCAGTACCCCGTTCACCGCCCTGCCGTTTGCAGAACTTCTCCCGTAAGCACCTGTCGTCGTTCAAAACAAATTTTATCATTTTTTCGCCTATATGTAAAGGAAAAAACGAGGATTTTTTGAAATTTTCTTCTGAAATTAACAGGGATTTTCGGCATTTTTTATTTTTCTCCGCTTCGCCTTTCGCCCTTTTTCGTCGTTCTCCCTCCGCTTTGTCCGGGATTCGGCGCGCCCCCGGCATAAAATATTGACAACAGCGATTTTTTTGCGGTAAAATTTTAATAATTATATATCGGTGAGCAGTTAGTTTTAGCTAAATATCACGTGACGCTTTTGAAAAGAAAACTCGCTTTTTCATATTGCGTTTTTCTTTGACTTTTGCGGAAAGCGACTTAGGGCGCTTCCCTAAGAACTCGTAAGCTTTTGAAAAAGTTTGAACAAAACTTTATTCTCCCGCCTTCACGAAAGCACATTCAAAGCCATTTCACTGCTCCCAAACTTTCAGAAAGGATGCTTTTTTCACTATGAACGACGACCCTTACGGCAATTTACTGCCGTCCTCGTCCGTCTTACCCCTCCCCCTCGCCCTGTTGCTGTTTCTGCTCTTTTTCGTGCTTGGCGCGCTTTTCGCCATGTGCGAATCCGCTGCGGAAACGGCTAACGAATCCCGCATCAAAAAAGATGCGGAGTCCGGCGAACCGCGCGCCAAAAAGCTGCTCGAGTATCTCGAACGCAGCGCAGGCATCATTTCGCCCCTGCAATCGGGCATGATGCTCATGGGCTTCTTTGCTCTCGCTGTTGCGGTCACCGGCTTTGCGCCGCGCCTTTACAACGTATTCATCCGCGCCGCGCTCCCCACGTCTGCCGCTGCCGTGCTTTCGGCACTGCTTTGCACATTGCTGTGCGCAGGTCTTTATCTAACGGCAGCAGACCTCGCTCCGAAAAAATTCGTAGCGCACAAGGCTGCACACGGCATGCAGCATACATACAAACTCTGCCCCATGCTGTGCGCCCTCAGCGCCGTCATGCATCCGTTTGTCCTCTTGTGCAACCTCATTTCGGACGGTCTCATGCGTCTTTTGGGCAACGACCCCAAAGCGCTTGATGAAACCGTCACCGAAGAAGAAATCCTCCACATGGTCGGCGAAGGCGAGGAAAAAGGCGTTATCGAAGAAAATGAGCGCGACATGATCACGAACATTTTCGATTTCAACGACACCACCGTCACCGAGATCATGACACACCGTACGGACATCTGCGCCATCGATGAGGAGAGCACCATTGCACAAGCCGCCGTACTTGCGGTGGAAAACGGCTTCTCCCGTCTCCCTGTCTACCGCGAAGACATCGATACCATCATCGGCATCTGCTATGTTAAGGATTTTCTGCCCTACGTCAACCAGCCCGTACCGGATTTCATCCATTTAAAAGACATGGTTCGCCCGGCGTATTTCATTCCGGAAACGAAAAAGTGCAGCCAGCTCTTTAAAGAGCTCAAGGAGCGCCGCCTGCAGATCGCCATCATCGTCGATGAATACGGCGGCACGGCGGGTCTCGTCACACTCGAAGACCTCATGGAGTCCATTTTCGGCAACATTCAGGACGAATACGACAACGAGCAGGAAGAGATCTTCCGTGTCAGCGAAAACGAGTTCACTGTGGACGGCACCACCTCCATCGACGAGATTTCCGACCTTACCGACACTGAGCTGCCGGAGGGCGATTACGATACCATCGCCGGCCTTGTCACCGACCTTTTAGGCCGCATTCCAAAAGAAAACGAGCACCCCAGCGTACAGGTCTGCGGGCTCACCATCACCGTACTTGAAATTGAAGACCAGCGTCTTTCCCGCCTGCTGATCGTGAAAAATGACCCCCGGAGAACCCCGAAGAAGAAACACATGAAGACTGATGTTTTTTGAAAGGAGTGTCCCTATGACATTTTCCGAAGCATTCTACGGCACGTACAAACTCGACAAAAAATGACGGCAAGCCGCACTTAAAGGAGCGTATTTTTGCCCCGGTGGACGGCTTTTGGAGCGGCGTCATGATCTTTGGCGGTGTGGTCGGCACGATCATTCTGCTCTTGACCTTTGCCGCACACGTGCAGGTCGCCCTCGGCACCTTCGCGCACCCGGCCGAAAACGGCGCGCTCACGCCCGATGCACAGTATACGCTGTGGGGCGTGCTCGTCGCGTTCATCTTTGCGTTTTTCGTGCTCGCCATTCCGCGCTGGTTCCTCTGCCGCGGCACCATGCAGTTCAGCTTCATCGGCGCATTTCTCATCCTGCTCGCGGCGCAGCTCATCTCCGCGTTCAGCCTGAACAATACGACGCCCGATGTCGGCAATGTGCTGTGGGTCATCGTAACGGGCCTTCTGCTCGTGTTCCTCATCACCTGCGCCGTGTGCACCGTTTCGGCGGGCCTAACCGCGCTCGTGAACTACTTCATCGCGAAGTACCGTATGGCGCATGCAAAGCCTGTCACCACATAAACGCATGATGACCATAACCTGACTTTTTCACAGATCGGCGAATATAGAAAGCCGTGCTGTCGCCCTAATAGGGGGGGGTAACAGCACGGCTTATTTTTCAGTTTTCAAACCTTTTCTTCATATCTCAACAGACGCCAAGAAAATCTCATAGGCATCGTTAAAAGAGTCATACGGCGTAGGGTTGCCGCCGTTTGTGCTCTTGCACTGGTTGTCGGAGTATTCCTCGCCCACAGCCAAAAGCTCGCCGGGGTAAAGCTCCACGCCCGCTTCCCGCGCCAGCGCACAAAACGAGAGAATCGGCTCCTTGTTTTCGCGCGTTTTAAGCAGAGCTTTGCGCAAAGTCTCGTCCTTTTTTGCAAGCTCCGTCAACCTTTCGAGCTTTTCAAATGTGTTCATAAGCGCCCCTCGCTTCACCAAATGGATAAATTCAGTTTAGCAAAGTTCGGGGTCGTTGTCAAACGCTGTTTTCAGGCAAGCGGAAAGCCGCTCCGTCTCCGCCCGCACAGCTCGGGAGAATCCACCTATACGCTCATCAAAAATCATCACATCTCCAGCTCCATCATCGATAAGCTGCGTCATAATAAGCCGCTCAACACCACCACAATCAACGACCTCTGCCGCATCTTAAGCTGCAAAGTGGAAGACATCCTCCTCTACATTCCCAGCGATGACGACCAGATCTTATAAAGCAAACCCCGGGTATACCGAGCCATAAGAACAGTCCATATATCCCGGGATCCTATTTTATGCAAAAATGCTCCCGATCATGCGACCGGGAGCACTTTTTATGCTTTAATATGCGATTTTCAGAAGCAACTCTTACTTGGAAGCCTCTTCAACAGCAACAGCGCAAGCAACGGTTGCACCGACCATCGGGTTGTTGCCCATGCCGATGAGACCCATCATCTCAACGTGTGCCGGAACAGAGGAGGAACCTGCGAACTGTGCATCGGAGTGCATACGGCCCATGGTATCGGTCATGCCGTAAGAGGAAGGACCGGCAGCCATGTTATCCGGATGCAGCGTACGGCCTGTGCCGCCGCCGGAAGCAACGGAGAAGTACTTCACGCCGTTCTCATTGCACCACTTCTTGTAGGTACCTGCAACCGGGTGCTGGAATCTGGTCGGGTTCGTGGAGTTACCGGTGATGGAAACGCCGACGTTCTCGAGCTTCATGATTGCAACGCCTTCCGGAACGTTATCTGCGCCGTAGCACTTAACGTCCGCACGCGGGCCGTTGGAATAAGCCTTTTCGCTGACAACCTTAACTTCTTCTGCGTACGGATCGAACTCGGTCTCAACATACGTAAAGCCGTTGATTCTGGAGATGATGAACGCAGCGTCCTTGCCGAGACCGTTGAGGATAACGCGCAGCGGCTTCGTTCTGACCTTGTTCGCGTTCAGAGCGATCTTGATAGCACCCTCAGCAGCCGCGAAGGACTCGTGGCCGGCAAGGAATGCGAAGCACTCGGTCTCCTCGGAAAGGAGCATTTTGCCCAGATTGCCGTGGCCGAGGCCGACCTTACGGTTTTCAGCAACAGAGCCCGGGATGCAGAATGCCTGCAGGCCGATGCCGATAGCGGCAGCAGCGTCAGCAGCCTTCGTGCAGCCCATCTTGATAGCAATCGCGCAGCCTACGGTGTAAGCCCACTTTGCGTTCTCAAAGCAGATCGGCTGTGTTTCCTGTACGATGGTGTACGGGTCGATGCCCTTCTCTTCGCAGATGGTCTTGCACTCATCAATGGAATTGATGCCGTATTCTTTCAGGACGGAGAGGATTTTCGCCTCACGTCTCTCATAACCTTCAAATGTAGCCATTTCTCGTGCCCTCCTTATTCCTTGCGCGGGTCGATGTACTTAACGGCCTCATTGAATCTGCCGTATGTACCCATAGACTTCTTGTACGCCTCGTTCGGCTCCATGCCGGCCTTGATGAAGTCGGTCATCTTGCCGAGGGAAACGAACTCGTAGCCGATAACCTGGTCGTCAGCGTCGAGTGCCATTCTGGTGCAGTAGCCTTCGGTCATCTCAAGATAACGAACGCCCTTTGCCTTTGTGCCGTACATGGTACCGACCATGGAGCGTGCGCCCTTACCAAGGTCTTCCATGCCTGCGCCGATAACAAGACCGCCCTCGGAGAAAGCAGACTGGGAACGGCCATAAACGATCTGGAGGAACAGCTCGCGCATAGCGGTGTTAATCGCATCACATACAAGGTCCGTGTTCAGAGCTTCCATAACGGTCTTGCCCGGGAGGATCTCTGCTGCCATTGCAGCGGAGTGCGTCATGCCGGAGCAGCCGACGGTCTCAACGAGCGCTTCCTCAATGATGCCGTCCTTAACGTTCAGGGAGAGCTTGCAAGCGCCCTGCTGCGGTGCACACCAGCCTACACCGTGGGTGTAACCGGAAATGTCCTTAACTTCCTTTGCCTGTACCCACTTGCCCTCTTCCGGGATGGGAGCCGGACCGTGCTTCGGGCCCTTGGCTACAATACACATCTCTTCCACTTCTTTGGAATAATTCATAAGTGGTACTCCTTTCGGTTCCAGTTTTATTTGGCAGACTTCGCGCAAAAGAGAGCCGCAGCGAAAAAGCGCCGCCCGCATCCCGCAAAAAGCCATTTACTGATTTTCTTCATTATAGCCTTTTTTCATGCGTTTCGCAAGGGGCAAAACACACATTTCGCGAAAAAAGCGCACAATATACGCAAAAAGGAGCGCCGCAGCGCCCCCTTTTGTATCTTATTTCGGTTTGAAATTACTTCCAAAGCGGGTCGGGATATGTGCCGTTTTGCATCATCTCGGCAAGCGCCGCCATCACGACGGGCTTATCGGCCTTATACGTCACGCCGAACCACTTGTCCGCCGATTTTAAAACCGTCACGTCTGCCTTGCCGTCGCGAATCTGGTCGTTGACGACAAACGGCAGGAAGTATTCCGCTTTCAGTGGGTTCTTCGGTACATCGTTCTCAAGGAACGAGACGAAATCCTTTTTCAATGCGTCTACAAAGTCCGGCGTAAAGCCCCACAGGTTCATGGAAACGGTCGTGTCCTCATCGAGCGCGTGCCACGTTGCGCCGTCGTCCTCGGTGTAAGCCGGGCCGTCCTCGCGCTTTTCAATGTGCGTGCGCTCCACGATGGTATCCAACACACCGTCTTTCTCCACGCATACGCCGCGTGCCACATGGCCGTTTTCGGTCAGCGTGTTTTTCAGATGGTAACCCACCATCGCCCAGTGTGCCTTTTCGCCGTTTTCCTTCACGTTCCGGAGGAACGCGCCGATCTTCTTAAACGCCTCGCCGCCATAGAAATCGTCTGCGTTGATGACGACAAACGGCGCATCAATGTGGTCGCGTGCCGCCAAAACGGCGTGGCCCGTGCCCCACGGCTTCTCGCGGCCTTCCGGCACCGTAAAGCCCTCCGGCAGGTCATCCAACTTCTGGAAAACATATTCGACCTGCACGTACTTCGATACGCGGTCGCCGATAACCTCTTTAAAGTCCTCAAAAAGCTGCTCCTTGATGATGAAGATTACCTTGGAAAAGCCCGCCTGCGCGGCATCAAAAACAGAAAAATCCATGATAATCTCGCCGTTTTTGCCAACGGGATCGATCTGCTTCAAGCCGCCGTAACGGCTGCCCATACCGGCCGCCATAACGACTAAAATCGGTTTTTTTCATAGCTAAATTGTCCTTTCTCGTCTGCGGCATCACACCGCCATATGTACAGGTTCGGTCACGCGATCGTCAGGGGTCAGTTTTCATCCTCGTAAATAAATTCGTGGATATGCTGTGCCGCAACATCGGTGTCATACGTCCACATCCAACCGCCGCCCTCGCAGTAATCGGAGGCATAGCCCTCCACATCACTCGGGATGGAAAGGCGCTCAATGTCAAAACCCGTCAGCGCAATCTGCGCCAGGCCGATCATCTTATCAAACGTCAAAGAAGTCTCGCAAAGCGGCGCAAGCTGTTGAATGATGCTCGGGTATTCAAGCTTGGAAATAGAACTTGCCTTGCTCAAGAGCGCAGAAAGCACTTCCTGCTGGCGTTCCACACGGCCGTTATCGTTGTCGATGGCACGAATACGCCCGTAAGCCACAGCCTCGTCGCCGTTCAAGAGCACGCCATCGCCCGCCGAAAGCGGCGCATATGTAGAAACATCGCCTGCCATTGATTCAGGGGATTCCGCCGCCAACGCATACATATTTTTGTTGATCTCACTGATTTCATCTTCCGTCAAATCAATATTCACACCGCCGAACGCATCCACAATCTTCGCCATGGAGGCAAAATTCACGGTCACGTAGTCCTGAATATCGAGGCCGAAGTTCTGGTTGATCGTGCGGATGGCCTGCTCCGGGCCACCGTACATATAGGCATGGTTCAGCTTATCATAGCCGGAATCATACGGACTGCCGTCGCCCATATACACGCGCACATCGCGCATGATGGACGTCAGCTTAACCTTGTGGTGCACGTTATCGATCGACATCACCATAATGGCGTCGCTGCGCCCAGCAAAGGTACCGCCGTCGTAATCGCGGGCATCCACGCCGAACAGCGCAATATTCGTAATGCCCGCTTCCGATTTTGTTTCTTCGGAAATACCGAGTTCCGTCTGTCTTTCGTGATGGTCGTCGTCTTCAGGTCGCCCAAAAGCACCGTGGAAGCGTAGATCATCACGCCGCCCACCAGCACCAAAATAACGCAGATGAAGCTCAAAAAATGACCTTAAGGTCCCTGTCCGTTTTTCTTTTTTTGATTTTTCTTATACGCCTGCTTTGAGGAGTAACTGGAAATATCCTGAACTCATCGCGGCGTTGTTTTCTTTTCGCATAAAAGCCTCCGTCTCGGCAAAGGCCGGATGTCTTTATCTTATAAATTATATTCCCATAACCTCGTTTCGTCAATTTACTTTTTCTTACGAAAAACGACCAGTTTGCTTAAAATATAATTTGCAAGGATCACAAAAACGTTCGCAACGAGCTTCACAATCTTATCGTTCACGTGCAGCAGATCCACACCGATGAACATCATGCCCATTTCCATAAGACCGGACGCAATACGGCTCGCAAAAAATTTTCGCCGCCTCCGTCAAAATCGGCACAAAGCCGTGCGCACGGCTCTCAAACACCCACTTGCGGTTCGTCACATACGCAAAGGTAACTGAAAGCACCCACGAAAGCGCTGTCGATACCATGTACGGGATGTGCAGAAAATCCGTAAAGATCCAGTAAGAAGCGTAGCTCACGACCGTCGTAAGCACGCCGAACACCACGTACAAAACCGGCTCTTTGTATTTTATAAGCAGTTCTTTGATTTTTCCCATATTTTCTATCCTTTATGTTTCGGGCAAAGCGCCCTCTTCTTTCTTATGATAAATATTCTTCCACGCCGTGCGCCGCCACCGCGCCGTCCGCAGCCGCCGTCACGATTTGCCGCAGCGTCTTTTTACGACAGTCGCCCGCAGCAAACACACCCGGAACGTTCGTCTTCGTGCTCTCGCCCGCCATAAAATACCCGTTTTCGTCAAGGTCAAGAATATCACGTACGAAGCCCGTCGCCGGCACATTGCCCACCGCCACAAACACGCCGTTCACCGCAATCTCGCACACCTCGTCCGTCTTTACATTGCGCAGACGCAGCCCGCCGACTTTTCCGTCTTTTTCGAGGATCTCATCCGTCACCGTATCGAAAACGATCTCGATATTTGGCTTATCGAGCTTCTTCTCATAGCTCTTTGAAGCGCGCAGGCGGTCTCTTCTGTGGATGAGATATACCTTTTTGCACATCGCGGAGAGAAAGGCCGCATCGCCCGCCGCCGTGTCACCGCCGCCAATGACCGCAACCGTCTTATCTTTATAAAACGCGCCGTCGCATGTCGCGCAATAGGAAACGCCCTTGCCGCGCAAAGCGTCTTCGTTCGGCAAGCCGAGCGTCCTCGGTGCCGCACCGGGTGCCAAAACGACGCTTTTCGCGCGGTAAGCCGTGCCGTCTTCCGTCTCCAGAATTTTCACATCACCGTCTAACCGCAGTACCTTAACGTTGCCGTAGGTCTGCTTCGCGCCAAAGCGCTCCGCCTGCTTTTTCATGTTCATCGTCAGTGTAAACCCGTCCACCGCCTCCGGGAAGCCGGGGTAATTTTCAATTTCATTCGAGGTCACCATTTGACCGCCGGGGATGTATTTTTCCAGCACCAGCGTCTCGTAGCCCGCGCGGGCGCAGTACAGTGCCGCCGTAAGCCCCGCAGGGCCGGAACCCACTACAATCACGTCATAGGCCTTTTCCATGTTTTCGCTCATAAGTCACCGCTCCTTTCCTGATGAAGTGCAGCTTTTCTGCATACCGTCTTGCGAACATCGTTAGTATAGCACATTCTCCCGAAAAATACAATTCCGTGCGGCGTCGAAAGAGTTTTCTACCCGCAAAGCGACACGCAGTCGAAAACTTTATCAAAATCAAATACATACTCCCGTTCTCCTACTTAAACCAAAAAACACGCAAACCGCGCTCCTTACACGACATCCCTCCTATCGCACAAACAAAAGAGGCTCTTCAGCATCCCGAAAAAGCCTCTCGTTCTTTACTTTTATTGCACATCTTGTGCGGTGTACGCTCAGCGCACACATCTCATGTTAATTTAAACTGATACTAATACATCGGACTTTCCTCTGCTTGAAACCATC
>ENA-OQHN01000533-OQHN01000533.1-human-gut-metagenome-genome-assembly--contig:-NODE-533-length-13082-cov-10.183481_pt1 | contig 13082 bp, 16 predicted proteins | sample MGYA00242564_ERZ504721 | MGnify/ENA primary metagenome ERZ504721 (study PRJEB26092, sample SAMD00036212) | human gut metagenome | host: Homo sapiens | study: EMG produced TPA metagenomics assembly of...
AATGACAATTCTTATTTATTTTTAACAATAGTATTTGGTATAGTATGTTTTGTAATTATGAAAAAGAAACGCTATAAAGTCATGCCACTTATCTGTTTGATTATGTTTATTTGTTTCATTGGCTGTGGAATCGTTTCTATCTTATCTTTAACTTTGCCATATGGTGAGATTTTGGTTTATCCATTGGGAGCAATTATATTTGGTTTGGTATTTATTTTGGTTGGGTAAATGATTTATATTCGTTATTGCGTTGTAGAGAAAAAGTGGACGGCGTGTATTGTGGCTACAATACATATTATGGTGGCAATGGCATTTCTACACAATCTCCAATATTTGAATATACATATAACGGAACTTATTATCGTGAGCAAACAGCACAAAATATATCTCATAAACGATTAAATAGGAGTATGACACAAGGAAATGTATATAGCATATATATTGACCCAAAGCACCCAGCAGTATTTATTCTGGCTAAAAAAATTAAAATAGGAACAATAGTTTCGATAATATTAGGGTTATTCATATTACGTATGGAATTGATTTATTATTAAAATTTTTGCCTATGTTATTGAGTCGATAGTATATACTTTGTTGGTAAATTGTCTGATAACCTTATATCACATATAAAGCAGTTAGTCTTAGGATTGACTGCTTTTTCATACTCAGAAAGGAGTGAACGATTTATGCGTAAGATTTTGAACAAAGGACACCGTATCAGAGCCAGCGATAAAACACCTTGTTACCACTTTTCCATAGGGACGCTTCTGTTTGTGTTCGTGGCGGTTCTTCTGCTATTGAATATCAAACAGCTCATGCGTACCGATTGGGAGCATTTCAGCTTGTTAGAGAACGGCTTGACGCTTTCCCCTTACAACTTCATAACCATACTGATAGCGACTGGTGTTTGTGCATTGGTCGCTTTTCTGTATTACCGCTTCTGTTACGACAGTTTCAAGAAGCTCCTGCACCGTCAAAAGCTGGCAAGAATGGTACTGGAAAATAAGTGGTATGAAGCCGATACCGTACAAGACAGCGGTTTTTTTACTGACCTGCAAAGCAGATCAAGGGAAAAAATCGTCTGGTTTCCGAAGATTTATTATCAAATGGAAAAGGGACTGCTTCATATCCGCTGTGAAATTACGCTGGGGAAATATCAAGACCAGCTTTTACGGTTAGAGGATAAATTGGAAAGTGGCTTATATTGCGAGCTGACCGACAAGACCCTGCATGACGGCTATATCGAATATACCCTGCTTTATGATATGATAGCGAACCGCATTACCATTGATGAAGTACGGGCAGAGAACGGCTGTCTTAGGCTTATGAAAAATCTTGTCTGGGAATATGACGCACTCCCTCACGCCTTGATTGCTGGCGGGACTGGTGGTGGTAAAACCTATTTTCTGCTGACGCTCATTGAAGCCCTACTGCATACAAACGCTGTCCTTTATATCTTAGACCCCAAAAATGCGGACTTAGCAGACTTAGGGACAGTTATGGAAAATGTGTACCACACCAAAGAAGAAATGATTGATTGCGTCAATAATTTCTATGAGGGCATGGTACAGCGAAGTGAGGAAATGAAACGACACCCGAACTATAAGACAGGTGAAAACTACGCCCATCTGGGACTGCCACCCTGCTTTCTTATCTTTGATGAATATGTGGCGTTCTTTGAAATGCTGGGGACAAAAGAAAGCGTGAGCCTACTTAGCCAGTTAAAGAAAATCGTTATGTTGGGACGGCAAGCAGGTTACTTCCTTATCGTTGCCTGCCAGCGTCCAGACGCAAAGTATTTTTCGGACGGTATCAGGGATAACTTCAATTTCCGTGTGGGACTTGGACGTATCAGCGAATTAGGTTACGGTATGCTGTTTGGTTCAGATGTGAAAAAGCAGTTTTTCCAGAAGCGTATCAAGGGGCGTGGCTATTGTGATGTGGGAACAAGCGTAATAAGCGAATTTTATACGCCTTTAGTCCCGAAAGGACATGATTTTTTGCAGACTATCGGCTCTCTTGCACAAGCAAGGCAGGACGGGACGGCGACGTGCGAAGCGAAAGGCGACGGCACGGACTAGCCGTTGCTGGTGTGGCGTCAGCCACGCCAGCAGGTAAAACCCCTCGGTATCTAACAGAGGGGTACGTTTGCAAATAGACAATAGACAAAAAACATAGGAAACATAAGGCTTCTGGCATGGTTTCCTAGCAAAAATCGACTGTGAAGTCGCCTAAAAAAACTTCACACTTTACAGATTGGGGGTATGGTTCTGAATGAAGAACAATGGATAAAAAAATTACGGGAGAAACGGATTGCTTACGGTATCTCACAAGGCAGGCTGGCGGTGGCTTCTGGTATCACAAGGGAATATCTCAACAAGATAGAAAGCGGAAAAATGAAGCCGTCAAAGGAACTTCTGGAAACTCTGCATAAAGAACTGGCAAGGTTCAATCCAGAAGCACCGCTTACCATGCTGTTTGATTATGTGAAAATTCGTTTTCCCACGCTGGATATACAGCACATCATCAAAGATATATTAAAATTGAATATCAATTATATGCTCCATGAAGATTACGGACATTACAGTTATACGGAGCATTATTCTTTAGGGGACATCTTTATCTATACGTCGGCTGACAAAGAAAAAGGTGTCCTTTTAGAGTTAAAGGGGCGTGGTTGCAGGCAGTTTGAAAGTTACCTGCTGGCACAGCAAAGAAGCTGGTATGACTTCCTCATGGACGCACTCGTAGACGGTGGCGTGATGAAGCGTATCGACCTTGCTATCAACGACCATACGGGCATTTTGGATATTCCAGAGCTTGCGGAAAAATGCAGGAAACGGGAATATATCGGAAAGTCCAGAAGTTATAAGTTTTACCAGTCGGGCGAGCTTATCAAGCACAGAGAGGACGACAGAGAATATATGGGACGAACCCTTTATCTTGGTTCGCTGAAATCAGATGTGTATTTCTGTATCTATGAAAAGGACTATGAGCAGTACGTCAAGTTAGGGACACCTCTGGAAGAAGCCGACATTATCAATCGTTTTGAGATACGGCTTCGCAATGAACGTGCCTATTATGCAGTACGAGATTTACTGACCTATTATGACGCAGAGCAGACCGCCTTTTCTATCATCAACCAGTATGTGAGGTTTGTTGATGAAGAACCAGACAAGCGAAAAAATGACTGGAAACTCAATGACCGCTGGGCGTGGTTTATCGGCGATAACAGACAGAGCTTGAAGCTGACGACAAAGCCAGAGCCTTACACCTTAGACCGCACGTTGCGTTGGGTACAAAGGCAGGTAGCACCGACCTTGAAAATGCTGAAAAAAGATTGATAAGGGAAACGGTACAGACTACATGGAAACAATCGAACAGCAGGCAAAGCTCACAGAAAAACATGAAATGATAATCAAACAGCAGACGACCCCTGCAAAAGATTTGGTGGAAAGTTAGGAGTGATAAAAAATGTGGATATTATTAAAAGACTTCCTGCTGGTATCTATGGGAATGGGTATCGGCGTAGTCTTGATATGTATTTTGAATGTCGGCAAAGAAGCTGACTATAAAATGAAACAATTAGAAGAAAGCGAGGACAATTAAATGAATTTCGGACAAAATTTGTATCAATGGTTTTTATCAAACGCACAGAGCTTGGTGCTTATGTCGATCGTGGTTATCGGTATCTACTTAGGTTTCAAGCGTGAGTTTTCCAAACTTATCGGCTTCTTGGTAGTTGCCTTAATTGCTGTCGGCTTGGTATTCAATGCTGGCGGTGTGAAAGATGTACTGTTAGAGCTGTTCAATAAAATTATCGGTGCTTAAAATTTTGTTGTAATGCTTATATGTGAATGGTATAATTGGGGTATGAAAAAAGATAAAATAGATTTGGAGTTAAGCTATGGATTATGTCATACGGGAAATAAAAAAAGAAGAATATGTTTTACTCAATGACTTTTTGTATGAAGCAATTTATATTCCAGACGGTGTTGAGCCACCACCTAAATCAATAATTAACTGTCCAGAATTACAAGAATATGTTTTTGAATTTGGAAAGCGAAAAGATGATAGGGCTTTAGTTGCGGAAGTTCAAGGAAATGTCGTGGGTGCTATTTGGGTACGAATAATGAACGATTACGGACACATTGACAATGATACACCGTCCCTTGCTATGTCTGTTTTTCAAAAGTATAGAGGACAAGGGATTTGGAACTTCATTATTGCAACAGTTATTGTCGAATGGGAAAAAATCATTTTGGATATTCAAAAAATTTCCTTATCTGTTCAGAAAAAATAATTATGCAGTTAAAAATGTATAAGAAAGCAGGTTTTCTTGTTGTTGATGAAAATAGCGAAGAATATATTATGACCGCAACTCTATAACAGATAATCTAGTTTACAATTTCATATCCATACACACAAAGCAGTTAGTCTTAGGATTGACTGCGTTTTTTCTTACCTAAAATTTCAGATTGGAGTGATGAAATGAACGATATTTTTAAGGATATGCAGGCAAAAGTCGGCTGTGAATACATTTCCGACCTGCCCTCTTACAAGCGTAAGGTGTGGCATGAAATGAAACGGCTGAACCCTGCCGACTATGAAGAAAGACAGTTAGAAGATTTTTCTAAATATGTGTTTGGTATCTCATACCAGAACTTAAAAGATGTGATGAACCAACAGAAAGGACGTGAGGAACAATGCAGGAAACAAGGGTGCTGGTGGAAACGAGAGGAACAACTGGCGAAGAAACAATATCATACTGGTTCGACCTGCCGATAGATGTTGCCGAGTTTGAAGAAAAGTTAGGTATCGGTGCAGAAAGTGGGGATTATCGTATTATCGAAAAGGTGTTGCCTTATGCTGATGAAGTCCACGAACACACCAGCGTGTACCAGCTCAACGAATTAGATTTTATGTACCGCCAGCTTTCAAGTGATATGCAGGAAGAATATGTATCACTACTTACGGTGTTTGAAAATTTAGAAGCACTTTATATTTGCAGGAACGTGATTATTGTTTATCCCGACTGTAAAAGCATGATAGATGTTGCAAGGCAAAAGCTGATGAACGACCCGATGTTCAAGCATTTATCCGAGGACTGTCAAGAATACTACTTTGACTTTGAAGCCTACGCTTCTCACTTGCAGGAACACGGGAAATTTTTTAGTAACAGAACACGGTATCTTTGAACTGCCAGAGTAGGAAATGAGGTGGTGCTTATGATTGATGATATGGCGGTTTACATTGCTAATCTTGGCAAATACAATGAGGGCTATTTAGTCAGGTGCTTGGTTCACGTTCCCCATTGACGAGGAAGATGTGAAAGAAAAAATCGGCTTGAATGAACAGTATGAGGAATACGCTATCCATGATACCGACAACTTCCCCATTGCGATTGGCGAGTATGTTTCCATTGAAGAACTCAATGAGATGTATGAAATGATAGAGGAACTTCCCGACTATATTGTAGAGTGTCTGGACGAATTTATCAGCCACTACGGGACGCTGGAAGAAGTCGTGGAACACAAGGACGATATTTATTATTATCCCGACTGTGAAACTATGACAGACGTTGCCTATTACTACATAGACGAATTGCAGGCACTTGGGGACATTCCACCCAGCTTACAGAATTACATTGACTATGAAGCCTACGGGCGAGATTTGGATATGGGCGGTTGCTTTATTGAAACAAGCCGAGGTATGTGCGAGATACCATATTAACGCTGGAAGATCAGCGACAAGCATTGTTGTTACTGACAGCGTATTTCTCTTTAAGGGACAGTCTGAAAATGGCTGTCCTTTTCTATTTAGAAACTTACGAAAGGAGCTGAAAGAACTTGAAAAAGATTAAATCTTATACGGGTATCTGGAACGTGGAAAAAGTCTTGTATGCAATCAATGACTTTAACTTACCCTTTCCCGTTACCTTTACACAGATTACATGGTTTGTGATTACGGAATTTCTCATTATTCTGTTTGGGGATATTCCCCCACTTTCCATGATTGAGGGAGCATTTCTCAAATACTTTGGTATTCCCGTTGCTCTCACATGGTTTATGTCGCAGAAAACCTTTGACGGAAAGAAGCCGTACAGCTTTTTGAAATCACAGATAACCTATGCCCTGCGACCGAAAATCACTTATGCAGGAAAAGCCGTAAAACTGCATAAGCAGATACTCAATGAAACAATCACGGCAGTAAGGAGTGTGAACTATGTTCCCGATAAAATATATTGACAATAACCTTGTCTGGAACAAGGACAATGAAGTGTTTGCCTATTATGAGCTGATACCGTACAACTATTCTTTCCTATCCGCAGAGCAGAAATTTATCGTGCATGACAGCTTTCGCCAGCTTATCGCACAGTCCCGTGAGGGAAAAATTCATGCGTTGCAGATTGCCACAGAAAGCTCAATCCGCAGTATGCAGGAACAGTCAAAGAAACTGGTAACGGGAAAATTAAAGGAAGTTGCCTGCCAGAAGATAGACGAACAGACCGAAGCGTTAGTATCTATGATTGGGGACAATCAAGTGGACTACCGGTTTTTTCTTGGCATTTAAAGCTCATGGTTACGGAAGAACAGTTCAATCTGAAGAACATCAAAAAATCGGCGTGGCTGACGTTCACAGAATTTCTCCATGAAGTAAACCACACGCTGATGAATGACTTCGTTTCCATGCCGAATGATGAAATCAACCGTTACATGAAAATGGAAAAGTTACTGGAAAATAAAATCTCCCGTCGCTTTAAGGTGCGTCGCTTGGAAATCAATGATTTGGGTATCTCATGGAACATCTTTACGGCAGGGACGGTATCGCCTATGAAGATTATGAGTACCAGCTACCAAAGAAAAACTACAAGAAAGAAACGCTGATAAAATACTACGACCTTATCCGCCCGACAAGGTGTGTGATTGAGGAAAGCCAGCGGTATTTACGATTGGAACATGAGGACAAGGAAAGCTATGTGTCCTACTTTACTGTCAATGCGATTGTTGGCGAGCTTGATTTTCCGTCGTCTGAAATCTTCTATTTCCAGCAACAGCAATTCACATTTCCCGTTGATACTTCTATGAATGTAGAAATCGTGGAGAACCGAAAAGCACTTACCACAGTAAGAAATAAGAAAAAGGAATTGAAAGACCTTGACAATCACGCTTATCAAGCAGGAAGTGAAACCAGCTCAAATGTGGTGGACGCTTTAGACAGCGTGGACGAGCTGGAAACCGATTTAGACCAGAGCAAAGAAAGTATGTATAAGTTAAGCTACGTTATACGGGTGTCTGCACCCGATCTTGACGAGCTGAAACGCCGTTGTGATGAAGTCAAGGACTTTTACGACGACCTCAATGTAAAGCTGGTGCGTCCTGCTGGGGATATGCTGGGGCTTCATTCTGAATTTCTTCCAGCCAGCAAGCGATATATCAATGATTATGTGCAGTATGTAAAATCAGACTTCCTGGCAGGGCTTGGGTTTGGTGCTACCCAGCAGTTAGGGGAAACTATGGGTATCTATATGGGCTATTCCGTTGATACGGGAAGAAATGTGTACCTGCAACCGTCTTTAGCTTCGCAGGGTGTAAAAGGAACAGTTACCAACGCCCCTTGCTTCTGCTTTTGTCGGTTCGCTTGGCGGTGGTAAATCGTTCTGCAACAATCTTCTGGTGTATTATTCGGTTCTCTTTGGGGGACAAGCGGTTATCTTAGACCCAAAATCAGAGCGTGGCAACTGGAAAGAAACACTTCCAGAAATCGCCCATGAAATCAATATCGTAAATCTTACCAGCGACAAGGACAATGCAGGACTTCTTGACCCATTCGTGATTATGAAGAATGTAAAAGACGCTGAAAGTCTGGCAATCGACATCTTAACATTCCTTACGGGTATTTCCTCTAGGGACGGCGAAAAATTCCCCGTGTTACGAAAAGCGGTACGTTCCGTTACCCAGAGCGACAGTCGGGGCTTGCTCCATGTGATAGACGAGCTACGCCGTGAAGATACACCCATATCAAGAAATATCGCAGACCATATCGACAGCTTCACGGACTACGACTTTGCACACCTGCTGTTTTCAGACGGTACGGTGGAAAATGCAATCAGTTTAGATAATCAGCTCAATATCATTCAAGTAGCCGACCTTGTGTTGCCAGATAAAGATACCACTTTTGAGGAATACACGACCATTGAATTATTGTCGGTGTCTATGCTGATTGTGATTAGTACCTTTGCCCTTGATTTTATCCATTCGGACAGAAGTATTTTTAAGATTGTCGATTTGGACGAAGCGTGGGCGTTCTTAAATGTGGCACAAGGAGAAACGCTCTCTAACAAGCTGGTTCGTGCTGGACGAGCTATGCAGGCAGGCGTTTATTTCGTTACACAATCTTCTGGGGACGTGTCAAAGGAAAGTCTGAAAAACAATATCGGCTTAAAATTCGCTTTCCGTTCTACTGACATCAACGAGATAAAAACAGACCTTAGAATTTTTCGGTATCGACAAGGACGACGAAAACAACCAGAAACGCTTGCGTGATTTGGAGAACGGACAATGCTTATTGCAGGACTTATACGGGCGTGTCGGTGTGGTACAGATACACCCCGTCTTTGAAGAACTGCTACACGCCTTTGATACCAGACCGCCCGTACAGAGAAATGAGGTGGAGTGATGAAAGAAAGGGTAAAAGGTGCGTTCACAAAAAGAAGATTTTCCACTTTCTCAAAATGGCTCTGTTCGTGGTGGCACTCTCCCTTATCCTGCTTTCACTTTTGGGGACGGTGGCTCATGCAACGGGACTTGTAGACGATACCATAAACGCAGAAAATCTTTACTCAAAATATCCCCTTTCCAACTACCAGCTTGATTTTTATGTGGATAATAGCTGGTCATGGTTGCCGTGGAACTGGCTGGACGGCATTGGAAAATCGGTACAGTACGGGCTTTACTGCATTACCAACTTTGTCTGGACGATAAGCCTTTATTTAAGCAATGCCACGGGCTATGTGGTGCAGGAAGCATACAAACTTGATTTTATTAACGATATGGCAGACAGTATCGGACAAAGCATACAGACCCTTGCAGGCGTTACCGAGAACGGCTTTTCTTCTACGGGCTTCTATGTCGGTTTCCTGCTTCTCATTATCTTAATAGTGGGACTTTATGTTGCCTATACGGGACTTATCAAACGCGAAACCAGCAAGGCACTTCACGGCTGTATTAACTTTGTGGTGGTGTTCGTGTTGTCCGCTTCCTTTATTGCCTACGCTCCCGATTACATCAAGAAGATAAATGAATTTTCATCAGACATCAGTACCGCTTCTTTGGACTTGGGAACAAAAATTCATGCTCCCCAACTCTGACAGCGAGGGCAAGGACAGCGTGGACTTGATACGGGACAGCTTGTTTTTCCATTCAAGTGGAACAGCCGTGGCTCTTGCTTCAATTTGGTAACAGCAACGCAGAGGAAATCGGAACAGACCGTGTAGAAGCTCTTGTATCGGCAAGTCCAGAGGACGAGGACGGGAAAACCAGAGAGGAAGTCGTGAAAACAGAAATCGAGGACAACGACAACAACAATCTGACGATACCGCAGGTGGTAAACCGTTTAGGTATGGTGTTTTTCCTCTTGTTCTTTAACTTAGGTATCACGATATTTGTATTCTTGCTTACGGGCATGATGTTGTTTAGCCAGATACTTTTTATTATCTTTGCAATGTTTCTACCTATCAGCTTTTTACTTTCCATGATACCGAGCTATGAAAGCATGGCAAAGCAGGCAATCGTAAGGGTGTTTAATACCATAATGACACGGGCAGGAATAACGCTTATTGTAACGGTGGCGTTCAGCATTTCCAGTATGTTTTATAACATATCCACGGACTATCCGTTCTTTATGGTAGCGTTCTTGCAGATAGTATGTTTCGCTGGTATCTACATGAAGCTGGGCGATTTAATGAGTATGTTCTCTTTGAACGCTAATGATAGTCAAAGTATGGGACGAAGAATTTTCCGCAGACCGTATCTATACTTGGCACATAGGGCTAGGCGTATGGAAAGACGGCTTGCTGGTGCGGTTACTGCTGGCGGTGTTGCTGGTGCGGTGGCTGGAAGTGCCGTTGCTGGCAAGAGAGCCGAAAGAAAAAATACGGCTTCTAAAGAAAATCGGGGCAATACCACTTCCAGCATGGGACAGCGTGCAGGTTCAAAGGTGGGGGCTGTCTTAGATACGAAAAATAAAGTGAAAGACAAGGCAAATGCTGTCAAAGAAAACATCAAGGATATGCCGACACAGACCGCTTATGCGGTGTATTCCGCAAAGGAAAAGGCAAAGTCCAGCGTGTCCGACTTCAAGCGTGGCATGGTGCAGGAACAGCAGTCCAGACAGACGGGGCGTTTGGAAAAGCAGGAACAGCATAGACAGAATATCGCTGACAAGCGTATGAAGCTTCAAAAGGCACAAGAAGCAAGGCAGGCACAGCGAAAGTCTGACGGATCAGCGACAACGGGAGCTACCCGTCCCCATGAGCGACCAGCCACAGCTTCAAAGCCGAGTGCGGAAAAAATGCAGGAAGTCAAACGCCCTGCCACAGCGACCACTTCAAAAGCAAGTGAACCAGTCAAGACAAATGTTATCAAAGAGCGTCCGTTATCTTCTGGTGCTTCTGATAGGAAAGCGACCCAGTCTGCACAGCCAGTACATAGGCAGAATGTAGAAAAAGTGGTATCGCAGGAAACACGACAGAATTACACCAAAGACCGCAGGATAAAGGTTCAGCAGACGCAGACCGTCCAAAAGAACCAGCAGACCACAGAGAAAAAACGTAACCTTGTAACGAAGAAAGGACAAAAGAAAAAATGAAACTGAAACATATTGCTTTCATTAGCAGTCTGTTTCCTATCCTCTTTTCTCTGGTGCTTTTCTTTGGTGTCCTCATTAGTGCAGACAGCGACGACGAAAACAGCAATTTTTCTTCTGGCATTACGGGTATGAACTTATCCGCAGAAGTCTTGAAACATCAGCCTATGGTGGAAAAGTACGCCAGAGAATACGGCATTTCTGAGTATGTCAATGTGTTGCTGGCTATCATTCAAGTAGAAAGTGGCGGTACGGCAGAAGATGTTATGCAGAGTTCGGAAAGTCTTGGTTTACCGCCTAATTCCTTAGATACGGAAAGCTCAATCAAGCAGGGGTGTAAGTATTTTGCGTCCCTGCTTTCTTCCTGCAAAAATCAAGGTATCGACGATTTGAATGTAGCGATACAGTCCTATAACTATGGCGGTGGCTATGTGGGATATGTGGCAGGAAAAGGAAAGAAACATACATACAATCTTGCAGAGAGCTTCGCTCGTGAGAAATCGGGTGGAAAGAAAGTAACCTATACGAACCCGATAGCCGTTGCGAAGAATGGGGGCTGGCGGTATGGCTATGGAAATATGTTCTATGTGGAATTAGTCAATCAGTATTTAACTGTTCCGCAGGTGTCGGGAGAACTGGCACAAAAGGTAATGAATGAAGCGTTGAAATATCAAGGCTGGAAATATGTGTATGGCGGTAGCAATCCCAACACTTCCTTTGACTGTTCGGGACTGACGCAATGGTGCTATGGAAAAGCGGGTATCTCCTTACCGAGAACGGCACAAGCCCAGTATGACGCAACCCAACATTTGCCACTTTCGCAGGCAAAAGCTGGGGACTTGGTCTTTTTCCATTCTACCTATAACGCTGGTTCGTATGTAACCCACGTCGGTATCTATGTGGGAAATAACCAGATGTACCATGCAGGCAATCCGATAGGATATGCAGACTTAAATAGTAGTTATTGGCAACAGCACTTAATCGGTGCAGGACGAGTAAAACAATAGAAAGGACTTGAAAAATATGTTTAAGAAGAATAAGAAACAGACAGAAACTATCAAAGAACCAAAAGAAAAAAAGGTGCGTACTGTCAAGGTAGGCACACATAAGAAAACCGTGATTGCGTTGTGGGTGGTGCTTATCGCAAGCGTGAGCTTTGGGGTGTATAAGAATTTTACCGCTATCGACCAGCACACGACCCATGAAAAAGAAATCATAGAGCTTCGCTTGCATGACACCAACGGGATTGAAAATTTCGTGAAGAATTTTGCAAAGTCCTATTACACATGGAATAACAGCAAAGAAGCGATTGAAGCAAGGACGCAGGCAATCAGCGGTTATCTGACAAAGGAATTGCAGGACTTAAATGTAGACACCATTAGAACCGATATACCGACCAGCTCCACGGTTACAGATGTGATTGTATGGCATATCGAGCAATCGGGAGCGGACACTTTTTCTGCTACCTACGAAGTAGATCAGCAGATAAAAGAGGGAGAACAGACAAGCAATGTGAAAGCAACCTATACTGTAAAAGTCTATGTGGACGCAGACGGGGATATGGTAATCGTTCAAAACCCTACCCTTGCACCAGCAGTTGAAAAATCAGACTATGAGCCTAAGACACCAGAAGCAGACGCAAGCGTGGACGCTGATACGGTAAATGACGCTACCGCTTTTCTGGAAACATTCTTTAAGCTGTACCCAACAGCGACGGAAAAAGAGCTTGCTTACTATGTATTGGGAAATGTGATTGAACCTATCGGCAGGGACTACCTTTATTCTGAACTGGTAAACCCTATCTTTATAAAGGACGGCGACAATGTGAAAGTCAAGGTTGCGGTAAAATTCATTGATAATCAGACAAAGCGACGCAGGTATCGCAGTATGAGCTTGTGCTACATAAGGATAGTAACTGGAAGATTGTAGGATAAATGATATAGCGTGCATTTCCTATCAGATTTGCACGCTTTTACAAAACGACAAGAAAACTGTGCAAAAATATTGACTTGTAATGACCGAATGCTATAATATAAATGACAAGTGTACTTGGTATTATTTGAAGGGAGCGTTATATAATGGATAAAGAAAAAATACTATCACAAAACAAAAAAGAGAATCTATATCTTGATGAATACGAAAAACATATTAAACTTCAAGGGAAATCTTTTGGCTTAATGTTTGTTTTATTTATCTGCATTTTAATTCTTTTCATT